>Ga0193964_1000130_pt1 | contig 36802 bp, 37 predicted proteins | sample FB_7_MG_FD_140323 | JGI IMG/M metagenome (GOLD analysis project Ga0193964, IMG submission 140323) | Microbial mat bacterial communities from the Broadkill River, Lewes, Delaware, United States - FB_7_MG | ecosystem: Environmental > Aquatic > Freshwater > River > Microbial mats | place: USA... | reverse complement strand
GCATTTGGAGGGATCTCAGCGGCAGGCGATAACTTAACCGATGCAACCGGTTTGCAGTTTGATGGTGAAGTACCCGGCGGGTTATTGGGGGAGATGTACAGCGCCCAATCGGGTTTTAAAACGATTAATATCTCTGGTTGCCCAGTACACCCTAATTGGGTAACAGAGACGTTAATGAGTCTTGCCCTTGGAGAGCACACTCCTGATGCTGTCGATTCGTTTGGACGGCCGCGGATGTATGCGGATCAGTTGGTGCATCATGGCTGTAATCGAAATGAATACTACGAATATAAGGCCAGTGCCGAAACGCCTGGCGATCGTGGTTGTATGATGGAAAACATGGGGTGTTTAGGTACCCAAGCTCACGCAGATTGTAATAGTCGCCCTTGGAATGGAGAAGGCTCCTGCACGAAGGGGGGTTACGCTTGTATTAATTGTACCGCTCCTGAATTTGAGGAGCCGGGGCATAGCTTTACACAAACGCCAAAGATCGCTGGAATCCCGGTAGGCTTACCAACGGATATGCCCAAAGCTTGGTTTGTTGCCTTGGCATCTTTATCGAAAGCGGCTACACCTGAGCGCTTACGAAAAAATGCTACATCAGAAAAATTAATTTACCCTCCGACCATCCATAAGAGAAAAAACTAGTATGAGCCGTATTGTTGTTGGCCCATTTAATCGGGTTGAGGGTGATTTAGAAGTTAATCTAGATATAGAGCAAGGTGCTGTAAAAAGTGCCCAAGTTAACTCGCCCCTTTTTCGTGGTTTCGAGCGAATTATGCAGGGGCAATCGCCTATGGACGCTTTGGTTTATACCCCTCGCATTTGCGGTATCTGCTCTGTTAGCCAATCGGTTGCTTGTGCAAAAGCGCTGGCTGATTTAGCCCAAGTCGAGGTGCCTGCGAACGGTGAACTGGCGACGAATCTGGTCTTAGCTAACGAAAATATGACAGACTTGTTGACGCATTTTTATCTGTTCTTTATGCCCGATTTTTGCCGTGATGTTTATCGTGATAAGGATTGGTTTGCCGAAGCGAAAGTGCGCTTTAAGGCAAAAGAGGGGCGCTCAGTTAATACCATGTTGCCGGCGCGTTCTGAGTTTCTTCATCTTATGGGAATAATGGCGGGGAAATGGCCGCATACGTTGAGCATACAGCCTGGGGGGACGGCTAAACCTATTGAAACACAAGAGCGGATACGTTTGCTGGCTATTATTGCCGCTTTTCGACGCTATTTAGAACAACACTTATTTGGTGCGGACCTTGAAGAGGTTGCTGCTATCGATTCACTCGATGCATTGCAGGCTTGGCGTGCAAAAGAGCATTGGACCCAGAGTGATTTTAGGGCGTTTCTACATATCAGCGAAGACCTAGATCTTTCAGCATTAGGTCGTGGTACAGGGAATTTTCTAAGTTTTGGAAATTATCCTCTGCAAGGTCAAAAGCTATTTGCTGAGGGAGCGTATATTCAAGGTAAGTTGCAGCCTTTATTGCTCAAGCATATTACCGAAGATATGGCCTTTTCTTGGATGGAAGGGGATAGACCGCAACATCCTGAAAATGGTTTAACCGAACCCTCCTTAGAAAACTCCGAGGCGTATACATGGTGTAAAGCGCCGCGCCTTAATAGACAAGTTGTTGAAGTGGGGGCTTTGGCCCGTCAACTGATCAACAGGCACCCTTTGATCATCGACCTTGTTGAGCAGCAAGGGGCTAATGTTGAAAGTCGAATGATCGCTCGTATGCTTGAATTGGCCATCGTTATTCCTCAAATGCAATTGTGGGCACAGCAATTAGATCCCCGTGCTGATTTCTGCCTGACGGCAGAATTACCCCAAGAGGGCAGCGGTGTTGGAATGGTAGAAGCCGCCCGTGGCAGCTTGGGACATTGGCTCAAGGTGAGTAAAGGGAAGATAAGTAATTATCAAATTATTGCCCCGACGACGTGGAATTTTTCACCACGTGATGAGCAAGCTATTCCCGGCGCTTTAGAGCAGGCGTTGGTCGGAGCGCCTGTGTTAGACGGTGAAAAAGAGCCTGTTTCGGTGCAGCATATCGTTCGATCTTTTGATCCGTGCATGGTGTGTACGGTTCATTAAAACAGATATAGGGATGTAGTGTGGAAAGCATCGATAGTAAGTCAATTTCGCTTGTATTGGGCAGTGGGGGCGCTAGAGGTTTAGCTCATATAGGTATTATCAATGAGCTTAGCAAAGCCGGTTATCATATTGAGTCGATTTCAGGCTGCTCGATCGGTGCATTGATCGGTGGTGTTTATGCTGCTGGAAAACTGCCAGAGTTTGAAGCCTGGGTTCGAGCGTTTGATCGCAGCGATATTCTTAGTTTATTGGACCTGACATGGCGGCCAGATGGGTTGGTAAAGGGCGATAAGATTATCGAGACACTTATTGAGCTGGTGGGTGATCGTAAAATCGAGGACCTCCCTATCCGTTTTACCGCAGTTGCCGCCAATATAGATGAAGAGAAAGAGGTTTGGATAAGCTCTGGCTCTTTATTTGATGCGATACGCGCGTCGATATCTCTGCCTTTATTCTTTTCTCCGGTCGCTTATCAAGGTGCTTTTTTAGTGGATGGCGGTATTCTTAATCCAGTACCAATTGCGCCAACGTTTCATGATCGAACTGAGCATACGATCGCTGTCAATTTAGGCGCGCCCGTTGAGCAGGATCTGTTTTCATCTACGCAGGATCAGGAAGAGCCGGCAGATTCAGGTTTTAGAGAAAAAGTACATAGTTTCATTGAGCGGCTGTATAAAGGTGATCAGGAAGAGGTGCGTTCGGTGAGTATGTATGATGTCGCAAACCAAGCGTTTGATTCTATGCAGGGCAGTATTGCGAGGCAAAAATTGGCGGCATACCCACCCGATTTCCTTATAGAGATACCGCGTAATGCCTGTGGCATTCTTGAATTTCATAAAGCGGCACCGGTGATTGAATTAGGCGCGCAGCGTGCACGTCATTTTCTTGAACTTCACCGCCTGTAAACGTTATGTCTAACCACCAAAAATGGATAGATCCAGCTTTTCGGACTGGCCTAACCACATGGCATAGTCTCGGTGATCCTTGAGGTCGTCCTCGGTAACGGGATGAATTAACACTGTTAGACCTGCGCGATGGCGATTAAGCCAAGGAATAAGCGTGGCAAACTCTTCAGATTGAAAGGCAAGCTGACAGCTCCAGCTAGGATGCGGCCCAACAGGTTTTTGATGAACTCTGCCCATCGTAAGCAAAAACTGTTCAGACGCCGCTAGGCACAACTGCTCGGCTTGGGCGAGGGTGTTTGCATCAAAGTACACATGTGCATGATAAGCAGTAAACAAAGCGCGATCCTTTAAACAAAAAAACTTAAACAAGAAACCTCCGGATAAGCCGGAGGTTTTGATTATTATCGTAGGTAGAGTGAGTTAGGTTTTAAACTGGCTCACTTTGCCATTAAGATCCGCTGCTAAACGCGAAAGCTCTTCGCTGGCTGCGGAGATTTGTGTTGCTCCTTCAGATGACTCTTGGGAGGCATCGTTGATAGCGACCAGAGATCGGTTAATCTCTTCAGCTACACTGGTTTGCTCCTCACTGGCTGATGCGATATGAGTGTTCATATCGGTAATCATACCAACCGCTTCTGATATCCCTTGCAGAGCTTCACCGGCCTCTGCTGCTTTGCCACCGGCTAATTCAGCTTCTTGCTGGCTTTGCTCCATAGCAGTCACCGCAGTGCGTGTGCCTGACTGTAGGCGCTCGATAGCGTTTTGAATCTCTGTAGTAGATTGCTGAGTACGCTGTGCGAGTGTTCGTACTTCGTCAGCTACAACGGCGAAGCCTCGGCCTTGATCGCCTGCTCGCGCTGCCTCGATTGCCGCGTTCAGCGCAAGTAGGTTTGTCTGCTCAGCGATATCATTGATCACACCGATAATAGAACCGATGCTTTCGCTGTCATTTTCTACTGCTCTGATACGTTCGGATACTTCTGCTACGTTACCAACGAGGGCATTGGTTGAAGATACAGCAGAAGAGACAATGATATTGCCTTGCTCTGCTTGGTCTAGCATCACTTTTGCTTGGCTATCGGCATGTTCAGCATTGGTTGCCACATCTTGTGAGGTTGAGACCATCTCGTTCATTGCGCTGGCAACTTGCTCAATCTCTAAGCGTTGATTATTGATGCTGCCTGTTGCTTGGGTGCTGATGGAGGACATCTCTTCAGCGGCTGCAGCGAGTTGATGCGTGGCATTGCTTATATCCCCGATCAGTTGGCGCTGGTGGTCGATCATGGTATTAAAGTTACCGCCCATCACGGCGAGTTCGTCTGAGCCAGACACGGCAACAGATGCTGTCAGATCAGATGATTCAGCGACCTCTTTCATCGCATTATCCAGCGCATCAAGCGGTGTGCGGATCGAGGTATAGATAAGTTTACTAAGAATGGCCAGAACCAGAATGACGCCAAGTCCCAAAACACCCATAAAAATAAGTGCATTGTTGTAAGCTGCTTCAATTGCTTGACGCTCTTCCCCAGCAACTCTTAGCTGTAAACTAATAAGCCCAGCTATCTTCTCGCCAATTGGGTCAATGGTGTCATAAAGTGGGCCATCATAGTCATTCAGCAATCCCGCAATATTTCCTGATCCTATCGATCTTAACGCGTTTTCTAATTTGTCCAAAGATTGGTTAGCTGGGATAAAGGCTGTTTCCGCTTCTTTTGCCAGTTGAGCTTCTTCAATGGTAAGCGTTGTGGCCATATATTTCTGCCACTTTTCATTAATCTCTTTACGTGCTTTTTGGATACCGGTTAGCGCCTCTGAACCGGTCATAATACCTGCGTTGGCTTTATTGACAGCATCAATAACAAAAATGGCATAATCATCTGCAATTATTTTCAGGTCTTCTAATGGTACGACACGATCTTCGTAAATTCTGCCAACGCCGTCGTCGGAATTTTTTAATTCTGATAGTGATGACGCGATGATCAAGATAATGCCAATGATGGGCAAAATTGATATGAGCAGTAATTTACTGCGAATACTTAACTTACTTAACAACATCTCTTGTCCCCATACCTTTCGGTAAGAATGTGTAATAGAGCCTAGAACAAGAAATGTTCGATCCCTGGCCAGCCTAAATAGGCTAACAGTAACCCCCACGGTACTGCGTCAATCCGTTAGATATAGTTATAGCTGTTGGAGTTTATATTACAACTATCTTTTATTGCGAATTCAGAAAATAATTGAGGGTTTATGTGTGTTTTTTGATCAAATGATGAAAAGTGTTTATTTTACAGGCAGTGATTTAGTGAATAGTAATAAATTTATGATTAACTTAACGGTTGCTGAATATTATTGTTAGTAGCATTTGACCGGAAGTGGTATCGGTTTTAATAGGAATACTTAAATTGTATTTCGGGCTTGTTGATCGTGATCTACAATTGAATGTGGATGGAACTGTTGTTTAAGGATTGTCACATGCGGTTAGCTCTGATGGGCTTGGTTTTAATGTTTTTTTGTGGCCTTGTTTCAGCGAAAGAATCGGTAAGCGTACAGCTGCTTTGGAAGCATCAATTTCAATTTGCAGGATATTACATGGCAATTGAGAAAGGCTTTTATGCAGAAGAAGGGTTGGAAGTATCATTAAAAGAGTTTGATTTTGGTATCGATCTGGTTGATGAGATTGTTCAAGGCAATAGCCAGTTTGGGGTTGCACGTACGTCACTGTTAATTGATAAAAATGCAGGGGCTGATGTTGTCGCGCTTTTTGCTGCGTACCAGCAATCGCCTTTAATGCTACTAACGCGCAAAGATTCGGGGATCTTGCTCTCCTCTGATATCAAAGACAAAGATGTCATGATCACCAATGATGCCAAAAAGGTGGGTGAGATCATTGCAATGCTCCTGCAAGCGGGTATTACCGTTTCAGACTTTAATCAGCAGGAACATAGTTATAACGTACAAGACCTGATCGATGGCAAGACCGAGGCGATGGCCTCGTATATATCAAATGAACCTTATCAAATGGAATTGAAAGGGGTTGATTACAATGTAATCCACCCTAAAGATTACGGTTTTGATATGTATTCCGATATTTTATTTAGTTCGCGTGAATATATTCAACAGAACCCTGAAATTACCGATCGTTTTTATCGTGCCTCAATCCGTGGCTGGCTTTATGCTTTTGAAAATATTGAGGAAACCGCTCAGGTTATTTTTGACAAATATAATAGCCAGAGTAAGACACTGCCTGCTCTTATTTTCGAAGGGGAGGAGTTAAGGAAGTTAGCGTTTGATCGTAATGGTAATTTTGGAACATTAGCGATTAATAAGTTTAATGAGATGGCGCAGGTCTATCTCATCACTGGCAGTATTTTTTTAGGTTATGATTTTTCAGATTTTATCTATCGCCCGCCAAGTAATATCTACCGTTTAAGTCAGGCTGAACAGAGTTTTATTGATCAAAAAGTACGTGTCAAAGTGTGCATAAACCCTGATTGGTACCCCTTCGAATCGTACTGGGAAGGTCAGCATCGAGGTATGATTGCAGATTATCTTCGGCTTATCACAGGCAAGGTAGGGCTTGACATTGAAGTAGTGCCTTCGCGTACGTGGGAGGAAACTTTAAAGTTTGCGCGCACGGGTAGATGCGAGCTGATAGCAGGTGCAATGCAGACGGTTGGACGAAGCGAATATCTAGATTTTACAAAACCTTATATTAGTATCCCTGCCGTTATTGCTACTGCTTTGGAAAATACTGAAAAACGTATTGCGGGTATGAAAATAGGGGTGATCGAGAAGTCTGCATTTCATGATATTTTGGCTGATCGCTATCCAACAATGACATTGGTAGGGGTGAGTCAAAATGTGGAAGGCCTGCGTATGTTGCAGGCGGGTAAAATAGATGGCTATGCAGGGGCGGATGCCAATATCGCCCATGTGCTGAAGGAGTTTCAGATACCCGATATTGCTATCAGTGATGAGCTACGTGATAGCTGGGATATAAGCATTGCGATTACCAAAGGATCGCCGTACTTAGCCAACATACTGAATAAATCAATCGCGACGATTACGCCTGAGGAACATGAGGAGATCTATAATCGTTGGTTGATGATTGAGTATAAGCACACGGTTGATTACACGGTGATTTGGATTATTTTGGGTGGTGGTGCAATATTATCGGTCTTTGGCTTATACCGTTATCTTAGCGTGCTTTCTTATAGCAAAATGCTGAAAACCATTGCCGAGAAAGATGCACTCACCGGTATTCTCAGTCGCCACAAATTAAGATCTGAGTTAGAAGCTTTTGTTGAATTGGCTGAAAGGCACAACTGGACGCTATCACTGCTGTTCTTTGATCTTGATGACTTTAAGCAGATTAACGACAGCTTTGGTCATGAAACAGGCGATAAAGTACTTATTTCGTTAACTAAGTTGATCACCGGGCTGTCGCGAAAGACTGACCGATTTGGCCGTTGGGGAGGAGAGGAATTTCTTTTCTTGATGTTAGAGACTGATCTTGATGATGCCCATAAAATTGCTGAGAAGTTCCGCAAAGAGGTGAGCAATCACCAGTTTGGTTTACCTAAAAGAGTGACATGCAGTTTTGGCGTGGCTCAGCACCAGCATGGTGAAAGTATTGAACATTGGGTCAGTCGTGCAGATAAGGCGATGTATCACGCTAAGCGTGATGGTAAGAACTGCGTGAGAATTACTTAGTAGGGCGTGTTGCTCTGGCATTGCTTGTTTCAGACATAAAAAACGCCAGTAAGCACTGGCGTTTTTTATGGAAGCAGATCTGCTTTAGTCGATTAGCGCGTATTCGCGGCTAAGAATATCGATGATTTCTGCTTTAGGGTTATCCGATTGAGCTAGTTTCTCGCCAGTGATTTTTTCGGCGATGCCCACATAAGTATCGGATACTTTTTGGATTAGCGTAGCAGGCAGTTCGTTTTCACGAGCCAGTGCATAGCGTTCTTCCATGCGATCTTTGTTGACCAAAATATCAGCATCTGGGAAATGATTAAGCAGCTCTTGACGGAAAACCTCTTTTGAGTTTTCAACCACTTTGCCTTCGCGGTAAGCAGGGCCGTCCCAGATACGAGATGAATCTGGGGTACCAACCTCATCCATATAGATGAGTTTTTCGTTACCTTCGGCATCCGTTACGTAGCCAAATTCAAACTTGGTATCAACAAAGACTTGGTCTAGTTTTTCAAGCTCATCGCTAATGACATCAAAGCCTTCCTTGAGCAATTTCTCATATTGGGCGATGTCATCTTGCGTACGGAATTGGAACGCTTCGAAATTGTTCGTGATGTCATCACGTGTAATGTTTACATCATCAATTTCAGGAACACCCGGGATGCCGGTTAGGATCCCTTTGGTTGAAGGCGTGATCAGTAGCTCAGGAAGTTTCTGATCTTTTTCAAGACCTTCGGCAATCTGAATACCACAGAACTCACGTTCACCTTTGCCATATGAACGCCACATTGATCCAGTAATATACTGGCGGCAGATCGCTTCGATCATGACTGGTTTTGCTTTTTGAACAATCCAAACCAACGGGTGAGGGATATCAAGAATATGGCTGTCGGCTAATCCATGCTCACGGAAGAGTTTGAACCAGTGATTAGAGATAGCGTTAAGCGCAGCGCCTTTACCTGGTACGCCTTTCATGCCGCCTTCGCCTGTCCAGATACATTCAAACGCAGAGATGCGGTCACTGATAACCATCACCGCAAGTTCAGCATCCTCATGGACGTTGTAACCTTTCTCTTTAATTAAGCGTTTACTATCTTCAGCAGTTAGCCAATAGACAGACCGAACTTTACCGCTATGTACCGGTTGTTCAGTGCGAATAGGAAGATCGTTATTAACAGCCAATACTTTATCAGCAAGACTCATTGATATATGTCCTGTATCTGTTCTTTAAATCAGTAGGTGAGGGCCATAAATTATTTACAGCCCCATGATAAATTGATCACTTTTGCTTAGGTATAACGTTTAGCGTCTCGCAAAAGTGAGCTTAAATCCAAATCCTGCATGTCAGCCAGTGCTTCCAGATCGTTGGATGTTCGCGGTGGTAGCTTTATGAGTCGCTCTCGTTTTACTTCCTTTTCCCGAACCTTCTCTAATAGATTGTTCTGAATAGCGTCCAGTTGCTCTGTAGATAATGTTGCGAGGCGACCGAATAGTTCTTCTTCAGTCATACTTCTAGCGATTACTCCGAAACAACAAATCAAAAGGGGATTATACCAGAATTGTATGATCTTCGATCAAGTGCCATTTTAAATTTTCATCCGGTTACTTTCCTTTCGATTTTTCTTACAACTGTAATAATATTTTCCGATCTGTTGTTTTTCTGATCGTTGTAACCCTAGCTGTAACACCTGTGGATCCTCAGTATTCCAATCTTCGGCATGGTTGGCATGCTCTTTGTTATAGCTAGTGATAACAATTATAAAACTGGCAGATAACATTGGGCGCTAACAAATGTCGCAATCGAGTGAAAAAAATATCCTGATTTTGGGTATTGGTAATGTGCTGTGGGCTGATGAAGGCTTTGGGGTTCGTTGTGTTGAAGCGTTAAATGAACGTTATCAGTTTCCTGATAATGTCCGATTGATGGATGGTGGTACACAAGGTATTTATCTCGTTCAACATGTCCAAGCGGCTGATGTTCTACTGGTATTCGATGCGATCGATTACGGCCTTGAACCTGGCACCCTAAAGAAAATCTATGATGAAGATGTGCCCAAGTTTATGGGGGCGAAACAGATGAGTCTTCATCAGACCGGCTTTCAAGAAGTACTTGCTATGGCTGAGTTCACCGGAAATTACCCAAGTGAACTGCTGTTGGTGGGTTGCCAGCCTGTTGAGTTGGAAGATTTTGGTGGCAGTTTGCGAGATGAGGTTCGATTGCAGATTGAGCCGGCCATTCATATTGCTTTGGATTATCTTGCTCAGTTTTCTATTACCCCAACTGCTCACAACGGTCAGTCAGAAGGCTTATCACCTGAAGAGTTAACTATGCACTGCTATGAAGCGGGCCGCCCTGCTGAGGAGGAGGCTTTTCGTAAAGGTGACCCTCGTTTTCTAAACAAAAATGAGGGATGTGACTGATGTGTTTGGGGGTTCCAATGCAGATACAACGCTGTGAGGGGAATATGGCGGTATGTTGCGTAGATAACCAGTGCGAAACCGTTGATCTCTCTTTGCTTGGACCACAGGAACAGGGAACGTGGGTATTAGTTTTTCTAGGTGCCGCGCGCGAAGTTTTAACTGAACAGCGGGCAGAACAAGTGAAGAAGGCCCTACTTGCGGTTAAGGCTGTCATGAATGGTGAGTCGGACAATGTTGATCATCTATTTATAGATTTGATAGAGCAAGAGCCTCAACTACCCGCTCATCTACAGATTAAAAATTGAGGGAAAGCTATGCCGTCGCCATTGATCAATCGTCTTGTTGACGAGTTGGATTATCCATTACTCGATGCAACTAATTTTGAAGATTTTATTAGTAATCAGCATTACTCCGTACTTTTTTGCACAGAACAACCGAAACGTTTTCCAGAAAGTAATGATGTAGCGGTCATCTTGCCTGAATTAGTGAGTGCTTTTCCTCAATTAAAACCGGCTGTCGTTGCGGTTGAATTTGAAAAGACCGTTCAAGGCCGTTACAACTTTAATGTTTGGCCAAGCTTAGTATTTCTGAAGGATGGGCGTTTTCTTGGCACGATAAGTAAAGTCCAAGATTGGGATGTATATCGCGCTGAAATACAAAGCATATTGGCGCTAGCGCCTTGTAGAGACCCGGGTATTGGTATCCCTGTGGTGATGAACCCAACATCAACTTCCTGTGGACAATAAGAGGGTTGAACGATGCAAGATAATGGAATTCCTTTAGTTAATGTACCTATGGGGCCCGGTAGCCAAGACGAAGGCGACATGGTGCTAGATTACATGAAAATGCCATCTGAAATGGCTAGCTATGACCTCCCCATTTTGCCCGAAGCAGAAGATGTTGTTGGATTTCCGCAAGCCTTAGCTGTATTGGAGGTTTTACAAACCCAACTAGAAACCTACCGAGTGGGTGATGCTGTAGAAGCGATCTCTTTATGCGCATTGGGAGAGGGGGATTTAGATCTACTCAATCAGATTCTGGGAGAGGGTGAGGTTAGCCTGACGGTTACGGGGGCGCAGGCGGTTAAATCGCAAGAAACCGTGCTAGCTGGCGTTTGGCGTCTACGTAGCTTCAATAGTCAGGGGGAACTCTTGGAAGACACTATTGAAGTTTGCGATGTTCCTGTAATAACAAGAACCAAAGCATTTAGTGATTCGTGCAAACTTGATTTTGATCCGCATAATTTACCGGAAGGGGTGCTTAATGCGCCTTCGGTACTTATTGAAATTCAGGATGCTTCACAGAATTATAAGGAGCGTCTTCGCACTCATGTTTCTTCGGCGGTTCCCCATGTTATTAATCTCTCTTTACTTCCATTTTCACCACAAGACCATGCTTTTTTGAGTGAGGTTACGGGCACGGGGCCTGTGACCATACTTTCTCGGGGTTATGGTAATTGTCGTATCACGTCAACCAATACTGAAGGCTTGTGGCGAGTACAGTATTTTAACAGTACGGATCAGTTGATTTTGGATACGCTGGAAATTACTGATATTCCTCTAGTCGCTTGTGCTGCACAAGAAGATATAGCTGATTCTTGTGTGCGCTTGAAAGAGATTAGGGAGGTACTGGTTTGAAGTCAGTTGCTAAGCCGATGACGATGTCAACTCCTAAAAGTAGCGAATCAACCTATGCCGGGTTTGAAGGCAGTTTTCTCGGTGATGCTTCTCGCGTAAGTGATCAGGCGCGTTTGGAATGCAAAATATGCTGGCATGTTTATGACCCGCAAGAGGGGGACCCTGTTTGGCAGATTGCTGTTGGTACTCCCTTTAGTCAGCTTCCAGACCACTGGCGCTGTCCTGAATGTGATGGTGATAAAGATCAGTTTATGGTGTTAGAGGTTTAAATGGCAACGACTGAACAGTTTCAACGGTATTTTGGGGAAGTGGCGGCCTCTATGTCTCAACTCCCTATTTTTAATGCTGACTTGAACGTTGCTTTGGTCGAAGTTGAGCCTTCAAATCATCTGGTTGAGGGCTATGACGTTGCTGTCTTAATTACGCCTTGGTGTATGAATCTAGTTCTCAGACCCGCTGATTTAATCGATAGTTGGTCTCAGGAGCAGATTGGTCATAAGAAAATAGTCTCCTTTCCATCCGGTGACTACGAGTTTATTTTTAATTGGAATGAGGCGTTATCGGGTTATTTTAGCTGTTCACTTTTTTCACCTATGAGTGAATTTGATAGCCAAGAGGTTGCTTTAGCTACCGCTAATGCTGTTGTGAGTGAGCTTTTCTGTGAAGCTAATCTAGCTTTAACTGATAAACAGATTGCAGAAAGAGAGCGGTTATCAGAACAGCAATCAGAACAGTATAGAGGTAGACCGGAAGGGGCTTCAGGCTCTGGAGATAATTCCACTGCGGTGAAGGATAAGAAACTCCTCTCGCGAAGAGGGTTCCTCTCCGCTGGATTATCTCAGGCGGGAGCTCGATAATATGCACACGGCCTCTCTCGGGACACTCGCTGATTTAGCCGGACGCTTAGCGATTACTGTTCAGTATGATGGCACGACTATTCAAGATCTGAATATCCGTTCTTCTCGACCACACCAGTTAACTCGATTATTAGAGGGACGGAGTCGCGGGGAAGTGACAGCCATTGTTCCCCTGCTTTTCTCTCTCTGTAGCACTGCGCAATCTGTAGCCTCGCTCACGGCCCTTGAGTCGAATAATAAAGTTAAACCCTGCTTAGATGTCAGTATCGCTCGGACCGTCTTAATCTACCTAGAAAGCGCTAGAGAGTTGTGTTTACGTTTAGTAAAAGATTGGTTGCCTGGCACCGATTTAATCAATACCACAAGATTGATGCAGTTTTATCAATCGGCATCTTCTCAGTTAAATTGGGCTTTACAGCTACAGTCCAATGATCTGATGCCTAGAAAAGGGCAAACTAAACCTGAGTTTTGTTATGACGCTTTAATTTATAACCTTGAGGTGTTGTTAAGCCCTGTCACCGAATCTTGTCATAACGGTCGGTTGGTGGCGAAAAGATCAAATGCGATCTCTCGCTTAGTGCTTGATACGGAGGCTGAATTTTCTACCGTCAATCTATATGACCCCAGTTTGCCATTAGAGGTGACGCCAAGCTATTTGGCACATAAACTGAGAGATAAAGATAGTTTGTTGTTTTGTTCGAGACCTGAGGTTGAAAATGGTGCTATCAGTCGGTGTGCTGAAAGTAGTGTTTGGACGAGAAATAGAGACTCCGTGCTGGTACAGCAGAGTAGAGAGCAAGGTTATCACCCATTGAATCAACGCTTTTTTGCGCTTATTAATGAGCTGAGTTTGTTACCTAAAAAGATAGGCGTGGCTGTCTCGAGTGGTGTCAGTGTCGTTGAGCCACTAGAGGTTGCGGGATTAGCGAAGGTGCCTGCCGCGAGGGGGGATTTGATACATTATATTGAGCAAACACCGGGTGCTGAAGGGATAGATAAGTATCGTATTGTGGCGCCTACAGAGTGGAATTTTCATCCGAAGGGCACACTTGTTAGCATGCTTGCAGGTGTTAAAGTTTCGAGAGAAGCGTTACGGCCTTTAGTTGAAAAACTTATTTTGGCAATAGATCCCTGTGTTGCCTATGACATACAGATAGAAGAATAAAAAATGCATGAGATGTCGATAGCAGAAGGTATTGTTCAGGTGTTAGAAGAGCAAGCGAAAGCACAAAACTATTCTAAGGTTAAGACTGTGTGGCTAGAGATTGGCCCGCTTGCGATGATTGAATCTGAAGCACTCTCTTTCTGCTTTGAAGCGGTGACTCGCGGGACTTTAGCGCAGGATGCTTCTTTACAAATAATAAATATAAAAGGCGAAGCATTTTGTATGCAGTGCCTTAAAAACGTTCCTATTACGCAACGATATGACAGCTGTCAGTCGTGCGGTAGTCACCAGCTTCAAGTGACGCAAGGGGATGAGATGAGAATTAAAGAGCTGGAGGTAGAGTAATAATGTGTACTGTTTGTGGATGTAGTGACGGTAATGTCAAAATTGAAGGCTCGAAAGAGGAGCATACGCATGAACATACACACCAGCATCATCATGAGGTAGATGGCGCGCATAGCGAGCCGTTACAAGAGGGAGAAGATCTGCATTTTGGAAAAGGTCCTGCTCATGCGCATGTTGCGGGAATGAGTCAGAGTCGTATGGTGCAGATCGAACAAGATATTCTGGGTAAAAACGATCGTTATGCTGCGATCAATCGTAATCGTTTTTCGGCCAAGAGTATCTTCGCATTAAACCTTGTCTCTAGCCCCGGTTCAGGGAAAACAACGCTGCTGACTGAAACCATTGAACATATTAAATCCAAGTATGCTGTGGCCGTGATAGAGGGTGATCAGCAAACGGCAAATGATGCTGATCGAATTCGTGAAACTGGGGTTCCCGCCATCCAAGTTAATACTGGAAAAGGCTGCCACCTAGATGCCCATATGGTCGGTCATGCGCTTGATAATTTGTCAGAGATAGATGGTGGATTACTGTTTATTGAAAATGTCGGTAATCTTGTTTGTCCAGCCGCATTCGATTTGGGTGAGGCTCATAAGGTAGCGATTTTGTCTGTCACCGAAGGTGAAGATAAGCCTTTGAAATATCCCGATATGTTTTATGCGGCGGACCTTATGATCTTGAATAAGATCGATCTACTGCCTTACTTAGATTTTGATGTCGATAAATGCATCGGTTTTGCTAAACAGGTTAATCCTAATATTAAGGTATTACAGCTCTCCGCTAAAAGTGGTGAGGGGATGCTTGAGTGGGTGGAGTGGTTGAGTGCTAATCGAGCCTTGATGATTAAACAGCGTGTCGATGAACTTCAAACCGAGATTAATCAGCTAAAGGCGTTAATCTAATGCTGAACTCGTTAAAGCGCCCAACCGTGTTATGTGTGGATGATGAAATTCGCTCTTTAGAAACGCTTGAGCGAACGTTGGATGAAGAATTTACTGTATTGACGGCTTCAGATGCTGATCAAGCGACAGCGCTTCTAGAAGAGAATGACGTACACGCAATTCTTTGTGATCAGCGGATGCCGGATAGAACCGGTGTCGAGTTTTTGACTGATGTCAGGCAGCGTTGGCCGCAGACTGCGCGGCTTATTTTATCGGGTTACACCGATTCGGAAGATATTATCCGAGGCCTGAATGAAGCGGGCATATTGCAATACATTACTAAGCCTTGGCACCCCGATAATCTTCTTTTGATTATGCGAGGAGCATGTCGTCTGTATGACCTACAGAATGAAAATGAGCTTCTAGCAATGGAGATGCGTTTAACCGGAGAACAAGCTGAGCAGAATATTCAGCAGAAGAAACAGCGGTTGCAGCAAGCCTTTCAGCTTGATGAAATCCGCCGTCACGAGGATAGCCCCTTAAATAGTTTGTGCGAACAAGCAGCCAAAATTGCCCCTTATGATGTATCTGTTCTCGTTGCAGGACCCTCTGGGGCGGGTAAAGAACTGTTTGCGCGTGCACTACATTACAATAGTTTAAGAGCGGATCATCCCTTTGTGGTTGAAAACTGCGGTGCTATGCCCGATGAGCTATTAGCGTCTGAGCTGTTTGGCCATAAAAAAGGCTCATTTACTGGCGCAATTACCGACCATGTTGGTTTATTTGAACAAGCAGATGGTGGCACGATCTTCCTCGATGAGATTGGTGAGATAAGCCCTGCCTTTCAGGTAAAGCTTCTACGTGTTTTGCAAGAACGTGAGGTTCGGCGTTTAGGTGAGCATCAGCGCAGAAAGGTTGATGTGCGGGTTGTCGCCTCAACCAATCGTGATCTTGAAGAGGAGGTTCGAGCGGGCCGATTCCGACAAGATCTCTATTTTCGTTTAGCCGAAGTCACGCTGGAACTACCCGCACTGGATAAACGGGCAGTGGATATACCGGTGCTAGCTGAAAGTTTCTTAGCCAAAGCGATGTCTGAGTTTGATAAACCGGTGAAGGGGTTTACCGCGGAAGCACTGGATTGTATGAGCCGTTATTGTTGGCCAGGCAATGTGCGTGAGTTGCAAAATGAAGTCCGTCGAATGCTTGTTTTGACTGAAGGTGAGTGGTTGTCAGCGGACCTATTGAGTCCTAGGGTTTTGCGTGCCGCACCGGTCGAAGAATCACAGGAGACCGAAGTGTTAGCCGGGCTTGATGGTACCTTGAAAGAGCGAATAGAGGCGCTGGAGAAACGTATTTTACGGGAAACATTGATTCGACATCGCTGGAATAAGAGCCAAGCATCCAGAGAGTTAGGCTTATCTCGAGTGGGTTTGCGCTCCAAGCTAGAACGTTATGGCCTTAATAAAGATTTTCATTAGCGGAATGATGGTGGAGTAGTCCTCATGGCGCTTTCAGCACGCAAAATTAAGATTCGCGGCCAAGTTCAGGGAGTTGGTTTTCGCCCCTTTGTCTTTAATCTAGCGCAGCGTTTATCCGTTTTCGGTTCTGTCGCAAACGGGGTGCAAGGTGTGTCTATTTATGCACAGGCACCGCCTTCGGTTTTGAATCAGTTCGAAGCACAGCTACAAAGTGAGCAACCGGCGATGGCGTTGATTGAGTCGTTAACATCTGAAACGGCGTCTATTGATCCATCATTGCAGTGTTTTACGATTCAAGTCAGTGAAGCCGGAGAGGTGGACTTAGGGGTTACGCCTGATGCGACTGTATGTCGGGCCTGTTTAGCTGAGTTGTTTGATCCAGAAAATCCGCGCTACCAGTATCCTTTTATCAACTGTACCCACTGTGGACCCCGTTATAGCATCGTTAAAGCGCTGCCGTATGATCGTAAATACACCACAATGGACGCTTTTGTGCTCTGCTCTGGTTGTTTAAGTGAGTATGAATCGCCACAGGATAGACGCTTCCATGCACAACCCAATGCGTGTCCTGCTTGTGGGCCGCAATTAGCGCTGCATAATGCTGAAGGGCTTGTTCAGAAAAGCCATGATCCAATTGCTGATGCATTAGCACTGATCAAGCAAGGAAAAATTGTGGCGCTCAAGGGGGTTGGGGGATTTCACTTAACCTGTGATGCCACGAATGAAGCGGCGGTCTCTCGATTACGGCGGTTAAAGAATAGGGCAAGTAAGCCTTTCGCTGTGATGGCCGCTAATACGCAATCATTAGCCGAGCTTATTGAGTTAAGCACTGCACGCCGTCAGCGTTTAGAGGCGTTGGACGCCCCCATTTTACTTTGCCCACAGCTCGCCGGTAAATCAGTGTTAGCAGAGAGTATTGCCCCTGATTTAGCCTGGTTGGGTGTCATGTTACCCCATTCGCCACTGCACTATCTGATCTTTCATAAAGCCGCGGGAGAGCCCGTGGGGCTTTCTTGGTTGGATGAACCTCAGGATCTGCGCTTACTGATGACCAGTGCTAACCGTAGTGGAAATCCGTTGGTCTTTGAGAATGAACAAGCCTTGCAAGCGCTTAAAGGGATCGCTGATGCCTTTCTGTTACATGATAGGGATATACATATACGTTGTGATGATTCGGTCATCAGTGCGGTAGGGGATGAGATGTCGCTTGTGCGGCGCGGGCGCGGTTTGTCCCCCCAATTTATACCGTTATCTTATAGGTTTGCATCGTTGAATAAATCGGTGCTGGCGGTGGGATCGCTATACAAGAACACAATCTGTCTAACAAAAGGTGATAGGGCTTACGTATCGCAATATATCGGCGATCTTGATAACCCTGAATGTTGTCGTGCTTTGAATACAACCGTTGAACATCTGAAATCTCTACTTCAGATTGAACCGGAAATCGTTATCTCTGATCTTCATCCTGATTTTTACAGTACGCAATTTGCGCAACGTTATAGTCAGCAGCATAAAATTCCACATCGACAGGTGCAGCATCACCACGCACATATTGCGGCGGTGATAGCAGAACACAAATTTGATCAGCCCATTCTGGGGTTAGCGTTAGATGGGTTTGGTCTTGGTTCTGATGGTGCGCTTTGGGGAGGGGAGTTGTTACTCGTTGATAAAGGCGAGTTCCAGCGTTTAGCACATCTTGATCCACTGAAAATGCCGGGGGGCGAACAAGCGGCGAAAGAGCCGTGGCGTATGGCGGCGGGTGTGATTTATCAGTTGGATGGAGACGACTCGATAACCCAGCGTTATCCAACACAAAGTGGTGCGGCGGTTATCGCACAGCTATTAAAGAAGCAGCTTAACTGTCCAGAAACAACAAGTGCTGGTCGGTTGTTTGATGCCGTCGCAGGTCTTCTGGGCGTTATTGAAGTCAACCATTTTGAAGCGCAAGCTGCGATGCGGTTGGAGTCACTTGCCTATCAATATCGTGCAGATAACCCTTGGCCCAATGAGCCGTTATTGATTAGACAGCGAGATGATTTGACGCTTGATTGTTTACCGCTGTTGCAACGTTTATCTGAGTGTAAAGACCCATCTTATGGCGCCGCTCTATTCCATCATCAATTTGCTCAAGCGTTGTCTAATTGGGTTATCTCACACAGTGAAAGTTACTCAATAAAACATATCGTTCTGGCAGGAGGGTGCTTTTTGAATCAGATATTATTGAGTTCTTTAAAAGCCTTACTCAACGGCGCGGGTTTATCGATCTATTGCGCGGATAAGCTTCCCTGTAATGATGGTGCTGTCTCGCTAGGACAGGCCCAAGTCATTTTGGAAAAAGAATACCGGCATCATTCATCAGCGCAAAGTGATAAACAAAATAGTCATTCTGAATCTGAAATCGATAAAACGGATTTGGTGGAGATACAACAATGTGTTTAGCAATTCCTGTTCGAGTTGAAGAAATTTTAGGAGCTGAAACGGCCATTGCCGATATTGGTGGGGTACGTAAAGAGATAAATATTGCGTTGATTAGTGACTTAGCCGTAGGCGACTACGTCATTATGCACGTTGGGTATGCGCTCAATAAAATTGATCCCGAGGAAGCTGAACGCACGTTAGCGCTCTTTGCGGAATTAGATGAGCTCGGCCAAAAAGAGTCGATAGAGGCCTCACAATGAAATATGTTGATGAGTATCGTGATGGTCAGTTAGCCCAAGAGATCGCAGCAAAAATTTGTGCAGAAGCTCAGCCCGAGCGCGAATACAACTTTATGGAATTCTGTGGGGGGCATACCCATGCAATCTTTCGTTATGGCATCCCTGACCTGTTACCCGCTAATGTCAAAATGATCCATGGGCCAGGCTGTCCTGTCTGCGTATTACCTATACCGAGGTTGGATGCGGCGATTGAGTTAGCGGTTACCCATGAGGTTATCTTATGCTCGTATGGCGATATGCTTCGGGTGCCGGGGTCACGTAAACGCAGTTTACTTAAGGCCAAGGCTGAAGGCGCAGATGTGCGCATGGTGTACTCATGTATGGATGCGTTGCGAATTGCCCAAGAGAACCCCGATAAAGAAGTGGTCTTTTTTGCGATTGGTTTTGAAACCACAACCCCGCCGACAGCATTAGTCATCAATCAAGCTAAGCACTTAGGCCTCAAAAACTTTAGCGTTTACTGCAATCACGTTTTAACACCTGCGGCCATTAGTAACATCCTTGAGTCACCGGAAGTGCGAGAACTAGGCATTTTACCTTTAGATGGTTTCATCGGTCCGGCACATGTTAGTACGGTGATCGGTTCTCAGCCTTATCACTATTTTGCTGATGAGTATCAAAAACCGGTTGTTATTGCAGGCTTTGAACCCCTTGATGTTCTGCAAGCGATCTTAATGTTAGTACGTCAGATCAATCAAGGAAGAGCGGAAGTAGAGAATGAGTTTGCCAGAGCGGTGACCTACGAAGGTAACCCTAAAGCTAAGCAGGTGGTGGCTGATACGTTTGAACTGCGTCGCTCTTTTGAATGGCGTGGCTTAGGCGTTGTGCCTTATAGCGCATTGAAAATAAAGCAAGCCTTTGCCGAATTTGATGCCGAGCAGCGCTTCACCGTCGATTACCTAAGTACCCGTGAGAATAAAGCGTGTGAATGTGGTGCTATTTTACGTGGGGTGAAATCGCCACGTGATTGTTCTTTGTTTGGTGATCCTTGCACTCCTGAGAACCCTCTAGGATCTTGTATGGTGTCTAGTGAAGGCGCCTGCGCGGCTTATTATAGTTATGGCCGTTTTCAGGAACGCACGTTTGCAAGTGATAAATCACACCCAGCAGCCTAAACGAGACCTCGATAATGAGTGAGAAACGACGCTACACAAATACTTTAGATCTGCGTAAAGGCAAGGTTGAGATGGTCCATGGCAGCGGTGGTAAAGCGATGGCCCAGTTGATTGATGAGCTGTTTCTAAGCGCTTTTTCTAATCCATGGTTAGAGCAGATGAATGATCAAGCATGCTTTGATCTGCCAGCAGGCAAAGTGGTGATGGCCACCGATAGTCATGTGATATCACCGCTATTTTTCCCTGGGGGGGATATTGGCAGTTTATCTGTTCACGGTACGGTAAATGATGTTGCGATGTCGGGTGCAGTGCCTAAGTACTTATCAGCCGGGTTCATATTAGAAGAGGGTTATCCGCTTGCCGACTTAGCGCGGATCGTTCAGTCGATGGCTGCCGCTGCTGAAGAGGCTGGAGTAGCCATTGTTACCGGTGACACAAAGGTGGTGGAGCGTGGTAAAGGCGATGGTTGTTTCATCACGACAACCGGTGTGGGTGTCGTGCCTGTGGGCGTTAGTATGGGATCAGATCAGGTGCGTGTAGGCGATAAGATTCTTGTTTCTGGCAGTTTAGGTGATCATGGTGTTGCCATCATGTCTCTGCGTGAGAACTTAACGTTTGAAACGACCATTGAATCGGATAGTCAGGCGCTACATGATCTGGTTGCCGCGATGGTTGAAGTTGTGCCGGATATCCATTGTTTACGTGACCCCACACGAGGTGGTTTATCTGCCACGCTGAATGAGATTGCGCAGCACGCCCAAGTGGGTATGCAAATTCATGAAACCGAGATCCCTGTTAAACCTCAGGTTAAAGCTGCATGTGAGTTTTTAGGCTTAGATCCATTGTTTGTGGCTAATGAGGGTAAGTTGGTCGCATTTTGCCCGCCTGATAAAGCTGAGCAATTACTAGCAGCTATGCGAGCACACCCAAAGGGTCATGATGCTGCCATTATTGGTGATGTAATGGAAGATGAGCTTCAGTTTGTGCAGATGAAAACGGCTTTTGGTGGTAACCGTATGGTTGATTGGATCAACGGTGAACAGCTACCGAGGATCTGCTAATGCGCATTTTATTCTTAACGCATGGATTTAATAGCTTAACCCAGCGCTTGTATATCGAGTTAACGCAACTTGGTCATCAGGTGAGTATCGAATTTGATATTAACGATGCTGTGGCAGAGCAAGCTGTTGCGCTTTTTCAGCCAGAATTGATCATAGCGCCTTTTCTTAAACGGCCGATTCCTGAATCCATCTGGCGGAAGCATCGTTGCATTATTGTTCATCCAGGTATTAAGGGTGATAGAGGTCCCGCGGCGCTGGATTGGGCGATTATGACAGAGCAGAAGAGCTGGGGCGTTACCTGTCTAGAAGCAGTAGAGGAGATGGATGCTGGAGATATATGGGCCAGTGTCGAATTCCCTATGAGTTGCGCCAGCAAAAGTAGCCTTTATCGTAATGAGCTGACCGAAGCGGCGGTAGAGGCAGTCACCTTAACGCTTGAGCGTATAGAGCAAGGTGAATATCAACCAGAGCCGCTGAATTATATGGACTCAGCTATTAAAGGTCAGTGGAACGGTTTAATGTCGCAGGAGCTGCGAAGCATCGATTGGCGAGTCGATGATAGTTCGACTATTTTTAAAAAAATAAGAGCAGCAGACTCGCAACCCGGTGTTAAAGAGACGATAGCGGGCAGAGAGTATTACCTTTATAACGCGATTGTAGATAATGATGAGGCGAAAGCGTTAGGCAATCAATTGAACGCTCAGCCTGGTTCGATCATTGCAACCCGTGATCGAGCGGTTTGTTTTTCAACCATTGATGGAGCGATATGGGTAACCCATCTTCGTTTGGCATCTGTCAATGATGGCGAGTTTGGTTTTAAACTCCCTGCAACCTATTTACTGGGTAAACCGCTACAACAGGCTCCTGAGTCAGCCCGTGTTATGGATTTACCATTAGCACCTGCCGATATACCGCTTAACGCCACGTGGCAAGAGATTAGATATCGTCAAGAGGGTGAAGTTGGGTATCTGCATTTTGATTTCTATAATGGCGCGATGGACACTCAGCAGTGTCGACGATTACAAGTCGCGGTTGCTCAAGCGAAAGAAAAACCGATTAAGGTGTTGGTTTTATTGGGCGGTGTCGAATACTGGTCTAACGGTATCCATTTAAATCAAATTGAAGCGTCACAAAGCCCTGCCGAAGAGTCCTGGAGCAATATTAATGCGATGAATGATCTTTGCTTAGAGATTATCAATACTCCTAAGCAAATGACATTTGTAGCGATGCAGGGTAATGCAGGAGCGGGTGGCGTATTTATGGCGCTTTCTGCGGATAAAGTATTAGCACGGCATAGCGCAATACTGAATCCTCATTATAAATCGATGGGCAATTTGTATGGCTCCGAATACTGGACTTACCTGTTACCAAAACGGGTAGGGCCGGATGTAGCGATGACATTGATGCATAACCGTTTACCGATCTCAGCTCAGCAAGGGGTTGAAATAGGCCTTATCGATGAATGTATTGCTACAGGTCGAGATGATTTTGTACAGCAAGTTAAAATCAAAGCGCAGCAGGTAGCGAAAAGTACCGAATTAGCCCAGCTGGTAGCACTTAAAAATTTGCAGCGCGAAAAGGATGAACTCGCTAAACCTTTGGCGCAATACCGGGAGGAAGAATTAGAACAAATGAATCTGAATTTCTTTGGTTTTGATCCTAGTTACCATGTTGCACGTTATCATTTTGTGGAAAAACTGCCTAAAGCACGGACACCCGCCTACTTGGCTAATCACCGTCATATTACTACAGATGCATAATTAGCTAAAAGTTAGGCTGTGAGAGCTCGACGCTTTTAAGAAAGCAGTTCTCGAGAAATTAAAGAACAGTCGGCACAGCTTCTGTTATGTGTGCAGTGTCGGCTGGTAAGCTTTTCAAGTTCTATTAGCTTCTCATAAACCAGTTGCAGCAATGATTCTGAAATTGTATTTGCTAATTTATAGCCATCGACAAATTTACTGACTTCGTTGAAAGAGAAAACCATTGGGGTAGTTTTATGGTGGCAGCTATTGAGTGTGTATTCGACTTCGTTATTCTCAATAACGATGTTTGACTCGATCGCTGGAATACCTCGAAACTTATAGCCTTTCTTATTCATTAAATTCAGAATTGATTGGCTGATAGGTGCACAAATCTCATTATCAGTCGCACCGAGGCTAGTCACAAAAATACTCATAATGACATCCTGTCTTGGAGGGTCTACTACTGAGCCAATTCTAGAATAGAAAGGTGCACAGGGAAACTAACACTAATGCTAGTGCAAACCAGTTGGTAGTTAGAATCATCCGTTTTTTGGGCTTAGGCCACTGCCGCTTTTTGGCTTTCAATCGCCCATTTTATTGCGGCTGATTGTGCTTCTAACAGCAGGGTTTCTTCTACCTGGCCTGAAAGGACATCCCATTCATAGCGCGAAAAGTTGATAACATCATTGAGCATAAGTCCAAGTTCGCCCTGTCGATCAACCAGTGCAGTGTTGACGGCATCACTGAGAGATATATGTGAGCTTAACTCTTCCATTGGAATTGAGAAAAGTGCATCCGCGCCAGATAGAATACCGACGAGGAAAGATAACCCCGATTCAGAATTGTATTGGGGGGCAATGTGCTCGCACATTTTTGCTCGAATCAGTAGTTCACGACATAGCTCGTCGGCCACGTCGAGTGTGCCAGAGAGAGAGACGATCAGTGCCCAACGCTTTAGCTCATTGAGACCGAGTAAGACAATTGCTTCGCTAATGGTCGAGATCGAGCGCTGCAATGAGAATGTGGCAGAGTTAACTATCTTTAATAACCTCACCGCAAGGCGTGGGTCTTTTGAAATAATTGTTTCAAGCCCTTCTGGGGTTGCGTCTGGATTGCTAAGTTCAGACAGTAGCTCCATCATGGTTAGCTCACTACCGCTGACCCGTTTACCCTCGATGACCTCAGGGTAGGCGAAGAAATAGCCTTGGAACAGATGGAAGCCTAGTTTTCTAAAGCGATTGAACTCTACTAAAGTTTCAACTTTTTCAGCAAGAAGGGTTACTTTATAGGGATCTAGTTTCTCAAGGGTAAGGAAAAGCGCTTTGCCTTTTAATTCCAGGACATCGATTTTAACGATATCGACAACATCCATAATTTGCGCAAACTCATCTTTCCAGATGAAGTCATCTAAAGCGATTTTAAAACCTAACTCGGATAGCTCTTTAATGCGCGCAGCTGTTCGTTCATTAATGGGTACGTCTTCGATAATTTCTAAAACGACATTGTCTGCGGCAAAGCTGGGGAGATCGTGAAAGAGTAGCTCTTCATTAACGTTCATAAACGCTGGGAGCGTTCGCATACCGCCTTTATGGAGGACGCCGGTGTAGGCATTAATGAGCACTTGGCATGTTGCCGTTGTACCATCGAAAATCTCACCTGGAGGGCAGCCATCTGAGTCTCTATAAAGCAACTCATACCCAACCGTTTCACAGTTAGCATCGAGAATGGGTTGCCTAGCTAATAGAATTTGCTCAATCACAAGTAACCCTCATACGACTTAACACCCTTAAGGGTATTATCATTGGGCATATCAACACTGATACACCTAAACGCTACGGTTTATTCGCGTACGCTTATATTCACATCATAGTGAAGTTACCGTTGAAAACGAGCTAAAACAAGAAAAAAAGGCAAAAAAAAGCCGGGCAATGCCCGGCTTTTAATAAAATGATCAATTACTTAGCAATTGACTGTAGTTCAGTAAGAGCAGCTTCACGCGTTTCGTTAGCGATAGAAGTGAAAGCTTCGCCTTGACCTTTTAGCAATTCGAAAAGAGCTTTGTTAGCTTCCATGTTGAACTTGATTAGTTCTTCTGGAGTTTTAAGGTCTTTTGCTTTCTCAGCTTCAGACTGGAAGAAAGAAGTTAGCTGTTCGCCAGACTTTTTCTGCTGTTCGATAGATTTAGTGATCGCTGCAGCCTGCAAGTTCATTAGAGACTGTAGAGCGTCGAAAGATTTCTGGAAATCAACAGTGTTAGTCATCTTAGTTCTCCTAAAAGTTAATTTGTTGCACTGCAACAATATGATGATCATTCTAGCCTGTTTTTTGATCAAGTCAACATATTTTTGTTGCAGTGCACAAAAAAGAATTTTGATCGTAAACCTTGGGCCATTTAGTATCTTATGTGTCTATCGTAATTCAGTGTTATTAAAGAATGATGTCTGGACCTAAGTTAGACATCTTGATCTAATTGGCAGCCTATTTTTTACATCATTGGAACGGTCATGGCGGGTATAGAGACAATACTTTCTCTTTTTATTTTAATCGGTCTGGGCTATCTCGGTAAAAGAACGGTTCTTGCGGAGCAGTCTTTAGCGCCATTAAATACGTTTGTTTACTATTTTGCAGTGCCCGCTCTGCTATTTAATTCTGTATATAAGCTGTCTTTGGAAAGTTTATTTCAGCCCATGTACCTCTTAGCGTTTCTTATCGCGGTCATTTTAACGGCCATTACCGCGGTGATGGGATGTAAGTTTTTCTTTAAGGAGGAAAGCAAAGAGGTGCTTGTTATTCGCGGATTAAACGCGACATTCTCCAATTATGCTTACATGGGCATTCCGATGGTTTTCGGTTTGCTGGGAGAGGCTGCCTACGGTGCTATGATCAGTATTATCCTACTGGGTAATGTATTCCAGATAGGCGGTACTCAGTTTTTAATAGAAAGTCAGCGTCAGGATGGCAAGGGCCTGAAGCAATTCCTCACTATTCTTGATAAATCATTAATCCGAAGCCCAATATTTGTAGCCACCTTTTTCGGTGTTTTGGCATCGGCTATTGAGTTGAAACTGCCAGTTGTTCTCTCTTCTAGCCTAGATCTATTAGCGCCAGCAACGGTCCCCGTCGCTCTATTTTGTTTAGGGGCAAGCTTAGAGTTTAAAACGCTTAAGCAGAGTAAAAGTGAGTTGGTTTGGTTGGTGGTGGTGAAGTTACTCATTCACCCATTGATCACATTAGGTATTTTTACGGCGGCAGGTTTGGATGATCAGAATTGGTTCTTAGCGGCTGTACTGCTCGCTGCTCTGCCAACAGGCGCTTTGGCTCATGTGATGGCACTTCGTTACGATATAAAAGAAAAAGAGACATCGTTAACCGTTGTGCTTTCTACATTGGCAGCATTAGTGAGTGTGTCGTTGTGGGTTAGTTTTATTATGTAGCTCTTCGCGGACTGTAGGTTTTTATATTAGGTAGCGCTAATCTTAAGTGCTATTATCCATATAATGCACATGGTTTTAGGGTGGGCGTAAAAATGAACGACAGAGTATGGCTGAGTTCACTTAATAATGGGGTTAGATATTGCTTATTAAGCTTTGTATTAATCTGTAGTTCGACCGTTTTTGCCCGCCCTTACGTCATCGCTGGCCTTGCGGATTACCCGCCTTATAGTTATCAAGAAAATCTCGTTATTCGAGGTATGGATGTCGAGATAGCAAAAGCGGCTTTTCATCGAGCAGGCCACGAGGTCGATATTGTTTTAATGCCATGGAAGCGGCTCCTATCGTCCGCGCGTAGCGGGGCTGTTGATGGTACTTTAGGGGCGTTTATTACCGATGAGCGCCGAGTCTACTTAGATTTTATAGAACCAGAACCATTGCGTTGGATTCAAATGTCGTTATTTACGTATGACAATTCAGCGATAACGAACAGCCATTTATCGAGCTTGCAGCAGCGTAAAATAGGTGTGAATAGGGCTTTTTCTATTAATGCCGATTTTGATCACGCGGCGATGAGAGGGGATTTTCAACGTTACGCTGGTAATGATATCCATCAGATGCTGAAGATGCTCTCACTACATCGTCTAGATGGCGTTGTTCACTCTAAACAACCGACACTCTTTTATCTTCGTGAAATGGGCCTTATCGATAAAATTCATCTGGTTGAGCCCGCTGTAACTAAGCGGCGGGGAGGCTTTATGTCCCTATCTAAAGCGCTGATTGCGGATGAAAGAGCTTCATTGAAACTAGCGTTGCAAAAGGCGATGCAGGAGATGAAAGCTGATGGTACCTTACAGGCGATACGCCTAAAACACTCAGTGATTGTAAAAACACCGACAATCACTGAGATAGGGCGCTAAGGGTAATCGATTAAGGCTAGTGCATATCAGCAAGCGAGTCATAAAGCCCTTACACAAAGCCCTTATGGAAAGCTAAGCTTTATGACCTGAGCGCGGACTTTATAGGGGGAAGAGGACGTTACATTGCCCCGTACCTGAGCTCGGGAAGTATTCGGTCATGATTTCGGCGCAACCTTCATATTTATCCCAGCCTAAGAGCCCAAACAGCATTGCGGTATCGTGCATGCCTCCCTCGCCATCACAGTCTTGTGCATATTTGGGAAGGATCTCAAGAAACTCTTTAGCACGGCCTTGCTTCCACATATCCAAAACCATTAGATCAGTGGCTTGATTTAGCGGTCGGCTGATTTTAAACAGGTAGTCACCTACAACCGTATTAGGTGGTATACGATGGGACAGAGAGCCGCTGGCAAGGAACGCTACTTTGCGGTCCGATTTTTTAACCGCTTCAAGTATTGATTCACCCACTGTTTTTGATTCTTCTAACTCTGCATCGTACATCCAGCCGGCAATCGATACGACTTTGATATCGTCAGAGATGCCCATATAACGTAATGGCACTAATGTGCCGTATTGAACATCTAGGGTATCTACTTCGTGATGGCATAAGGTTTTTACGCCATTCTCTGTCGCTGTTTCAGCAATAAGCTGGCCTAGTTCAGGATCGCCTACATGCTTGAAAGGCATATTGTTTAAAAAGTGAGGGAATTCGGTACTGGTAAATACACCGGACATATCGGGTTTTGCATTAATGTGAAAACCGGCATTTACCAACCAATGGGTATCAGCGATGACGATAGTATCTACTTCGCGTTCACGACATAAATCGCCAATTTTTTTCAGGCCTTCAATGGCGGCATCGCGACAGCCATGAAGGGGGCCAGGGCCTTCAGAAATAAACATAGAAGGCACATGTGTAACTTTAGCGGCAACAACGATTTCGCCCATGGTATTGATCCTCACATTTTTATTTTTAGAACCTTGATATTGCTCTGCTACAAGGTAGAGGATGTGAGTATAGGCATAATTTTTATAGGGTCTTTGCCATTTAAAACAGAGTGTTTGCCATTTAAGGCAATCTAAATGATCACAGCTTTATACCTGTTACTTAGGATGAGCCATTCGTTCGTTTTCGGTAGGCGGTGGGTGTTTCTCCACTCCAACGTTTAAAAGCACGATTAAAGTGAGCTGGATCAGAAAAACCTAGAGAGTAAGCGATTTGGGTGAATGATTGAGGGGAGTGCTGTAAATACTGCCGTGCTAACTCTTCACGTATTTTATCGCGTAGCTGTTGTAGGGTAGTACCTTGCTGATTGAGCTTGTACTTTAGGGTGCGAGCAGGGATCGATAATGATTCAGCAATACCGTCCATGGTTGTTATCCCAAGGGGCATTAGTTCGATAAGTGCGCTTCGAACCTGTCCGCAGATATCTTGCATCTGCATTTTGGCTAAATAATCTTCTACCAATTTATCATTCTGTTCGGCAAGTTGGCTGTTGCCCGTTGCTAAGGTGGCGGTTAGTTCTGCCGCATCAAAAAAGAGAGAGTTTGACTTACTTTCAAAATGAACAGGGCACTGGAAGTAATCTTTCCAAGCATCAGGTTGTGTTGGTGTTGGGCGGCTTAAATGGACGCTGCTTGGCGAGAAGAGAGGAGTAGACATATCGCGAAACATCTTTACGACGGCGCCTAAAAAATAATCAACACCTGTCGGTACAACCAAGGCTTGAGTCTCTGCAAGTTTAACTTCCATGCTAAAACAAAATTGATTGTCGTTCGCTGGGCTAATAGAAAGGGTGCAGCCATCATTTAATAGCAGGTCGAAGCGAACCATACGTTGTAAGGCCTCCATAAGACTATTGCTAGCCCATAAGGAAAAGCCCAACGCATGAAACGTAGTAGGGCAAACAAATTGAGCTACTTGCAAACCAATATCTTCTTGTCCCGTTTCTGTTAAGGCGAGTTGCCATAGTTTACGGGTGTGGTTTGCACTAAAACGGGCATTTACATCGAGCTTTTGTTGCAGATCGATACCTGCATCTTTCAGTAAACTATCGCCGTCACAGCCAAGTGAATCTAAGGCTCTTGCCACAGCAACAGACCATCCGCCAACAACAGTGGATATTTGCGAGGATGTTAAAAGTTGTTCTGTGTCTAAATCAAAGCTCATAACAGGCAGCGTGAGTGACCGAGTTAATTCTGATTTTACATATCAAGCAGCGAACTGACACTGTTTAAACAACATTATCAGCTCAGTAGGCTGTTCGGGGTAGTTACTCACTTCAACAATAGGCTCTGCGCGTCCCGCTTGTTGGTCGATGACTGTGATAATCATACGGTAACCACGAAGTTGGGTTTCAACAAGGGTGTAATCGTATTCGGCAAGCAGGTGCTTAAGCGCAGCGAGCACTGTCTTTAGGTTAGTGACGGTCAGGCCAAATAGAAAACAATTTATAGTATGTAGATGTTGAGTGTCGCGGTTTGTTATGTACATGAATCAGTGCCTCTCAGTTGATGGTTCTATTTTCTGAAAGTTGCGCTGATCTGTCTGTATGGACTTATACATATAAAAATCCCCAAGCGGCAGTACCGGTTGAGGATGTTTAAACCGTTGGAGGCTGGAGGTTACTCTTCTGCTTCGAGTGCCTCTCGTAGCTGATTGATCACTTTGCTCGGGAGACGGCTGATAATAATACGGCCATTGTCCTCATCAAATTCGATATCTTTACCTGAGTTTAATTCGCCAAAGTTACGCTTTGTAAAATCGACACTCCAGTTATCAGATTTGACTTTCAGCTTTGCAAATCGATTGATCGTACTTGTATGAGGCTGAAACTCTTGGCTAACATTGTAAGGGCCTTTGTTGGCAAATTTGCCAAAGGTGCCTGCTGCTGTTTCAGCCTGCTCAGGTGGTATATAGGCATCGAATAGGTTTTCGATCTCATTGAGATTGGCCGATTCTTTCTCGGAACGCTGTCGAGATAAGTAGCTTACAACATCTTCTACTACCTCCTCTTTGCGATCACTCATATTATTTTGATTACAAAAATCACGCGTTGCGCGAATTAACTCGCCGGTTGATTTGCGTGAAGGTGTCACATCAGTACAGCCGAAGGCCGTCGAGAAATAATGAGTAATTTCCCCTTTTTCTTTACTGCCGATAAAGCTTAGGTAGCTATCCTGCTTCTTGCGGAAGGTACTGATATTAATTCGCGCTGCTTGATGTAGCTGATCAAGATTGACCTCCATAATCTCTGTTGGATGAAGATCATTGTCAAAACCAATACTGGCTTTGTCTCGAACTAAGGCGATCAATAAGTACTCATAACGGTCGCTGGCATAGAGCGAGAATAAAACATAACCGCCGTTAGCCGTATGGGCTGAAGGATTGTTAATTGCTGACGCTAGCTGTGTCATGCTCTTATCAATCAAGCTGGTGAATGCTGTCTCGTTCCAATCCTGACCTACAAACTCTTCAAAGGCGGAGATAAAGGGATAGCCTTGTTCCTCTTCGTTATTAAACGAGCCATGGGTAAGGCTGGAGCGACGGCTAAAGGCAGAATTCAAGGTCTCAAACAGCTGGATTGCGATGGGGGATGAGGTGGGAATGATGCCGCCACGTTCAGTAATACGCGCAGGAGATTCCTCGGACTCTTTAACCAGTTCACGAATTGCCAGATGTTTTAGTTCCATAATGACCTCATACAGGAATTATTCGATAAAGGCGGGATACTTATAGCCATGGAAAACAATAGAGAGAGGGATTGTATTTAAAACTAGGGTGGGATGCAGTATAAAGATGCTCCTAAATTTAATAACAGGCATTCAAGCATGGCGTTGAAACCGACTATCTACAAAGCAACCTTAAATTTGGTTGATATGAACCGTGATGTTTATGCTACTGAAAAGTTAACCTTGGCACTTCATCCATCAGAAACAGCGGTCCGTATGATGGTGCGAGTCCTCGCTTATGCACTTAATTACGATCAAGATCTAAGTTTTACAAAAGGTTTATCCACCGCTGAAGAGCCAGATCTTTGGATTACTCGACCAGATAACTCTGTTGATTGCTGGATTGAGGTCGGCCAGGCTTCACCTGAGCGTTTGCGCAAAGGGGTGAGTCGCGCTGATAAAGTGAGACTATATGCTTACGGATCGGAAGTTGATATCTGGTGGGGGAAACACCGTGATGCGATGAATGCTTTACCTAAAACAGAGGTGTTTAGTTTTGTTGCGGATCAAGTCGATCCTTTAAGTGATCTCTGCGAACGTAATATGGAACTGACGATTACCATCAGTGAAGAACAGCTATTTATCGCGTCAGGTGATCAGCAGTTTGAAGTGTTATTAAAGCGTTTAACTTAATAAATACCGATTAAGCAAAAGGCCGTGGCTAGTAATTCACTTTGCCGCGGCCTTTTTTTGTCTGGCTGCGTTGATTTTTTTTGTCCATCCGTTTGCGCTGCGAACTACGGGTCGGTTTGGTGGCTCGTCTGGTTTTTTCAACTTTTGTTGCGGCGAGTATTAACTCTTTAAGGCGTGCAAGCGCATCTTCTTTATTCCGCTCTTGATCACGAAAGCTCTGGGCTTTAATAATAATAACGCCATCAGATGTAATCCGCTTGTCGCCATAGGCGAGTAGTCTTTCCTTATAGAATTCAGGTAAGCAGGAGCGTTTAATATCAAAGCGTAGATGAATCGCACTTGATACTTTGTTGACGTTTTGTCCGCCATTACCTTGCGCCCGGATGGCGTTAAATTCGATCTCGTGGCGGGGTATGATTAAACGGTTAGATATTGTTAACATCGGTATATTGTATCAATTTAAGTTACCGCATTGTTTTTTAAATCGGCCAATTTGAATAAAATTGAGATCTGGACTACTCGTGATGAATTAAAGAAGTAAAGGGTGGGTCGTAACGATTTCATGCAGCTAATATAGTGTTGATTAAACTGACAGTAGTAACTGAATTGTGCGATTTTCTTATCGGTTACGGCGAAGAAGCTAAGCCCCCTATTGTGTATGTTATGCCACATGATGTATGAGTTTACTGAGCAGGGCCTTTCCGGTTGTAGAAGCTGCTATGAAAGCGCATGCCGTCGATTCAGCGTGCGCTTAATAAAATATAGCGTAATTTAATCATCCCAATCGTCAAAAACATCCTTAATATCTTTCATCAATTCTCTCTCCTCCCGCATAGCTTCTAATCTTCGGCGCTTAGCGGGATTGATACTCTCTTTTTTGCGGATAGTGGATTCTGACATATCTTGCTCGGTGTCGTCATCGGATATCCAGTCTTCCAGATCGTTATTAATTTCTGGCTCATTACTAACGGGGCGTTGTTGGCTCATTGCAATGCCTCACTAACTTGAGTTTAAACATAGCCTGATTATGGTACAAATTTCAAAATAGGAAAGTAGTAATTTGTACTATTATTTGTCAAGAAAAAAGTCGGGCGTATTCGCCCGACGAAACCACTTTTGGGTGATGGTATGGAAAAAGAAGGTACACAGAGCGTACCTAAAGAAAAGGCTCTCTTGGTGAGGCGATGCGAGAGCATTTTTGAAAGTGTATTTACGCTAGAGAGTATTTAGCTAACTAATAGCGTGGCACCTGTGATAGCGACAAAACTCCCGAGTGTTTTAATCACGATAGGCATTGTGCTTTGTAGCTTTTGAGAGGAATAGAGCCCCAAAATATGGAGAACCAACGTTGAGAACATAAAACCGAAGGCAAATAGAGCGGCGCTTGCACCAATGAACTCTGCACCGTGAGCGATACCATGGTAAAGGGCGAATGAACCAATTAGTGCTAGGGCGAGCTGCTTTGGTAAACGAATAGTTAAAGCCAACATGAGGCCAAGTAGTAAGACAGACAGCGCGATACCGGTTTCAATATAAGGGAGTGTGATGGCGTTCATTCCTAGAATAAAACCGATGAAAAGCATCGCTAAAAAACTAGCGGGAGCATTGAAACGTGTCTTGCCTTTTTGCTGAGCGGCCCACATTCCCACGGCAATCATTGCTAATAGGTGATCTATACCGCTTAAAGGATGAAGTACGCCAGCAATAAAATTAGCACTTGTGGCTTCTGTATGTGCAAAAGCGGGTACAGACAAAAGAGAGGCGACTATCATTAAGGTAGAGAGTAGCGTTGATCGTAAGTGGGTCATCGTTTTACCTATCTTATTATAAGTGAATGGGTGGATAGCATTACTCTTCTATAAGCAAAGCAAGTGCCAATAGCCTCAGTATAGAAACTCAAGATAATTAGATTTAAGCAAATCAATGGGTTATCAGTTTTTTTAGTGTTTTTAATGAGGAACAGGTTAGTTTGGTTGAAAGCACGTTTGGGGGCTGACTGGTAACTTTGTTACCAATACCCAGTAGTTTGTGATGAAAATTGATCTTACTCAACAAGTGTTAATACAACGCTTTTTAATAAGACTTTGGTATAAAATCTATGTTTTGTTGCAGCGCAAAAAAGTATAAGATGATTAGATTCGTGATAGAGGAATGCCAGCGTGTCTACTAAGTACCTTAAACGTTTTTTTAAACCGGCTTCTATTGCTGTTTTCGGCGCATCTGCTAGAGAAAACAGCATGGGAGGTGTGGTATTACAGAACCTTCAAGAGAGTGGTTTTAAAGGTGCAATGTATGCGGTGAATAGTCAGGGTTACTCTGAAGTTCATGGAGTCCCATGCTATAAATGTTTGCCTGATCTACCTGAAATGCCGGATCTTGCTATTATCTGTTCTCCCCCTGAAACGGTCGCAGATATCATCCGAGCGTTAGGCGCGAGTATGGTGAAAGCCGTGATGATCCTTACGGGTGGCCTCTCTATTGCAGAGGGGGATAACAGTCAGTCACTGCGTGATGAAGTACGTGAGGCAGCTAAGCCTTATGGTATCCGTATCATGGGGCCCGATTGTATGGGAATGCTTGTGCCAGGGCACAACATGAATGCAAGCTATTCCCATGTAAATATCCTTAAAGGTAAAGTTGCTTATATTGGTCAATCCGGCATTTTAGGTACTGCGATGATCGATTGGGCTACTGGACAGGAGATAGGCTTTTCTCACTTTTTGACATTGGGCGATGGTGCGGATGTTGATCTGCCTTCAGTGATCGATTATCTAGCTCAAGATCCTTATACCCACGCAATTTTATTGCAGTTGAATCGGGTGGATGGTTCGGCACGTGATTTCCTATCTGCAGTACGTTCGGCATCGCGTAATAAGCTAGTTTTGGTGTTGAAGAACGATACATTTGTGGGTGAAAAGTCTGATACCGAGCTAGCTCCAGGTATTTATGACGATGATCTCGTTTACGATGCCGCCCTGCGCCGTGCTGGTGTTGTTCGGGTGGATACATCGGATGAGCTGTTCAATGCTTTAGAAACATTAACCCGTATGAAACCGATGCGTGGTGAACGTTTAGCCATTGTATCGAATGGTGCTGGCCCTAATGCATTGGCTACAGAGCGTCTGCTACAACAACGTGGCGAATTAGCTCAGCTTACCGACGAAACAACCACAGCCTTGGCAGATTTACTACCTAGCCATTGGAATCGTGCCAATCCAGTGGATTTAAATGCAGATGCAGAACCCGACAAGTTTGCAGAAGCGGTGCGCTTACTGACTAAAGATAAAAATGTAGATGCTGTTTTGATGATTCATGCACCTACACGTATGGCGCCTTCTGTGAAAACAGCGGATGCAGTTATTCAAATTGCCAAGAAAACACCTCGAAATGTTCTAACCTGTTTTATGGGGCGAGCGACAGCCATTGAGGCGAGGAATCATTGTAATTCCGCAGGTATTTCTACTTTTTTGACGCCTGAAGAGTCGGTTGATGCTTTTATGCATATGGTGGATTTTCATCGGAATCAGGAGGTGATGAAACAAACGCCTCCGCCATATATTGAGCAGCACAGCCCAAATCACATTCGTGCGCGTGAATTGATCCAAGCTACATTGGCCGAAAAGCGAGATTATCTGACTCACCAAGAATCTTTTGCGCTGTTAGATCTATACGATATCCCGGTATCCAATACATTCTATAGTCCAGACATTGATAGTGTTGTTAAACACGCAGGAAAAATTGAGAACTCTGTTCAGGTTAAAGCGCTGCATAAACAAAATGTTTACCCTTTCAGCTACGACAAGAAAGGTAGTCAACGTTGGAAGGATCTAGCGCAAGATCTGTTCTCTCATGCTGAGGTAGAACACGCAACGACGCAGCTTTCGTACCGCATTGCCGAAAGTATCCCGACGGAAGAGCAGATGGGGTTTTGCGTACAGCAGATGAAACGAGGCTTCCAATCATTACAGATTAATGTAGGTATTACACGAGACCCTACATTTGGTCCTGTTATTGTGTTTGGTGTTGGTGGGCACACGGTTGATGTTCTAGCAGATCGTCACATTATGTTGCCACCATTAAATCTAGCCTTAGCGTCGGAACTGATCCGTCAATCAAGGTTGTGTCAGATCATCGAAGACAATAGCTATCGTCCCGAACAGGATAAGCAACAGTTGTGTAACTTGTTACTTAAGCTTTCAGAGATGATTGTCGATCTGCCTAATCTTAAGTGCCTTGAGATTAATCCGCTATTAGTTAACAAGAGTGGATTGTTGGTGATGGATGTCGCTATCTCATTATCCGATGCTCCTGGGCAGCTTTCCATCTCGCCTTATCCTGAGCATTTAACAGAAGAGGTCACACTTAAGCGATCAGGACGTCGTGCCATAATGCGAGCGATCCGTGGCGAGGACGAGCCGAACCATTTAGAGTTCTACAATAAGCTTAGCCCGCAGTCGATTCGCTTACGTTACTTCTATAGCCGTGGTATTCCTACGCATCAAGAGTTAGCGAATTGGACTCAGATCGATTATGACCGAGAGATGGCTTTTATCATCTCTGTGCCGCGGGATGAGGGTAATGGAATGGAAACCTTGGGAGTTGTTCGTGCTGTGACGGATGCAGACAATGTTCGTTCTGAATTTAGTGTTGTTATCCGTGATGATCTTCAAGGTGAAGGTTTGGGTGTGGCATTGATGAGTAAGGTTGTCGATTACTGTAAAAGCCGTGGAACGTTACAGATTATTGGCTCAACGCTTCCAACCAACAAAGGGATGCAGAATCTTGCTAAGAAGCTAGGTTTTGAGAATAGCTTTAATGTCGAAGAGGAGGTTGTCGATATGCGGATGATGCTGAACGAGCCTACGGAAGATTGGCAGCGGTTGCGTCTCAACTTACCGCACTAAAGGATAATCACCCAATAAAAAAGCTCGGATAACCGAGCTTTTTTATGCCTGCTATTTGACCT
>Ga0193964_1000129_pt1 | contig 36812 bp, 40 predicted proteins | sample FB_7_MG_FD_140323 | JGI IMG/M metagenome (GOLD analysis project Ga0193964, IMG submission 140323) | Microbial mat bacterial communities from the Broadkill River, Lewes, Delaware, United States - FB_7_MG | ecosystem: Environmental > Aquatic > Freshwater > River > Microbial mats | place: USA... | reverse complement strand
CATTAAGAATAAAATAACTGGCCAACCAACTAAAAATCCAACAGCATATACAAGACCATCATACCCTTGTAAATAAACAAGACCAGAAAGACCAAGGAAAGAAGCAGCAGACATATAATCTCCAGCAATCGCCATACCATTTTGGAATCCTGTAATTCCACCACCTGCTGTGTAAAAATCACTTGCAGTTTTTGTTTTTTGAGCTGCCCAATAAGTTACACCTAAAGTTGCACCAACAAAAATAAAGAACATAATAATCGCAGGGATATTTAAGTCTTTTGATTTTGCTTCAAATCCTAAACTATCTCCTGCTGCTAATAATGCAACTGCTGATAATCCTAATAACGCTAATAATCTCATAGATCATCCTTTACATCTTCTCTAATTGCATCTGTTAAGTCTTCAAACTCACCATTTGCTCTACTTACATATATAAGTGTAGTAATGAAACTAACTATAATGATACCGGCTGCAACTGGGAAGGCCCAAGTCATAACACCTGCTTCACTTAATTTTGTACCAAGTAATTCCTTATTAAACGCTATAGTTAATATAAAGCTGTAAAATAAAGCTAATACAAATATAGACAGTTTTAATGCAAAACCACTTCTTTTTGAAACAAGTTCAATATAATTCGGGTTAGACTGAATTTTTTTTACTAATGTTTTATCCATAATTTCTCCTTTTTTTTAATTCATTCAAATTGTAGGAGTTATTAATAGCATATACGTAGCATTATGTAAGATTGTAATCATTAGATAACAATAAAGATTTCATTGTTACTTTATGATACATTATAATTATAATTTATACCTTGTTAACTTTATTGGAACTTAAAAAATACTCATTAAGCCTTTAAACATGGCTTTTATTGGGGTTGTTAAGAAAAAATTATTTTGAAGGTAAATTGAGAAAAAGTATATGTAACAAAATGTTACATATAATAACTATATAACATTTGAGCCCCTTTTACCCCTTATTTACGGGGATAAAACGTTATTAAATGATGTTGAAAAAGCTACTTCCACTACCACTAAAGTAGCTATTTTTTGATAAATTATGAAAAGATGGTGTTAAATTATTATAGATTTCTAACGCTGGTTTATACAAATCATTCGCTTCACATATGGATAATTCTTTATAAATATCTTTACTTTTCATATTAAGAAGTTTTAAAGTTAGCTCTTTTGAGACCTCTTGGTAATGATTTTTTCTAAAAGCTTGAAAAATAAGCCCTGTATTGCACTCTATATTAGGTGTGAATGTTACTATTTCCAACGACTCTTCATCAAAAGGTGTAACAATCTCACCAATACCTGTTACATTAGCACTATCATACTCATAGATAAAAAAAGGCACATCAGCTCCAATAGTAGCTCCAATAGAAGATAATTCATCTTTAGAAAGCTCTAGATTACATACCTCATTTACCATAATCATAAAAGTAGCACAATTAGAACTACCACCACCTAATCCTGCAAACTCCGGTATATTTTTATCAACTACTACTTTATGTGTAAAAAAGTACTTCTCTACCTCATCAGACAATTCTGATAATTTTAGATACGCTTTATAGATAGTGTTTTTTTTCGTTTCGCAACCAAATTTACCCTCTAAAGTAAACTCTTTTACATCAGCCTGCATAAATGAAATAGTATCAAACTGGTTTTTCACACGTACAAAACGAGAAACTAACTCATGGTAGTCTCCCCTTTTTCCTGCTATTTTTAAAAAAATATTAACTTTTGCATATGATTTTTTAGTCATTTATAAAAGTACCTTATTTAAAATGTATTTTGGTTCATTGTCTTTTATCTCTATAATTGAGAAAAAAGTATCAAAAGCAATAAGGTATTCACCATCACTTTTATTTTCAAAGTATTCTATTTGTAGTTTTTTACCCATATCAAACCACTCTTTTGTTCCTGTATAGTTATTTGTAGGAACATCAAGATACTCTAAAGGATTCAATGCTTTTTCATTATCATAAAAAAACTGCCCCTCGTGTAATCTTTCTAAATATGACAATGTACCAACACTATTAAGTCTTTCTAAAAGTATCTGAGCCATACTTCGTATATAACTTCCTTCACTAACTGTAATATCAAAAGTAATAAAAGGATGATTGTAATTTATAAACTTTACATCATATACTTCCGATACAACTTTTTTCATCTCAAAATCAATTCCCTCACGAGCTAAATCATATGCCCTTTTTCCATCAATTTTTTTTGCTGAAAATTTAGGAGGGAGATATTCTAATGTTCCCAATAATAATTGGAGTTGTTCTTCTATATTGTGTTGATTTAGTTTTGGTACATCTTGTATATCATATACATTCTCATTGTCTAATGAGTCACTGTTAGCACCCAACCACACTGTTGTACGATATGACTTTGGAGTTTTTTTTAAAAATTGAAACAGTTTCGAATACTGTCCAAATGCTACTACTAAACATCCACATGCAAAAGGATCTAATGTTCCAGAAAATCCTGCTTTTTTATTTTTATACTTTCTTTTTATTCTATTTAAATAAAAGTTACTACTTATAAATACTGGTTTTTTTACTACAAATAATCTATTCAATTTTTTCCTTAAGTATATTGTTTTATTAGGTTTTCATGTTCATTAAAATACGATGATATATCTTCGATACCTCTCAACTCTTGTAAATTAAAGACAATACCTTTTCTAATTCTTTTTAGTTTGTCACTATTTAAATTCAAATAATCAATAGTATCAATAGCATTTTTATGCTCTGAAAGTATTTCACCGTTTGATGAGAAATAAAAAAACTCTTCAGGATTATTAAGTACTGGATGAATATAGTTATCATTCCAACTACTACTGCCTTTAAATTTATCACACGAGTCTTCATTTTTACATGATAAAACTATGTTTGAATATTCACATTCTAGTTTTGGTGATTTACTTCTTGGATTTATATGCTCTATTGTAGATTTTTTTTTAGTTATTTTACTCTCACAATAAGCACATTGACTTCTTTGTTTTATAAGTAAATCATCCTTGATTAATTCTCGTAAATCAAAATTATCACAATCTTCTTGATATCTTTTAGCATTATTCTTTTTTTTGAAATTTTCAAAATACTCTAAAATAGAATTTTCTACGTTTATCATTTTTGAGATAATACCCTAGCTTTTTCAAGTCTAGCTAAAACTAAATCTTTATCATTTAAATCAAGAGTCTCTTCTAATTCACCATATAAAGTATCAAAAAGAGTGATATTTTTAGTATTTATGGCATCCCACATTTTTTCTATCTTTTTTGCTATTTCAGGAGTTCGTAGATATTTTGTACCCATGACATCTTGAAGTACCTCTTCTATTTCAGCACCATAAGAATTTTCAAAAGTTTTTACCTTTATATCTTTACCATCTTTTACAAGTATTCTTAAAGATTCGTTTGGTGTTGAAGATATGATTTGAGGTGAGTGAGTTGCAATTATAAGTTGATTATCACCATCTTTTGCAATATTTTGATAGACTCTTAATATATGATTTTGCCAATTTGGATGTAATGATGTCTCTAGTTCATCAACTAAGATAATACTATTTTTAATGTTCATCATTTTAAGATTTAAAGCCCTTATAAAAAGTTGCTGTTCTCCCGTTGAAAGTTCATTAAATTTTAAATTATCTTTGACATCATTTAAAAATAGTATCTCCCGATTCATATCTTTAGAAAAACCATTAAATTTTGTTTTTAAATCAATACCATCAAAGATAGAGTTTATTTCATCTATCATCTTTACATTAGTCTCTTTAATAGTTAAGTCTTCATTTTCATCTTGAATAAAATCTCGAAACTTTTTAATTTGTTCGATTACAAGCTCTTTTTTGGGTACTTCATTTACTTTTAAATACACAATCTTTTTGGTACAGATATCATAAAAATTCGTTTCATCCATATCACTTACATATCTAGTGCTTTTGTAGAAATGATTCTTATCTAGTATATAATAGGTAAAATCATCTTCACTATATATACTAGGTTCATGACCTTTAAAGATCACCTCTAATAAAGTAGTCTTCCCACTTCCATTAATACCTGCAATTACTACAGTATCTAATATCTTTCCATCACTATCTTTAAAATCTATTTCAAAGTTTTGAAGTACTTTATAGTCCTTTAGTTTGATTTGTTCTATTTTCATAGTATCTCTTTTAAATTTTTTCTACAAAAGAAGATAATATATCTCTTCTATTTCCACCAAAATTGATTTTTAGTTTTAAATCTTTTCCAGCTTTTTGAACACTAATAATTCGTCCCATACCAAATATTTTATGTTTTACTAAATCATCTTTTTTAAAAGCATTATTTTTTTCAATAGTAAGACTACCTTTAATCAGATCTGATTCAGTAAGAAATCTACTCTTTACTAACTGAGTTCTTCTCCCTTTATAAAATCTACTATGTACAAAACTCAATGTAAGTTCATCACAAGCTCTTGTAATAGCAACATAACCAAGTCGTCTTTCCTCTTCTAAGTTACTACCATCCCCTACAAGTGGGAAAAAGCCCTCTTCCATTCCTACAATAAAAAGATGTTTGAACTCTAACCCTTTACTAGCATGAATACTCATAAGTGAAATATACTCATCACTAATGCCATCTGCCGCACTTTCCAAAGATATTTCATTTAAAAAGTCTTCTAAATTTAAATCAATATTTTTAATAAAATAGTCTCTTAGATATCCATAGAACTCATCTATATTGGCTAACCTATCCTCAGCATCAATAACTTTTGCATATGTTGTTTTAAAATCAAAAGTATCTTCAAATAGATCAATAAATCTCATTTTTGCCGAACTAAGCACATCTTGTAGATCTTCAACTGAAGCCATAAATACTTTTAATGTACGTGAATTCTTTTTCCCTACAAGTATTGTTAATTCTTCAGGGGTATATTCTTTTATAATACTAAACATCGAACGTGATTTTTGATGAGACTCAGCTTCTAACTTATCTATAGTCATTTTTCCTATACCACGTTTAGGTTTGTTTATAATTCTTTTTATAGAAAAATTATCATTTGCATTTGTAATCACTCTAAAATAAGCAATAAGATCTTTTATCTCAGCTCTTTCGTAGAACTTTAAACCACCTACTAGTTTATAGTTTATATTTGTACGATTTAATCCCTCTTCTAGTGCACGACTTAGAGCATTTACCCTATATAAAATCGCAATATCTTTTGCAGACTCACCATTTACTATAAGTTGTTTTATATCATCTGTAATTTTACGTGTTTCTTCATTTTCATCTTGTGATTCATAAACCTTTATTGAGTTTCCTTCACCTCGAGTCCCTACAAGTTTTTTTCCTAATCTATCTCTGTTGTGTTCGATAAGGGCATTTGCATGAAATAAAATTTTATTTGTTGAACGATAGTTTTCTTCAAGTTTAATGGTTAGAGTATTATTAAATGTTTCTCCAAATGTCAGAATATTTTTAATAGTTGCTCCACGCCATCCATAAATAGACTGATCATCATCCCCAACAACACATAAATTACTATGTTGGTCACACAATTTTTTCAATAATTTATATTGTAATTCATTTGTATCTTGATACTCATCAACCATAATATATTGGTATTTTTCACTAGTAGCTTTAGCTAACTCTTTATCATTTAATAAAATTTTATATGTTAAAAGAATTAAGTCATCAAAATCTACCAAGTTGTTTTGCTCGATATAGTTTTCATATTTTTCATATACATCTGCAATTTGAATATATAGTTTATCCTGTGCTGAAGCTTTTGCTTCTTCTATTGAAACAACAGAGTTTTTAAATTTTGATATCTCTGCTGCTAATACAGCTGTTGGGGTTTCTTTATCAATTGATTTTAGTATTCGTTTTTTATCATCGCTATCAATAATAACAAAATTGTTTTTTCTACCTATTCTACTGATATGAAATTTTAAAAATAACAGTCCAAATTTATGAAAAGTACATAAGAGAGGTGGATAATTAATATTATCGATTAGGGAAAATGCTCTTTCTCTCATCTCTGTTGCAGCTTTATTCGTAAAAGTTAAGGTTAAAATCGATGAAGGATCGATACCAATTGAGATAAGATATGCAAGTCTTGTTGTTATTGTTTTTGTTTTACCACTTCCTGCTCCTGCAAGTATGAGCATTGGTCCATCAATGTGTTGTGCCGCTTGTTTTTGTGAGTCATTTAAAGTAGATAACATATTACTTCTTTCATCTAATATATTATTATTATAGCATTTTATTGATAAAGGAACCTATATGAAGTAACAAATTAGGATATTTAACATTAGTTTTACTAATAATTTAACATTTTTTATATTAATCTATGTTATCATTCTCATTATTAAAACTAAAGAGGTAAAAATCATGTTATCAGATTTTACGAAATTAAATACATTTATAACTGTAGTAAAAGAGAAATCATTTTCTAAAGCATCTGCAAAATTAGGTATTTCGCAGCCAGCGGTTACTCAACAAATGAGATTTTTAGAAAATTATCTAGATGCTACAATTGTAGATAGAAAAAAGAATGGAATTAGTCTTACGAAAGAAGGTGAGAAGTTATATTCTATTGCACAAAAAATAGAAAAAGTAATTTTAAACGGGGAAAAAGAACTCTTTAAAATTATCAACAAAGATATCACTTTTATTTTTGGAACATCAAGTGCAATTGGTAATTATATCTTACCAACATTTCTAAATGACATAAAAGCAAAAATCAATAATGATGTAAGTGTAAATATTTCTTCAAGTGCAAAATCTATTGAAGCTTTAAAAGACAAAAAAGTTGATATGGCACTTATAGAGTCTCCTATTTTTGAAGATGGGATTATTTATAGAGAGTGGATAGAGGATGAGATTGTTATTTTCTCAAATCAAAAACTGCCTAAAAGAGTTAAAAATGAAGACTTACATCATTTTAAATGGGTATGTAGAAATCCTAACAGTCACACAAGAAAACTATTTAAAGAATCATTAGAGTTTTCCAATATGCATGACTGTGAGTCTTTTAATATTGTAAGTGAGGCTTCATCACCAACAGCAATTATGCAAACTGTTTTACATAGTTCAAAAGATGATGTACCTACAGTTTCTATAGTATCAACTCATGCTATTAAAGACTATGTTAAACATGGTATTTTATTTGAGTCAAGACTTCCTGAGATTAAAATGCAAAGAAAACTTTATATTGCATATTTAAAAGAGAGAAAACATGATGCATTTATTGATACTGTAATCAACTATTTAATGACTGTAAAAAAATAATCATTTATCAAGCATAAAAAAAGGTAGTAATTTAAAATTACTACCTTTTTTATTATCTAGCGTATCCTACGGATCGTAACTCTCTGATTACATTTACTTTTATTTCACCTGGGTATTTTACTTTATCTTCAATCTCTTTTGCAATCTCATTTGCCATTAAAATTGATTCATCATCATTTACCAGTTTTGCATTTACTATTACTCGTAACTCTCTGCCTGCATTTATAGCATACGTGTTAATTACGCCATTTTTACTTACAGCAATAGACTCTATCTCTTCTACTCTATTTAAGAAACTTTCCAATACTTCTCTTCTTGCCCCTGGTCGCGCTGCACTTAAAGCATCAGCAGCACAAACAGCAGCAGACTCTATACTTGAAGCTTCCTCATGCCCATGATGTGCATAAATAGCATTGATAACCTCTTCTGGTTCTCCAAGTTTTTTACATAAATCAGCACCAATATCAACATGTGAACCGGGCATATCATGAGTAAGTGCTTTTCCTATATCATGCATAAGACCAGCTCGTCTTGCTAAAATAGTATCTCCACCTAATTGAGCAGCAATTAATCCAGCCAAATTTGATACTTCCAGTGTATGAGCTAATGCATTTTGTCCATAACTAGCTCTATATCGTAACTTTCCAATCAAATGTATCAACTCTTGATGCATATTTGTGATACCCAAAGAAGCTATAGTATCTTCGCCCTCTTTTGAAATATTATCATCAAACTCTTTTTTTACTGTAGCATAAACCTCTTCAATTTTTGCAGGATGAATTCGTCCATCTTTAAGTAACTCTTCTATCGTTCGGGTAGAGATAGCACGTCTATAAAGATTAAAACTACTTACAGTAATAGTATTTGGAATATCACCTATAATAATATCAACACCTAAACAAAACTCTAAAGCTTTGATATTACGTCCCTCTTTACCTATTATCTTCCCTTTTGCTTCATCATCAGGTAATGGAATATGGTTAATTAAACGTTCCGCTGCAAACTCTCCAGCATATCTAGTAACTGCTGTTGATAAAATATTGTTGATCTCTTTTTTAGAATCCTCTTTTGCTAACTTGTACTCTTTTCTAAAAAGAGAAGCGATTTCAGCTCTGTTATCATCTTTTGCTTGCTCTAACATAAAACTAGTCGCTTCTTTTTTTGTTAATCCACTTGCATTTTCTAGAATTTTTTCTACATTTTTAATTTTATCACTATATGTTTTTATTTTAACTTCTAAACCTTTTTGCAAAGACTGCACTTCAGATTTAGTATTTTCTATAATTTTTTTCTCTTTTTTATTTTTTAATAACTCATCATCAATAAAATTTTCTAATTCTCTTTGTTTACTCTCTAATTCTTTTCGTAATTTATTGAATTCTCTATCATAATCTCGTCTTGCTTTATTTTTGGCATCTTTTAATAATACTTGTGCTTCATGTTCTATAACTTTTGATGTAGCTATAGCTTTTTCTGTATATATATCAAATTTTGCTTTATTGAGTTTATTTGCAACGACAACACTTATAATAGAAAAAATAATTGAAACAATAGAGACAATAATAATAATTTCTATTTCCATCTATAAACCTTTACATTGTAATTATATAATCAGCCTGTATATCATGTTCTTGGGTAACAATTTCTTTCGATTTACAAAGTTTTAATTGGGTAAAAATAGTTATTGGTTTTTTCTTTAATGTATCATAAAACCTATCATACATCCCAGCACCAAAACCTATTCTTCTATACGTTTCATCTATCCCTACAATTGGTACGACTATCATATCTAGTCTAATATCATTATTTCTAAAAGAGGAAAAAAGCGGCTCTTTTATACCAAACTTTTTTATCTCCAAAGGTAACCTAAACTTTACGGGAACGAATGATTTTCCTTTCATAAAAGGGACATAAACCTCAATATTTTTTCTTTTTCTTAATTCATTAATAATTGGCATTACATCCACTTCTGACTGAAGAGGAATATAAAGCAATATTTTTTTGGGTTTATGAAAATCAATAATTTTTATAATTTGTGAACATATATTTTTATTTTTTTTAATCTTTGCAAAACTACTAAAAAATAGTAATCTTTTTAAAGCTAACTTTCTAAAACTAGCTTTATTTATCAGTGACATATCTAAGCCTTTTTAGGATAAAATCCATGATACATTTTATCAGAAGGAACTAAAAATGAAGATTAAAAAAATTGCTATATTAAGTTTTTTAGCAATGCTCATAATAACAGGATGTGGTGAGAAAGAAAATATAGAAGAAAATGTTGTAACTGAACCTAAAAAAGAGATAATACCAAAATTTAATTTTACTACAACAGCTGGAAAACCAATTACAATTACGACAACTAAAGAGGGATGGAAATTTCAAGGACTAGAAAACAATGTAGTTTTACTTAATTTCTTTGGAACATGGTGTCCTCCTTGTAAAGCAGAGATTCCACATTTAAATAATATTAGAAGTAAACTTAAAAAAGATTTTGAAATATTATCTGTAGACATTGGTCCAAGAGGTGGAGGAAATAACTCAAAAGAACATTTAGAAGCATTTGTAAAAGAGTTTTCAGTAACGTATCCAATCGTATCTGGTGAACAAGCAAAACAGCTTTTTTCTGTAGTAAGTGAACTGAATCCTTCTGGTTCTATTCCATTTATGGTTTTATTTAACAAACAAGGTCAATATGTAAGATACTACATAGGAATGAAACCAGAAGAGATGTTATTTAACGATATTAGCGCTACAATTAAGATGAAATAATGTTTGGTTTATTTAAGAAAAAAGAGGAAACACCTGCAGAAGAGATTGTTCAAGAAATAGCAGTTGAAGAGGAAAAAGTTGAGAAAAAAGGTTTTTTCTCTCGTGCTTTAGAAAAAACAGTAGGAAACCTCAAATCAATTATTCCAGAAAAAAAAGAAAAAATTGAGTTTGATTTAATAGAAGAGATTTTAATTGAAGCAGATATGGAATATGAGATTGTAGAAAAAGCAATGGATGGATTACCTGAACTTATTACAAGAGCACAATTAAGACATAGACTAGTTTCATTATTTGAACATGCCCCTATAATTGATCGTTCTGATATACCAACTCCATATATAGAACTTATCATCGGTGTAAATGGAGCAGGTAAAACTACAACAATAGCAAAGCTAGCAAACAGATATAAAAAATCTGGTAAAAGTGTTTTATTAGGTGCTGGGGATACATTTAGAGCTGCTGCTATTGAGCAACTAGCTACTTGGGCAGATAAACTAGATGTTCCTATTATTAAAACAAAACATGGACATGATCCAAGTGCAGTAGCATACGATACTATTAGTTCAGCAGTTTCTAAAAATATAGACCATGCAATCATTGATACAGCAGGTAGATTGCAAACACAAAAAAACCTTGCTAACGAGCTTAAAAAAATTGTTAAAGTATGTGATAAAGCAAAAAATGGTGCTCCACATCAAAAAATCATGATTTTAGATGGTACACAAGGAAATACTGCAATTGCTCAAGCTAAAGCATTTCATGAGATGATAGATATCGATGGAATCATTGTAACAAAACTTGATGGGACGGCTAAAGGTGGAGCATTATTCTCCATTTCAAATCAATTAGAACTTCCAATATTTTTTATAGGTATTGGTGAAAAACAAGATGATTTAATAGAATTTTCACCAGATCAATTCGTAGATAGTTTATTAGATGAAATTTATCAGTAAGGTACTATAAAAATGGAAGAAAAAAAATTAGAACCATGTAGAAACTGTAAAGCAGAAATAGAACCTAAAATAAGGCGTTGTCCTTATTGTGGTATTTTAAATCCTACAGTAAAAACAAAAGATATTTTTATCACTATCTTTGCTATTATTTTTGTAATGAGTTTATATACCTATTTTATTGGGCAATAGACTCAACAATTGTTTGAAGTAGTTTCATTACATCAACTGGCTTCATAATATACGCACTCATACCAATCTCTTGTAGTTTTTCAACTTCTTCATTTTGGCTACCAAAAGCTGTTGTAACAACAATAGGTATAGTTGCGTTAATTTTTCTAATCTCTTTAATCATCGTGATACCATCCATAACGGGCATTGACAAATCAGTAATAATTAAATCAAATTCACCATCATTGAATTTTTCTAGTCCTTCTTTTCCATTATCAGCAACAACTAGTTTGCTAATTATAGATTCTATAGAACTACTTGTAATATCTCGTAAAGCAATTTCATCTTCAACATAAAGAACTCTTAATGTTTTAATTAATTCAATATTCATATTACCTCCTTTGCATAATAGAATCAATAATATTATACACTAATTTAAATTATTTTTCTTCATTTTAGTAATTTGAAACATTAAAATGATAAAGATTGTATTTATTTCTATAGTATTTCAGTAATAGTTTTTGTAATGTTGGTTGTATTGAAGGGGTGAACCATGCATTATTTGATGTTACTATTACATATGGGGTATCAAGATTTTTATAGATTGCGTCAGTAGTTGCTTCGTAACATATTGCATTTCTAAATTTCGTACCTTTTATATTAAAACTAGTAGGTTCTTTAGCCGTTTCATAATCTTGTGCCCCATTATAAAAAATATCATTAATCAGGTTACGAATTTTCTCTGGCATAGGAACAGCCTCACCAAAAGGAACCAGAACAACTTTATGAGCGACTTCCATATCACCATTTTCAAAGTAATAAGTACTATTATAATACAAACCATTTTTTGCATACAAAGAGCCAGTAACAATAGATATCTCTTTTGATAAAGTAAGTAATAAAACCTTTAAGTTTTCTGTTCTATTTAATACCAAGGGAAAAGCTGTTTCAGGTAAAATAATGAGATCTTGTTTTTGCTCAATTGCATTTTTAATAGCAAGAATATTATCTTCTACTATTTTTTTTGTATAAATTTTATTCCATTTTTTATCTTGATCAATATTTGTTTGATGCTCAACAATATTTAAATCAGGAATTTTCATTTTTGTTTTTGCAAAATTATTAAAACTATAAAGAGAAAGAAAAACTACTGATATGGCAAATATACTTTGTTTTTGATATCTGTGTTTATATATCAAAAACAATGCTATAGTAAAAAGAAGAATTAAAAACTCTATTTTTGAACTACCAAAATAACTATTAACTAAAGGTAACTCAAATTTAAACCAATTAAAACCAAAAGGATTAATAAAACTTAAACCAAATATCAAAACCATTTTAAATAAAATATTTTGCGTCAAACCAATTATATAAAATAACACTCCATACAAACAACCAATAGAGATGATAATTACAGGAATCAAAAATGTTAAGTCATAATATACAAAACTATAACCAATCCACCAAAACCACAATACAGATATAAAAAAACCAGAAAAGAACAATTCTTTCTTAGAAAGATAAAATAATGAAACTAAACCCATAACTGCAAAAAGAGTATTGATAAAATAAATATTCCAATCAAAGTGATTTGTATAGAGAAAAAACGTAAAAAAAAGTATTGTTAGTATTGATTTATAAGTAAACATGGCAGTATTCTAGCATAATTTATGATTTTTATGATAAATTCGATAGCTTTAAATATTAATTAAAGTTTCTTTCGATATTATTTACCAAAGAATTAAATATAGGAGATAATAATATGAATAAAAGCGATTTAATAGCTGCAGTTGCAGATAGAGCTGGTTTAACAAAAAAAGATGCAGGTGCTGCAATTGAAGCTACACTAGAAACTATCACTGATACATTAGCAGCTGGTGATTCTGTAGCGTTTATTGGATTTGGTACATTTAGTACATCTAAAAGAGCTGCAAGAGAAGGTATCAACCCATCTACAGGTGACAAAATTCAAATTGCTGAATCTACTGTTGCTAAATTTAAAGTTGGTGCTAAACTTAAAGAAGCAGTTAAAGCTGGTAAATAATTTTATATTATTGTAAAGTTATAAAAAAGGGTGAAGATAGTAATCTTCACCCTTTTTTTATAACTATAATTTAAACTTTCAAATACCGACGAAGATTAATAATCTCCGTTATATTCGAAATCACCCTCTTCTTCTTCAAACTTTGTCAAAATAAAGTCTGTAGGTAAATGGAACTCTTGATATGTAGCTTCAAACTGCTCTTGTTCTGCACTTCTCTCACCTCTACCACGTGCCACAACTCTTACAGGAACCCCTTCAAAATCATGATTATCTCTAATAAAGTTAATCAAGTATCTTTTATATGAGAAGTGTAACATTCTAGGTTTATTCATAATCACAGCCACTGTTGGTGGATTTGCATCAAATTGTGTTGCAAAATAGATTCTAAGTCTATTTCCATTTGGACTTGGTAATGAGTGTCTTCTAATCGCCATCTCAATTGTTCTATTTAAATCAGATGTTGGAATTCTTCTATGATAATTATCGTAAATAGATAATAACTTTTCCTCTAATTTCTTAACATTTCTTCCTGTTTTAGCAGATACTGCAACAATAGTAGCATAGTATAAAAACTTGAATCTTCCTCTAATCTCTTCTGAGATTTTTGCAAAAGTATCCATATTTTCATCCCATTTATTTAAAATGATAATAACACCTAATCCAAACTGATCTACAAGACCAGAAATCTTTTCATCTTGATCACTAATAGGAGCACTTGCATCAAGTACTAATAGTGCGATATTTGCCTGAGCTAACATATCTTCTGTTCTCATTAATGCAAACTTTTCAATACCTTGAATTTTACCACGTCTTCTTAAACCAGCTGTATCAATAAAAGTAATTTTTTTATCACCTACTTCATATGTCTCATCAACAGGGTCAATAGTTGTACCTGCTATTGGACTTACTACTGAACGTTCTTCACCAATTAAAGCATTTAAAATAGAACTTTTACCAACATTTGGTTTTCCAATAATTGCAACTTTGATATGATTTGGATCTATCTCTTCTGGCTCTTCTGCTACATCAATAGGTTCAACTAATAATTCCATGTCTGAATCTGAAATTGTTTTTGCCTCTTCTTCTGCCAACTCTTCTTTACTTGGTGGTAATTTTTCATATAACCACTCAAAAAGTTTTTTTGTTCCTCTATTGTGAGAAACAGAGATACCAAACATCTCATCATCATTGATTCCAAATTCATAAAAATCCCAAAGTCTTTCTAATTCTCTATCATTATCAATTTTGTTAACTACTAATGCTAATGTTTTCCCTAACGCTTGTAATTCATAAAATAAATTTCTATCTTCTTCGTCTGGGATATTTTTTCCATCAACCATATATAAAACAATATCAGCTTCTTTAGCAGTTTCTACTGCTTTTCTTTTTACATTTGTAAAAATTTTAAACTCACTACCATCTTCCATGATTTCGTTTTTTGATTTACTAATACCACCAGTATCTAGCATCAAAGCTTCACGACCATTTATATCTATCTCTCTTCTTCTAACATCTCTAGTTGTACCAGAAACATCACTTACAATTGCAACTCTTTTTCGTGCAAGTCTATTAAATAATGAACTTTTACCAACATTTGGTTGTCCTATTAAAGCTATTTTTATCATTTTTACCCTTTTTATTCTAATTCTTTTTTTATTGTACTATTAGACTGATAGATACGTACTTTTCCCAAAGGAATATCTAAAAACTCTATATCTTCTATTTGTTTTTTTATTTTAATAGTGATTGCTGAATTATCTTCATTTTCAGTACATTCTTTACCTATAACTATAGCAGAACTTATAAAATTATCTTCTTCTATACTTTCGATTTTTTCAATTGTATCTTCAATTTTAGATTTAACCTCATCCCATCTATAACAAACTAAATTGCTTTTTACTTCAATAAAATAAAATCTACCTTTTTGTTCATCATTAAACTTTGACAATGTCAATAAGTCAACAGATTTTTTCCCTTCATGTTTAAATTCATCAATATAAATATTTTTAAAAAAGTTTGTATCGCTTTTGTAAGTTGAATCAAATTCAAAGTGAGAACTATCTAGTTCTTTATATTTTAATTCTTCATTGATACAAGATATATCATCCATAAATTTTATCTTTTTCTTACGATTACATTTTTTCGTAAATGGCTCTTTTTCTACAAATATACCTACAATATTTTCTAATACAGTATTCACATTAGATGCTTTTTAATATTTCTATCACTTTAGAGTTTTCTAAATACAAGCTTTCACTTGTCTCTTCAAACTCTTTTTCTATTATTTTATTTTTAGTGATTTTTATATTTTCTATTTCAGTATCCAAGCCCTCTTTCTTAAATCTATATACAGATAAATTCTCTTTATCAAGTGCCATTAAACTTTCATAGTCTTTATCTTCATCCATAAATTTATCAAATATTTTTGCATCTTTTTCTTTTATATGATTTAGTTTTAGTAAGATATCCATCTCATTTAAAATATAGTCACTATGAGTAGTGATAAGTATTTTTATACCCTCATTCATCATCATTACTAATAATCTTGCTATCATTCTTTGCATTTTAGGATTTAGATGCGATTCAGGCTCTTCTATAATTAAAAATTCACCTGTCAACTTCATAAACCTTGTATCCAAGGTTTCTAAATATAATATAATAGGTGTTAATTCAGTTACTTTAGTAGATGTACTTTCCATAGGTATATCTAAAGTAGTATCTTTTTCTCTTATTTGATACTGTAACATTTTACTATCATTAAAATAAAGTTTACCATCAATCTCTTTTTTTATATAAGAATAAGCATTTGTTAATCTTACATCTTGATTTATTCTTTGATTTGAAAAATTCTGTATTACTTTTATAAAATCATTTATAATATAATTATCTTTATTTAAATTTTTATTATTAAAAATATATTCTGTCGCAGATGTTATATTATTTTGAAACTTTGTATTATAGTTTGCTAATATTCCCGATTTATTTGCAGGAAAATAATTAACTATTTTTGGTAATTGTAATAAATGACCCATACAAAACAAGTACCAATCAATTACTCTTTTAATTAAATCTTCTGAACTTATTTTATTCATAATACTAACAGAGATATCTCCATTTACAGTATCTTTAGAAAAATTTAAACTAGAAGAAGAACCTTCATTTTTGTCGGTAATTTTCAAGAAAAGAACAATAAAATAATTTATATCCTCTTTATAGTCAATTTTTAAATTAAACTCTTCATCTCTATTCAAAGTAATTGTAATATCAATATATTTAGTATATACCTTTAATATAGCACTATCTTCATTGATATTTATCAAATCATTCAAATTTTCTGTAAAATATACTTCAAAACATTTTTTTAATAGTCTACTGAATATACCTTCGACATCTAAGATAAAAGTGTTTATTAATATTTCATCAAAATTAAATGATAATTTATGTTCACTATTGGCGATACTGTTTTCAGTTGATATGTCTGTAACAAAATCATTAAGTATAGAATAAACTTTTGTTGTTTTATACTTTTCTATATCAATTTTATTATTTATAGCACCAAAATTAAAAACATCAGGCTTTGTTAAATAATTTACAGTAATATAAATAAATTTAGAAACAAAACTCTTCCCACTATCATTATCACCAATGAAAACAGTCAATGGTTTTATATCAAAAATACCATCTTTTACAGCACCAAAGTTTTTGACTTCTACTCTAAAATCTTTTTCCATTGTCTACCTTTCCTTTTTATTCTTCTATGTTATCATTTTCTATATGTAATGTTTGCGTTGGGAATGCAAAACTCGATCCATTTTTTTCAACTATTTTCATAATACTTAAATATGTCGATTCACGTACTTTCATAAATTCACCCCAGTGTGTACTTTTTGTAAAATAGTAACAAAAAATATTTAGTGAACTCTCACCAAATGCACTAAAATATATATGAATAGTATCTTGATGGATATCAGGATTATTTTGAAGCATCTCTTTTATCTCTTCGATAATTTTTTCAAGTGTTCCACCCGATGTTCCATATGTTAAACCTAATGTCGTTTTAACTCTACGTTTACCCATTTTTGACCAGTTTAAAATAGCACTATTTGCTAAAGTACCATTTGGAACACTTACTAAAGCCTGCGCAAATGTTCTCACCTTTGTAGATCGAATCCCTACATTTTCAATAGTACCTTCAACCTCAGGAGTTTTAATCCAATCACCAATTTTAAATGGCTTATCCGTAAATATCACCAAGGAACCAAATAAATTCCCAGCAGTATCTTTAGCAGCTAAAGCAAAAGCCATACCAACTAAACCCAAAGATGCAATAAATCCACTTACATTGTAACCCCATTCTTGAAGAACAGCAATAAATCCAAGTACCAATATAAAAAACCGTATAGATTTAATAATGAAATTTGATACATCTGCATTTATTTTATCACCAAATTTATTGGTTATTTGATTAATGTTTACAGATAAATGACTGAGGATATTTATAATTGCCCAAAAAATCACAACAATAAAACCAGATCGTATCAATAACTCCAAAAAAGCATTAATACTTTTATCTAAACTTAAAATTGCTACAGCAAAATTAACCCCTATAATTATAAACAAAAAGTCTATAGGTCGTTTCACTGCATCCAAAATATCATCGTCGATTTTTGTTTTTGTTTTCTTTGTTAATTTATATATTGATTTTCGTAACCCTACTCTGAAAAGTTGAAAAAATATAAATATCAAAATAGCATATATATATTTATCGATTTCAGTATTAAATAATTCAATCATTATATACATCTCCTACCATATAATAATGCGATTTTAACTAAAATTATATTAAAATCGCGATTATGATAAATACCACTACTCAAGACAACACAAAACTCGCCATAAAATACATGTTAATTTCATCTTTTTTATTCGCTTTTACAGGTGGATTTGCAAAAGAATTAAGTACTTATGTTAGTTCATTAGAGGTTGTATTTTTTAGAAATATAACTGGTGTAATAATTATTTTATATGCTATTTACAGATCGCCATTAAATCAAAAAGGTGGTCGACCTATGCTTTTAGTTATTAGAGGTTTTATAGGTTTTAGCGCACTTTTAATGTACTTTTATAATATTGCTAATATCTCTTTAGCTGAAGCGCAAACTTTTAGTAAAATTTCTCCTATATTTACAGCTATTTTTTCCTATCTTATATTAAATGAAAAGCTCTCCACAAAAGCATGGATTGGTGTATTTATAGGATTTATTGGAGTTTTATTTATAACAGGATTTGATGTGACAAATTTAAGTAAAACAGACTGGTTTGGAATTTTAAGTGGTGTGGGTGCAGGTCTTGCTTATACTTCGATTCGCGAACTACGTAAATATTACGATAATCGTTCTATTGTATTATCTTTTATGTTAGTAGGAACAATTGGTCCTATTTTATTGATGATATTAGGAGAGTTTTATACTTCACCTTCACTTGACTGGATTGTAACTCCTTTTGTTATGCCTACAGGTTGGGCTTGGTTTCATATCGTGGGATTAGGTATTTTTGCAACTGGATCTCAAATGTATATGACAAAGGCTTATGCATTAGCACAAGGTGGAGTAGTAGGAACTATTAGTTACTCAACTATTTTATTTTCAATTTTTATAGGTATGTATCTAGGAGATGTTTTCCCAAGTACTGCACTTTTTATTGGGATTGGATTTATTATTTTAAGTGGTATACTTGTATCAAAAAAATAATCATTACTTATTTAATAGTTAATTTGATATAATTTATCTACTTAAAAATGGAGAATAGTTTATGAATTTAGATAAAGTAATAGCTGGTTTTTTTATAATTTTAGCCATGACATTAAACTTTGGTTTTTTCTATGGAGATACACAAGATATCCAAATGCATAGCAAATATGAACTTTTTGCTGCAATTGTAGTCAATATCATAGCAACAGTACTTAAACTTGGTGATAAAACACAGATGGGTTCTGTTCTTATTGCTAGTAGTTTAGTAGCTGACCTTCAATTGATAGCTGCTGCAACACTTTGGACTATATACTCTACAAACAACGTAATTTCTCCAGAAATATTTGGTATCATTATCTCTTTAAGTGGTGGTGCACTTTTAGCGAATATCACATCAGTAATCTTATATATTGGTGATACATTACAATCAAAAAGATAATCCTTGAATAATAGTTCTTTATGGATTATCCTACAAAGGATGAGACTTCCTTTTACTGTTATAGTTATAACATATGCAATTGCAATGACAGGACTACTTTTTATTCCAGGGGTAGATGACCAAGGAAATGAATATCATTTTACTATCTTTGAATCTTTTTACTTCATAACTTATACTGCTACAACTATTGGTTTTGGAGAGATCCCTTATGCTTTTACACATGCCCAAAAGATTTGGGTATCTATTTCTATATATGTTACTGTTTTGGGTTGGTTTTATGGGATAGGTACTTTAGTATCATTACTCCAAGATAAATTATTTTTAAGTGAAATTGCTCTTGCTCGATTTAAACGCTCAGTTAAGCATATAAAAGAAGATTTTGTCATTGTATTAGGATATAACGAAACAACAAGTATTATTATCAAAAAATTACTAGAATCAAATATGAGAGTAGTTGTTATAGAAAGAGATCAACAAAGAGCTGATTATCTTCATCTAGAAGGCTTTATTCCTCATGTTCCTGTTTTAGTTAGAGATATTCATCAAACTACCTCATTAGAATTTGCAGGAATTAAATCTTTACATTGTAAAGGTATTGTTTCTTTATTGGATGATCCTGCTTTAAACTTACGAGTAACACTGGCTTCTAAGATACTAAACCCAAATGTAAAAGTTGCAGTAAAATCAACCACTTTTGCAGAAACTGGAAACCTTACAGATGTAGGAGCTGATATTATTGAAAACCCATTTGCTATCATCGCAAAACAGATACAGATGTCACTTATTGCTCCTAGTCTTTTTAGACTTGAAAATTGGTTATATAAAATAGATACTTTGGATTCTAAAACATTTATTATCCCAAATAAAGATGTTATTATTTGTGGTTTTGGACGATTTGGTATTATATTAAATGAGATGTTCAAACAAAATGGTATCACACCTACTTTTATAGAATCAGATGAAAATATTCTCAAACATGCAATAAATAGTGGGATTACAAAAATCATTCATGGTAATGCAGAAGACAAACATATTTTAACACAAGCAAATATTGAAAATACAAAAGTCATTATTATAGGGACCAATAACGACACGACAAATTTATCTATAGCTTCAACAGTCAAAAAAATGAATAAAGAGACTCTTATCATTGCAAGAGAAAATGAACTTTTAGATTTTTCTATTTTTTTACATGCAAAAATAGATCATATTTTCTTGCCATCTCAAATTCTTATCCATAAAACAACAAACTCACTTATCAATCCTCTATGTGACATTATGATTCGACTTATCTCGAAAAAAAGTGAACTATGGGGTAAAAAACTATTATCAACACTAATGAAAAATATCGATATCAATCCTATTACCTATGAGATCACTATTGGAAAAGATGATACAATGGAGATATATAAGTACTTAAAAAATAGTGAAAATAGACTCAAGTTAAATGTTTTACGCTCTTCAAGAAGAGATAGAAAACAGTATAATAATATTTATCCTCTTCTCATAGTAAGAGATGATGAAAATATATTATTGCCGGATTTAGAGTTTGAACTAGAAATAAATGATAAAATACTTTTTGCATGTGATAAAAACGCAAAAGAAGATTTAGAATATATTTCAAACAATATTTACGAATTTCACTATATAATTACAGGTGAAGAAAAAAAATACTTTACAAAATTTATAAATTTTAATCAAAAAGGAAACAAATGATATTACTAACAGGTCCATGTGTGATAGAAAATAGAGACAATGTTATGAAAATAGCTGAACAATTAGCAAAATTAAATGAAAATGAAAGAATAGATTTTTATTTTAAAGCTAGTTTTGACAAAGCAAATAGAACAAGTTTAGACAGTTTTAGGGGTCCAGGACTAGATGAAGGTCTTAAAATTTTACAAGAAGTAAAAGATACTTTTGGATACAAACTTGTAACAGATGTACACGAATCAAATCAAGTAAAAGCAACAGCTCAAGTATGTGATATCGTTCAAATACCAGCTTTTTTATGTAGACAAACAGATCTTTTAGTAGAAACTGGTAAAACAAATGCTAAAGTAAACATCAAAAAAGGTCAATTTTTAGCAGCAAATAGTATGAAACACCCTGTTGCAAAAGTACTTGCAACTAGAGGAGTTGAAGAAGTAAACTATAAAACTAGTAAAGAAAATGGTGTTTGGCTTTGTGAAAGAGGAAATGTATTTGGATATGGTGCATTAGTTGTTGATATGAAAAACCTAATTGCTATGAGAGAATTTGCACCTGTTATTTTTGATGCAACACACTCAGCACAAGTTCCAAGTACGGGAGAAACAACTGGTGGTAATTCTGCTATTGTTCCAAGTCTTGCAAAAGCTGCTGCTGCAGTTGGTGTGGATGGGTTCTTTTTTGAAACACATTTTGATCCAACTATTGCTTTAAGCGATGGTCCAAATATGTTAAAAATAGATGATTTATACAAAACTGTTGATGATATTTTTAAGATTCAAGATGTTTTAAACTATTAATGAAATTTTAGATATAATCGCAATATATTAGAAAAGAATAACTTTAAACGGAGATATAAAATGAATATAATTGAAGGTCAAATGAGACTAAAAGGTGACGAAAAAGTAGCTATCATAAATGGTAGATTTAACCATATTATTACAGATAGATTAGTTGAGGGTGCACAAGATGCATTTAAAAGACATGGTGGAAATGATGAAAATTTAGATTTAATTTTAGTTCCAGGTGCTTTTGAAATTCCATTTGCATTACAAAGAGCTTTAGAAAGTGGTAAATATGATGCCGTATGTTGTGTAGGTGCTGTTATACGTGGTTCTACTCCTCACTTTGACTACATTTCTGCTGAAGCTACAAAAGGGATTGCAAGTGCTACTATGAATCATAACATCCCTGTTTCAAATGGTGTTTTAACTACAAATACTATTGAACAAGCAATTGAAAGAGCTGGAAGTAAAGCTGGAAACAAAGGTGCTGAAGCTATGACAACAATCATTGAGATGTTAGACTTATACGCACAGATGGATAAATAATGGCTACAAGAACACAAGCAAGAGAATCAGTAATAGGTCTTTTATACGCTTATGACTTAGGAAATGAAGCTATTGCTAAATTTTCTGATGTAATTTTAGAAGATAAAAAAATTAGAAATAAACAAAAAGATTTTGCTCTTGGTTTATTCAATGGAACAATTGAAAACTTAACAAAAGTTGATTTAGAAATTACTGAACATTTAAATGAAAGAGAACTTTCAGATGTAGGTAGTGTAGAAAAAGCTATTTTAAGACTTTCTATTTACGAAATCTTATTTAGTGGACTTGATAAAGCAATTGTAATCAATGAAGCAATTGAATTATCAAAAAGACTTGCAGCAGATAACGCTCCTAAATTTATCAATGGTGTTTTAGATAGTATCAAAAAAGAAGAGAAAAAATAGATGAAATTATGTGTTGCTTTAGATTTACCAAGTGCTAAAGAAAATCTCGATTTAGCTACTAAAATCAAAGATCATGATGTTTGGTTAAAAGTTGGATTAAGAGCATATATCAGAGATGGAAAAGAATTTTTAGAAACTTTAAAATCTATCAATCCAAACTTTAAAATCTTTTTAGACTTAAAACTATACGATATACCAAATACTATGGCAGATGCAGCATATGAAGTTGCACAATGCCCTATTGATATGTTTAATGTTCATGCTAGTGCTGGTACGGTAGCTATGAAGACTGTTATGGAAAGAATCAAAGATATTCCAAACAGACCTTTAGTTTTAGCTGTAACAGCTCTTACAAGCTTCGATAACGATAACTTCAAAGCAGTTTATAACGATGATATAGCTACAAAAGCAACACAGTTTGCAAAAGATACACATGCATCTGGACTTGATGGTGTTGTTTCATCTGCATTTGAAAGCTTAGATATCAAAAATAACACTTCAAATGAGTTCATCACTCTATGTCCTGGTATTCGTCCATTTGGTGAAGATGCTGGTGATCAAAAAAGAGTCGCTGATATTGCTTTAGCACAAAAAGAACTTGTAGATTTCATTGTTGTAGGACGTCCTATATACAAATCTACTAACCCAACAGAAGTAATTGAAAGAATTTTAAAAAACATCTAATCTTTAAGGTGTTTTTTATGTTACTTCTATTATAATTCTGTCCACAACAAAAGGACGAGTGGGAGAGTGGCTGAATCCACACCCCTGCTAAGGGTGCATATCCGCAAGGGTATCGAGGGTTCAAATCCCTCCTCGTCCGCCACTAATTTACAATCACAAGAAATTTTAAAATAACAAAAACCACAAATACATTTAACAAAAACTTTTTTATCAAAAAATCTATATATTCACATACTTCATCAAATAGTCTCTAATCTCAATTTATTATTTCAAATCGCCAATAAAATATAACAGTTTACTTTTAAGTACTAAATTAGACCAGTGGTTTAATTTAAAATAAAGTATCTATCCGCTATTATTAGACCACTGGTTTAATTAGGAGTATAAATGCAAAATAAAAAAGACAAAAGAGAATATATCTGCGAAAAAGCTTATCAAGAACTATTAGTAAAAGGGATAAATAAATTTTCATTAAATAAATTTATTACTGAACTTCAGATGTCAAAAGGACAGTTTTATTATTATTTTAAAACAAAAGAGGAACTTATCTATAAAACAATAGATAATAAATGTTATGAAGTTTTCAATGATAGATTTCAACAAACTAAATCAAAATCTACCTTGATAGAAAAACTATTTACATACTTTTCATTTTTTTTAGAAGAGTCAGATCCAAAATTTGTAGACTTCAATAAGTTGTTAAAAAGTACGTTTCATTTATATATTAATACAGAAGATAAAGAGATACAGCAACTAAATAGAGATTTTGATTCTTTAATATTTAAACATATATATGATATTTTTGAGGAAATGATACAAAAGGGATATCTAAAAGAAGAAGCAAAACAATTTCCACGCAGTTTAATTGCAACAGCAGATGGGATGTATCTTCACTCTTTAATGGATAGTGATTATGATATTAAAACTTATCTATCAGAATATTTAATAATGATAGATACATTACTAAAAAATGACCATAAAGGAAGTGAATAATGAATATATACTGGGCATCTGTTTATGTAGCCACTATTTTTGAAGTCTTATGGGTAATAGGTCTAAAATACTCTGCTTCTATTGAAGCGTGGATAGGAACAGTAATATGTATAGCATTTACTTTTATTTTATTGACCTATGCACAGAAGAAACTCCCTATTAGTACTACATATACTGTATTTACAGGTATTGGTACTGTTGGTACTATTTTAGTTGATGTCGTATTTTTTGGGGAAGAGTTAAAAGTAGTAAAAGTATTTTTTATTTTAATATTGATTTTTGGTGTTATTGGACTGAAGATAGTTACTAACAATCATAATAAAGAACTAGAAAAGGAAACGTACAATGGAATGGCTTAGTCTAGTTCTTGCAGGTTGTTTTGAAATATTTGGTATAGCTATGATGAATAAATTACAACAAAAAAAGAGTTTAACAATTATTGTATTGATTATCTTTGGTTTTGGGATGAGCTTTTTTTTCTTGTCTTATGCAATGCAAACTTTACCTATGGGACTTTCATATGCTATATGGACAGGAATTGGTGGTGCTGGTGGTGCAATCATTGGGATGATAGTATATGGTGAGTCAAAAGATTTAAAGAGAATCGGATTTATTACTATGATTCTTGTGAGTGTTATAGGATTAAAACTTTCTGCATAAAATATTTTATGTTTCGCAGAGTTATTTAAAAGATGATGTGTAGTTAAAACTACACATCATCTTTTATTAATTTTAATATTCCATGCTTATTATGACGAGTCTTGAAATATACTTATATTATCAATAAAAATAAAATAATAATTTATTATGCTACTAAACTTAAGTATTTATGGACTATTTTATAAAAAATATTATTTTAATAATATCATTTCGCTTTATTTATCTAAATAATTATACAATGTGTTATGAAAAATTTAATAATATTGATTTTACTCATTTCATATTTATACTCTCAAGAGAATAAAAAAGTCATCTTACAATTAAGCTGGTTGCACCAGTTTCAATTTGCAGGATACTATATAGCTAAAGAAAAAGGCTATTATAAAGATAATGGTATTGATTTAGATATCCAAGAATTTGATTTTAATATAAATATTTCAACAGTATTACAGAAAAATACAGCAGATTTTGTTATAGGAAGATCATCTCTCCTCATAGATAAAGCAAATGGTGAGGATGTAGTAGCTTTATTTTCTACTTTTCAAAACTCCCCTTTGATGCTACTTGTACGAGAAGATAGTGGTATAGACAAAGTAAGTGATTTAAAAAATAAAAAAGTAATGATAACACCAGATGCGAAAGATTCTGCTTCCATTATCGCTATGCTAAATTCGCAGAAAATATCCTTAGATGATATAAATATTATTAAACATTCATTTAATTTAGATGATTTGATTAACAAAAAAGTAGATGCAATGGCATCGTATGTTTCAAATGAACCAATAATTTTAGAAGATAAAAATATAAAATATAAAGTATTTCATCCAAAAGATTATGGTTTTGCTCTTTATAGTGATATCTTATTTACATCATCTGCCTATATTAAAGAAAATCCTGAACTTACTCAAGATTTTTATGATGCAACTGAAAAAGGGTGGGAATATGCATTTAATAATATAGGTAAAACAGCGAAAATAATTCATGAAAAATACAACACTCAGAATAAATCACTTGTGCATTTGGTTGCAGAGGGTGAAGCATTAAAAAAACTTGTTTTTCATAACAATAGCAATACTATAGGTTGTTTAGATCATGATAAATTACAAAAAATCACAGATATTTACAAAATTATGGGACTTGTAAATAAAGATATAAATTTAGATGAATTCGTTTATAAATACAATAAACATGATTCTTTTAACTTGCGTTTCACACACAATGAAACATGGATATATTCTTTATTTAGTATTATTATATTGATAATTATGTTTACATCTATATTTTATTTTATCATTACAAAAAGATGGCTTATAACTAAAAATCAACTACAAAGAGAAATTTCTGTTAAAACAAAAAAACTCAATAAGCAAACAAACACAGACTTCTTGACAAAAGCAAGAAATAAAAAAGCTTTTTCTGAGAGAATAGAAGAACAACTCTCTTTATACAAAAGATACAATACTCCATTTTCACTTATATTATTTGATATTGATGATTTCAAACATATCAATGATACCTATGGACATACTTTAGGTGACACTGTTTTAGTTAATTTAGTCAAAATAGTAAAATCAAAAATACGAAAAAATGATCATTTGTATAGAGTTGGTGGTGAAGAGTTTGTTATTATTTTTGAAAATACAGAGATCAACGAGGCTAAAGTTGTTAGTGAACATTTAAGAGAAGATATAGAAAAAAATCTTAGCAATTTAAAAAGTGAAGTTATTACTATAAGTATTGGGTTGTGCCAGGTAAATCACAGTGATACTAAAGACACAATATATACACGAGCAGATAAACTCATGTATATATCAAAAAAAAGTGGTAAAAATACTATAAGTACTTAAATTTTCACTACATATCTTCCTACTGCTTTTCCGTCAATCAATGAAGTGTACGCAACAGGCAATTCTTCTAATGAAATTTCATTTGTTATTTCTGTTAAAGAATCTATACTAAACTCATTTGCAAGCTTATTCCATACAGCTATTTTTTTATCTATTTTACACTCAACAGAATCAATACCTATAAGTCTAGCCCCTCTTAAGATAAATGGGAATACATTTGTATCAAGTTTAAATGACGAAGTCAATCCACAACAAGTAGCAACACCATCGTATTTTAATGCTTTTAATGCTTCTGCTAAAATATTTCCACCTACTGTATCTATAACTCCAGCAAATCTTTCTTTAACCATCGGTTTTTTATTTTCAACATCAAAATCTTTTCTTAAAATCACTTCTTTTGCCCCAAGCTCTTTTAAAAATGGTATTTTATCTTCTTTACCACTAATAGCAACTACATCAAATCCAAGTTTGCTTAATATAGATACAGAAATAGACCCTACTCCGCCAGTAGCACCTGTAACTAGGATTTCACCAGACTCTGGAGTTATTCCATTGTTTAGTAACTCATTTACACTTAAACCTGCGGTTAAACCAGCTGTACCATAAGTCATGATCTCTTTATCTGTTATATTTGATGGTTTTTTAACAACCCACGATGCTGGTACTTTTACAAATGATTGGTGTCCTCCATCAGTATTCATACCCATATCATATCCAGTAACCAATACCTCATCACCTTTTGTAAATTCGGCTGAATTACTTTCTTCTATTACACCAGCTACATCAATACCTGTTACATGTGGGAAATTTCTAGTCACTCCAGGATTTCCAACTGAACTCAATGCATCTTTAAAATTCAAGCTTGAATATGATGCTTTTATTAATACTTCATTTTCACCAATTGTTGGAACTGTTAACTCTTCTATCCCAGAGATAAATTTTCCATCTTCTGTTTTATTTACTACGAATGCTGTATTTTTCATTGTGTATCCTTTTATTTTTTATACCCAAAGTTTATAATAATGTAGTTATAATGTCAAGAACATACGAAAAGTATATGTACATACCAAAAAGATACTATAGGATAAAATATGGCTTCAAAACTAAAAGAAGAAGAAAAAAAAGATAGAATTAAATGCAATATTGAAGTTGCAATGGAAGCAATCGATGGGAAATGGAAGATTTTAATACTTTGGTATCTAAGAGATGAGAAAAAAAGATTTAACGAATTGCAAAAATCTATATATGGTATCACACAAAAAATGTTAATACAAAAATTACGAGAATTAGAAGAAGATGGTATAGTTCATAGGGAAGTTTATCCAGTAGTTCCCCCCAAAGTTGAGTATTCGCTTACTACTTATGGAGAAACACTAAAACCTATTTTAAAACAGCTTTATTACTGGGGAGAAGAGCATAATAAAAGAGTAAATTAACTCTTTTATTTTGATTCTTTTGTAAGAGCAAGTTTTGATTTTGCAAAACAAAACATACCCATTTTTTCATTTGTAAATGTCATCACACATGTAGACCCAGGATCTGATACTGGTGTGAACTCATAAACTCGTACATTGTACCCTTCTGTTTCTAAACTATACTCCACATCTGGTTTAACAGTTTTATTTGTCCAACTTTTCATCTGCGACCAACTAATAGCACTAAGATTACTTGTTAAAAATAATGCAACAAATACAAAAAATACTTTTAACATTTTATCTCACTTGTATTAAGTTCGGATTTTAGTCCTACATATAAACTATAACACATCGCCAATAAAATCACTGTAAAAGGTAAAGCTGTGGCAATTGAACCAGCCTGCAATCCACTTAATGCATCAGCACCACCTACATAAAGTAAAGCAATAGCAACAAGACCTTGTGAAATCGCCCAAAACACTCTTTGTTTTGTTGGCGCGTCTATTTTACCGCCAGCTGTTATTGTATCTATTACTAATGATCCAGAATCAGATGACGTAACAAAAAATATTACAATTAATACAATTGCTAGTACTGATGTAAAAGTAGCAAATGGAAATGTTTCTAATAATTGAAACATTGCTATTGATTTATCACTAATACCACCCACTAAAGTACCTACTTCAGCTATGATTTGTTCAATTGCAGTTAGTCCAAAAGTTGTCATCCAAATTATTGTTACAAGTGTTGGCAAAAATAAAACAGCTAAAAGAAACTCTCTTACTGTACGTCCTTTAGAAACACGTGCTATAAACATACCTACAAAAGGAGACCAAGCAACCCACCACGCAAGATAAAAGATAGTCCAGCCATGATACCACTCACTATCTTCTCTATCAATAAAATTACTTAATACAAAAATATTAGACGTATAATCACTTATAGTTGAAGCAACCCCTGAAAAAATAGAAAACTGTGGTCCTATTATGATAATAAAAAGCATTAAAAAAAGTGCTAATAAGATATTGAGTTTACTTAATACCTTTACTCCACCATCTAAACCTCTTACAACAGAGATAATAGCCAATAAAGTAATACAAATGATTGTTATGATTTCTATATTTACACTTTTTTCTATTTGAAATAAAAAATTTAAGCCAGAAGAGATTTGTTGAGCCCCAAGCCCTAAAGAAGTAGCAAGACCAAAAATAGTAGCAAATACAGCTAAAAGATCGATCAAGTGACCTCTCCATCCCCAAATTTTTTCTTTAAATATAGGATAAAATACAGAACGCATAGTAAGTGGTAGTTTTTTATTATATGAAAAAAATGCCAAAGATAAACCAACAATTGCGTATATACCCCATGCATGAATTCCCCAGTTAAAAATAGTAGCTCCCATTGCTAACTCTTTTGCTTCTTCTGTTCTAGGTACTACATTTAATGGTGTATGCCACCATCCAGTATAATATGCAACTGGTTCAGCTACAGACCAATACATAAGCCCTATTCCTATTCCTGCTGCAAAAAGCATTGAAAACCATTCAAAATTGCTATATTCTACCTCTGCATCTTTTCCACCAATTTTTATTTTACCTACTGGTAAAAAAATCAATATAATACAAAAAATTAAAATGATATTTGCAGATAACATAAATAACCAGTCAAAATTATTTATCGACCACCATTTGGCACCATCTAAAATCTCTTTTGCTTCTGCTGGAGAAGCCAGAGTACCTATTACAAATACTAATATAAGAATAGCACTTATAATAAATACTGGATTATGTATATCTAGACCAAATTTTTGTAAGTTGTCTTGTCCTATTGTATACTCTTGTTTACTTTGATTCAATTATTTTCCTTTTCTTTTCTCTTTTTACGAATAAAAAGTACATATAGGGTATAAAAATTTTACTTAATATTTTATATACTACTCAATTAGTAAAGATATTTTATTAAAAAAATAATGTATTTTTTTACATTTTTTATGTATTTTTTTTACATTTTTTATGTATTTTAAAAGCATTACAAATTAATAGATCAGAGCCTTTTAGAATAATTAATAAATAATTAACTATAATAAAAAATATTTACAAAAGGGACAAGATGGCTTTATTAGATAATACAAAAGATGTACTACCATTGAGTAGTATTGCTGAACTTTTAACAGCAAAAGTAAGAACACTTAAAATGTATGAAGAGAAAGGTTTACTCCCTTTAAAAAAAGAAACAAAAAAGTTGTATTCTATTGATGATATCAAAATTATCTCATTTGTTCACTATCTTGCAAGTGTAAAAAAAATCAATGCCCATGGTATAAAGTATATTATAGAGATGCTAGAAAACAATATGGATGAAAAAAACAAAACTGACTTCTTAGACTTAGTTGAGCAAAAACTTGAAAAACTATCTGGACCAGAAGTTACAGATATAGAATCAATGTAAGGATTTTTTATAAAAAATATAGAAATTATCTCTAATCAACGCAGACTTAAAATGATACAAGAGTTCACAAATGATAATTATGAATCAAAAATAGAACAACTACTCGCAAGTATACTAAATGATGGCTCTGAGTCACTAAAATCTTTATTTAAATTATTTGAAGTATTAGACTCACCTATAGACCCAAATGATTTACATGAAGAATATACAGTGCAAAATAGAAAAGTCATAGTTATCAATAGTACAGAGGCATTAAAAGAAGCTATAGATACTATAAAAACTGCACCATTTATCTCTTTTGATAGTGAACAAAAACCAGTATTCAAAAAAAATCAAAAATCACATGGTATCTCTTTGGTACAAATTGCAAATGACACAGTTTGTTATCTTATTCAAATAAAACAAATAGAAGATATATCACCTCTATTAAACTTACTACAAAATAAAAAAATCATTAAAGTTGGAATAGGTTTAGATGGCGATAAAAAAGAATTATACACAGAGTTTAATGTAAGACTACAATCAACTATTGATTTAGTTCTTATTCTTAAAAAACTTTCTTCCCATGATGCAATTGGAGCTAAAAGATCAGCCGCTATGTTTCTCAAACAAAATCTAAAAAAATCTAAAAATATGTCTCGTTCAAATTGGGAAAATGTACAACTCTCAGATGGTCAAATTAAATATGCCTCAGAAGATGCAACAGTAGTGTATGATGTGCTCATAAAAATGATACAAGACTATCCTTTTATTTTAAACTTTCTCCCTAAATTACCATAAATAGGTACCATGACAAAATTACCAATACATAAAGTATTAGATAAATTAAAAAATTCTTTACATTCAAACCCAACCGCAATCTTACAAGCACCACCAGGGGCTGGTAAGAGTACAGTTGTACCTATTTCACTTTTTCAAGAATCTTGGATCAATAATAAAATTATCATCATGTTAGAACCTCGCCGTGTTGCTGCTCGTATGGTAGCATCACAAATGGCAAAACTCTTAGGAGAAAAAGTAGGTGAAACTATCGGTTATCAAGTTAAAATGGATAGTTGTTATTCTAAAAATACAAAAATACTGGTCGTAACAGAAGCTATTTTAGTTCGTAAACTACAAAATGACCAAACACTTGATGATGTTGCTATGATAATTTTTGATGAATTTCATGAAAGAAGTATCCATACAGATCTGTCACTTGCTTTATCTTTACAAGTGCAAGAACTTCTAAGAGATGATTTAAAAATTTTGTTGATGTCTGCTACTCTTAACTCCGAAAAACTCAGCTCACTCTTAGGAGATGTGCCAGTTATAACATCAGAAGGCAAAGTATTCGAAGTTGAAAATGAATATTTAGATTTAAAAACTAGACAACCTACCCCTCTTACATTAAATACTACACTTTTAAATATAACATTAAAAGCTATACAAGAAAATGATGGTGATATTCTTATTTTTTTATCAGGGGTAAAAGAGATACAAACGTTACAAAAATCTCTTTTAACTAATATAGTAGATAAAAATATATTAGTACTACCATTATATTCTAGCCTCAGTAAAAAAGAACAAGATAAAGCGATTTTGAAATCTTCACAAAGAAAAATAATCCTAAGTACCAATATAGCCCAAACTTCACTAACTATAGAAGGGGTAACAGTAGTAATAGACAGTGGTTTGGAAAAAACATCTCGCTATAACTATTCAAATGCTATGGATCATCTTGAATTATCTTTTATCTCACAAGATGCAGCGACTCAAAGAGCTGGACGAGCAGGAAGACTATCAAATGGAAAATGTTATAAACTATGGCATAAACAAAAAATACTCCAAAACTCAACAATGCCAGAGATACTTAGAGCAGATTTATCTTCTGTCCTATTAGAATTGGCATATTGGGGTGTAGAAAATTTCGATGAACTCAAATGGTTAGATATACCAAACCAAAATATCATCGATACCACAAAAGAAGTTTTAAAAGAACTTTATATGTTAGATGACAATTATAAAATCACCTCGTTTGGGAAAGATGCTCTTGTACTTGGACTACATCCTCGTTATGCATATATGATTTTAAAAGCAAATGAACTTGATCTTGCTTATGAAGCGTGTCTTTTGATTTCACTTTTAAGTGAAAAAGATATTTTTACAAATAACTTTAAAGAGTGTGATATTTTAAGCAGATTTACTCATCTTTTTGAGCATGACTTTCACAGTAGTTATATAAATTCTTATAGAGCAAAAGATGTTCTTACACAAGCAGATTTTTACTATAAAAAACTTCATAGCATTAAAAAAGTAAATCAAAAAAATAGACATTTACAGCATGATATGATAGCAGTTTTACTACTTTTTGCATATCCAGATAGATTGGCAAAAAAACGCTCAAACAATGACAACAAATATCTTTTGAGTAATAAAAAAGGCGCTATTTTACACAATGAAGATTCACTATTTAACCAAGAGTATTTAGTCGTAGCAGATTTACATGCCCAAGATAAAGACTCCTATATCAATCTTGCTATAGAGATATCTTTAACAGATATACAAACATATTTTTCTAAACATATCACTACAAAAGAATCTATCACATACAACAAAGAGTTAAAAAAAATTGATATTCGACAAAGTAATTATTTCTTAGAACTACAACTCCTATCAAAACCCCTCTCTTCTACTAAAGATATTGATTTTAAGAAACTCCTTTTAAACTTAGTCAGACAAGAGGGACTGAGTCTTTTTACGTGGACAAAAAAAGCTCATACATTACAAAAAAGAGTAAACTTTATACATGCACATCAAAAATTTACAGACTTCAGTGAGCTTTCTCTCCTTGAAAACCTAGATAGATGGTTAGAGCCATTTCTTACAAATATCACAACTGTAAAAGCACTCGAAAACTTGGATATATATGCTATGTTACTTACTCTTTTATCATGGGAAGAGCAACAACATCTAGATATATATGCACCAAAAAGTATACAAGTACCAAGTGGCACAAATATATTTATAGATTATAGTGATGTAGAAAAGCCCTCAATGAAAGTAAAAATACAAGAAGTTTTTGGACTCCATGAAACACCAAAAGTATTAAAAGGATTATTGCCTTTACAAATACACCTCTTAACCCCAGCCATGACACCTATGCAAATCACTTATGACCTAAAAAGTTTTTGGCTAAACTCTTATGCAGAGGTGAGAAAAGAGATACGTGGAAAATATAAAAAGCACTATTGGCCAGAAGATCCTTTTGAAGCTATAGCTACAAATAAAACCAAAAAAAACATGATGAAAAAATAGTCCAAAACCTATTTGTTTTGAACTGTTTTTGCTTCTTCCCTTTTATCTATAATCGTATCAAGCTCATCAACTATCTCAGCCCCTAAAAGCTCCTCTAAAACATCTTCGAGAGTAACTATACCATCTGTTTGATCATATTTATCTACTACAATAAACATATGCTCTTTTCTAGATAAAAATAGATCAAGTAGTTTAGAAATAGGGATATTTTCATTTACTGTAAATACAGGTCGAATAATCTCCTTTTTATTTTCAAGAGTATTTTCTATAAACTCATGAAAATATTCTTTTGAAAATATCACCCCTACTATATCATCGATATTTTCTTTATATACAGGAATCCTTGAAAACTCTTTGAGTTTATCTATCTCTATATTTTGGGTTGTTTTATTTTCTAAACTATAAATCAAATCCTCTTTTTTTAATGAAAAGAGCACTTTTCTAGGAGTATAGATATCTTTTACTTTTATTTTCGAGAATTTTAAAATATTTTCCATGATATGAAAATCTTTTGTTTTAATCACACCAGCTTCTTCACCCATATTAATAGTAGCAGTAATCTCCTCTTTTGTGATAGCGTCAGAGGGTTTATTTCGAGATATAATCGAAGTAATAACATTCATCATTTTTAATAGTGGATATGTTATAAAAACCAAAAATTGTATGATTCGTGAGCTTACAGGTAAAAGTGCTTTCCAGTATAAAGCCCCTATAGTTTTAGGAATAATCTCAGAAAATACAAGTATCAAAATAGTAAGAATAGCCGAGATATAAAACATATACTCATCACCAAATATCTTAACTGCCTCAGCCCCTACTCCAGCAGCCCCCAAAGTATGCGCAAAAGTGTTAAGTGTAAGAATCGAACCTATAGAGAGGTCTATATCTTTTTTTTGTTTCTCAAGCCGTAAAGAGAGGTTTGGTTTACTTGGTTTAAGTGACTCAATATATGATTTATTTAAAGATAACAATACTGCTTCAAGTATAGAACATATAAAAGAAACACCAACCGCTATCATAAAATACGTAAGTAATAACATCTAAAATCTTTTTATTTTTATCTTAACAAAATTTTGTAAAATTTTGCATTATTTCATATAATCTTCAAGTATCTTTTGTATCTCTCCAGAACTTTTCATATCATTTATAATAGTATTAAACTCATCTTGAAATTCTTTTGAAAATGTATACTGTTTATTTTGTAGTGTAAACCCTAGATGACCATCATTTGTATGGATAACTATTCCACGTTTAATAGTTGGGTACAAAGAGATATCTACTAGTTTATCATTTATATAAAAATCAAATCTGTCTTTATTGAGTTTTTTAAGATTTGTACGATTTCCACCCATTGCATCTATTTTTATTTTTCCATTTTTAACTGCATCACCAAACTTTTTACCACCAAGTGTATACAAACCAAAACCACTATTTATCCCTATAGTATCTCCATAAAAATCTTCTGGCCATTTTGTTTTACCCTGTAATTTTTTCTCTTTCCCAAATACAGCTATCTCTTCTTTTATAATTGGTTCTGAAAATACCATCCATGATAATCTTTCTTTAGAGTAGTATGGAGGAAATAAAGCAAAGGCATTTCCTCTTTTGATATAGTATATCCCTCTTTTCCAAGGGATCATTTTAATAGTAATTTTGTAGTTTGTCATTTTATCAAATACTTTTGTAAGTATATCTACATAGATACCTTTAGCTTCACCTTTTTCCATATATGAATATGGGGGATAGCTATTGTCTCCATAAATAATCACTTCTTGTTTTGAAAAAAGACTCATATTAAAAACAGTACAGAGTACACAAAATAGAAATATCTTTTTTATTTGAAACATATGATTCACCTTTTTATTTGATGATATATTCTAGCCTTATTAAACTTTGGTTTATGCAAGATGTATCAAATAAGAAGAGATTAAATTTAATACATAATATGATTAAGAATTTTTTGCATCTTATGAGCTATTTATCAAGGTAATTCCAAGAAAAAAGGTGTCATAATTTAAATAGTGGTGATACACTTTTTAAATAAATATTCAAAATAAAGGAAATAAAATGTTGGTATGTGACTGTAATGATGTACATTATGATGAGATAAAAAAAGCAGTTGAAGAGTTTGGTACAGACTTAGAAACTATCAAAGATGAAACTTCAGCTGGAACTGCATGTGAGTGTTGTTTAGAGGAAGACTGTGATAGAGTTGAATTAACTTTACCATCTGCTATTGCAAAAGCACAAGAGGAACTTGGTCTTTAATATTTTACTGTAGAGTTTAGAAAAAAGCTTCTAGAATACAAATATCTGTTCTTTTATCTAGAAGCTTTTACGGAAACTGCTTATACACTTCTTTTCTATGTCTTACTCGAATAACTTCAATGACTAATTCATCATTTATAACAGAATAAATAACTCTATAGTTCCCTACTCTTATTCTATAAATATGTTCTGTACCAAGTAATTTTTTATGATTTGAAGGATATTGTTCTTGTGAGAGTTTTTCAATTTCACTTAAAATCTTTGAGATTTCAGTTCTATCTATTTTTTTAAGTTCTTTTTTTGCTGATGATTTCCATTTAATACTAAATGATTCCATCT
>Ga0193964_1000122_pt1 | contig 38253 bp, 38 predicted proteins | sample FB_7_MG_FD_140323 | JGI IMG/M metagenome (GOLD analysis project Ga0193964, IMG submission 140323) | Microbial mat bacterial communities from the Broadkill River, Lewes, Delaware, United States - FB_7_MG | ecosystem: Environmental > Aquatic > Freshwater > River > Microbial mats | place: USA... | reverse complement strand
CTAACCTATTGGATTGATGGTGGAGCATTACTAGGTGCAGTAAAATATAAGGGATTTGTTCGTTGGGATGATGACCTTGATATTGCTATGCCTATAGAAGATTATGAAAAATTTTGCCTTATAGCCTCACAAGAGCTTCGAGACGGAATGTTTTTTCAACATAGAAAAACAGATCCATTATTTCCTTATGATTGTGTCAAAATTAGAGATAATCGAGGCATTATGATAGAAAATCACCAAGTAGGAAAAGAAGTTTTATATAATCAAGGAATTTTTTTGGATATCTATCCTGTATTAACCATAAAAAGATCTTTTTTCTATAGAATATTACATATTATTCTCTTTTTATTTATAAAACTATTGAGTTATAAATATTTAAATATTAAAAGTATACGAGATATTTTGGTCTCTTGGAGTGAAAAATTCCATAGAGGATGGCAAAAAAATAGTAAGGTTGTCAGAAGTGGAAACCACCCTACTATTAGATTTTATGTGGATGAGAAGAGTATATTTCCTCTAAGTTCTACACTCTTTGAAAATAGAGAAGTTCCTATACCAAATGATATAGATCACTACTTAGGGAGTCTTTTTCCCAAAGGATATAAAAATCCACTACCACAAAAGGCAAAGAGAGTACCTCATGCCTTTGATATTAAACTAAAGGACTAAAATGAAATTTTCATTATTAATGTCAATATACTCTAAAGAGGAACCTGATTATTTTGATAGAGCTATGGTTAGTATATGGGATGAGCAAAGTATTAAACCTTATGAGATTATATTAGTCCAAGATGGCAAACTTACCCCAAAACTCTATGAAGTAATAGAAAAATGGGAAGAAAAATGCCAAGGAGTACTTGTATGTGTAGCACTAGAAGAGAACTTAGGATTAGGAGACGCTCTCAATATTGGTTTACAAAGATGTAGTTTTGAAAGAGTTGCAAGAATGGATACAGATGATATTGCACACCCTCAAAGATTCCAAAGACAATTAGAGGTTTTTGAACAATTAGATATTGATGTATGTGGGAGTTGGGTAAGCGAATTTGATACAGATGAAAAAAATATAGTCTCTTATAGAAAACTTCCAGAGTTTCACCAAGATATTACTGCTTTTGCAAAACTTAGAAATCCTATTAACCATCCAACCTCTATGTATAATAAAACTCCTGTATTAAAAGCAGGTAACTACCAAAGAATGTTATGGTTTGAAGATTACTATCTCTGGGCTAGAATGATTCAAAATGGTGCTAAGTTTTATAATATTCAAGATACTCTTATCAATATGCGAGCAGGGTATGGACAACTCCAAAGACGCGGTGGCATAGATTATGCTATTCAAGAGTATAAATTTGAAAAAAAACTCTTAAATATTAACTTTATAACCTCTATGGAGTTTATAAGAAATATCTTTATTCGATTTGTAGCTAGGATAATACCACAAAATTTACGAAAAAATATATATAAGATACTAAGAAAATAATGAGTAAATATCCTCCTGTTATTACTAAAGATATTATAGATTTAAAAAAACTTTTTTTAGTTATAAAAAGTTTTATTATTCCTATTTTGCTCTTTACAACTATTATTGTTATTCTAGCTGGATATAAAATATATACTGCTCCTAATATATATTCAAGTTACACAACTATAGATTTTGGTGGAAAAGAGAAAAAAAAAGATACAACAGCAATGCTCTCAGAGGCATTTGAAACAGAAGAGAATGATTTAAATACAGAGGTAGAAGTTATTACCTCTAGAGTTACAATCAAAGAGCTTATAGAAAAAATTGATTTTAGTACACACTACTACAAAAAAAAGAAATTTAAAAAACGAGAAGTGTATGAAAAAGCTCCATTTAGTGTAAAATTTTTAAGTAAGCATACTATTGGGATAGTAAAATATTCACTTCAATTTATAGGGAAAGAGGAGTTTTTATTAGAATCGATAAAAGATGATAATAAATCCAAAATACCTTATAGTAAAATGCATAAATTTGGAGAAAAGATAGATATTAATAACTCTGTATTTGTTATTAATAGAGAAGATTTTCCTATTGATGCTAAAGTCTACTACTTCTCCTATACGAATGATAAAGAAGCTATTTTAGCCTCAGTTAAATCTAAGTTAACTGTTAGAAAACTAGCTAAAGAGTCTTCTATTATTAAGATAAGCTATGAAGATAGAATTCCAGAAAGGGCAAAAATTGTAGTTGATACTATCTCTTATATCTATATCAAAGATAACCTAGACTCACGCAAACAAGAAGCCCGAAACTCTTTAAAATTTATACAAACACAACTAGCCATTATCAACAAAGAACTTAAAGACTCTGAATCTAAACTAGAGCAGTATAAAAGAAAAAATGATATTATAAATATAGATATATCCACAAAATTCGCACTTACAAAGTTTACAGAGTATGAGAATGAGGTCTCAACATTAGAATTAGAGTTAAATATGCTCAAAAGTATAGAAAAATTTCTATCTCACAATGATATTTCGAGTATCTCTACAGAGTCTTTGGATTTTTCGACTTCTATATTAAGTTCACTTATACTCTCTTTGCAAGAGAAGCAGTTAGAACTCAACTCCCTTCTTACAGAGTTTACAGATTTACATCCACAAGTTATCAGGCTCAAAGGACAAATATCTAATCTCAAAGATACTATCAAAAAAAAGATATATGGTATCAAGAGAAATATAAAAAATAAAAAAACTACCTTTGATCAGAGAGTAAAAAAGTATCAAAAAATATTATCTCAACTCCCAAAAAAAGAGATACAGTTAGTCAATCTCAAAAGAAGTTTCTCTATTAATGAAAAAATCTACTCCTATCTCCTTCAAAAACAAGCAGAGATGGAGATAGTCAAAGCCTCTACAATCTCAAATATTAAGATTTTAGACAATCCAATTGTTTCTAAGAAACCAATCAAACCTAAAAAAACACTTATTCTAGTTGTTGCCATGATTTTAGGTTTGGCTATTTCTATTTTTATTGCATCAATTATAGACCTTGTTATGAATAAAGTCTCTAGTCTACAAGATATAGGCAAACATACAGATATTATTATTATGGGCTTTATTCCCGCAAGAAGAAACGGTGATAAACATATCTTAGCGTATGAAGAGGCGTTTATCTCTTTGGGGACAACTCTCTACTTTACGCTCCCACATGCCAAAACAAATATTATCTCTATAGCATCAGCAAGACAGCATGAAGATAAAACTCAGCTCTCAATAGATTTAGCAAAAGTCCTTACAACCCAAACAAAAAAAGCTGTTATTATAGACTTAGATATGAGGGACGCACAAATACACCATATTGTAGATGGGAATCATAAAGGTATTAGTGATGTACTCTTGGATAATGTTGATATAGAGACTCTTATTCATAAAATAGATTATCAATATCCTAAAGGTACTGTTAGGAGTTTTTATAGTATTTCAGCGGGAGAGCATATCCCTAGAAATCCATCTGAATTAGTGATGGATGATAGACTCGATGATATACTCCTCTATCTCTCTAAAAAGTTTGATTATATAATAATTAATACAACTCCACTAGAAAAAGGAAAAGATGCCATAGTACTTATGGAAAAATCTAACTTAGTCCTCTTTGCAGTAAAAGATAAATATACAAAACAAAACCATATAAAGGACTTTGATAAGATAGTCCGAAGATATAATATTACATCTACAGGTATAGTATTATATCTATAAATATATCCCATAAAAAAGAGAGAGTATGTATCAAAGAGAATTAGACCAAAAGATAAAAACAGCTCTACCAAAAGCACTGCTTCTTTTTGGTGAAAATAGCTATTTAATCGAATATTATATTGACTATTACAAAAATACGCTTCATGCCAAAGACGATATGCTTACACTCTATTTTGAAGAGTGGGATTTAGAAAGAGCCAAAAGGTATCTCTCTCAAACATCACTCTTTGGGGGTATTAATCTTCTACTTCTCAAACATGAAAAAAAAATTCCAAAAAAAGAGTTAGACCTTTTGATAGCATATACAGCCAAAAATCCAGATAATTATCTTCTCTTTAGCTTTAGTGGAAATGCAAAAGATGCAAAAGGGATGCAGAGTAGTTTTAGTAGTAAAAAAGGGGGTGAATGGGTACGATTTTTTGAACCTACTATTCGTGATGGTGTTGCCATGCTACAAAAAAAATCTGCTCAAATATCTCTTGATATAGACCACTATGCCTTGCAACACCTTATGCTTATTCTTAATAATAATCTTGAACTTTGTGCCAATGAACTTTATAAACTAGCCATACTTAATAGAAAAATCACAAGTAAAGATATTGATGCTCTTGTCTACTCAACAGCACCTTTGGCAACCGAACAATTTTTGACCGATCTTTTTGAAAAAAAATCTATTACACAGATGATTCATACACTTTTAGATTTAGGTGAAGATGAGTACTCAATATTGCGTTCAACACAAAGATTTGTTATGGAGATTTTTCTCTTTAATGCCTATATCAAACTCCATGGACAACCAAACTCTATAGATATACTAGGTTACAAACTTCCAAAACAGATTGAAGAGAAAAAGGCGCGTCTAGCTATCAAAGTCAAACCAGCATCACTTTTGACTATATTAGAGCATCTTCTTCAGAGTGAATTAGCACTAAAACAGTCCACCAAAATCAATAAAGAGACACTCTTGTATGGTACTTTTATCAAAATACAACACTATCTATAACTATCTATAAGTAACTTTAGAGTATTATATTCTTTCCAAAATTCTTGCTCAGAATTTGGAGAGTCAAAAGACTCCAGAGATGGGCTATCAAACCAAAAGGAAACAAATGAATTGTTATGAAACACTGTTTGTGGTAAAACCAACACTCACAGAAGAAGAGACTACAGCTCAAATTGAAAAAGTAAAAGCTGTACTTACAAAAGAGAATGCTGAAATTTTAGCAACTGATGATATGGGTATGAGAAAATTAGCATATCCTGTACAAAAAAATAATAGAGGTTACTATACAGTACTTTTCTATAAGGCAAATGGTGAAACTATTGCTGAACTTGAAAGAAATCTCAAAATTAACGAAGAAGTTATTAAATTTTTAACTATTAAATATACAAAAACTAGAGAGATGACTCAATTTAATAAACTTGTAACTGCTGCATCTAAAAAAGGTGAATTAGCAGAAGCGTCTGAGACACCTGTAGTAGAAGAGACACCTGCTACTGTTGAGCCTACAAACGAAGAAGCACCTGTAGCCCAAACAACTGAAGCATAATCAAAGCTTAGGAGTAACCTTATGTATAATAAAATAGTATTGATGGGAAATCTCACAAGAGATATAGAGATTAGATATTCGCAAGGTGGCGGTGCTATTGGTAGTACTGGTATTGCTACGAATCGAAAATGGAAATCCCAAACAGGTGAGCAAAAAGAAGAAGTAATGTTTGTAGACCTTACATTCTTTGGGCGAACTGCTGAAATAGCTAATCAATACTTGCGTAAGGGGAGTAAAGTTTTAGTCGATGGTAGATTAAAACTAGACCAGTGGACTGCACAAGATGGGACAAAGCGAAGTAAACACTCTGTTGTTGTAGAGAATCTACAGATGGTCGGTGGAAGAGATGAGAACCAAGGTGGGAATGAGAGCTATAGTGGTGGTGGATATAATCAAAACCAAGCACCACAACAAGGTCACTATACTAATACCAACCAAAATAACCAATATGGTGGCAATCAAAACTCTACACCCCCTCAGTATGGTGGAGAACAATCACAGAGCAGACCCCCACAGCAGACACAAGCAACAACACCATCTATCCCAGAGATAGATATTAGTGAAGATGAAATACCATTTTAGGAGTATATTATGGCAGAAAGAAGAAAGTTTAAAAAGAAATATTGTAAATATTGTGAAGCAAAAGTAGATTATATTGATTATAAAGATCTTGCACAATTCAAATTTAGTTTGAGTGAAAGATTTAAAATCATGCCAAGAAGATTAACAGGAAACTGTAAAAGACACCAAGAGATGGTAACAATTGCTATCAAAAGAGCGCGTCAAACTGCACTTATTCCATATATCGTAGATAGAAAAAATGTAGTTGAAAATCCATTTGAGATGATTAAATAGATATTTTTGGTCTCCTCTTAAGAGGAGACTTTTAGACTCTTACCTTTATTCTAAAGATAGCACCCAACAAACCATTTTGTACGCTTAGAGTACCTCTGCAATGCTCTTCTATAATAATACGACTCATATAGAGTCCAAGACCCGTTCCATTTTTATCTTTTGTAGTAAAATATGGATTAAAAATATTAGAAATTATCTCTTTTGATATACCCCCACCATTATCACCTATCTCCAAGTAAATATCCATACCTTTTGTGTAACTTTTGATAGTAATTTTAGGATTTTTTATCTCTCTAGCTACTAGAACATCATAAGAGTTTTGAAGAATATTTAAAATAACCTGTTTAAACTCATTAATATAGGTATGAATAATAATACCTTTTTCTAATTGAAACTCTAATATAATTCCTTTATGATCTAGAGATGGCTGAATGATAACAGTAGTAGATTTGATAACCTGCTCAAAATCTCCATCTTCCAAAAGTTTATCTTGCTTAAAAAAATCTCTAAAATCATTTATGGTGTCACTAAGATGTTGCGAGTAGAGCATAATTTGGTCTAGCTTTGCATCAAAAAAATCTTTTTCATATTTATCAAGAAGATTTTGAATCTTAAGTGTACCAATTGTGGCACTAATTGCAGCTAGGGGCTGTCTCCATTGATGTGCTATCATACTAATCATCTCACCCACTTGAGCTAATCTTGATTGTTGCATAAGATGCTCTAAAATTTTCTCTTTTGAGTCCATAGCTTCTGTTAACTCCGTCTCTATATCTGTAACATCCACAAATAAAATGCGTAAAAGTTTATACTCTTTTAATACATATTGAGATATAGAGAGTGTATAGATAAAGTTTTTAATTGTAACTCTAGCATCATTTTTATAAACACCTTTATTAATATCTACTACTATAGACCTCCATAGTTTAGAATCAATAAGAGTACAAATATCTTCATCAATTACATTTCCAAAGGTACTTTTGGCTAGATTATTAAGCCAATGAATATGGTAAGAGTTATCTGTATCAAAAATCTCTATTATCATATTAGGAAGTGAGTTGAGTGTATTTTTAGCTATTTTTAGCTTCTCTTCAATAAGATTTGCATAATTCCCTTTGATATTTCTCATAATATCTCTTGTACCTATAATACCCACAATACTCAAATCCGCATCAATAACAACAAGCCGTCGAATCTTCTTTTGTGTCATAAGCTCTGTTGCATCTGCTATCATAATACTCTTATCAATAGTTACTACAGGAGTACTCATAACCTCCTTTATAGCTGTTGTCATTGGAGTTTTTGCATTAATCACTTTAATAAGGTCTCGTTCGGTAAATATACCCAAAAGACTCTTCCCCTCTTTTATAAGAATCGAACCAATTGATTTCTCTCTCATAACTTTAAGACTATTTTTAATACTCTCTAGGGGTGATACAGAGATAATCTCTTGATTATTTCCTAGAATATTTGAAACTCGTAGATGAATACGATAGGTATCTCGCTCTATATAATTTAAAATCATCTCTTGTGTTAAAATACCAATAAAATGGTTTTTATTATCTTTAATAATAAGTCGTCTAATATTATTATCAATCAAAATATGCAGAGCATAATCTATTGAGCGTTCAAAATGAATAGAGATAAGATCTGTTTGATAATAGTTACTCGCCTTTATACTCAAAGATATTTTTTGCTTAAGAATCAAAAGGAGGTCTCTCTCTGTTAATATCCCTAGAGCAATATTATTATCCACAAAGACAACCATCCCCTCCCCATTTTTAAGCATAAGAGCAATAGCATCTTCTAAAGAAGCATCTTTACCAATAAAAATATTCTCTTTTTTTGCTATATGTCCTATCATCAAATAAACCCTAATATTTATTATAAAAAAAATATTATAACCTTTTTTTTATTTTTTATACTTGATTAAAAAGTATTTGAATATAAAATTTTTATGTTATAATAAATAATTATGAAAAACTTTGATACTCCATACAAGACCATTAACTGTCCACAATGTGGAGCCTCTTTGCCACTCTATTTTGCGTATGCCAAGCTAACACAGTGTGAATTTTGTAACACAACACTCTTTTTGGATGATGCTTCAGCAAGAGTAGCAGGGGACTCTTCTATACTCACACCAGAGCCCTCTTTAATCAAACTCAATCAACCATTCTCTTATAATAGAAAAAACTATTTTCCTATGGGAATGATTCGCTACTCCTATGGTCGAGGGTTTTGGGAGGAGTGGTGGATAAAAGATAACTCCAACAATGAGTATTGGCTAAGCGTTGATGAGGGGGATATGGTGCTTCAAAGAGCTATCGAAAATGAGGAAGACCCAAGTATTTTCAAAGATACCTTTATTGGACAAAAAGTAGGTTCCAAATGGATTATCTCTGAAATTGGCACAGGTGTATGTGAAGGATTTATAGGTCTGCTTCCAAAAACCATTACTATTGGTCAAAAACATAAATATCTGCACCTCTCAGGATACCATGCACAACTAAAAACTTTAGAGGTAGACCCATCAGGTATGCATACCTATATAGGTAAATGGCTCAATCCTTTTGAGATTGCGGAGGCTCTATGAGTAGCTCTGAATCGTCTCTTATTGCCATACAGTGTACCCATTGTGGAGCACCACTAAAGTTATTAGGTGGAGGGCGTATTACCACTGTTACTTGTGAGTACTGTAATAGCCTTTTGGATATGAGTGATGAGTATAAAGTGCTTGTACAGTTTCAAGACAAATACCGCCCTAAAGTCCCTTTTAGTCTTGGGATGCAAGGGGTAATTAAAGAGATAGAGTGGACTATTATAGGCTGGATAGTCTATAGTGCAGGGTCAGAAAACTGGAGTGAGTTTTTTCTCTACTCTCCACTCTATGGGTATGCATGGCTTATTTATGAAGAGGGAGAACTCTCTTTTAGCAAAAGGGTACGGGACTTTACACTGCGTGAGTGGGAAGACAAACAAAAGCCCAAAGCTCTCTTTTATCAAAAAGGACACTACTTAGCAAAAGAGGATCCCTACTTTGCAACGATTACTTTTGTTCAAGGAGAGCTTACTTTTGTTGCCAAAGCAAACGATAGAATCCGTTGTTGGGACTATTTTGGTGTTAAGAGAAAATCTCTCTCTATTGAGAAGATGGAGAGTGAAATAGAGGTCTATCTCAATGAGAAGCTAGATGCGAAGATAATCTATAAAAGTTTTGGAGTCAAAGAGGAAGACCAAATAAAATCCAAGCAGACTCTTGTAGATAAGGTATTTGAAGAGGAGAGTTTAGATGCGAGTGAAAAATCTTTTTCTCTATTTAACAAATGGATGTTTACTCTAGCAGGTATACTTTTTGTTGCTATTATTCTCTCATTTTTTATAGATAATACTCTTATCAAAGAGAGTAGTAATCAGCCCTTTAGCAAAGAGTTTACAATCACCTCTCCATCTTTTATAAGCAAAATAGAACTCAAAGCCCCATCTCCTAAAATTTTGAATGCCTATCGATTGAGTCTCTATCAATCTCATCAAAAAGTTTTCTCTATTGATAAAAATAGTATATTGCCCCATAATAAAAAATTTCAATATAGTTGGAAAAGAGGAGATGATGAAGTTGTGATATATATTAAGTTAGCCAAAGGAGAGTACCGTCTCCAACTAGAGCATATAGGAACTCTTAGCTTTCAGAGTAGTCAAAAGGTTACAGTGACTATTCAAGAGAGAGTTATGCGTCTTTTTTATATACTCCCTCTATTTCTTATCATGGCACTTATGCTCTTTTTTACAAGTAATATCAACCATATTATCTCTTCTGAATATAAAGAGTTATTTTGGTGGGGTGTTGCAGGTATAGTTGCATTTTTACTCTTTGGTTTTGAGATTGTAGCAGTTATTATCTTTCTATACTTTTTTGTTCGGCATATACAAGATAATATAAAAGAGGAGTCCTAGATGAGTAAAATAGTTTTGGTACTCTTCTCACTTTTGACGCTAGGGAGTCTACTACTTACCTATAGAGGCACAAACCTAGAGGGTATAAAAACCCACTCAACACTCAAACAAGTCAGGTCTAGCCACGCAGGAAGAAGCTGGAGTGGAAGTAGTAGCAGTAGCAGTGGCGGATTTCGCTCGGGTAAATAAAATTTTAGGAGAACAGATGGATGAATCAACACTTATAGGACAGGTAGGCTCAACACTTTTATATGCATTTATAGGTACTATTGTCTTTATTATAGTTATACTTTTAATAGAAACTGTCACAAAATTTTCTATTCAAAAGCAGGTTGTAGAGGAGGGAAATATAGCAGTAGCCATTGTATTAGCCTCAATTATTGCCTCATTGGGTATGATTGTCTCTTCTGCTATAGGATAGAGAGGAGAGTTTTATCTTTTTCAAGATACCTATTATCATACTTAAGTATAATTGCAAAAGTATTCGCTCTAACCAAATCTAAGGAGTTCAAATGAGTCTCGTACATATCACTATTGATAATACCCCAATGGAGGTAGAAGATGGTGCATTGCTTATTGATATACTACTTAAGAATAGTATCAAAATACCACACTTTTGTTATCATGAAGCACTTGGTGCAGATGGAAATTGCAGAATGTGCATGGTAGCCATCCAAGGACAAAAACGCCCACAAATTGCTTGTGATACCTTTGTAAAAGAGGGTATGGAGGTCTTTACTAATAGCCCTGTAATACAATCCGTACAACAAGAGATACTAGAACTAGAGTTAATAAATCACCCTGTAGATTGTCCTATATGTGACCAAGCAGGAGAGTGTAAACTCCAAGACTATTATATGGATTATGGTCTGCACCACTCCAAAGTAGAGATAGCAGACAAAGTATCTCATAGCAAACATGTAGACCTAGGTTCAGAGGTTATGCTAGACCAAGAGCGGTGTGTCTTGTGTGCTAGGTGTACTCGTTTTACCTCAGAGATTACCAAAACACACGAATTAGGTATTATAGGCAGAGCAGACCACGCTAGAGTCTCTACAATGCCAAACAAAAAGCTTAATAACCCTTATGCTATGAATGTGGTAGATTTATGTCCTGTTGGTGCTTTAACAAGCAAAGATTTTAGATTTGCTCAAAGAAGTTGGTTTCTCAAAACCACCCCTTCTATCTGTCATGGCTGTGCTACGGGGTGTAATATCTTGATTGACCACAACAAAGAGAAATATAAAGATGACAAGATATACCGTTTTAGACCAAGAGTCAACAAAGCCGTTAACGGACACTTTATCTGTGATGTGGGACGACTAAGCTATAAGCAACTCCAAACCAATAGACAAGAGGAGACTCTCTATAATACAAAAGCCATAGAGCAGACCCAAGCCTTAGAAGAGTTTCAAGAGCTAAAAGATAGTAGCAAGAGTATTACTATTTTTGTAGATGCAAACCTCTACACGCAAGAGATAGAAGCAATCCAAGCCTTTGCCAAAGAGATAGATGCGTCTCTTTATTGTCCTTTAGATGTCTATCAAGATGAGAGTTTTGGCGATGAGTGGCTCAAATCTTCTCAAAGAGTAGCCAATGCCAAAGCCATAGAACTCTTAGATATTACAACAACTATATCTCCACTAGAAGAGATTGACCTTCTTATCAATTTCAACCACCCAAATCCACCCAAAGCAAGAAATAGTATATCATTTCAAACACATCAAAAACAAAAAGCAACTCTTATCTTCCCATTAGCAGTATTTAGCGAAAGTAGTGGAAGTATCATAAATAAAGATAATATCGTACAACAGTGCCAAAAAGCCATATTTAGAAACACCCCAATCCCTACAGCATTGGAGTGGTTAGAGGTGTTATAAATATTTATATTGGATGGGAGAAAATCCCATCTATATTATATTAGTTCGTACTATACACATCATTATTTATCATAATAATTACATTACCATCCAAATTATTTTTTACCTGCTTTTTTTCTTTGCTCTTTATGGTATTTTCTTTCTTTATAACTCTTATAGGCTTTCGCTCTAACTTTTGTTGAGGTTTTTTGATTACTTCTACCGTTCTTTTTATCGGTTTTGATGCATTATAGTAATAGTCATAAAATATTCCCCCTAATCCAGCTAATACTACAAGTAGCAAAGCCCTATTTAGAAAGGTATTAAAACCTCTCATTTTTTGGGGTGGATTATATTTGTATGTATCACTATTCATCGCATGTATTTTTTTACTATATTCAACAGATTCTTGATCTTTTTGTGATTTATAGAAAGTGTCTTCTCTTTGAGTATTATATTTAGGTGTTTTTTTTATCTTTCTTAAGTTATAAGAAGAGAGAGGTATCTGTTTTATTTTTCTCAACTCAGATGAAGAAGGAGGTGTCTTTTTAATTTCTTTCAACTCTTTAAGAACTAGAATTGCAACCTTTTCAAATGATTCAATATCTACTTCTGCAGAGTGGTTGTGCATAGCATCATTTCTAACGGTTGCAAGATATCTTATTTGCTTTATTAAAGAATCTGCTAACATCCATTCTATAGAGCTTACTTTACTATGTAATCCTGTTCCTGTTGCACCAAACTTATCTTTTAGAATAGTTTCTATTTCTCTTGTGTATCGTATAATTACTGCAACATCTTCTTCGTTTGACATTTTTTATCCTATTATTCTATTAACTCATCTTCTCTTTTTGGTTAAATTTCTCTTGAAGATAATCACTAAGGAGGATTAATGAGAAGGTGACTAGAAATATCATAAGCCCCGGAAAAAAACTTACCCACCATGCTATTTGCATTATTGATTTGCCATCGCTTAGTATGCTTCCCCAGCTCATATTTGGTGGGGTGACTCCTAGACCTAAGTAGCTAAGTCCACTCTCTGCTAATATTGCACCACTTACTCCAAAAGTAAAACTTACCAAGAAGATTGGGGCAAGAAGAGGCATAAAGTATTTGAATATTATTTTAAGCCTAGGGAGTTTGGCGACTGTGAGGATTTTGATAAAGGGTTGTGTGGCAATGTGATAGCTCTGTGCACGAATAAGCCTAGAAGTCCCCATCCAGCCTGTAATAGAGATAACAATAATAAGAATCAAAGTAGATGCAGAGATATAACTAGCCAAAGCAAGAAGCAAGAAAAAAGTAGGAAAGGTTAGAAATAAATCAACTATAATAACAAAACCCTTATCAAAGTTTCCTCGTAAATATCCTGCACTAACTCCCAAAATCAATCCTATCAATGAGGCTATAACAGCAGAGCCAACACCAATAATCAAAGATACCTGCCCCCCATGCATAATACGAGCCAACATATCTCTGCCAAGTCTATCTGTCCCCATAAGATGCTCTAGGCTTGGTGCTTGAAGTATTGCATTTGGATTGAGTTCAAAAGGAGAGTGAGAGTAAAACAGAGGTGCTACAAAGACTAAAAGAGCTACCCCAATAATAATACTAAGACTTACTGTAGCTCTTTGAGGCACTCTTTATGCCTCTTGTGGACGAAAATAGCTCATAGTACTTCTACCAAATTTTTTGCGTTTATGCAGTTGGAGGTTTCCTATGGTTTGAGGCATATCTAGCTGTGTCATATGCTCTACTACCACCATCTCACATATATCTGTATCAATAGCTTCTATAAGCTCTATAGTTTTGTCATAAATCTCATCCATACCATCACGCGTCGAAAAAGGTGGGTCAAAATAGAAATAAGTTTTTTGATTGCTTCGTTTAAGAGACTCTAATACCAAAAAGAACTTCTCGAAGCTATCCCCAAAAAAGAGTGTACAATTGGTTGCTTTGAGGGTTTTTATATTGTGTTGGAGGGTCTTGTGTGCTATTTTATTATACTCAATAAAATAACACTCACCCGCCCCACGACTCAATGCTTCTAAACCCACAGACCCACTCCCAGCAAACACTTCAACAAAATTTTTGTCTATAATATCAAATTGTAGCGTATTAAAAAGTGACTCTCTAAGAATAGACTTAGAGCTTCGTGTAGTACTAATATCAGGAATCTCTATAGTCCGACCCTTATATTTTCCACCAATTATTGTTGTTGTAAATAGTTTTATTTTATCATTTTTTTTCATGCAAGAATTTTAGCATATTAAGGCTTTTCTCTCCTTAGACCATTAACTCTTGTTTGAGCTTCTCTTGGTTGAGCTTTTTGGTAAGCTTAATAAGTAGCTTCTTATAGCTCTCTTTATCGAGGTTTAGGCTCTCTATTCTTTGCTCTTCATCAATACCCAAAACTATACTCTCCAAGAGCTTATACTCTTTTTTTGTTAATCTTTTTTTGAGTACCTCTTTGAGTTCTTCTTCACTCTTTAGAGGCTTGATAAGCTTTCTAATTATCTCTTCTAATATATTAGTTAATGTAGACATTCTCTCTATTTTCCTTTATTTTGCTAAATGTAAGACAGTAAGGTAGCCTATACTTGCCATAAAAATTGTTCCAAACAGACTTAATGCCATATTAGAAACCGCATGAAAATACTCTCCTGCTTCTATCAAAAAAAAGCTTTCAATAGCAAAAGTAGAGTATGTAGTCAATGCACCCAAAAATCCCGTCACAATAAAACTCTTGATATGAGGTGAGAGTGTACTATTAAGATGTAAAAAAGCAAATACTATTCCAATAAGAAGACTCCCTAGTAGGTTGACTCCTAATGTCCCAAAGGGGAATATATGTGCAATATTTCGGTTGATAAAGCCATTGAGAAACATCCGAGACAATGCCCCCAAAGCTCCGCCACTAGCGACTGCGATTATGGTTAGATAGTTCGTCATCTATACTCTTTTGCATTCTCTCTTTTAACTCTTCAAACCAATTCTCTGAAGCCTCATTTACATCAAAAGATTCAAGAAAAATATATTTTACTGTGGCATTATGCCCTGTTTTGTTATGCTCATTTAGAAGCTCTTTACTCCCTGTAACTATAATAGGTTGCACTCTCATCTGAAGTTTTTTGGCAATAAATTTTGTTCCTGCCTTAAAGGGGAGTAACGCTTGATCTTTTGCACGGGTTCCCTCAGGAAAAATAGCTACGGCTCTCCCTTTGACCTCGATGGACTCTCGTACATCTTTGATAAGTTTGAGTAATCCCTTTTTGTTATCTCTATCTATGGAAATCATATCACCTTTTTTGAGAAGATTTCCAAACCATAATGCATCAAAAAGCTCTTTTTTGGCAACCCAACGAAGATGATTATTTTGGAGAGCTTCCATCCCTACAATATCAATAATGCCTTGATGGTTCATAACAATTAAATTAGCATCTGTATCAAAACTTCCTACCTGCTCTAACTTCCCCCCCATCAAAAAGATAATGAGACGGTTGAGTTTATGCATAATAGTACCCTTGTTTTTTGGAAAAAGCATAATTAAGGGAATCATAATAACTGCGACAATAAAGGAGATCATAAAAGCACCCCAATAAAATCTAATCTTTGCAAATATTTTCATCTTTAATCCATCCTATCATTTGGTTAGAGTATTCTATTTTGTTAAAATTTGCTCGTTTTCCAAGCAAATCAGTTGTTAATTGTCTATCTGTAACAACACATACACGACTTGTATTTGTAGGGAGTATATAGAGTGAACTTCCTTGGTCTACACAAATTTTTTCTCTAGGCATATAAAAAATAAAGAGAATCACCAAAGATACAACCATCAACATAAGATAAAAGAAATCTTTTTTCCAAAGAAAGAGAAGAAGAAAAAAGAGTGCAAAAGAGATAAAAGAGTACTTCTTAAGTTTATCAAAACTATCATCTTTTGGATTGAGTTGAGACTGTGTTGAGACTGTTGAGTCTTTGATGTCTATATCTGTTTCCAAGAATATATACTGCTGTTTAATAGTATTAAAGTAGGTAAATTTAACTTTTTTTTGAGATGATGGAACAACCATATAGAACTCTGCATCAACTTTTGCATTGACTCTATGCACCTGTTCTATACCACTCTCTATAACATTTCTTAGATGCATATTCTCTATATTTGCCTCATAAGCATCAACAAGAAGCGTTATAAGATTATTAGACGCATCATAAGTAGAGGCTTGAGATGTTTTTATCTTCATATCTGCTGCCAAAACGCCACAAAAATCGTCTCTAGGCTTTAGTTTTGCTATAGGTATTATATGTTTAGGCAGAGAGTTTGTGCCTGTAATATTTTCAATTCTTAAAGCAGGAATAGTCACATTACTATTTATAGATTTAAAATAAAAAGTATAAAAGGTCTCGTTTCCATTTTTTACAATTAAGGGTTTTGAAGAGATAGGCTTTTGTGCTATCTTTTTGTCAAAAATAAACTTTGGATTCTTGGAAAATTGAGAACCAATCTCTAAAATTGTAATAGGAAAGACTTGATTTTCGTAAACTTTTTTGGGAAGATAGCTATATTTATACTCTACCTTTCCATAAAGATGAGAGAAAGATCCCATCAGTAAAAAAAAAATTATACTATAGTACCTTAAGGCAATTGGCATTACTGCTCAAAGCCTTGAAGCATTTTAATACCATCATTTGAACCCAAAAGTAATTCCAAAGCTCTCTCAGGGTGAGGCATAAGACCAAAAACATTTTTTTCTTTATTACAGATACCTGCAATAGAGGTAACAGAACCATTCACAACCACACGACCACCTGCTTCATCACAATATCGAAGGAGTATTTGATCGTTTTTTTCTAACTCTTTAAGACCTTGGTCATCAATATAGTAGTTACCATCAGCATGGGCTATAGGTATATTGAGTATCTCATTTTTATGACATTTTGAGAGAAAGAAGTTATTATTATTAACAATTTGTATCTTTTGAAGTTTTGAAATAAAGTGAAGATTGTTATTTCGTTTTAATGCACCAGGGAGAAGTCCAATCTCTGTAAGAATTTGAAATCCATTACAAATACCCAAAACCTTGCCACCTCTATTTGCATAATTTACAACAGCTTTCATAACAGGAGAAAATTGAGCAATAGAGCCAGAACGAAGGTAGTCTCCATAACTAAATCCTCCAGGAATTACAACCAAATCAGTATCTTTAGGAAGTATCTCCTCTTTATGCCACACTAATACAGTTGTATACCCTAATTTTTCAAAAGCATATTGCGTATCAAATTCACAATTAGTACCAGGAAATCTTAAAACAGCTACTTTCATCAGTCAATCTCAATATCATAATCTTCTATAACAGTGTTGGCAAGTAACACTTCACACATCTCTTCAACCTCTTTGAGTCCTTGCTCTTTGTCTTCTGATTTAAGTTGAAGAATTATCTGTTTCCCAATACGGACATCAGTAACTCCATCAAAATTCATCGATTCAAGTGCATGATGTGTCGCTTTTCCTTGAGGGTCAAGAACACCATTTTTGAGATAGACATTAACAACTGCTTTCATTTACTTTTCTCCTAAAATTCTATTAAGTACTTCTTCATAAGCAACTTTGAGTCCGCCTAAACCTTCTCTAAAACGGTCTTTATCCATCTTCTCACCAGTAGTGCTATCCCATAATCTAAAGTTATCAGGACTTAACTCATCAATAAGGATAATATTATTATCTCCATCTCGTCCAAACTCTAACTTAAAATCTACAAGAGTAAGGTTTTTGGAGGCATAAAACTCTTTTAGGAGAGTATTGATTTTACGAGCCATATAACGGATATACTCCAACTCACTCTCATCTTTTACAAGTTCAAGTATCATACAGTGCTGATCATTCAACTTAGGGTCACCTAACTCATCATCTTTATAATCAAACTCCACAAGTGTAAAAGGGAGAACTTTTCCATCTTCAATACCAAGATTTCTGCTTAGGCTTCCTGTAGCAATATTGCGAACAATCACTTCTATCAAAATCACATCTGCTCTCTTGTGCAACATATGGTTATCATCAAGCATAGAGACAAAATGTGTTGGAACTCCTTTTGTATTCAAAAACTTAAAAAGTTGCGTTGAAATTTTATTATTGAGTGCACCTTTTCCCTCTTGAGTTGATTTTTTACCACCATTAAAAGCTGTTAAATCATCTTTGAATTCAGAGATATATAACTCTTGATTCTCTGTAGCCCATATCTTTTTGGCTTTTCCCTCATATACTAGTGTTGTTTTATCCATTTTTTATTTCTCCTGTTGGTTTCGTGCTGTAATCATTAAGACTCGAAGCATATCAATAGCACTTTTGAGTTGTGCATCATCATAAATTTGCTCTTTGGTTATAATAGTTTTATTGAGGAGTTCTTCTTTCTCTTTATCAATCGTTTTCCCCTCAATTTTCTCTAATTCACCTTTAAGATGCTTTTTAAGGTCTCTCTCTTTGATAACAAAACTACTGTTATTGTCTCGTGTAACCTTGCCAGGATGCACAATAATATCAGGAGTAACACCTACTGCTTGGATTGTCCGTCCACTTGGAAGATAGTAACGAGCAACAGTCAAACGGAGTGCTTCGCCCTCACCTACTGGCATCACCACCTGAACACTCCCTTTTCCAAAAGTCTTTTCACCTACAACAATAGCTCTTCTCTTATCTTGCAATGCCCCACTAACAATCTCACTTGCACTTGCACTTCCTGCATTTACAAGGACAACTATAGGTGTTGCTGTATTGCTATTTTCTCTATCTGCTTCAAACTCTATATTCTCTTCTTTGTTTCGCCCTTTTTGGCTAACAATTACACCCTCATCTACAAATAGATCCACAACTCCAACAGCCTGATCAAGCAGTCCCCCTGGATTATTTCGTAAATCCAAGACAATACCTGTTCTATTTTGCTCTTTCTCCATAGCCTCTTGAATATCTTTGACTACTTTTTGGTCAAATGAACTAATATGCAAATAGAGTATATCATCTCCAATTTTTTTAGCATATACAGACTGTATTTTGATAATATCTCTTGTGATTTTTATCTCTAAAGGCTTTGCTTCATTCTCTCGTACAATAGTCAAAAGAGTATCTGTCTGAGGTTTTCCTCGCATAAAGCCTACAGCTTCATCTATAGTCATTCCTAGAGTTGATTTATCATCAATTTTAAGAATAATATCACCTGATTTGACCCCTGCTTTATCTGCTGGAGTTCCATCAAGAGGTGCGATAATAGTTAAAACACCATTTTTCATACCTATGCTAATACCCAACCCACCAAACTCTCCATTGGTCTGAACATTCAATTCAGAGAAGCTCTTTTTATCCATAAAAGAGGAGTGAGCATCAAGATTAGAGAGGAGTCCTTTGAGTGCTTTGTCTACTAAATCACTTGTATTTAGTTCATCTACATATTGGTCATCAATAAGATTCAATACTTTGGTAAATTTTATATATGATTCTAGTTTACTTTTTTGGGAGCTTGTGTCTGTCTCATTTTCTGCCTGTGCAGATGTTGAGATAACAAAGGAAGCAACAACAGTGGATAAAAGTCCTATTAGAATAGTTTTTTTATTTCGTTTAATCATAAGATACGGTAAGACCTTTATTTTATTTATTTGGTTATAATTCTAGTTAAAAAGTGCTTAAGGGTAAGCTCTATTTCTCTAATATCTAACATTTTTTATCAAGGAAGAGAGCAACTCTGCTAAGTGCATCACGGGTGAGTGACTCTTCATAGACTAATGCCAAACGGATAAAGCCTTTTCCTTGATTTTCTCTGCCTAAATAACTCCCTGGAATTACTTTTAGGTTATACTCTTTATAGAGTTTAATAGTTGCTTCTATCTCATCATCTACCTCTAACCAGATATAAAAAGTCGCCTTAGGAGGGGTAATATTTAATATCTCTTTGGCTATTTCAAAATTACGAATATATTTTTGACGAAAAGTATCTACATGCTCTTGGTCTGCCCATGCTAAAGATGCTGCATATTGCAATGGCAAAGGAGACGCACACCCTACATAAGTACGGTAGGTCATATACTCTTCAAGAATTGTAGCATCTCCTGCGATAAACCCACTCCGAAGCCCTGGTGCAGAAGAGCGTTTGGAGATAGAGTTGATAACCAAAATATTTTTAAATGACTCATTCCCAACAGCTCTACTTGCATTAAGCAAAGAGGGGAGAGGCTCATCTATATAGAGGTCACAATAACACTCATCATTCAACAGAACAAAATCATATTTTAGTGCCAACTCTACCCATTTTTTTAACTCTTCTAAATCCATAACTGATGCTGTTGGATTGTTGGGCGAGTTTAAGATAACAAAATCACATCTACTCAAAATCTCCTCATCAATCAGAGGCAAAAAGTTATTTTCACTCTCAAGATTAAGATAGAGTACTTCTGCTCTACTTGCTTTGGCAGCACCCTCGTATATTTGATAAAATGGATTAGGAAATGCCATAACAGGTTGTGCTATATCATGGAGTAAAAATTGAGGAAAGTTAAAAAGTACCTCACGAGTACCAAAAGTAGGAATAATCTGATTATCTTCTATCTCTAAATCAAAACGATTCTTCAAATAGCTTCTCATACCCTCTCTCAAAAGAGGCTCACCAGAAGTTTTTGGATATTTATTGAGTAAAGATACATTGTGTGCTAATGCATCCAAGATAAATTGTGGTGTATCAAATTGTGGTTCGCCTATAGTAAGACTCAAAGGAGTATAGGCTTGATTTGGAGTTATAGACTCAAGAAGAAGATTCAATTTTTCAAATGGATATGTTTCAAAATTCATAGTGACCTTTTGTTATTTAATTTTATGGTAGTCTACCCACTCTCTGCTCATAATTTTATTAAACTTGCTCTAATACCAAAAGAGCATCACGATAAATAGGCTCATCTATAAAACCATACTTTTCATCCATAAAACCATTGACTCCTTGTGCCGACTGCTCTTGAAAAATATTTTTAATATACTCTGCTCTTTGGAGTGCCTCTTGTGAGAGACCAAAAACCTTATGAGCTATGGCAACTTGTGCTGGTCCCATACATGCTTTTGTAGTAAATCCCATCCTCTTCTCTTTTTGGCACCACTCTCTAAATAGCTCTAAGTTCTCATACTCCTGATACATAAATGAGATAGGAAGGATTCCTGCTGTTTTGGCATCTACCAAAAATTTACTCAAAATATACTCTATTGTAGGATTATCAAGTGTCACCAACGATTGAGGCAAACCCAAAGAGCTTAAAAGGTCTAAAATCCCTAAATTAGCTGTAGTAACGCGAGGGTCAATTCTAAGGGTAGAGAGATTTTCAAATGCCTCTTTTGTCTCTAAAGAGATATGAAGCTCTTTTTTGGGAGAGAGCAGTTTGAGTCCGTGGGCTATCTCTTTTTGATTTGAGACTTTTGGTAACCTCACTGCATCAAAAGAGAAGTTATTTAAAAACTCTATCTCTTTATCTCCACCCTCATCTATAGGATTTGTCCGTACAATAATAAAACTCTGTGAACTATCAAGATGAGAGAGAAACAAGCCTATATTATAGAGTGCCTCTTTTTTGCGTGAGGGTGCAATAGCATCTTCGAGGTTAAGAGTAATCATATCAGCTTGACTTGTATCAATGCGATTGAGATGTTTGAGATTGAGGGGGTTAAGCATCATATTAGAGCGAAAGTTCTTAGAAGTATAGGGGAGTTTTCTTTTGCTCCCTAACTCTTCTAGGCGTTGGTCTATAGGAGTATTTTCAATTATTTTTAAATCAGGGAATATCATCTTGTATACTTATACTACTCTTCTCTTACACAACGAACGGAGTTAAGATTATTCATAGTTTCATAGTAGCTACCACCACCATTACCAAAATAGATATGCCATGCAAAAGTACTTCCTATTTTGATTGGAGAACCCCAGTAATGTGTAGGTGACACATACATAAAACCATCTTTAATTGCAGGAGTATTACTTGTATCTGATATACTCTCTAACTCTGTTTTCAGTGGTAGTCTCCAGTCATCTTTGTCAGCTAAATATAGATTATTACAGTATGACTCTGCCTCATCCCAATCTCTAATCACAGTTTTTGCCTCTTCATTATCTTGCCATATTAGTCCTGTTTCAGCATCTACAAAAGTACCTGATGCTCGTCCAATATTAACAGAATTATCTGTAGGTTTTGCGGTAAGCTTATCGGTTTGTTCTTTAATCTTGTTAGTAATAGTATCTACTGTAATCCCTTGTTCATCAAGATATTTATAGCCAAAAAATCCTCCTGCACCTATAATTAATAGTGAGAGTAGAGTAATAATTACTTTACTATAATCTTTTTTTTCTACCTCTTTTGGTCTGCTTCTTCTTGTTGATGCTTGTTGTGGAGGCATTTGAGCTTTTGAGAGAGTTTTTGGTTTTGTTGATTGTGTGGCTACAGCATTATTTTTGTTTTCACCATAAGCAACAACACTCCCCTCATTTCTTCTCTCTTTATTGAGGGCTTCATTGCGTTGCTTTGTCTTCTCTACTTCCTCTTTCCACTTTCTATCTGCCTCCTCTTGCTCTTCTCTTAGAGCATTCTCAACCTCTTTGATTGTAGGTAATTTTGTTCCACACTTTTTACAAAAAATAGCCTCTTCGAGATTTTGTGCATTACAATTAATACATACTTTTATCATATTATTTTCCCTGTTCTTCTTTAATTATAGCATAAGCAGCATTGATGCGTTTGAGTTTCTCTTCAGCAAAGTGAAGCATATCATCAGGTAAATCCTTACTCACTATAGAGTCATAGTGGTACTGTCTTACTAATCTTCTATAATTTCGTTTTACCACATTAGATGGGTCTCGTGGAGTAAGTTCCAAGATAGCATAACTCGATTCTAATGTGAGTTCATCATCTTTTGTCTGTAGCGTTCTATCTTCTGGGTCATATTCATGTTTAATATTCTGATAAATGAGTGGCTCCAAGGATAACCTCTCAACAACTTTTAATATAATCTCTTCTTGTTTAGACTGATAGTTCTTATCCAAATATCCAAGCTCCACAAAGAGTCTAATAATTTCTATCTTAAGGTCTCGCATTATTTTCATAGAGGATATTTTTCTACAGAGCGTATCTACATTTGCAAGGTTTCTCTTTTCGTGATCTAGTATTTGTGCATAAATATTCACAATCTGTTTGCTTTGAGACCTCTTTTTTGCCAAAACAGCAAAAGCATTTCTAAAGAAATCAATCTCTTTTTTACCAATACGACCACCAATCTTAGCAATTTTTGCCAAAAGAGCAATAACAATACCATCAAGGCTCATCATAACATGATCATAGAGTTCTTCATCACTCATACTCCCCTTCAGGGCATTCCCACACTGCATACAAAATTCATCATTACAATCATTTTTATGACTACATTTATTACATTTACATTTTCGAGTATTTTTCAGATTTTGCACTAATTGACGCTCTTCTTCTGTTGGTAGATGTTTACCACAGTAGATACAAAACTTATTATCACAATCATTCTCTTTTTTGCACTCTACACAACTACAATCTTCAGCTTCATTATTCCAAAAGTCAAACATCTAAAAAAGATCTCCATTCATGATTTTTGCTTATTATATATTTATAAGCTTCAAGTCTATACTATTGCTTCTTTGGGACAGCTACTATCTCTACATAGCACTCTTCCCAGTTATTGCTATTTGCAGTATCAAGCTCTTTGATAATTTGAGCAAATGGCAAAGATTCTGCTGTATCAATAGAGCTTCCAAACTTACATTGTAAATCCCAAAAATCACTCTCTTGGGGAAGCTTTTTGCCTCGTTCTCGTTTTACATATTTACGCAATTGATGCTTAATAGCTTCTATGATACGATCACTCTTTTTCTTTTCATCTTTGAGTTGAAATACTTTTTTCACTCTTGACCTTTTAATTTCGTTTTGATGTCTCTTGACAAAGTTTTACAAAATATTTTGCATTCTCTACAGGAACATCAGGAAGTATACCATGACCTAGGTTGAATATATGTCTGCCATCTTTCATTGTTTGTGCCAATGACTCTACACACTCTTTCGTCGCCTCTTTGCTATAGAGTCTACATGGCTCCATATTTCCCTGAAGCACATATCTCTCGCCCAATTTCTCTTTTGCAAGTGCCATAGGTGTAGACCAATCCACACCAAATACATCAAAGTTTCCATATACCTGATCAAGAAACGATGAAATACCTTTGGGAAACATAATAATAGGTATATCTGGATATTTTGATTTAAGATAATCGGCTATCTCTACCATATATTTCCAGCTAAACTCATCATATTTAGATGGCTCAATAGCTGCTGCCCATGAGTCAAAAATTTGCACTACATCTATACCTGACTCTATCTGTTTTTCCATATAGAGTTTGACTACTTCTGTAACTTTGGCCAATATATTATGTAGAAGCTCAGGATTGGAATACATCATCTTTTTACAAATATTATAAGTCTTTGTCCCCTGCCCCTCTATCATATAGGTTGCAAGTGTCCAAGGAGCCCCTGTAAAGCCTATAAGAGCTTTGTTGTCACCTCGTGCATCTAACTGCTCTCTAAGAAGCTCTATAGTCTCATAGACATAAGAAAGCTTACTTGCAGCATTGGAACCACCTATAAGTCTATCTAAATCTTCTTGAGATGTTAATGGGTCATGGAACTTTGGTCCAAAACCTTTGATAAACTCCAAATCCATTCCCATCTCATCAGGTATTACTAATATATCCGAAAAGAGTATCGCTGCATCTACACCTACTATATCCAAAGGCTGTATGGTCACTTCTGCTGCTTTTTTGGGGTTATGACAGAGATTAAGGAAATTCCCAGCTTCTGCTCTTACTGCCATATATTCAGGAAGGTACCGTCCTGCTTGTCTCATCATCCATACAGGTGTATAGGGTGTCTCTTTGCCTAAACAAGCATCTACAAATATTTTATTACTCATTCAAAAAATCCTTTTTATATTCTCTTACTTACTGTAACTATTTTCCAACTTTACCCAAAAAGTAAAGACCTATAGCAAGAGATGCAATAGAGAGAGCAAAATAGAGCATCTCTAAAGGTGTGGCAAAGTTTGTATGCAAGACTCTTTGGAAAAAGTTTACTACAAGCACCATAACAATTACTTTTGCAATCTTATCTTTGAGTTGATCCAAAGAGTGGATAGCGAGTATCTGACTCCCATCTTTATTTTCAGATGCCTCATCAATATCAGAGATAAAAAGCTCATACAAACCAAAAGAGAAGATAAACATAACAACAGCAATAAGATAGAGGTCAACAGCACCAATAATACCAGCGACTATATCTTCATGAAAATGTTCAGGGTGTGCACCTGTAGTAATTACCGTAAAAGTACGCATCGTAACATGCCAAATATCCAAAGAAGCCACCACAAAAAGAACAATCGCCCCCAACAAACCAAATACAACTGCTAAAAGTACTATAAATCTACTTCGCCAAATAGCACCTTCAAAAATTCTCTCTAACATTCTATTAACCCTCTTCTTCTAACTCAATCCACTTTTGGGCAATACGAACAGAATTTGTTGCCGCACCCACACGCACCTGATCAGCCACACCCCAAAGATGCAAAATATTATCTGCATAGATATCTTTGCGAACTCGTCCTACATAAGTATAATCTGTATCGGTAGAGATTACTGGCATAGGGTAGGCATTATTTTCCAAATCATCAATAAGTTTTACATTTTCAAAATTTGCTAAAACCTCTCTAGCTTTTTCTACATCTACCTCTACACCCTCTTCAAAAGTAATCGTAATCGCTTCACTATGACTTCTAAGTACTGGCACACGCACACAAGTAGCAGAGACAGGAAAGTTCTTATGCATAATTTTGATTGTCTCATTTGTCATCTTCATCTCCTCTTTTGTATAACCATTCTCTTGAGGAACATCTATTTGAGGAATAACATTGAGTGCTATTTGATGGGCAAAGGCTTCTACTTTTGCTTCATCTAATTTGAATTCAAAAAATGCTTTCATCTGATCAACTAGCTCTTGCATCCCTTGTTTTCCTGCACCACTTACGGCTTGATAGGTACTTACATCTACTCTTGTAATACCATAAAGGTCATCAAGTGGCTTTAGAAGCTGTACCATCTGAATTGTAGAGCAGTTAGGGTTTGCAATAATCCCTGACTCTCTCCACGCACTAATATCTTCGGGATTTACCTCTGGTACTACCAATGGTATAGCATCATCACCTCTAAAGTGACTTGTATTATCAATCACTACCGCACCAGCCTCAACAGCATACTTTGCATAGTGAGCAGAGATACTCCCTCCAGCAGAGAAGAAAGCTATATCTATATCTCTTCCCTCAAAAACAGTCTCGGTAAGCTCCTCTATACGGTAGCTTTTTCCTTGACACTCTATAGTCTCACCAGCTGACTTAGCACTCGCCAAAGGCAAAAGTTCATTAATAGGAAAATTCAACTCCTCTAAAACACGGAAAAGTTCCTCACCCACAGCACCACTTGCACCAACTACAGCAACATTATATCTACTCACTTAATAACCCTTTTTCTAAAATTTCTTTATCTACTTCGCTCTCTTTAGGACACTTTGCTACACTTGCAACCATATCCTCTTTCTCTACAGAGACAACCTTTACACCAGAAGTATTTCTTCCAGCTTTACGAATTGTATTCATATCAACACGAATCATCTTTCCTATACTCGTTAAGCACATCAAATCTTTGTTCTCTTCTACAAGTACAACGCCTACAACATCTCCAGTTTTTGGTGTAATCTTCATACTAATAACACCTTTTCCAGCTCTTGATTGTTCACGATACTCTGTAGCAGTTGTCCGTTTTCCTAGACCCTTTTCACTAATCATCAAAATCTCATCATTCTCATCTTCTATAGTAGAAGCACCACAAACAAAATCTCCTTCTATTTTAAACTTCATAGCCGTAACACCCCTAGAGACTCGTCCTATCTCTCTAGCATCTTCTACTTTGAATCGGATACATAGACCCTTTTTGGTAGCTACAAAGAGCCACTTAGTATGAGGGAGTACAATTTTTGACTCTACAACCTCATCACCCTCATTAAGATTAATTGCCTTCACACCATTACTACGGATATTAGAGTACTCACTTAAGTTTGTCCGCTTAACTATACCACCTTTCGTAAAGAATACAAGGCTTTTATCATTATCAAAATCACTTGTAGGAATAATCGCCATTATCTTCTCATCTATTTGAAGATTAATCAAGTTTACAACTGCTTTGCCCTTGGCTGTTCGTGAGCCTTCCGGAACACGGTAGACTTTGAGCCAATAGAGCTGACCCATATTGGTAACAAACATCAAAGTATCATGCGTATTAGAGATGAAGAACCGTTCAATAAAATCATCATCATAAGTGGTAACTGCTATTTTGCCTTTACCACCTCTTTTTTGTTTCTCATACTGCTTTACAGGGACTCTTTTGATATACCCTCTATGTGTAATAGTCACAACCATAGGCTCATTAGGAATAAGGTCTTCAATATCTATATCATCATAATCATCTATCACTTCTGTTCGTCTTGGTGATTTGAAGGTCTCTCCAATCTCTACTAACTCTTCACGAATAATTTTATTGATAAGAGATTCACTCTGAAGAATACTCTCAAGGTGTGCAATAAGTTCAAGAAGTTGTACCAATTCACTCTCTATTTTATCTTGTTCTAAACCTGTAAGTCTTCTAAGCTTCATCTCCAAAATTGCGGTAGCCTGTATCTCTGAGAGTTTAAAATTACTCATAAGAGATACTCTTGCACTATCACTATCTTCACTCTCTCGAATAATAGTAATTACCTTATCAATATTATCAACAGCAATCTTTAATCCCTCTAGCAGATGGGCTCTTGCTCTTGCTTTTTCAAGCTCAAAAATAGTCCGGCGAATTATAACAGTCTTACGATGGTTTAAAAAGAGTTCTAATAGCTCTTTAAGATTAAATACTTTAGGCTCTTTATTGACAATAGCCAACATTATGATACCAAAAGTTGTCTGCATCTGTGTAGATTTAAAAAGATGGTTCAGTACTATCTCACTCATAGCATCTCTTTTGAGTTCCATAACTACACGAATACCTTCACGGTCAGACTCATCTCTAATCTCTGATATTCCCTCAATCTGCTTGTCGCGTACTAGTTGAGCAATATTCTCTATAAGTCGTGATTTATTCACCATATAAGGGAGTTCATCCAAAACAATAACTTCCCTATTGCCTTTTTGTTCTATATGTGTTTTTGCACGAACTTTAATCCGACCACGACCTGTAGTATAGGCATCTGTAATCCCTTTGCGTCCAAAAATAATACCACCTGTAGGAAAATCAGGAGCCTTCACCGCCTCCATAAGCTCCTCTATAGTCGCCTCTGGATTATCTATCTTTATCAAAAGAGCCTCAATAAGCTCATCTAATCTATGTGGAGGGATATTTGTTGCCATACCAACAGCAATACCAGAACTCCCATTAAGCAGTAGGTTAGGAATACGACTAGGCAATACATCAGGCTCATGCATACTATCGTCATAGTTTGGTACAAAATCCACCGTGTCTTTATCTAAATCTTTAAGCAACTCCTCTGCTATTTTGGTCATTCTAGCTTCGGTATTATGGTTAATTAATCCATTGGCTACAAATGAGTGACACGCACTATCAACTCTAATAGAATAGACTACTTCTTCTTTTCCTGTTGCCTCACAGCTATCAATAGATGCATAATAGTAATTATTATCTACAAACTCTAAAAATTCTTCTTGAAGCGAAACTAATTGAATCTCTTCTAAAATTTTCTCTAAGTTGTCTCTTTTAAGGTAAGAACTATTAGCAAGACTTCTAATATAATCGCTAATAAAAGGAATATAATCTTTGCTTAATGAGCCACTATTCTCTTTTCTTCTTATAATTTCTTCTTCAACAACTTGAGCAAATCCAACTCGTTTATGCGTTGCAAAATTTATATTTTCATAAAACTTTTTAATATTTCTAAAGCCACTTAGATATACTTTTATTTCATCTCTAGCTTTTGCTTTTCCAATTTTTCCAATAATTCCAAACTCTAAGAGAAGTAACTGAATATCTTCTGCTAACTGTCTGCTTATAGTTGCATATTGAACTACTAAAGTATTTTTTTCTAATTTAGAGAAACTTCCATCACCCTCAAAGAGATACTGTAAAAAAATCTTTTGAGCCTCTTTTGGTAGAGAAAATATCGCTTCAGGTATCTTTTTATCTTTTGATTTTAATCCACTCATTTGAGTATAAATATTTGAGCGTAATATTTTATCTCTATCTTTTGAATGCTGTAGTTGTACATCAAATTCATAAAGAGTTTTTCCTGATGGTAAGACTCTAGTATAAGCATAATAGCTTTCACCAATTTCACTTTTCCAAGCTTCTATAAAAGCATCAAAATAATTTTTATCAGTATTATTAAATCCTAATCTCTCTTTGCTTACAAACCCTTCTGAAACTAAACAGCCTGATATAATTGCAAAATTTTTCTCTTTTGTATTTATTTCTCTATCATTTAATGCTATTTGACTTCTATCAATTACTATTTTATCGTCATTAGATATAGCATCAAGTCTTTTCCAATCATAAAAAGGTTTACCACTATCATCTGTAGTAAGTGTTAAGACTAAATGATTAGCACTTCCACTCACACTGTATCCCTCTTTTGTTTGAAGTTTATAAATAGAATGTTTTCCAGAATTAAAAAACTTAGAAGAATTATTTATATTTTTATCCATAGATAAAACTTTAATATCTAAATCATTATCACTATTTAAAGCACTATTTTGTACTAAATCCTCTATAGCAACAATACCTTTATTAGTTTTAATGCGAGTATCCCCTGTAACACAGTATCTCATGGCCGCTGCATTATCACCATCTACAGAACCAAAGTTTCCTTGTCCATCAATAATAGGCTCTCGTAATGAAAAGTCTTGTGCCAATCGAACTAACGCGTCATAGACAGCGTTATCACCATGGGGGTGGTACTTACCGATGCAGTTGTGGCTTACGACACCATTAGCAAAAAATTCATGAACATCTTCTACTGTAAAATCATAAGTTACCTCATCCTGACTCTTTTTAACCTCTTTAACTTTAATAAATCTAATTTTATTATCAATAATATATTTTAATTTATTATAGAGTGGTGTGTCTAATCTTTTTAGTTTTTCAAGAATATTTAACTCTTCAAGTGTATCAGAGTATATTTTAATATTTTTCGAGAGTTCTTTCGCGTATCTTATTTTACTACCATTTTTATATTTAATACCTAATCTAAATTTCTTGCCATTCTCATCTTCATACCAACCAGCTCCAAGATGTTTCTCAGAGAATATATCAAATATTTTTTTACCAAAATATGGTAAATAACTGCTCATTGTTGGTGAATTTGTAGTTTTGAAATTTGCTAATCTCTCTCTTTTTTTACTATTTAAAAGCTCTAATTTATCTTTAAAAAAGTAGGCATTGGAACCAGTAAAAGTTAGATTATAACAATCATAATTACAAATTATTTCTCTTGTACCATAAGTATAAGTATCACCTGCTTTTTTTGTACTCACAATAGATGACACAATGCCAAATCTATCAAATAAGAGGAGTGCTAACTTTTGTAAAAACTGATGGGATACAGATGAAATAACAACTTCACTCTTACCATTATTTCTAATAAAACCATCACCATCTATAAATCCACTTAAAAATGATAATATAGAACTATTTGAAAAGCTCATTATTGTTTCATTTATATCTATATTATGACTATATTTATTTGCAATATTAAATTTTTCTAAAAACTCTTTTGATTTTTTCTTACTTGAAACTTTCAATATATTTGTACTATTATTGTGTGTGATTTTTGAATCTACCTTAAATATAGTTTGAATATATTCTAAAATATTTTTTTCACTATTTGCAAAATTTAAATAATTTAAACCTCTATTTCTATCAATACTTCCATCAGATAAAAATACACCCAAAGCGTAAGTTTCATCTTTTGAATATTTATCTTTTAAATTCATAAGTGATGGTTGCATTATTAAATAATCATCACTACCTAAATCTTTTGATTTTTTAAATTCATACCCTAAATTACTATTTAGAATTTTAAACTTATGCCCCTTTGTAACTCTATTATCAAATATATTACTATCACTTGTAACTTTTAAAAGAGGCTGTTCAGGTTGATAAAATAACTCTGTTACATTTTTGAGTCCACTTTGAGTATAAACCTTGTCTCCAACTTCTACATCTTCAATAGCTACAAGACCTCTATTAGTTGAAATTAATGAACCTGCAACCAAGCAATCACCTACAATCCTCGCTGATTTTTTGTATGGACTACGGTGACCTAAGTTGAGTTCACTCATAGCATAAAGGATTCTTCTATGAACAGGTTTGAGTCCATCTCTGGCATCAGGTAATGCCCTACCAATAATAACACTCATCGAATAGTCTAAGTAGCTTCTACTAATGCTCTCTTCTATCAATACCTCTTGGGTAACTTCATTTTCTTTAAACAGATCGTTCATAAGACTCCTTAATATGCCCAATTAGGATATAAATCCCAAAAAAATAAGCTGGATTATATCCTAGAGACGCTTAGAATCGACTCAATACAAAAAAACCGTCTCTCTACTTTGGATAGCAGTTACAAGAGCTTTATCAACAAATAGTAGAATTGAGATGTACCAATCTTTTGGCAAAGTCCCTTAGCATGGCACTATTAAGTATTTTATAAAATCCTCTTGCTGAAAGTAAAGTTTTTTGGTTATAATAGCTTCGTTTAAAAAGTTAATGATTTAAAGGAAGAGACTATTATGAATATATTTGATGATGATGATGCATTTGTAGGCACACCAAAAAGTAACTATTTTGCTATTGCTAAAACTGCTAACCAAAATATTGTAGAGATGGAGATAGAAAAAGTATTTCAACGCCTTGCTATTGCTGAAAAGATTCTTGAAGAGAAAGGTCTTGAAGAGGAGCATGAGAGACTCTTGAAATCTATGGTAATTGACCCAGAATTAGAAGATAGAACAAACTCTGTCTTTATTAACCTTGTAGGTAATATTGTCACACAGTGTGAGTAGGAAATAGCCATGGTAGAAGCTGTAGAAAGAAAGATAGAGCAGTATATAAAAACATTAGATGAACCCAAAATTCTTATACTCTACAGAGAGCTTCCTCTTGGAAAACGACTTAGAGCAAAGCTTATATTGCGTATTGCTGGGTCAAATTTGCGTGTAGTAAAAACTGCGGCAATAGTAGAGATGATTCATGCTGCAAGTCTGCTTCATGATGATGTAATAGATGATGCAAATATGCGACGCAAACGACCCTCTATCAATGCACTCTATGGTGATAAAACAGCAATAATGTTTGGTGATATACTCTACTCTAAAGGCTTTTTGGAACTCAATGAAGTCGACCCAAAAGTGGCACAGATTATCTCTAGTGCCGTGGTAGAGCTTAGTCTAGGAGAGTACAATGATGTCACCCTCTCAAAAAAATTTACAACAGACAAAGACCTCTATCTTAAGATGATTTATCAAAAAACAGCTTCACTGATTGAGGCAAGTTCCCATGCTGCTGCAATTTTGGCAGGAAAACAAGAGAAACCTTATCGTACCTATGGTCGCAACCTAGGCTTAGCTTTTCAGATGATAGATGATATTTTGGATATTACCTCTGATAGTGCCACACTCGGTAAACCTGCGTTACATGATTTCCAAGAGGGAAAAACAACACTCCCTTATATCTATCTCTATGAAAAACTTGATACTATAGAGAGAGAAAAACTCAAATCTTTTCATGCTAAAAAACTCAACACTAATGAACAAGAGTGGATAAAAATGCAGATGAAAAAATATAAAATTATTGAAAAATCCTATGCAGAGGCTAAAGTATTGATAGATGAAGCTATTGCTCTTATGAGTAGTGAAAAAGAAGAGGCACTTAGTAGTATTGCTAGAGAGATGATAGAGAGAGATTTTTAATGTATTATCAAGTAGTAAGTTTTAATTATAAAAAGTGTGATTTATCTAGTAGAGAGAAATTGGCTTTTAAGAGTGATGAAGAAAAAAGAGAGATGCTTGATAGGTTGGCTGATTTTGATTTTATTCATGAACTCTTTATCGTCTCCACTTGTAATCGTATAGAGGTTGTAGCTGCTACAAGAGATAACTTTGCAACCTACCATGCAATATTGGGTCTTTTTTCTAAAAAAAGTGGTATTAACTTTTATGAACTCGAAGAGTTAGCCTATAGAATAGATGATGAAGAGGCAATCCACCACCTCTTCTCTGTAGTCTCCTCTTTGGACTCCTTGGTTATTGGAGAGTCTCAAATCACAGGACAGGTCAAAGAGGCTTATAAGTTCTCTTATCTCAACTATACCGCAGAAAAAAAGCTCAACCGTATTATCTCTTATGCTGTTAAGTGTGCTGCTGAGGTGCGTAATGCCACACAAATATCTCAAAGTCCTATCTCTATAGCCTCTGTAGCTGTTGCCCAAGCCTCTGAAATAATAGGTGATAATTTAGCAGGTATGACAGGTGTTGTGGTGGGGGCTGGTGAGATGGGTCAGTTAGCTGCCAAACATCTTTTGCGTGCAGGGTGTGATGTGGTGCTTTTGGGGAGAGATATAAAAAAGATACAAAAAATTGCTGATGAACTTGGTGAAAATGTCAAGGTAGACTCTTTTGATGCTCTGCCTAAATATCTTAATCGCTACAGACTTCTTTTTACTGCTACCTCCTCTCCTGAACCTATAATTGTCCAGAGTATGGTTGAACAACGGGATATAAAACGATTATGGTTTGATATGGCAATCCCTAGAGATATAGATGATATTCAAATAGAGCAGTTAAAAATATTTCGTATAGATGACCTACAAAATATCTCTTCTAATAACCATGCTATGCGTCAAGAACAGGCACTTAAAGCAAATGAGATAGTAGCCAATTATAGAGATGATTTTTATAAGTGGCTTCGAGCTTTATCTGTAGAACCTGTGATAAAAGGGATGCGAGAACAGGTAGACCAAGCTATAGAAGAGGAGTTACACAGAGCCATCAAAAAGGGCTTTGTCCCAAAAGATTCCAAAGAGAATATGAGAAAAATGGCAAAACAGATGTTTAATAACTTTTTGCATAAACCAACTGTAAGAATGCGTCAAAGTTCAAGAGAAAAAGAGGGAGCAAGTGGTATTGATGCCCTTAAAAATATCTTTGATGTCAACACCGAAAATATAGATACCAAACTCTACAAAAAAGACCACCATAAAGGATACAGATCGTGAGAGTAACACAACTACTTATTCCTACAACCAAAGAGACTCCAAATGATGCCACCCTTGCTAGTCATATCTACCTTATCCGTGCAGGATTTATTCAAGGTGTAGGTAGTGGACTCTATAACTATCTACCATTGGGTAAAAGAGTTTTAGATAAAGTTCAAAATATTGTCAAAGAGGAACTCAACAAAGCAGACTGCCAAGAGGTAAGTTTGGGGTTTGTAACTCCTGCTAGTTACTGGCAAGAGAGTGGACGATTTGATAAGTATGGCAAAGAGCTTTTGCGTTTTAAAGACCGTAAAAACAATGATTTTGTACTTGGTCCAACACATGAAGAGATGATGGTAAACCTTGTCAAGCAGAGTGTCAAGAGCTACAAAGCCTTGCCTTTAAACCTTTATCAGGTTAATCTTAAGTTCCGCGATGAGATTAGACCACGGTTTGGTTTGATGCGTGGGCGAGAGTTTTTGATGAAAGATGGCTATAGTTTCCATGCATCCAAAGAGGATATGCAAAGAGAGTTTGCACTTATGGAAGCTACTTATAAAAAAATATTTACAAGACTTGGGCTTGATTTTCGTGTAGTAGAGGCAGATAGTGGTGCTATTGGTGGTAGTGGCAGTAAAGAGTTTATGGTACTAGCTAATAGTGGTGAAGATACCATAGTCGTATGCCAAGAGTGTGAATATGGTGCCAATATAGAAGCAGCTATTAGAGCAGAAAAAAGCTCTGATATGGAGCCTCCTGAAGCTCTCTATGCAAAGTTTCATACTCCAGATACTACTACTATTGAGGCTTTGAGTGCATTTTTTCATGTAGACCCATTCTATCTTATCAAAACTGTTGCCAAAAAAGCTCTTTTTGATAAAGGAGAGAGCAAAATTGTACTCTTTGCACTGCGTGGTTCAGATGAGCTTCAAGAGGTCAAAGCATGTAATAGTATTGATGCCAATGAGCTTGTTGATATATCTGCCCAAGAGTTAGCTCAGATAGGATTAGTAGCAGGATATATGAGTCCTACTCTTGTGCCTGATGGTGTAGAGGTAGTCTTTGATACTCTACTCAAAGATGCCTCACACCTTATCTGTGGAGCTAATGAGGCAGAGTATCACCTTGTGGGGATTGACCTCAAAGGGTATGAAGCTACCTATAGAGATATAGTAGCCGTACAAGAGGGAGATAGTTGTGTGCATTGTGGTAACAAACTTCACTACACAAAAGGGATAGAGGTAGGGCATATATTCCAATTAGGAGACCGCTACTCTCTTCCGTTAGGGGCTAACTTTCTTAATGAACAGGGAAAAGCACAACCTTTTGAGATGGGAACTTATGGTATTGGAGTAAGCCGTCTTTTGGCTGCGATTATAGAGCAACACCATGATGAAAAAGGGTGCATCTGGACAAAAGAGACCACACCCTTTGCTTTGAGTATTATTATCTCAAATATCAAAGATGAAGCCCAAGTAACATTTGCCCAAGAGATATACCAAAAACTCACCGAGAGTGGGATAGAGGTACTCCTAGATGATAGAAAAGAGCGATTTGGATTTAAGATGAAAGATTTTGAACTTATTGGAACTCCATTGGCTCTTATTATTGGAAAAAATCTTGCAGATGGTTTTGTTGAGCTTGTCCAACGAGAGGGATTATCTAAAGAGAGTATCTCTGTGGATGATACTCTATCAAGAGTAATGGATCAAGTATGTTACTAATTCTCTTAATACCATTTTTATTTGCAGAGCTATATCTCTCTTTGAGTGTGGTAGAGGAGTGGGGTGCGGGTTGGAGTGTATTATGGATAGTAGGAACTATCTTTGTAGGTATTCAACTGCTTAGAAATTCTCAATATGCTATTGAAGGAGGCATGATGAATGTCTCTAAGGGCAAAATAGATATACAAAGCTTTCAAAATGCTAGTATGGCGTATCTTTTGGGGTCTATTCTCATCATTATCCCTGGTATATTAAGCGATACTTTTGGCGTTATGGCTCTACTGTATACACTCTATTTACAATTTATTGCTAAGGTAACACCAGAAAAACCAAATTTTAATCAAAAAGGAGATGATGATGTCATTGATGTCGAAATTATTGACGAGTACCATAGTCACAACCACAATTCTTAGTGCAGGTATGAGTGAGAGTGATCTTACAAAGTATTTTAAGAAGTTTATTGTAAAAAATCCTGCCGTAGAGGTATTGGATGCAGAAATCATAGAAACAAAAAAGATAGATACCGCTAAAGGGTGGGAGGTATATCTTACTAATATGAAACTCAAACATAATGGCAAAGAGGTATCTGTGCCACAAACAGTCTTTGTAAATGGTGATTTAATTACGCCTGTACTTATGAATATGGATACAAATAGAAATTATGTCAATGAGTACAAACCCTCTTTGAGCGTTGAGTATTATAAAAATGATCATTTACTCTTTGGAGAGAGAGATGCAAAACATAGAATAGTAGTTTTTTCAGACCCACAATGTCCATTCTGTATGGAAATTATGCCTGAGATTATGGATGCAGTCAAAAAATATCCTAAAACTTTTGCACTCTACTACTACCACCTTCCACTACTTCGTATCCACCCAGTATCAGGTACTTTGGTTCGTATTATGCATATAGCACAACAGAAAGGTCAAAGTGATATAGTCTATAAACTCTACTCTCTAAAGATAGATGCTAGAGAGACAGATGTAGACAAAATCATCAAAGCAGTCAAAGACCATAGCGGTTTTGTGGTGACAAAAGAGGAGATAGAAGCCAAAGAGGTACAAGAGGCTATAGCCAATGATGAAGCATTAGCAGCCAAAGTAATGGTGACAGGTACACCAACTGTCTATGTAGATGGCAAGTGGGATAAGATGCGTGATAAATATAAAAAATTCCTTCCATAAAGTACTCTAATGAATAGAATCATTATAGCAACCAGAGCTAGTAATCTAGCTCTCTGGCAAGCATATCATATCAAAGAGCGTATCGAAAAAAAATTTCCACAAGTGAGTGTAGAACTCAATGAGATTACAAGCAGAGGTGATAAAATTTTGGATAAGCCTCTAGCTCTTATTGGTGGAAAAGGTCACTTTACCAAAGAGCTAGAAGATGAGATGTTGGCAGGAAATGCTACTATGGCTGTGCATTCACTCAAAGATGTACCTACCTATATTCCCAAAGGTTTAGAACTTGTGGCAATCACACAAAGAGAAGACCAAAGTGATGTTCTGCTCTCTCATAAATATACTTCCCTAGAGGCTTTGCCTCAAGGTGCAGTGGTAGGAACCACAAGCCTAAGACGAAGAATGCAAATCCTCCAAGTGCGTCCAGACCTTACAGTCAAAGATTTGCGAGGGAATGTAAATACAAGGCTTAGAAAACTAAAAAATGGTGAGTATGATGCTATTATTTTGGCATATATTGGTCTTAAACGGTTAGATTTACTCAAAGATATTCCTTTTGTTGAGAAGTTATCTTTTATGATTCCTCCAATGGGTCAAGCAGCCCTAGGGATAGAGATAGTAAGTGACAATGATTTTATGCGAGAGGTAGCTATGAGTCTCAATGATGAAAAGAGCTTTATCGCTACCAAACTAGAGAGAGATTTTGTAGCCAAGATAGGTGCTGGATGCTCTGCTCCTGTGGCTGTAAATGCTGTAATAGAAGAAGATACTATCACTATAAGAGCTATGCTTGGGTATCCCGATGGAACAAATATAGTCCAAAAAACAGTCACCTCTTCACTCCAAGAGAGTAGTAATCTAGGAGATGAACTCGCACAAAGCATGATAGATGAGGGAGCATTAGAGATACTCCAAAAAGCAGAGACTCTTGCCTTTAAAGATGAGATGCCTCAAAGGTTATAGAGGGCATCTTTGAGTAGTAGTCTACTCGCTCTTTTTGAGTATCACTGTTGTAGAGTG
>Ga0193964_1000115_pt1 | contig 39408 bp, 36 predicted proteins | sample FB_7_MG_FD_140323 | JGI IMG/M metagenome (GOLD analysis project Ga0193964, IMG submission 140323) | Microbial mat bacterial communities from the Broadkill River, Lewes, Delaware, United States - FB_7_MG | ecosystem: Environmental > Aquatic > Freshwater > River > Microbial mats | place: USA... | reverse complement strand
TTCTTGAAAGATGCGTTGTGCCATCTTCCGAACCTCCCGGGATCTGCTTTTCAAAAGATTGTAGTTATCTGTCCTGTAGGTATCCGAACGAATGGTTTCCAAGTATTTGTGATTTTCCAGGGGGGGCAGGGACAGCAGCGTCGTCAAATGATCCTGGATGGCCACGACGGTAGCCGAAGCGTCCAGTAGGACCAAATCCCCTGTCTCCCTGTCAATGTACCGATCCGTGATGGTATTGATGGTGACATCCAGTCCAGGGACGCCTTCGAGTTCCCCGGCCACATAAACGGGTGCAATGGCGGAAACCATCCACCCCCTTCCGGCCGGATCCACGTAGGGTTCCTTGACCCAAACAGCGCGCTTGTCCGGATTATGCGCCCCGTCGGCAAGATAATAAAAATTGTACTTGGGGATATCCATTTTGGGCTCATACTGGGTGATCACGTCGAAATAGGGATAGATACGGTTGTATGAATTCTTGTCGTTGTAATAGGACTGAACGACTTCCGGGTATTTTTTCACGATCTCCATCAGCCGGCTTTCCAGGGGTTCCGTGCCATATACAATTTTTTTGATCTCCTCGGTGACGGGCACGCCCCCAGACACAAAGACAGCACTCTTTCCGTCGTCTACCGGCTTGTAAAAGACCCCGTTGCCATGGAGTCTGTAACCGGTTGGGTCAACGCGCGACGCATTTTGTGCCATGGTCTCCGGTATGTACAGGGAGGCCGTAAATTCCGCCAGCTTTGAAACTTCCTCCCGAATCTTCGAGAAATCATCATTGATCCGGTTTGCAATCTCGCTGAGTCTGCGGTTATCCACCGGCGCTTTCTTTTCGGCAGACTGCCCGCAGGAAAAACAGAAAGTAAGAACCAGCAAGCAGGCAGGCAGAACCAGCATGCGCTTAATAAAATGCCGGATCTCTTTCCGGATGAACGCGTTGAGAGGGGGATTGACGGATGGAATCATATTCTCTCCTTTTGATTGCATGTGCCGATACTGAAAACCATGTATCGTTATTATTCTCAGATTCCAAATTGATCAGACATGTGGCAGCCGATGTTCTGACAGCCAGGACTCAAGTTCTCGCAGGGGCATGGGCCGGGCAAAAACATATCCCTGAATATCCATATCTCCCAGCTGATTTAAAATTTCCAGCTGATTTTCGTCTTCCACGCCTTCGGCCACAATACCCATGTTCAGTTTGTTGGCCATCAGGACAATGGTTTCAACCAGGGCAAGGGCATTGTCATCATCAACAATATCGTCAATAAAGGATTTGTCGATTTTCAAAGTGGTGATGGGCATCTGTTTAAGATAGGCCAGGGACGAATACCCCGTACCAAAATCATCAATGGCCGTTAGGATTCCTATTTGAGACAAATTTTTAAGCCGGGTCATGGTGGTGTTGATATCCCGCATTAATAAAGACTCGGTGATCTCTATTTTCAGACGATTCGTCGGGTATGAGGCCTCTGTTATGATGCCTGCAGCCATTTTTTCAAATGAGGGTTCATCCATCTGACGCGCAGAAACATTGACGGACAGCATCAGGTCCAATTGACTTTTTTCTCTAATCCGGCAGGTCTGTTCAACCGCCTTTTTAAAAATCTGTTTGCCAATGGGAATGATCAGGCCGGATTCTTCTGCCAGGGGAATAAACCGACCGGGGGAAACAACGGACCCATCCGGTTTTATCCAGCGGACCAGAGCTTCAAGTCCCACCGGCTTTAATGTCCTGATATTAACCTGGGGCTGAAAATAGACCTGGAATTCATCGTTTTCAATGGCCGTGCGCATGTTCATTTCCATCTCAATTCGCTGGTGGATCTTTTTGGCCATTTTCTGCTCAAACAGATAATATTGGTTCCGGCCTTTTTCCTTAGAGTGATACATGGCAAGATCGGCATGACGCACAAGGGTATCCGCATCGTTCCCATCTTCGGGGAAAGCGGAAATACCGATACTGCAGGTGACATAAAAAGATTTACCGTCAATATTAAAGGGCACTGAAAATGAGTCCTGAATACGTTTGACCATCCGGATAATTTCCATCATATTGTCCACGTCCGTGACCATGATCACAAATTCATCCCCGCCGAGCCGGGCCACGGTATCACTGGCCCGAGTGGCGTTGTCTAACCGTTCCGCAGCCTCTTTTAACAGTTCATCTCCTTGGGCATGCCCTGCCGTATCATTGACGTTTTTAAAATTATCAAGATCAATAAAGATCAACTGAAGCATCTTTGCATCACGCCGGGCCCTTATTATGGCATGTTCAAGCCGGTCTTTGAGCAGCGTACGGTTGGGAAGACCTGTGAGCGGATCATGGTAGGCCATATACTCGATCTGTTTTTCTTTGGTTTTCATTTCGGAAATATCATGAAACACGGCCATGTAATTTTTCGCCTCTCCATTTTTATTCCGAATGGCACTGATGCTTAAAAATTCCGGGTATGCCTGTCCGGACTTTTTACGATTCCAGATCTCCCCGGACCATTGGCCTTCCAGAGTCAGGGACTGCCACATGGATTTATAAAAGGCGTCATCATGCCGGTCCGATTTCAAAATCCGGGGATTTTGTCCGACGGCTTCCTGGGCGCTGTAGCCGGTGATGTCGGTAAATGCCTGATTTACGGCCTGGATCTCTCCGTCAGAATCGGTTATGGTGATCCCCTCATTGGCATTTTCAAATACTTTTTCAAATAGTTGAAGCCGGATCTCAGTCTCTTTGCGGATGGTATTTTCTGTGATCAAATTTCTTTTATACGTTTCAAGCCGTCCCACAAATTCGTTGAAACTGGATTCAAGATCGCCGATTTCGTCTTTGCGCCGGCTGTCCAGCGGCTGTAACTGCCAGTCCTGGTTCATATTGACGTTTAAATGGTCGATCAGGCTGGTCAACGGCCGGGTAATGGTGGTGCTTACTGCCAGAGAGACAAGCGCAATGACGGCAATGGATGCCGCAAGGATAACAAAAAATATCCTACGCATTTCCGAAAGCGGGGCAAAGGCTTTTTCAGTATACGTTGAAGAAGCAATAATCCAATCAAACTCCGGTATAAAATCAAACACCATCAATTTCTCTTGGACAACCTGATCTTCAGGGTTTTTCCAGAAGTAGCGCACCATCCCTTTTTTCTGTGCAATCATTTTCCGAATCTGTTTTTTATTTTCGGTTGTTGCGTAATCCACCATGTTGCCGATTAATTTAGGATGAATGATGATGTTGGCCTGGCTATCACAGACAAAAGCGTAACCGGTCCCCAATATATCCATTGCCAGAACGCTGTCCTTAAAATCTGCCACAGAGACAAGCTGAGAAAATTCCGATTTGTACGACGAAGCTGAGATGATCCAGTCCCAGGGTTCAAAATAAGTCATGTGCAGCGCTTTGGCTTGTTTTTCAGTATCCTCGGGGTTTTTCCACCAGTATTCCAGGTACCCGTTTTTCTGCATCAGCTGCTTCTGGATGAACCCCAATTCGGCATAGTTCTGCCCTTTAACATCCTGTTTGGGGTGAATTTTTACCTCTCCTGTGCTGTCGATGACGTATATGTACCCAGTCCGGCCGATTTTGTGACTCAGCAACAAGTTTGCTGCCTGTTTTTTTGCCTCTTTTTCGGTTATCAGATGATCCTGAAAATCCTGGTAGATGTGCTCAATAATTTCCAAATTTTTTTCAGCAATGGTGCGTAGGCGAATTTTGATTGAAACTGTTCCGGCTGTTTCGATCAGGCCTGTGATCGACTGATTGGAAAGTGTTAATGCATCTTTTATCTGATGTTCAAGATGTCTTTTTACATGGATATAGTAGATGCTGAAACCGCATGAAAAAACAGCTGTGGCCACCAGCGAATAGATAAAAAACAGTTTGAACCGTATGGACAAACGTTTTGGCATATTGAATCTTTTAATTTACAGGTTTTGATTTGTAACCGGTTTATATATCGGAAAGTGTATTGCAAAATGTCTGCGAAATCAAGTTCAAGGCTTAACGCCTTCTGCCCCAGGCGGCCAAAACATTGGTACTTTTAATGGAAACAACTCATTTTGTTATGATTAATAAAAAAGATCTGTGTAACCTACACAGATCTTTCAACTTTCGTTATGGGTTGAGTCTGGGTGTCGATAGACCAGATTAGCCCATGGCTGTTATTCTTTGATTTCCTGGTACATATGAACATCCTGCTGGGGAAAGGGAATACTGATACCATTGGCATCAAGGGCCAGCTTGATATTTTCATGGAGAGCAAAATATACCCCCCAGTAATCCCCTGTTTTAACCCAGGGCCGGACCACAAAATTCACGCTGGAATCCGCAAGTTCAGACACGGCAATTAATGGCGCAGGTGTGGGGAGAATTCGTTTTTCTTCTGCCAGAGCACCCTGGATGACCTCTTTGGCTTTTTTTATATCATCATCATAACCAATGCCGATGACAAGATCCACCCGGCGGGTGGGGTTAGCCGTAACATTGGTAATAACATTGGACGTAATACCGGCATTGGGCACGATCACTTTTTGATTATCCGGGGTATTCAACTCCGTGGTGAATAAGGAGATGCTCACAACAGTTCCGGCTACCCCGCCAATATCTACATAGTCATTGACCCTGTAAGGTTTGAACATCACCAGCATCACGCCTGAAGCAAAATTAGACAAAGAGTCCTTCAATGCAAGACCAATGGCAAGGCCGGCAGCACCCACAATAGTTAGAAAGGAGGTTGTATTGATACCCAGCTGGCCTGCGGCAGCAATGACAACCATGACCATAAAGGTATAGTAAATAATGCTGTCAAGGAACCGCACAAGTGTGATATCCACCTTGTTTTTTTCCATCAATTTAATGATCAGCTTGGTAATTCTTTTAGCCAGCCATTTTCCTATCACCAGAATCAGTAAGGCGGCGATGATCTTTACAGAGTAAGTGGTCACCCAGTAGGTCACCATCTCTATATATTTTTCAACGTTAATTTGTTTTAACCACTCCATATTGTCTCCCCCCTAAATTTTTCTCTAATCGTTTAAAATCGTTCCCGGATCCAGCCTCTTTGCCGAGAATAGCACTACCTACAACATAAGTAAAAAAGTTGTTAAACAAAACAGCAGGGTATAATCAATTTGCCCCCCGTTCATCAGAATGGACAGCATTTTGTAATCCGGCTCAAAATCAGATATAGTTATTATTAATTATGCAATTACTGCTTCACTGAAGCCCTGTAAGATACGGATACAAAGGATACTTATGTTTAAATTTTTTTACAGACTCAGACGCATTGTTTTATTTATAGGCATTATTTTTTTCTTTGCGCCACCCTGTGCCGAAAGCACCCCAGTGCTTAGGCTCGCAACAGATTCCTGGCCCCCCTATTCTTTAGGACAGGAAGGAGGCGCGTTAGAAAGCGGGTATGCGTTTGATATCGGCACCGAGGTGAGTAAACGTATCCATTGCACATTAAAGGCGGATCTACTGCCATGGAAACGGGTGCTGGCCTGCATGAAAAATGGAACCTATGATATTACCTTTCCCATTCAACGCAAGCCGGAAAGAGAGGCTTTCATGGTTTTTACCAATGTAATTCTTGAGGATCGGGTTTTTCTATGGCACCTGAAAAACCGTAGGGACAGTCTGCCCGAATGGCAAATCATTGATGACCTCAAACCTTACACCATCGGCATTGTTGCAGAATATACCTACCGAGACGAGATGGACCTGGCCATAAAAAAAGGCATCATAAAAACAGAAAAAATCAACTCGGCCGAATGCAACTTTAAAAAACTTTTAGGGAAACGCTTTGATGCATTTCTGGAAAGCGAATCCGTTGTGATGAACTTTTTTCAAAAATTTCCGGAATACAGAAACCAGATCACCTATGCACCCCAAATTGTCTCCAAGGATATTTTCAGAATCGGAATCTCAAAGAATTCACCGTTTGCGGAGATGCTGCCGGAAATCAACAGGATAATCCACGAAATGAAAGAGGATGGAACCATTGACCGGATTATGAAACTTACAAAATAAGCATATCTGATAAAATAAAAGACGCAAACAGATCCAATCAAGCGTCAGCCTGAATTTGACGCAGTTTCTGCCACCCGTCTCCTTTGCCCTCGTAAAGACTGAAATCCGCCATGTCAGTTATACATAGCAATACGTGATTAAAAGGGTGGATAAAAACAAAGCATGAACCGTTTCACTGCTTTTCTGCGATCAACCCGGCTCTAATCGTGCGTATCAAATTTGCCAGCATCAATAAAATCAGTGTCCAGAACACCACCCAGGCAGCCGTGTCAAACTGCGGTCCGCCTGCCAGGGCCGCATACACATAGGGCAACAGGGTATTAACCAATACGATAAATCCCCAAAAAAGGACCGTGGGCCAGGCCATGACCCGGCCACTCAGGGAATTGACCAGCCGGGCACAGCCCACAATAAACCCGGGTACGGTGATCATGTCAAGAAACAGAAACACCAGGGGATCAATCCCCCGGCTTTCCAGAAGGCCTTTGAATACCACATACTTTATAATATCGTAGCACCACAGAAAACACATGCCCCCCAATTCATGGCACCTTCGAATTTTCATGATCAATTAGATATTTTCCTTGACCACATGAAAGGAAATTTCAGATGCAGTCACAGTGCTTCGGCCCGCATGAAGAAAGGAGACAATCCAGACGCCCTGGAAAAAAAGAATCATGCCCGGATGCCACAGAGCTTTAAGTCCTTTATCCAAAGAAACGACCACCCCGGGATTTGGGAAAAAGGCCAGCAGCCCTATGGTGTACGCAATGGCTGCCAGAGCCATAATCTGGTAAATGGAAAATTTGCGTTCGCCTCTGAAATCCGCCCGGAAAAACTCAGACACAACTCGCCAGATCTGGGTCACCACAAGGGTTTCCACAAGGGCGATGCCGGCAAACCCCTGGAAAAACAGCAAGGTGCCGACAAGGCCGGATATCGCATAAAGCACGGCGGTGATGATCTGGATGGGAATCAATTCTTCACCGGCCAGCTCCGACGCATAAGCCACTTTTTTGGTATCCCCTGTAAAGACCACATTAAAATGTTCAAACACCTTTCGGGTGTGGCCGGCACACTGGCTCAACGGTTTACCATAGCAGCAGCCAAAACTCAGGCAGGCAAGACGCCCCAAAGATTCTCCAAAGGTATACCCAATGCTTAAACAAGCCATCATCACAGCAACGGGCACATGAAAGTTAAAGGCCGTACCCAACGTGGCATTCACCAGCATGATGATCCAGGGTGCGGTCACCACCCCGGCAAACACGGCCCCGCCAATGGTCAGGGTGGCTTTTTTCTTCTCAACAATCCGGGCAACAATTTTAGAAGCCGGAATGGTCACGGCCAGCAGCAGAACAGTCAACAGAACCAGAACAAAAATGGGTATCCCGGCTGATGCGGCCAAAATTACGACCATGATTACGCCAAAGGTGTAAGCATTGGCAGACAAGAGTCCGTACCAGGTCAGATTCATTCCCCGCCACTGACCCTGTTCCAGCTTTTCCAGGGGGAAGGCCGCCACCATCTGCCACTTTTCTTTGGGCAACGTTTTAAATCCCCATATCAACACAAAACCAATCAACAAACCCAGCCCAACAACAAAAAAAATGGCCGCCATTACAGATCTCCCAAAGTTGCCGTTTCACTAGAAGTACATGCCTGGCCAATACCTGAGCGTACGGTCACTTCGGTTTCCACAAGGGGTCTGGCAAATCCTTCACTGAAACGGCTGCTCACGTCGGTGCGAACCTGATTTTCCAGCAAGTCTTGGGAAAAACAGATGCGCTGTTTTTGAAATATAACAATGGTTGTGGAGGACCCCGGACGGTACAGGCTTTTGGGGCACCCCTTTTCCATGAAAAGCCCGGGCACCACAGCCTGGGGATTTTCATATCCCTTTTTACTGTAGCACTGGACAATTTTTCCGATCATCATGGCCACCACTTCCACCATGCACACAAGCCCGCATCCGGTGCCCCCGGGCACATCCGTATCAATGATGGTGACCACCCGCCGGTTTTTAGAGTAAGGCGTGACCTCCCGGACCACAGCACCGGGGTTACAGGAATGAAAATGCCCGTCTATTTCATAAATATCCAAGACCGTTCCTGCCACGGGCGTATGGTTATAGTGATATTTATCCGGGGTAAGCCGGGTTACGGCAAAATTGCCACCCTCAAAAGCCCCAAGCCACTGGGGTTTATCCCGCCCGATAAGCTCACAGAAGTCAAAAAACTTGCCCTTAATAAACAGAATTGAGTGCTTTGAAAAGCCCCCCACCAGAAGACGAGAATCGGCCGGAGAGACCACAACAGAAACGTCTTTCGGCATGGGGCGAAGCGCTTCATACCGAATCTTTCGTTCAAATAATTTTCGGAGGGTATCAAGCTTTGCAGGGTCTCCTGCCACCTCACTCAAATCAATGCCGTGGGCAGCCAGAAAACGTTTCACATCCGTCGGAGGGGTAAAAAAAGGCAGATCATAGGAAACAGCCCCGATAAGGCTGGACATCCGGGCCGAAATCATCAGACGAAACACAAAAGCTGCATTTTCGCGAATTGACGAATAAATAGCACTGATAACGGGATCTGCCTTTAGCGTTTCGGTTCTCACCTGTCTGGTTTTACGATCTATATATTGATGTTTCATAGTGTCAGCATTATGCCCGCACTTTGTTTTCACCGTGTTAATTTACGACTAAAAAAACATGTGTGAAGTATGAAAAAATTTTTAAGGCGCACACAGGTACTATCTAAACGAAAGGCGGTGTTTGGATAAAAAATTGCCCAGATGCAAGGCGCAAAAAATTTTGCAACCGGAGCAACCTCATGGTTGTGAGGATTGCATTTTTTTTGCAATGCCGCAGGTGGGTGATTTTTTGTTCAAACATTAGCTATTCTGCCAGGCTTTCATCTCCCGGCTCACCACAAGAACCATCAGGAAAATAAACTTTTTAAGCGTTTCAGGCGCACAGGTATCATCCATGAAATCCTGACGCATGGATTTTAAAAACTTGAGTATATCCCGGCTGCCCAGGATCTGATTCATGGCCTGCCCATACGAAGTATCCCGGTATCTTGCCCACAGGTCTATCTGCTCAAAGGCCTTGCCGAGGAGGTCAAACCCCTGGCTGACATGGGCCTTTCTCAGGGTCTGGCCGTAATAGTGTTCTGCTTTCGCATTAAACTGTTTGCCCGGCATGGACATGGGCGTATGCTTCCCAGAACCTTCAAGAATACCCTGGGTGATCCGGCCCCATGCGGCATGGGTCCGGGGCGTATTGACCCGGTTGTCAATGTCACCAAGAACGGATGAGCAGTTCAAGGCCGATACAAGGTCGGGCGCGTCCGTTTGAATCAGGGAGATCAGGGCCCGCTGGTATTCCCGGACCAGCACCCGGGTGTAACCGGAATACCTGTGGCTGTGTCTGGTTTTGGCCGTATTTTTCAAAATTTTAGCCAAAAACTTATTCTGGGTCCGGGTTTTAACAAAAAACGTTGGCACGCCAATGGCCGTACAAAAAAATATCTGGCGGCGCTCACTTTCAACAGCAGGGGAATCGGGTATCATGGCATGGTCCACCTGTCGGGAATAGATATACTTCTGGGCCAAGGCCGTGATCAATACCTGCAGATCAGCAGCCTTCCCCATATCCCTGACAACATTTTCAAACACGCTGAAGTAACGGTGTTCAAACCCAGAATACCCCATCTGATGGTATTTCCTCAAACGGACCAGCTGATACAGGGCCATGCGCCCGTCAAACACGCCCATTTCGGTCAAGTCTTTTTTAAGGTTGACCTCGCTTTCTAAACTGCCGTTCAAGGCCGGGCTCTGGAACGTACTCATCACCGAAGTAAAATAATCAATGAGTCGGCCATCGGGCACAAAATCCCCTTTCAGCCTGAATATATTTGCAATCAAGCGATCAAGCCACACCGGGCCAAAGGGGGTCAAAGACCGGCCCATGACTTTGAGATGGGCCTTTTTCTTCCACCGCCGCCAGATCATGCGCAGATGGGTATGGACCAGTTCATGGGGCATAAAACCCAAAACCCGTTCCGGGTGAAACTCCTGAAAATCAATCCTGTGGGGGGCTGCCGAATAGGTGGTGGCAAACAGGGGCAAAAAATGCTCCCAGATTTTTATGGCCAGATCGCCCGTATATTTTTCATCCATGGCCGTAAACCCTGAACCCGGATCAGCCATGCACCGGGACAATTTAACGCTGCCAAGACTGATATGGGTGCCGTTATTGGCCAGACTGATATTAGAAGTGTTGGGCAACACCACAAGGTTGGAGTTGATAATGCCGGCCTCTTTGAGCTGGGCCACGGCATTGATCTGGCTACGGGACAACACCTTGTGGCAAACACTCATATACTCTTTTTTATCTTCCCCCCGGTCCCATCCGGACAGGCAGGGGCTCATGAATAATTCGCGGTAAAACGCATCTGAGATAACATCATTAAGACGTTTCTGGTCCCCGGGCGGGGTGGCGGAAAAAAAAACCTTTACCTTCTGGCCGTTTTCATTAAGTTCAAATTTATGTCCGGCATAGGCGACCAGGGCCTGGGTCAAAAGAAAACGAAGCAGGGTCTCGCCGGCAAGCTTTTCTCCCAAGCTCCCGGAACCATCAGATTTGACCGGGTAAAAAGAAAAAAGCTCAGGCGAACTGTTGTCATTGGAAAAATGGGCGAGCATTTTTTCGCCCCAGGCTTTTACCGGTTCAGGTACACCATGGTCATCACCAATGGCATCGGCCAGGGCCAACTTGAGCAGATAAGAGACAGGAATCCGGACCTGATTTTCGCCGCCTTTTTCAAACACGAAACAAGCGGCATCCCCGCGATATTCTGATGCGGGGATGGATTTATCGGCTTTAAGATCCTCGTTAAACACCTGATTGGCAAACCGGTTGAGCACCCGGCGGGGAAACCATACCCAGGAATTTTCCCAATCGTTGCCATCTTTGTCTTTTAGCAGACGTTCCAGGGCCATGACCCTTCGCTGGGGCGTTTCTCCGGTGCTGGCCTGTTCCACAAGATTCCGGTAATAATTGGACGTCTCAATGACCCGGGCCAGATCGATATTTTCACGTTTTCCCTCAACCACCGCCTGGAATTCATTTTCAGCCCCGGCCGTGGCATCCCCGGCCATGAAAGGCAGGTTTTGAATAAAACCGTCAGCGGTCCGGTCATTCAGGCCCACAGCGGCACTGATCCGATCCATGCGCAGGGACATGTCAAACGGCGTGAACACCTTATTTTCGTTACGTTTTACGGCTGCAATCATATTGGGGAGTAGTCCTATCCAGAATGTTTGTGGCTATCCAGCTTCAAGAACGAAAATAGTATTTTATTATTATATTAAGGTTATGAGGATGCTAAAATTTTATGAAAAACAGCCTACATGGAAAATGCCGGCTGATAGCTGATAGAAAATAAAACTTGCGATACTATACATCTATTTTTTTTCTTAATGATTTAATCCTGCCGCGCTTGTTTTTCGAATCAAGGCGCCTGGTTTTCGATGCCCGGGTGGGCCGGGTAGGTTTTCTTTTTTTCACAGGCCGAACAGCACTTCTGATCAATTCCGCAAGCCGTTCCAATCCGTTCTCACGGTTTTTTGCAGCGCTTCTAAAGGTCATGGCCTTGATCACAACAACCCCCTGCCGGGTAATGCGTTTATCGTTGAGAGACAAAAGCTTTTCCTTAATTTCATCCGAAAGGTCCGAGGCATGGATATCAAAACGGATATGAACACCTGAAGACACTTTGTTCACATTCTGCCCCCCAGGCCCCCGGGACCGTATGGGGTAAAACTCTATGCTGGTATCCGGGATGGATATGTGATCGGATATTTTCAAATTCACCTTCCTTTATGTTACATAATGCCGACAACTTCTAATACGTCCTGCCCGGCAAACCTGTCAACAGGATTTACACATCGAAAAAAAAGCAGACGCAAATCACAGATGCTTAAATCACCCGCACCGGCTAAAAACACCGAAGCCCTTTATTCAGGGGCGACCTGTCTTTCCTTTATAAAATTTCACCATGGCATTTTTATTGCTCTGTAACGTTATGTAACTGATAATTCTTTTATGCTAACCGAATTAAAGAAGAGGTAAATTATGACAAAAGACTCCAAAATAAAATATACACCTGGTGATTACGGCAAAAAAAGACTGAGCGGTGCAGCCTGGGCAGAGTTCAATGTCAAGAACTGGAGCCGGGCAGCTGAGAAAAGGACAAAAAAACAGCCGGAGAACGGTATTTTCCCCTGCATCTGCTTCTCCCGGCAAATCGGAGTAGGCGCCCTTAAAATAGCTGATCTTCTTGCCGAACGGCTGCCGTTCCGGGTGGTTGACCGGGAAATTATAGAGTTCATGGCCAAAGAAAAGGATCTAACAAAAAAAGCCGTGGAATATTTTGATGAACGGTATCCCGGCATCATGAGTGAATTATTTACCATGCTGATCAGCGAAAAGACCTTTTTAAAAAGCGACTATGCAAGGCAACTTGCAAAAACCGTAACCGCTCTGGCAGGGCTGGATTCCACCATCTTTGTGGGAAGGGGTACCCATCTGATTCTTCCCCGGGAAAACGTCCTGGCTGTCAGGTTCATTGCCGGGAATGAATACCGTATTTCAAGGCTGTCAGGGTTGCTTGGCATCTCCTGGGAACAGGCTGAAAGCCGGATAAAAACCATGGACAAGGAACAGAAGGCTTTTTTTAAAAGTGTATACCAGAAAGATGAGGCCGGCCCGGATGAATTCGATCTGGTCATCAACTTAAGATACCTTAAGGATGCTGCCCAGGCCGTAGAAATTGTTGCCTGTGCCTTTGAACAGAAATTCGGATCTATGACGTAACTATTTTGGGCCGAGCACAGTATTGTGCCCGGCCCAAAGCAAATCCCGACAATAACGACTTAGAACCCCCAAACCCACTTTATCCCTAAAAACAGGGTCACCAGCAACGCGCAGCCACCGGCAATATTCAACACCGGACCGTTTCTGTATTGCTTTGCCCAGTTCCTATCATTGAGCAGCCATAAAAAAATCCCCACAAAAAGCGGTGTACCCAGAAATGACAGGGCCAGCATGATCATCAAAAGGTTAACCGGCCTGCCGGAAAGAAAGGCGCCGGGAAGGGCAATAAGACACCCCACCAGAATTGTCAGCCGGTACCGGCGGCTTTTTGGGTGCATATCCCAGTTCATTTTATCCCCAAGCACATAGGCTGCGGCAATAAAAGTGGGCATAATCGTTGAAAACACGGCACACCAGATTCCCAGGCAGAAAAAGCCATGGGCATAGGGTCCTAAAAGCGGCGTGATGGCATCGGCCATTTCAAAAAGCGTATTTACATGGATACCTGCCGGGTGAAGTACACAGGCACCGGTCAAATAGATGGCCGTGCAGTAAAGGCCAAATGCCCCAAGAAGAGAAAGAGCAGTATCAAAACGGGCTGTTCCCAGATCGGACACCCCCCACCCTTTTTCATGCACGGTATAGGTCTGCATGGACAAAATGGTCACATGGATGGAACCGCCCATGATGGCGGTCATCATCAAAATTTCAGCTTTACCGAAATGGGATAAATCCGGCAAAAGCCCGTTAACGGCCATGCCCAGGTCCGGCTTTGCGATAAAAAGGGTGCCGATAAAACAGACCACAAGCAAAGAGACAATTATCTTGCACAACATCTCAACAATCCTGTATCCGCCGTGGGCCACCAGCACATAGAACGCGATGGTAAATACGATGCCCCACCAGGGCACATCAAGGCCGGTTACATATCCGGTCACGGCAACCAGAACTTTTAAAAGCACCACATTGCAAAGCCAGATGACAACAAGGGCATCCAGGGTCACAAACCAGGCAGGCAGACTGCCCCATTTGTCCTGCACAATGGAAACAATCCCCCGGCCCCCGATCAGCGCGGTCTTGGCCGCCATGTACTGGCAGACAAAGGCCAGCACGACACTGAGCACCACCACCCATAAAAAATCATAGCCATAGGTCCCGCCGGCCTTGGCAACACTTAAGGTGGTTCCAGGTCCTGCGGCCACGGCACTGATGATCCAGGCAGGGCCTAACGCAGATATCATGCGTTTGAAAGACATGGATTTCCCGGATGAAATATTTTGATCTTCCTTTAAATCCGCCATAAACGTCTCCTGTAATATAGTGTCCGTCCGGAAATAAGGATTTTCAGCCAACGCAGGTTCGACGCCCCCACTGAGTAAAAAGTCTATTTCCAGATAGGCACGAGCCTAATCAAGGCTATGAACTTCAGCCCTCAGATGTTGATGGATATCCGCCTCATTAAGTGAGTACAAACTGTCTATAAAATGGGGCAGAAAAAAGCCCGGACCCGCCACCCGGGCGGCGGCCAGTTCCCCAGCAATACCCGTAACGGCAACACTTGCAACCGCAGCGTCAAAACCGTTTTCAGCCACGGCATAAAAAGCGGCACATATGGCGGAAAGCATGCAGCCGGTGCCGGTTACCGCACCCATGAGTTGAGATCCGTTGGCGATTTTGACCATTTTACCCTGCCCCAGCACCATATCAGTGTTCCCGCTGACAACAAGCGCAGATGCAGATTCAAGAAGCGCGGTTGCACCGCTTGGCAAGTCATCCGCAGTCCGGTCGGGCCGGCCGTGCCCGGTCAAAATGGCCCTGGCCTGTTCAGCAGAGATCCCGCTGTCCACCCCCTTGGTGGATAAATGGCCTGCAGCAAGGGCGCAGATTTCAGAAGGGTTACCCCGGATGATCTTTGCCGGGGCAAGGGCGCAAAGTTCCCGGGCAATATCAGTGCGGAATGGCCCGGCACCGGCCCCCACAGGGTCCAAAACAACGGGTTTTTCGGTGTCCCCGGCAAGGGACATCAAGGATTTCATGACCGAAATCCGATCCGCAACCGGAGTGCCGGTGTTGATACAAAGGGCGTCCGATACACCGGACATATACGCTGCATCATCCTCTGCCCAGGACATCATGGGGGATGCCCCAAGGGCCAGAAGCACATTGGCTGTCTGGTTCATTACCACAAAATTGGTCACCACATGGACCAAAGGTCTTGTATCGCGCAACGCGGCAAAAAGCCTATAGGTATTTTCGGCCAGTTCATGGACGTGCATATGCTTACTCTTTCCTTTATATCCCGGGCATTCTCCCCGGAAAATCAATTATTGTTTCCCCGGCAGGGGACGCTTAAACAAACAAGGCAGGGGGCAAACGGCATGTGGATTGTACCGGAACACCACAAAATCTATACAGGGAATCAAAAGGCGGGAATAAGTGGAAAACCGAAGTTTATATCCGCTTCCCTGCGTCGGCATTATCCGCGTCAGGTTCCAAGGGTCAGGAATAGCTTCCTTCTCAGCCGATTAAAGCACCCCCAGCAAACGTTATTTTTAAGACCGCACTATGTACGGCAATTGATGATTTGTCAATATATTTATCGCCCCTCGGGCAGGCCGTTAGCCCTTAGCGATTAGCTGTTAGGCCATGGACCATAGAAACTTAAGCCCGATAAGGATTAAAACGCCACCCAGCAATCGTTTAACACTCTGGGGCTTCATTTTTTTCTGCATGACCCTGGTCCCCAGATATCCTCCGGTCCAGGCTGCCAGTCCAGCAAAAACGAGTATCTTGACGGACACCGATCCCAAGGCCGCATAGGTTACAAAGGCCGAAAACGATGAAAATGGTACTGAAAAGGCGGTCACCATGGCCACTTTTTTGGGGTTGAATCCCTGAACCACCATCAGGGGGGAAATGATGCCGCCTCCGCCGACGCCAAGGAGCCCTGATACAAACCCGGCCAGCACGCCAACACCAAGGGGCCCGGCAACTGGACGGTCTTCCCGGTACTGATTCGCATATTTTGACCCCTTGAAAAAAATCATCATGGAACCGGAAAAGAATAAAAAGCAGATAAAAATAATAAGCAGGGTTTGTGTGGGTAAAAAATGGCCGGCCCAGGCTCCCACCGGCGCCATGACAATGGACGAGGTAATAATCGGAAGGCCTAATTTCACATCCAACTTTTTTTCCCTGAAATTGGACCAGGTCGCCCCGAGCATACTCACGCAGTTCACGAAAAGCCCGGTGGGTCGGGCCAGGTTAAAGGGGACACCAATCCAGGACAGGGCGGGAATGAGAACCACTGCGGATCCCACGCCCCCCAGGGCGAAAATAAAACTCAACACAAACGATAGCAGACTGATAATTAAAATATGGGATTCCATCCGTTCTTGTCCTTTAGGATAAAGAAATACCGGCAATCGCTGTATTTTTTTTGCACTGCCGGTATGCTAAAGCGTCTTTACATTTTAGCCAGGGGACCGGGTTTGAAGGCTTTGGCCATATCCTCGGAAGAGGCGGTAAGCCCTTTTACCTCCTTATACCCCTTAGCCATCAGGTAGGTATAGGCCACGGCGCCCCTGAATACTGAAGAGCAGAAAGGGATGATGAATTTATCCCTGGGCACCTCGTCCAGCCTGTCCGGCAGTTCATTTAGAGGAATATTCAGGGCAAAGGGAAAAGACAGATATTTCACTTCCTCGTCTGTCCGGACATCCAGGAATAAAAAATGATCGTTGCCAAGCACCTTGCGCATCCCCTCTATACTCATGCCGTGCCCTCCGGCACTGAAAAATTGAAAATCCATTTCCTTTAATACCTGATTCAGATCGTTCATCTTATACGTCTCCTTATTTTACAGCTTGGGTTTATCAATGGTAAATCAATTCAGAAAAGGGGTTAGGATGAAATATCCCCCCAGGACAGCAATGGTTGTACCGGCAAATTTTCTAAACCAGACTCCGGCCCCGTTCCATGTACTGTTTTCCACCAGTTTTTTTACGGCTGCGGTTGAGCTGCCTGCTATGACGATGGGCAGACAATGCCCCAGGGCGAAAAGGACAATCAGAATGACGCCTGTGGCGACTTTTTCCTGAACCGTGATGATGGCCAGGATCGGAGCGATAAAGCCGAAGGTGCACGACCCGGACAACACGCCGTAGGCAAGGCCAAGGGCAAATGCGCCCAATTTACCTTTAAGGTTCAGCCGATACAAAAGACCGCCGGACATGGAACATTTCTCAACCCCCAGCATGCCCAAGGCCACCCAGATCAGGATGAGGCCGATCAGAATCTGCCAATAATTTCCCACATCCCCCAGCATTCTTCCAAGCAGGGCGCAGATGACACCGATCAACGCAATGGTGATGAAAAGCCCGGTGGTGAAAAGAACGGAATATATGCAGGCCTGTCCCGGCCGGACCATTTTTTCTTGTCCGCCCACATATCCGACAATCAGGGGAATGGATGCCATATGGCAGGGGCTGAACAATACACTGATCACCCCCCAAAAAAAGCATCCGGCAGCCGCAATGGCAATTCCACCGCTCATCCATTGATTAACGGTTAAAAATATGGAATCCAGCATAGGTTTACCCTTTGCTTTCCAAAGCTGGTTTTTCCACGCCCATTTTGGTCAATTGCTCTACAATGGCGTTTTCTTTCAGGAACCCCTCATGGCGGTATACTTCTTCTCCTTTTTCATTAAAAAATATCTGGGTGGGAATGGACCTGATGTTGAATCTGGGGGCCTGATCCCGGTTTTCCCAGACATCTATGAAAACAATTTGCGCCTTGCCTTCATAGGCCTTTTCCAGTTTGGCCATGATTGGCGCCATCATCTTGCAGGGGATGCACTTTTTAGCCCCAAGATCGACCATGGTGACCTTTCCTTTTTCCGGCACCCTGGAAAAATCCTGTGCCCATACAAGTGGTGCCAAAAGAGAAACAAAAATGATGGCCGAAAAAATAAATTTGCAGCGGGGTTTAATCATGATGATCCTTTTAAATGGTTATGCTTGATTTTATTGTTGCTATGCTCCTAAGATAAAATCCAGGCTTTGATGTCCGCTTTTTTAGGCACTTTACCGGTGCATTTAACCTCACCGTCAACAATCACGGACGGAGTGCCGAAAACACCGTATGAGGCGATCTGCATCATATCTGTGACTTTTTCAACACTGGCGTCCACACCGGTTTCCTTAATCACTTCCTGAACCAGTTGTTCTGCTTTTTTGCATTTGGCACAACCCGGTCCCAATACTTTAATTTCCATTTTGCACTCCTTTCCCAATGAACGGGCAATTATAAAATTATATTAAACAGATATCCCACGATCAGAATACCCCCGGCGACAACCCCCACAAACACACCAATCAGTCTGGGCTTTAAAACTTTTCTCAATATCACCATCTCGGGCAGGGACAATGCAATGACACTCATCATGAAAGCCAGGACAGATCCCAGGGCCGCCCCCTTGCCCAAAAGCGCCTCAACCACAGGAATAATGCCGGCGGCATTGGAATACATGGGAACGCCGATGACCACCGACAGGGGAACAGACCACCAGGTCCCTTTGCCCATAATGGACGCCATCACACCTTCCGGGACAAACCCGTGGATTCCTGCACCCACGGCAATACCGAGTATGACATAAACCCAGACCCGACCGATGATCTCTTTGACCGCATCCCAGCCGTAGATAAACCGGTCATTCCAGGTCAGTTTTTCCTCTTCCATTTCAACGGCAGCCACATTGGCCTGGGTGACCCAGTCTTCGATGTGGTTTTCAAGTTTCAAGCGGCCGATAACCCAGCCGGCGGAGATGGCGATAAAAAGACCGGTCCCCATGTATATGGCCGCCACTTTCCAGCCCAGAAGACCATATAAAAGGCCCACGGCAATTTCATTGACCATGGGGGCGGCAATTAAAAATGAAAACGTGACCCCGAGGGGAACTCCTGCGGTGACAAAACCGATGAAGAGCGGCACAGCCGAGCAGGAGCAAAAAGGGGTGATAATCCCTAAAAGGGCGGCAAAAACATTACCTGCAAATTCGCTTCTCCCAGACAGAAAGGCGCGGGTTTTCTCCGGGGTGAAAAAACTTCGAATGATCCCCACACCAAAGACAACCAAAAAGAGCAGCATCATGACTTTGGGCGTATCATAAAGGAAAAACTCGATTGAAGCCCCCAGGTGGGACCCCTGGCTTATTGGCAGCACACCATAGGTCAACCATTTTGACAGTCCAGGTAGCTGCTGGTAAATCACCCACCAAACGACAACGCCGCCCACGCCCATCAACAAATTAAGCGCCAGTGCCACATTTTTTTTCCCCCGGAATGAACCGGGGTGGGTTGTATTTGAGCTCATGCTTCCCCTCTTTTTATACATGCTTATTTATCGATATATACTTAATTTTTTTTACGCCTTTTTGACAATATCGTGCCGGTCGATTCCCGGAAGTATTTTATTCAGTTCTTGAATATCACTCTCATTTTCCAGCCAGTGCTTCAGGTTTCCGATCATACTGGCGGCAAATGGGGATCCGCTGCCGTCGGTCAGAGAATAATTAACCCACAGTCCATCCTTGAAACTTCTGACCAGATCGGCATCTTCAAGAATCTTTAAATGCTTGCTTGCTGTAGACTGGGCAACGCCCAAAGCTTCCTTGATTTCGCAGACACACAATGGACGGTGTTGAAGCATTTTCATCATTTTTACCCGGTTGGGATCGGATAATGCTTTCATGACTCTGATAAATATTTTCATAACCTTTTATCTCAGACTCCTTGTAGTCTCCTTAAGTTCATTCCCTGCCTCAAGTCCTGTGTTATATTTTCCGACCTTGACCTGCCTTGCCGTTTGCATTAAACAGCCCTCTTTCATAAATCGTTAAAATGGAATATATGAATATACACAAGTATTGTCAAGAATCAAATTTCCAAAATCAACGCGATTTGTGGTTCTTCGAAAAGGATTCCAATTGAACCGGCATTAATTTATGATGGAAGAAATCAATTTCATTAAAGCCAATAGAATATGACAGCACAAAATGAGGAACGAAAATTTTAATTGTTGTTCCTCAGCCTGAAAATATTAACAGCCGAATTGTATAGTTACCAAAAATCAAGGAGGAAATGATGAGGACTGATGCGTGCAACGATCGCAAAATGACCAGTATATTTGAACGCTATCTGACAGTTTGGGTCGGATTATGTATTATCGGTGGAATTCTTTTAGGAAAGATAGCACCAAACCTTGCCAAATCACTGGATGCCATGTCCATCAATGTAAACGGTGCCCCGGTTGTATCCATTCCCATTGCGGTCTGTCTGTTTTTCATGATGTACCCCATTATGGTCAAAATTGATTTTGCCTCTGTGATCAAAGCGGGGAAAAGCGGCAAACCCGTATTGTTGACCTTAGTTTTAAACTGGTGCATCAAACCCTTTACCATGTATGCAATCTCCCTGTTTTTTCTGGGGTTCCTGTTAAAAGGGTTTATCGGCGCAGATGCCATGGACCTGGTCAAAATGCCGTTCGGCCTTGATCTGCCGGTGGGCACCACACACGGGGCCGGCGTTGTTGTTCTCCAGGACGGTATTAAAATGCTGCAGGTGCCTTTGTGGCGAAGCTATTTTGCGGGGTGCATCCTTCTGGGGATTGCCCCCTGCACTGCCATGGTGCTTGTATGGGGCTATCTGTCGCGGGGTAACGACGGTTTAACCCTGGTCATGGTTGCCTTAAACTCTTTGACCATGCTGGTTTTATACGGCGTTCTTGGTGGTTTTCTTTTAGGTATCGGCAAGCTTCCCATCCCTTGGCAGGCCCTGGTTCTTTCCGTGGGAATTTATGTTGCATTGCCTCTTGTCGCAGGCTTTTTTTCGAGAAAATGGATTATTTCAGCCAAGGGGGAAACCTGGTTTCAAGAAAAATTTTTAGGTGTCCTGACACCGGTGACCATCAGTGCCCTGCTGCTGACCCTTGTGCTGCTGTTCAGCTTCAAAGGAGAGGTCATCACAACCAATCCATTGACCATTCTCTGGATAGCCATTCCGCTTTTCATCCAGACGATATTAATCTTTGCCCTGGGGTATGCGGCGGCAAAATTTCTTAAACTGAAATACGAAGATGCTGCACCTTCTGCCATGATAGGCGCATCAAACCATTTTGAGGTGGCCATTGCAACCGCCGTTATGCTATTCGGGCTTTCATCCGGAGCAGCACTGGCAACCGTGGTCGGCGTTTTAATAGAAGTGCCTGTAATGCTCATGCTGGTAGGATTCTGCAAAAGCACAACCCATTGGTTTGAATCTTAAAAAAAGTTGAAAGATCTGTGTAGGTTACGCAGATCTTTCAACTTTCTTTGTGGGCTGAACCACGGTGAAAACCAGGTCAGCCCATGACAGTTAGTTGACCATACGGTCGTGACCTTCCCACTCTTTCTCCCGCAGCTTGAACTTTTGCAGTTTGCCTGTGGCGGTTTTAGGCAAGGGACCAAATTCAATAGACTTAGGCGCCTTGAACCGGGCCATATTTTCCTTACAGAACGCAATGATCTCAGCCGGATCCGGATTGGTTCCGGCCCGGGGCACAATAAACGCCTTGGGCACTTCACCCCATTTTTCGTCGGGCACTGAGATTACAGCCACTTCCAGCACATCGGGATGGGTGTACAGCACATTTTCGATTTCAACGGTGGAAATGTTTTCACCGCCTGAAATAATGATGTCCTTTTTACGGTCCATGATCTGTACATAGTTGTCCGGGTGCATAACAGCCAAATCCCCGGAATGGAACCATCCGCCCCGGAAAGCTTCGGTACTGGCCGCCGCATCCTTATAATACCCCAGCATGACATTGTTGCCTCGCATGACGATTTCACCCATAGTGGTGCCGTCCCTTGGCACCGGTTCCATGGTCTCGGGGTCTACCACATCCATGTGCTCGGCCACAATATAGGGCACGCCCTGACGGGCTTTGATGCCGGCCTTGGCCATGGGTGCAAGATCATCCCATTTATCCTGCCACTGGCATACGGAGTGCGGACCAAACACTTCGGTCAAACCATATGTCTGGGTAATGTTGGCTCCGATATGTTCCATGTTCTGGATCACCATGGGTGCAGGCGGTGCTCCGGCGGTCATGATCTCCAGGCTTTTGGAGAGTTTGACATCGTTTTCCGTGGCATAAACAGACATACCGATGAGGATGGTAGGCGCAGCACACAGATGGGTGACACCCACATCGGAAATAATCCGATAGATTTCAACAGGATCCACCTTTCTCAGACAGACATGGGTGGCCCCCATGGCGGTGATGCCCCAGGTAAAACACCACCCGTTGCAATGGAACATGGGCAGGGTCCACAGATATTTGCTGTGCAAATCAATTTTAAACTCCAGCAATTCGCCTAGGGCGTTGAGATACGCGCCCCTGTGGTGATACATCACGCCCTTGGGCCGGCCTGTGGTGCCGGATGTATAATTGATGGCAAGAATTTCGCGTTCATCTTCAATGGTAAGGGCGACCGGATCATCCGGGCTGTCCGCCAGAAAGTTTTCATATTCCGGTCCATCCAGGGGCATGGAATCATCAATGTCGCAGATATTAATAAAAGTTTTCACTGCGGTGAGTTCGGGTACGACCGTGGACAGCACGTTGCCGAATTCATTGTCCGCCACCACGACTTTGGCGTCGGAATGGTTGATGATATAGGACATTTCATTGGCAGAGAGCCGGATATTGATGGAAACCAGGGCTGCACCCAGCAAAGGCACGGCATAATGGGCTTCCAGCATGGGAGGGGTATTGGGGCAGACAAAGGCGACCTTGTCACCACGGCCAACGCCAAGGGCCTTCAGGCCATTGGCCAGACGAAATACCCGTTCCTGGAACCCTGTCCATGTAAAAGTTTTGTCCCCATAGATGACTGCAGTTTTATCCGGATAGACTTTTACGGTTCTATCAAGAAAATTGGTGGGGCTTAAAATTTCGTAGTTCACACTTTTTTCCGACATGACAGGGCTCTCCTTATTATTAATAATGATAAATGTTTTCCAGGTGTCATTAACAACGAATCTTTTAATGGTTCAATCGGTAATGGTCTCATATTTTTATGGCCGACAAGCTGATAGAGACTAGGTTTAAAACCTACAAATATTTCCCATTAGGCTTTACAATGAAACGAACAGCCTTACCGGCAGAGGCTCTAACGCTATTTTTTCATTTCATAGACCCAGTGCACGGCAGCCTTGACAAGTTCCGTGTAATGCTTGAGCTGAAGCTTTTCCTTGATATTTTCCCGGTGGGTGCCCACGGTTTTCATGCTCAACTTCAGTCTTGCCGCAATTTCCTTTGAGTCCAGACCCTCGCCCATGAGCCGGAACACCTCAAGTTCCCGGTTGGTCAGGGTGTCCAGACTGAACCCCACGGCAGATGGTTTTCTTGAGATCATCCGGTTGAGCAGTTTCTCCTTAATCTTATCACTGGCATAGATGTGCCCGGACAGGACCTGGCGCACCGCCTCCACCACCTGGGCAATAGCCCGCTGTTTCATCACATAGCCTCTGGCACCGGCCATCAATGCCCGTTCTGCATACATTGAATCATCATACATGGACAAAACCAAAATCGGCAAATCCGGGCATTTACCCCGCAGTTCCGTCACCAGTTCAATGCCGTTGCTTTCGGCCAGGGAGATATCCACAATCATCAAATCCGGCATTTCCTGTTCAATGATCTGCCGGGCTTTTTTCGCCGTATTTGGACAAGCCACCACCGTCATATCCGGTTCCCGGTTGATCAGTTCAGTCATACCCAGACAAAAAATGGGGTGGTCATCCACAATTACAATTTGAGATTTTTGACGGGTCTGAATCATGCCGGGCATTCTCCTTTCTATCAATTTTTATCCGGGGCCGGCACCATAATAGCATGGATCTGTGTTCCCTTGGGTCCTGTATCAATATTGAACTGCGCATCAATTATTTTAGCCCGGTAGGCCATGATCTGCAAACCAATGCCCCGGCCCGAAGGCTCAGGATCAATGCCGGTACCATTGTCTGTCACCGTCAAATGGATCAACCCATCTACCGCATCCCGGATCAACGCAATTTCTATCTGGTCGCAATTTGAATGTTTGACCGCGTTGTTCACAGCTTCCCTTGCAATATGGTAAAGATGAATGGCACAGGAATCTTCCATGATATCCACGCCCTCGTCCATGCGGCACTCAAATCGGATACCGGGGTAATAGGCAAACTGAGCAGCAATCTCTTCCAGGGCAGACTGAAATCCATGGCTCACCAGATGGACCGGGCAAAGGCCCCTGGCAAGCTGCCGGGTCTTTTCCACAGCATCTTCCATAAGCACGCCCATTTTCCGGGCAAGCTCTGCGGCGGGGTCGTGCCGGGATTTAAGATCTTTCCGGATCACGGCGGTCAGACCTGAAATCCCGATGAGATGGGGACAAAGATCGTCGTGAAGTTCCTGGCCGATGTTCATTCGTTCCCGGTCCCCGGCCTGCATCACCTGTTTTTCAAGATTTTTGGACCGAGTAATATCCCTTAAAATGATGATACTGCCCGCCAGTTTTCCCTGGGCATCAAGGGCCGACGCCCCGGAGATACTTACATCCACCGGCCTGCCGTCCTTTGTCAGTCTACGGGTTTCAATATTAAATATGCCCTGGCCCACCCGAACCTTATGAATCATGATTTTTGTTTCAGGCCAACAGGCCTCGGGCACAAAATGGTCCATATTTCTGCCTTTGCACTCTTCCAAGGACCAGCCAAACACCCGGGCAAAAGCGGGATTGATATAAATCACCCGGCCTTTCATGTCATAATTGACAATGGGATCAGGCGCGGCTTCCATGAGCAGATAGTAACGCATCCGACTTTCGTTTCTGGCCTGTTCTGCCATCCGGCGTCCCCGGATTTCGTCCTTTAACTCCTGGTGGGTAGTTTCAAGCTGGTCCATGAACCGATTGAAATACCGGGCAAGCTGTCCCACCTCGTCTCCTGCGCGGCTCTCCATCCGGGTGGAGTAATCCCCTGCCGTGGCCGTGCTGAACCGGGCCATAAGTTGGCGAAGCGGTGTGGTAATGGTTCGGCTGAGGCCAAAGGTCACGGCCAGCATGATACTAAAAAACAGCAGGGAGATGCCTAAAAATACGTTGCGGATGGTCTTTAACGGTTGGTAAAGCTCATCCAGATAGGATGACGACGCGACAGTCCACTGGTACTCGGGAATATAATTAAAAATCACCAGTTTTTTACGTGCCCGGCTCTCCCCGGGGTTTTTCCAGTAGTAAACAGCCCGGCCCTTTTTGCGTTGCATCATATCTTTGAGATATTGATTGGGCAATTCAGGGGTCTGAAAAATATTAACATCCTGCAGGACCGGATGGATAATGGCCCGGCCGTCCCTGTCAAAAACAAAGGCATAACCGCTTTGCCCGAATTTTAAGGAGAGGATACTCTGCCTGAAATCCTGGACATTGACAAGCCTGATGAATTCAGACCGGTAGGCTGAGGCGGCAATGATCCAGTCCCAGGGTTCAAAATGCGCCATGTAAAGGGCTTTAGGCCGAACATTTTTTTCCTCGGGATTTTTCCATTCATACTCCAGATATCCCTGTTTTTTTTCCATCATCTGCCGGACAAAGGCGTTTTCAGCCACGTTGCTGTCGATGAGTTCGGCTCTTGGGTGAACAACGACATCCCCGTGGCTGTCCAGACAATAAAGGTAGCCCGATGTTCCGATTGTCTGGCTTAAAATCACGTCAGTCGCTCTTTTGCGGGCATCCTCCAGGGAAAGAGTACCTGCCAGGCTCCTTTGGTACAGGTCGGTCAGTATGTCCAGATTCTTTTCCGCCACGGCCCGCAGATGATTTTTAATGGCGACATTCACAGACGTATTGACCATATTATAAATCATGGCGGTGGTATTGGTCAGCTCGCTTTCAATACGGTCTTCAATATTGTTGCGCACATAAACATAGATAAACAGATTGCACAAAAACATGGACAGAAAAAAAATCAAGGCAAAGCTGATGAGAAACTTATACCGGATCTGAAGCGAGCTTAAAAAAAGCCGAATATCGGGAAATTTCCCCTGTTGAGTCTGTTTTGTTACATGTGTTGTTCCCAATCGCACCACGCTACCGTCCCATGAATTTTATAAAGGCTGCCCGTTGCACCGTTATGACAGGCAGGTATGGATTGTCAACGATAATATTGATATAACAGCCATGGGTAGATAACTAAACCCACCCACGACAAAACATCAAAAACGACGGAAAATGCCATGAAATTCAAAAAAGTTATTGCCCGCTTCGATGCAGAGAATATTGAACTTGCCGAAGAAGTGATCTGTTATATTTTCTTTTCATTTAACCTGAAAGGTGTCATCTGCGAGGTCCCCATCCCCGAACCGGATGAGGGGTTCGGCACCCAAACCCTGAAAAAGCCTGAACACAACAGCATTATCGGCTACCTGCCGGACACGGACGATTCGGACATCATGATTTCCAAAATCAAAAAACGCCTGGCAGGATTGTCTGAGATGGCTGTACAGGTGGATGTTTTATCGGAAATTGTGGATGAAAAAGACTGGGCCCATGCCTGGAAGGACTATTTCAACGTTACCCGTATCACGGACAAAATTGTGGTGAAACCCGAATGGAAGGACTATACCCCGGCCCCCGGAGAGATTATCATCCACATTGACCCCGGCATGGCGTTCGGCACGGGTACCCACCCCACCACATCCATGTGCCTGGCCCTTTTAGAAGACCATGTACAGCCGGGCAAAACCCTGTTGGACGTAGGATGCGGGTCGGGCATACTGATGATCTGTGCCGCAAAGCTTGGGGCAAAAACCATGACCGGCATTGATGTGGACCCCATGGCCGTGGATATCACCCGGCAGAATTTAGAAAAAAACGACATTGCATTTGACGGCGTCACCCTTGGGGCTGCAACCTTGGATAAAACACCTGAAATCGGGTATGACCTGATCTGTGCCAACATCATTGCCCAGGTGATCGCAGCCATCATGCCGGATATTGCGGCCCGTCTGGCACCGGACGGAAAGGCCATCCTTTCGGGCATCATTGAGGAGAGATTACCGGACATCTACGCAGCGCTGGATACGCAAAACCTTGAGTGCGTCAAAAAGGTCACCTGGGATGAGTGGGTGGCGCTGGTGGTGGGCCATAAAAAATAATCCGGCTATACAGCTTGGGTCACGCGGTTTCTGCCGCTGTTTTTAGCCTGGTACAATGCCTGGTCAGCACTTTTCAGAATTGAATCGATACCCGATGTATAGTGGGAGTCTGTATTATGGAGAAAACAAACAAAAATAAATTGTTCGCTCACGGTTCTGTGTGGTTGCGGGCGGATTTTCATCTGCACACCAATGCTGATAAGGAATTTACGTATTCCGGGGAGGGGGATTATTATTTCTCCAGTTATATTAATGGATTGACACAGGCCGGTATCAGACTTGGTGTAATCACCAATCATAACAAATTTGATGCCGTGGAATTTAAAGCCCTTAAAAAAACGGCCGCAAAAAAGGAAATATGCCTGCTTCCAGGCGTCGAGCTGTCGGTCAATGATGGTTTAAACGGCATTCATACCCTGATCGTTTTCAGTGATCAATGGCTGGAAAACGGAAATGATTACATCTCTCCTTTTATTGCCACCATGTTTCCCGGAAAGGCTGAGTCGGAATATCAGAATGAAAACGGCCGCAGCGATAAAAACATTCTTCAGGTTGTGGAAGAGCTGGACAAAACAGCCCGGGATTATTTTCTGATTTTTGCCCATGTGGAACAGAAAAACGGTTTATGGCAAGAGATGGGCGGTGGGAAATTAGCTGATTTTTCCGAAAATAGATATGACGCGGTCAGAAGACGTTCTCTTGGATTTCAAAAAGTCAGAACTCATGATGTTGCAGAGCGAGTGTGCAGGGTAAAAGTCAAAGACTGGCTTGGCAACTGGTATCCAGCGGAAGTGGAAGGCTCAGACTGTAAATCCATCAATCAAATCGACAATGGGAGACCGTGTTATCTTAAGCTCGGGGCGTTCTCATTTAATGCCGTCAAATTTGCCCTGCTTGATAAAAAAAGCCGGGTGTCCACTGTGCCAATGCAATACAACCATTCCCATATTCGCAGGGTCCGTATCACGGGCGGAACACTTGATGGAAAAAAACTTTGTTTTTCACCGGAACTCAATACCCTGATCGGCATCCGTGGCAGCGGTAAATCCTCTATTCTGGAGGTGCTTCGTTATGGCCTGGAAATTCCTTTTGGAGAAAAAGCCGGAGATCAGAAATACAAACAGGCACTGGTGGGTTTTTCTATGGGAAGTGGCGGAAAAATCGAGATTGATGTCATAGACCGGTATGGGCAACCATACACGATCCGGCGGATTTGGAAGGAACCTTACTCTGAAATTCTGATTGACGGTAAACTGCAGCCAGGGGTTTCAACCCGGGAAACGGTGATCCATAAGCCGATCTATTTCGGGCAAAAAGATCTTTCCAGCACTGGTGAAGGCTTTGAAAAGGATCTGGTGGACAAAATGCTCGGTTCCAAATTAGAAAATGTCCGCCGCAGAATTGACAGGCAGAAACTCAAAGTGACGGAAGCGGTGGACCGGCTGTTCAAAATTGACAGTGTTCAAGAACAGATCAAAGAACAAAAACAGATTCAGCAGGACACTGAACATCGCCTAAAACTATATAAAGAACATGGAATCGAAACGAAGCTGCAGAAACGACTGGATTTTGACAAAGACGCACGAACCATTGAAAAAGGTATCCGTTTAACCCGGGAGTTCGTGTCCGATCTGGAGGATCTGCTGGCATGCCATGAGGATGAGATCCGTAATTTCAAAGGATACGAATCGAAACATAACCCAGGGCTGTTTGACAAATTTTACTCATATTATGAGACGTATGTCTCTTTTTTTGATCAGATTCAACAATGGGTGAGTGAACAAAACAAAACTCAGGAGTCACTGTCAAAATATCAAAATGAACTTTCGGACATCCGCAAAAACATGGTCGAGGAATTTGCTCAAATCGAACGAAAACTGTCTGAACAATTAAAGGGCAGTGATACGCAAAGCATCAGTCCGGATGAATTTTTAGAATTAAAGAAAAAATTAACCGTTGCCTCCCAACTTATTTCTGCGCTTGAAAAACAGTCCAAACAGGCGACAGGAATGCGTGACGCCCTTTTAATCGAAATTACGGCATTGAACGATCTTTGGCTTGAAGAGTTCAGAATCATCAAGGGGGAGCTCGATAAAGTCGGTCGTGACAGCACCCCTCTGTTAATCGAATCCGGATATAAAGAGGACAAGCACACCTTTCTCATATTTATGAAGGAGATTTTCAAAGGCAGCGGCATTCGGGAGACAACATATCAGGGGATTGTGGATCAGTATGTCGATTTTATTGCAATTTACAAAGATTTCGAGAGTGCCAAAAAGCTGTTTGGCACCAATCCGCAAATCCTATCGGATCTGTTTATAAAAAACCTGAAAAGTCTGTTGACCTATCAAACGCCAAACAAATTCACAATTATGTATCGCGGTAAAGAGTTACAACATCATTCGATGGGACAGCGGGCTTCTGCGTTGATTCTATTCGTTCTCAGTCAAAAGGAAAACGATCTTATTATTATTGATCAACCGGAAGATGATCTGGATAATCAGACCATCTATGAAGATGTGATCAAATTAATCCGGGAGATGAAACCGAATGTCCAATTCATTTTTGCCACCCATAATCCGAACATCCCGGTTTTGGGTGACGCGGAACTTATTCATGCCTGCGCTTTTATTGACGACAAAATTCAAGTTGATTCAGGCAGCGTGGACACCCCCCAGACCCAACAGACCATCATTAAAATCATGGAAGGCGGCAAAGAAGCCTTCAACCGTCGCAAGGAGATCTATCAGATATGGAAACCGTAGAAATCTTACAAATTCTGGCTCAAGGGGAGGACAGTAGAAACCAGTTCAAAAAAAATGTTACCAATGCCGATGCGTTGGCAGCCGAATTAGTCGCCTTCAGCAATACGGTGGGAGGAAAGATATTTATCGGAGTAGATGATGATGGTGTAATCGTCGGCTTGAAAGTCGCGGATATTCAACGAATCAACCAACTTTTGTCCAACACGGCCAGTCAAAATGTAAGACCGGCAATTAACCCATTAACTGAAATCTTTACAATTGAAGAAAAATGCATTCTCGTTGTTGATGTAGTCAAGGGGAGCAACAAGCCTTATCAGGACAAAAACGGTGTGATTTGGGTCAAAAAAGGGTCGGATAAACGCAGGGCCACAGCCCGAGAAGAAATTCAGCGATTATTTCAAGAATCTGGCATGGTGCATGCAGATATTATTCCCGCCGGCGGCATGACCATAACCGATATTGACATGCCTTATTTCACAGCCTTTTTCCAAAAGCGGTATGGTAAATCCCTTAAAGACCAACAAATTCCTCTTGAACAGCTCATCACGAATCTAAACCTTGGTAAAGATGGGCTCTTAAATATTACCGGGGCATTATTGTTTTCCAATACCCCTGAAATCCGTCTTCCATCCTATATCGTTAAAGCTGCGGCATTCCCGGGAATAAGCATTGCCACAGAAGAATATATAGATAGTCGAGACATTACCGGGAAATTATCGAATATTTTCCAGCAGACCATCGGTTTTCTGATGGATAACACAAGGCAGATCCAGGGCGAGCAGGGGATCAACAGCCCGGGAAAACCGGAAATTCCCCGAATCGTCTTGGAAGAGCTTGTCGCCAACGCCCTCGTGCATAGGGACTATTTTGTTTCTGCTCCGGTTCGGATGTTTGTCTTTTCCGATCGAATCGAAATTATTAGTCCAGGCCATCTGCCGAATAATTTGACAGTGGAAAACATCAAAGCCGGAAATTCTAATACTCGAAATCCTGTTTTAGCCTCATTTGCCTATCAAATTTTACCCTATCGCGGTTTTGGCTCTGGAATTTTACGCGCCTTGAAACACTATCCAGATATCGAATTCATTGATGATCGTGAAGGAAACCTCTTCAAATGTATTATCCGGCGCCACCAGCATAATGAAGGATGACCTGATGCCGTTTCTTTCATCCATAAACCGGAAGCTCAAATGGCAGGCACGTTATCTGAGGTTGCTCTGTAGTCCCTTTGAGAACAGCTTGATTCCCTGATACAAATATGATTTAATCTTCAGATTCTAATTGGTGGTGCCCCAAAGGGACATGGAAAAATGATTTAACGGACAATTTAATTAACGAACGAAGGGATATTTTGCCTGAGCTGAACATTGAAACCGTAAGCCAGACAACGGCAATGCTTTTTTCAGGAAGGCTGGATGCCCCGGGTGTAGCCCGATTATGGGATACCGCAGTTAAAACGGTTAAAAAAGCAGGTCAGGGAAAAATCCGGATAGACCTTGAATCCGTTGATTACATGGACATGGCCGGGGCCACCTTTATATCCTATTTAAGCCGACTGTCAGGTCGCACGCCGACAGAACAATCCGACTTCGTGACCGGGGTCAAAAAAGAGTTTGCCCCCCTTCTGGAACTGGCCCAAAAATCAAAAAACGAGGCATTAGCCCCGCCGCCAAAAGTTTCCTACATTGAAAAAACCGGTGAAGATCTGGTTACGTTCCTTGAAGATGCCAAAATGTTCATCACCATGGTTGGAGAGATCACGGTCGCTCTGTTTTCGTGCTTAAAAAATCCAAGCCGTGTCCGGTGGGCCGACACCTGGATGGTGGCGGAACGCTCCGGGGTCAACGCCCTGCCCATTGTGGCACTGATCTCATTCATCGTGGGCCTGGTCATGGCGTTCCAGGCCGCCATTCCCATGCGTATGTTCGGCGCGGAAATATATGTGGCCAACCTCATCGGCATTGCCATGATCAGGGAGCTTGGTCCCCTGATGACCGCCATTGTTCTGGCCGGCCGCTCGGCATCCGCCTTTGCCGCAGAAATCGGCACCATGAAGATCAACGAAGAAATTGACGCCCTCACGGTCATGGGCATGGAGCCGGTCAGATTTCTAATTGTACCAAGGGTCATTGCCGCCACCCTGATCACACCACTTTTAACGGTTTTCTCCAATTTTGTGGGCATCCTTGGCGGTATGGTTGTGATTCTTTCCCTTGGCTACCCCCCCATTGCCTATTACAACCAGGTGGTGGGATTTGTCTCCTGGGAGGATCTTGCCGGCGGCCTTGTCAAATGTTTTGTATTCGGTCTTCTCATTGCCGCCACCGGTTGCATCCGGGGGTATCAGACATTGAGAGGGCCTTCTGCCGTGGGCGATGCCACCACACGGGCCGTGGTATCTTCCATCATTTTAGTTGCCGTGTTTGACGGTATTTTCAGCATAATCTTCTTTTATCTGGGCATATGATGAACGAAACGATTATCAATGTCCGGCACCTTTTTGCCGGGTACAACAACAACGCCATTATGGAAGATCTCAACTTTGATATCCAAAGTGGAGAGGTTTTTGTTATCCTCGGCGGTTCCGGGTGCGGCAAAAGTACGGTGCTCAAACACATGATCGGACTGGTGCCGCCGGTGTCCGGCCAGATACTCATCCATGGCGAAGATATGGTCACGGCCCGGGGACAAGAACGCAACCGACTGCTTGCCGGCATTGGCGTGGCGTTCCAAAACGGCGCGCTGTTCGGCTCCATGACCGTACTGGAAAATATCATGCTGCCCCTGATTGAGTTCACGGACCTTCCCCGGGAAGCCATTGAAGCCATTGCCCGGGTTAAACTCGACCTGGTTGACATGGGGCATGCCCTTTATCTTTTGCCCGACGAGTTGAGCGGCGGCATGAAAAAAAGAGCCGCCATTGCCAGGGCCATGGCCCTTGATCCGGCCATCCTTTTTCTGGATGAACCCTCTGCCGGGCTGGACCCCTTAACCTCGGCCGAACTGGACCGCCTGATCCTGGAACTGGCAGGATCCCTTAAAATCACATTTGTCATTGTCACCCATGAACTGGACAGCATTCTGGCCATTTCCGACCGGGTGATCATGCTGGGCAAAGAGGAAAAAGGCATCATTGCCCAAGGCGATCCCAAAAAGCTCAAAGTAGATCCGTCAAACCCATATGTATATAATTTTTTTAACCGGAACCCATAACAACCGTTTGGACTCTGAGCCATGACCCAGAAAACCAATTATTTCAAACTCGGCCTTTTTGTCATCCTGTCATTTGCACTGACTGCAGCCATGCTTATTGCCTTTGGTGCAGGCCAATTTTTCAAAACAGAAACCCTTGCCGAAACCTATTTTAACGAATCCGTCCAGGGCCTGAACATCGGATCGGAAGTTAAATACAAAGGGGTAAAAATCGGCGCTGTAAAATCTATTACAACCCCCACCAAGGTTTACGACATTGCCTCAAATTACGTATTGGTCACCTTTTCCCTGTCCGAAGACTGTTACGTGGGTCAGACTGGAAGAAAGCCTGAAGAACGTATGAAGAAAGCGGTTGACAAAGGGCTTTCCGTATTTTTATCCTTTAACGGCCTGACCGGATCAGCATATCTGGAGACCGATTACAAAAAAAACGGGCCGGATGACCTACAAATTTCCTGGACCCCGGAAAATCTTTATGTACCGTCCCGATCCAGCAATATCAAACAGGTTAAGGACGGAATCAGTCGGGTAATGGAAACCTTGGGCTCTCTGGATCTCCAGGAGATGAAAAACGATCTTTCAGCCCTTCTCAAAAGCCTGAATATCACAAAGGTATCGGCCCAGGCAGAAAGCCTGCTCAAAGAACTTCGCCAGACCAACAGGGACCTGGCCAAAATCCTGACATCCGGCCAGGTCAAACAGATTCTGACCGATGCAGGCGCATCTGTGGCAGACTTAAAGCAAATTGTTCATGCAGCAAAAGCGCCCATTAAGCAGACCCTGGCAGATATTAATACGGCAGCAGGCAGTTTCAAACGCATGACCACCGGCCTGGAACAAGGTTACGAAGGGAAATTAACCGAAATGGCCGATAGAATGGATACGGTTCTGGCCAGCCTTGAAAAGACCTCACAGCTACTGGAAAACATGATCTGGAGCAATGCCGACGTCATTGGAAAAACCATCAGCAACCTGGAGAATACCACTGACAACCTCAACCAGTTCACCCAGGAACTGCGTGACTTCCCGGGCAGCATTCTCATGGAAGCCCCACCGAGGGCATCAACATCAAGAAAGGAAAAATAATTCGTTATGAACAGCCTTCGTCCCCTAACGCGTTTGCCCTTTTTCATGATGGTCACCTGCATCTTAACTGCAGCCGCCTTTCTATCCGGATGCGGGATTAAAAATGATTACACGAAAAAACAGATGTTCAAACTTTATGCCGACGGCAACAACCCTGTCGGCCAAAGTGACCGCTCAGCCGGGGCTCCTTTGGTGGTCAAACGCCTGGACATTTCGCCGGAATTCAGCGGCGCGGGCTTTGTCTACCGGGTGGGTCAAAACCGATTTACCCAGGATTATTATAACAAATACATGACATCACCAGCCCGCATGATCAGTGATGTGATGCTTGAAGCCCTGGTCGACACGCCTCAATTTGCCCCGGCCCCCAGGCACCAAATTCCGGATGATATCTTCCAGTTATGGGGTAAAATCACAGCGCTTTATCGTGACCAGCGCAATACATCCGCGGTATCGGCGGTGGTAACCATAGCCCTCAACCTTGACCGGTTGGACGAAGACGGATTCACAAGGTTTTTATCAAAAACCTATTCCAGACAAATCCTCCTGGGCAAAGATACCAGCCCCCAAGCCTATATCCAGGCCCTGAATCGCGGATTAGCCGGAATTGTCAAAGATATTGTGTCGGATTATCAAAACTTACCAAACCAACAAACTATTACAAAATAAATAATTTTTAGGATGTATTTTATATGAAATTTCGACCCTGCATTGATCTTCGCAACGGCAAAGTCGTCCAGATTGTGGGCGGCACCCTGTCCGACAAGACCCAAGACAGCCTTGTCACCAATTTTGAAAGCGCCCGGACCCCGGAACAGTTTGCACAGAGGTACCAGGCTGACCAGCTTTTCGGCGGCCATGTCATTGCCCTTGGCCCTGGAAATACCAAGTCCGCCCTTGAAGCGCTGCAAGCCTTCCCCGGCGGTCTTCAGATGGGCGGCGGGATTCATCCTGAAAATGCGCACACTTTTCTGGATGCAGGCGCATCCCATGTCATCGTCACCTCTTATGTATTCTCCAAAGGCCGCATGGATATGGACAAGCTCAATACCCTGGTGAAGGCCGTGGGCAAAAAACGCCTGGTTCTGGATCTAAGCTGCCGGAAAAGGGACGGGCAATTCTGGATTGTGACAGACCGCTGGCAAAATTTCACGGAAATGGCCGTAACCCCGGCCACGATAGAGCATCTGTCCGCATTCTGTGACGAATTTTTAATTCACGGTGTGGATGTGGAAGGCAAAATGCAGGGTATCCAGGAAGAATTGGTGACGCTGCTGGGGGAACACAGCCCCATCCCTGCCACCTATGCCGGGGGCGCAGGCCGCTTTTCGGACCTGGACCGGGTAAAAGACCTTGGTCAGGGCCGTGTGGACCTGACCATCGGTTCAGCCCTGGACATCTTTGGCGGCACCATCCCCTACCAACAGGTCGTGGCGTGGCACAAGACTCAAAAATAGCCATCCAAACTGAGAAGATCTATATGGTACCTGAATAGGAACCCGTGTTTGAACGAAAAGTTGCCCAGATGCAAGGCGCAAGCAAAGCTGAAGCCGGAGCGTACGATAGTACGCTCCGGCTTCAGCTTTGTGCAGCAACGCCGCAGGTGGGTGACTTTTCGTTCAAACACTATATAAATGATTTTATCCGAGCCTCTAAAGCCTCCTTGGGCAAAGCCCCTGTGACCTGATCCACCAGATTGCCGTTTTTCACGAAAAGCATAGTGGGAATACTTTGAATGCGGTATTTTGATCCGGTGCCAGGATTTTCGTCCACATTGAGCTTGGCTATTTTAAGGCGCCCCCGGTACGTTTTTGCCAGGTCATCCAGGATGGGGCCCACGGCACGGCAGGGACCACACCAGGGGGCCCAGCAGTCCACCAGCACCGGCAGGGATGACTGCATGACCTCCTGATCAAAATTGGCATCCGTAACATTCACGGGGGCATCAAAAATTTCAAGTCTCAAAATTGTTCCGCACTTGCCACACTTGGGGCTTTCCGAAAGCCTGTTTTCAGGCACCCGGTTTTTTGCCCCGCATTTCGTACACCGAATAATCAATTGGTTCTCACCCATGTTTTTTTATCCTTCTTTCTTAATGGTGAAATAAAATACTCAATGCGAGTTTTAAACATCAGGCCGGTCCGGACAAATGTCCTCAGTGCCCGCAATGGCAATAGCTTGAAAGCCCCAAAATTTTGGCCGGGGCACTGATGGTCACCCCGAAAAACACGGCAGGTTTTCCGCAGTTCAAAAAATGGGTGATGGTGCCGTTCACAATGGTGGACCCGGTGGCAAATATCATGTCGCACCAGTCAAGCCCATCTTCAAAGTCTTCCCCTGATTCTATGTGCACACCAAACTTTTCGGTGCCCACGTTGTCCGGGTCAAGGTCCAGGGCCCGCACCGTGTTCTGTTTGACAAGATATTCCAAAAATCTAGGTTGAAGCCCGACCAACAAAATCTTTTTCCCTGAAAACTGCGGTTGTTCAATCAGGTTTTTAGCGCACGCCACCGGCTCCTTATCTTTGCAATGTATTGTTTTTTCACAAAGATCCAAGGATCTGTACACCGCATTGAGCCCTGCAATGAAAATTGCCCGGTCATTGGTTTTTGTGTGGTCCAAGTCAAGCAGGCCATCCACAGACAAAGAGATATCCGTGTACTCATCTGTGAATGACTGGCCCACAGCCCCGTTAAATGTTGCCGCCATCATCACCTCTTTGCCTTTGACAATGGGGTAATCATCATGTTCCGGGGTGCCGATGGCCTCTTCTACGGACAAAGGCTTACATTTGATGTCAATGCGTTTGTCTGCCAAGTCGTGGCGGACGATTTCTGATTTTAAGGCGTCTTTTAGTTGAATGTAAATGTCATTGATATTCATTTTATTCCCTTATATTCAATACATTACCGCTTATGGCTGTTCCAGGTCTTAACCAGGTTTGCGGCGTCGTGCCCCGGATCATCTGCCTCGGATATCGCAGATACAACGAAAAAACCGGCAACGCCGGTCCGGGCAAGTGACGGTATGTCGGCAAGTTTGACGCCACCGCCAACCACGACGGGAATTGAACTGAGTTGGGCAAGTGTTGTAATATCTTCAATGCTCCTTGTAATTCTTTTTCCGTCCACATCAAGCCCGCTGTCCGGCTTGGTATTTGTTTCATGCAAAGGGCCTGCGCCAAAATAGTCAATCAAGCTGACATCGGCGTTTTTTATATACTCAAACAATTCATGGGTCCTGGCGGATAAGCCGACAATGGCATCAGGACCTAAATATTCCCGGCAGACGTCCACGGGGATATCCGATTGGCCCACATGGATGCCGTCAACGTTTATGCCTTGTTTCTTTGCCGCCAGAACCACATCAAGACGGTCATTCACCAACAGGGTCACAATGTCGGATTTGCCGGTTTGCGCGATGGCTTCGGCCGCCTGGCCGGTTAATTCGATCAACTCCCTGGCAGACGCGGTTTTTGACCGGACTTGCACACATGTAATGCCGGCGTCCACCGCATCCCGGATAATGGGCGCAACAGGACGGCCTTTGGTATTTTCCGGTCCCACCACAAAATATGCTGAAATATCCAGTTTACTTCTCATGGGAATCGGCCCCTTCCAAAATACCATTGACCTTATCCACCTTGGCCGTCATCATGTCCGTAAATCCAGGCCGGACATCCGCTTTTAAAACAACACCCGTACGGATGCCTTTTTCGGCAAGCACAAAGGTTGCGTCTTTGACCACCTTCATCACCTCATCCCAGGGACCTTCGATCTCCGTAAACATGGAATTGGTTCGATTTTTAAGGCCTGAGTCCCTTATGATTTTTATGACCTGTGCAACGTCACTGCTAAGCTCATCCCCTGTACCGCTGGGTGATATGGCAACTGAAACCAATGTATTCATATATTAAATATCCTCAATATCAAATGGGTTGTCTGCAATTTCCTTGGGTTTTGCTTTATATAATTCGTCGAGAAAATGGACCTGAAAACTTGCCGGTCCATCTGTTTTTTCAGCAGCGCGGCGACCGGCCAGATTATAAACAGCCGCGCCTGTCAATGCTGCAATAAACGCGGGGGCCGCAGTGGCATAGACAGCCATAACGCCGCCTAAAGAGCAGCCTGAGCCGGTGATTTTTTCCATAAAGTGCGAGCCGCCGTGACAACGGGCGACAACAGAACCATTGGTAATCAAATCCTGTTTGCCCGAAACGGCCACAGCCCCACCGGTCCATTTGGCCAGGGCCACGGCCGCATCCTTGGCCGCGCTTACCGAATCCTGGGAATCCACCCCCCGGACATTGGATGTTTGGGTGCCGCCGTCCAGCCCCCATAACCCGGCCAAGGCAATAATTTCAGAGGCATTCCCACGGATGATACTGGGCTTACAGGGTTTAAATGCCAGCAACAGCCGGGTGCGCAACTCTCCGATGCCGATGGCCACAGGATCCAGGACCCATGGTTTTGCGTTATTGTACAGCGTTTCTGCCATGCCGGGTAAGGTCTTTTCATAAATCGGTTCAAGGGTGCCCAAGTTTATGTAAGCGGCACCACCTGCCTGGGCCAAAAATTGGCCTTCATCGGGCAGATAGACCATGGCTGCCGCACCGCCCACGGCAAGCTGGGCATTGGCGACAAAATTGATGGTCACCGTGTTGGTGACGGAACCTGCCATGGGATTGGTTTGCCTTACGGTTTCAACGGCGTGGATTATTCCGGCTTGGATATCTTTTTTAAGACTCACTGGTCATTGCTCCTTTCGCTGGTATTATCCAGATCAAGTTCAATGGTATCATCTCAGCCCTGCGGTCAATGCCGCATTCAGTCCGTTACCCGCAGACAGGCACCCATTTACATCTCTACATTTTTTAACTTTTTTTGTCTTTCCTGTCACTTCTTTTTCACATGTAAACACCCCCTGGATATAAAAAACAAGGGTCCTCTCCAAATAATTGATTTTGGCTGTTGAGCGCAGGTTAAATATATGGTGGCGGAATAATTTCTTATTACGCCCCGAAACAATGAAAACAATTTTAAACTTATACTGTTCTGATGCAGGGTTAGAGTGTACTATTAATCAAAACGGCACTCTTCATGGGGCAGAATAAAATCAGACAAAAAATTAAAAAGTTGAATGTCTCTGAAAAAATTTTGCTGGTAGGGGATGGGACTCTTATACTAACCAAGCAGGGGCG
>Ga0193964_1000108_pt1 | contig 41341 bp, 39 predicted proteins | sample FB_7_MG_FD_140323 | JGI IMG/M metagenome (GOLD analysis project Ga0193964, IMG submission 140323) | Microbial mat bacterial communities from the Broadkill River, Lewes, Delaware, United States - FB_7_MG | ecosystem: Environmental > Aquatic > Freshwater > River > Microbial mats | place: USA... | reverse complement strand
TGAAGATGAACCCACATCCAGTCCGACTAAGCTACTCGACTTGTTTCCCAAAAAGCCAAACACAAATATATTCCCTAACTTAATACTGCGTTAATGTGTGTTTATTACTCTATTACTTAGACTCTACCGTTTATTAGCATAAATTAAAATTCAATATACGCTAGGGCAAAGAGGTAACCTATCTATATAATAGGCTATTAATCACTTACTTAACTATCAGATTAGCATGTCACCTATGTTTTCGCTTTTCAAACTTTTGTTTAAATTAGGTATTTTTTGTTTCTTCATCGGCACAATTGCCCTTGCAAGTGCATATTACTATTACTCTCCGCAACTGCCGGACGTAGAAACCTTACGTGACATTCGCTTCCAAACGCCTTTGAGAATTTACTCAAAAGACAAAAAGCTAATAGCCGAATTCGGCGAAAAGCGTCGCACACCTATTAAATTTGAAGAGATACCTCCTCAATTTGTTCAAGCACTCACTGCGGCGGAAGACAGTCGTTTCTTTGATCATCACGGAATAGACTTCAAAGGCCTCATTCGCGCCGCCTATCAACTAGGCACCACCGGTCGCATTCAAAGCGGCGGCTCAACCATTACGATGCAGGTGGCGAAAAACTTCTTCCTGACTCGCGAAAGAACATTTAGCCGAAAGTTCATGGAGATCCTGCTTGCCATTCGCATAGAACAAGAGCTCAGCAAACAAGAGATCTTCGAACTCTACATCAATAAAATCTACTTAGGCCACCGCTCATACGGCATTCAAGCAGCCGCTAATGTATATTACGGCAAGAACATCGAATACTTGAGCCTTGCACAACACGCAATGATCGCTGGCCTACCTAAAGCCCCCTCTGCCTACAATCCAATCACCAATCCGAAGAGAGCATTAGAGCGCAGAAACTGGATATTAAAACGAATGCATTCGCTTAGTTTCATCGATGACCAAGCACTTGAAGAAGCCAAAGCGGCCACTATATCAGCCAAGTACCACACAAGTGACATTGAGCTTCGCGCCTACTATGTCGCTGAAATGGTCCGTAAGAAGCTATACGAGCAATACGGTGAAGGCTTATATACCGATGGCTATGTTGTCTACACCACATTAGAGAGCAACTTGCAGAGAACCGCTAACGAAGCTGTATCAAACGGCCTTATCGCTTACTCTGAAAGACATGGATATTTTGGCGCAGAAGCCGAGTGGGACATAACATCTGACAGAGCAGCGCTAGAGAAAAAGCTCAACAAGACAATTAGCTATGGCGTATTAAAGCCGGCTCTAGTCCTAAATATAAACGATGACAACAGCGCCGAACTATTATTAAAAGACAGCCAGACTGCAACCCTCAGCTGGGAGGGCATGTCTTGGGCCAAACCCTATAAAAATGTCAACCGCACCGGAAAAAGCCCGAAAAAAGCTAGCGATATACTCAAAGTAGGCGATCTAATTCGAATACGAGAGAAAGAAGGCAAAATCCATTTAACGCAAGTACCCAAAGTTCAAGGCTCACTTGTGTCTCTCAACCCCAAAAACGGTGCGATCATCTCTCTTGTCGGCGGTTTTAACTTCACACATAACAAATTTAATCGCAGCACCCAAGCCGTTCGCCAGCCTGGCTCCAACTTCAAACCCTTTATTTACGCAGCAGCGCTAAATCAAGGCTATTCGCCTGCGTCTCTAATCAACGATGCACCGATCGTATTCCATGACACCAAACTTGAAGGTAACTGGCGTCCTGAGAATTCAAGCAAGAAGTTCTACGGCCCCACCCGCCTAAGAGAAGCCCTTTATAAATCTCGAAACCTAGTTTCAATTAGACTACTGCGGGCTATTGGAATACCAACAGCACAAGCATACCTGGAACTCGCAGGCTTTGATCGCAGCAAACTTCCCAACAACCTGTCACTTTCCCTTGGCAGTGCCGATGTCACACCATTAAAACTCGTTACAGGCTATGCCGCATTTGCAAACGGCGGGTTTAAAGTAGAACCCTTCTTTATTCAGAGAATAGACAACGCCTTTGGTGAAAACCTATATACAGCATCCCCTATGACGGCATGTAAAAGTTGCGCGATAGATGCGAGCACAACAGCACCAAGAATCTACGATGAGAAAGTCACGTTCCTGACCTACAACATCATGCAAGACGTCATTCGTCGGGGCACAGGCCGAAAAGCTCTCGTTCTAAAAAGAAATGATATTGCCGGCAAAACAGGCACAACAAACGACCAAAAAGACGCATGGTTTTCTGGTTTCAACCAACAATATGTTGCCACAGCGTGGGTCGGGTTCGATCAACCCCAATCCTTAGGCCGTAGAGAGTTCGGTGGAACAGCCGCCCTTCCCATTTGGATAGACTTCATGCGCGAGGCACTAAAAAACAGCCCTGAAAGCGCACCAACACCACCTGAAGGCATTGTTAGCGTTAAAATTGATCCCAAAAGCGGAAAACGCGCTTACCCCGGGCAAGATGATGCGGTCTATGAGTACTTCCGTCATAAAAATGTACCTAAAGGCTACGCAGCACCGGCAAGCATCACCAAGAGCAACGCAACAGAGGAACTTTTTTAAAGCGACTCTACTCTTTCATATGCTTTCACATGAGCACAAAAAAACCGGCATGAGCCGGTTTTTTTTTCACTTCAATAAGCAATGCTTATGAAAGCGGATAATTCTCAGGCATTGGCAAACGCGCCACGCCAGAATCAATCGCCGCTTGAGCAACGGCAGTAGATACAGCACCCAATAAGCGAGAATCTGTTGCTTTAGGGATAATGTAACCCGCACCAAATTCAAGAGACTCTAGGCCGTAAGCATCTAGCACTTCTTGAGTAACAGGCTGTTTAGCAAGATCAACTAGAGCACGAACAGCTGCTGCTTTCATCTCTTCATTTATTACAGACGCACGAACATCCATTGCACCACGGAAGATGAACGGGAAGCCCAATACGTTATTTACCTGGTTAGGGTAGTCAGAACGACCTGTCGCCATAATGACGTCGCTACGCGTTTCATGCGCAAGTTCAGGGCGAATCTCAGGATCTGGGTTTGCACACGCAAACACAACAGGGTTAGCAGCCATTTTAGTTAACTGCTCAGCAGAAAGAAGGTTTGGACCTGACAGACCAACAAAAACGTCAGCGCCTTCAATTGCATCATCCAACGTACGCTTATCAGTTTCAGAAGCAAACGCAGCTTTTTCTGGTGTAAGGTTTTCACGGCCAGAATGGATAACACCTGTACGATCGATCATGTAGATATTTTCGATCTTAGCACCCATATTAACAAGCAACTTCATGCATGCATTCGCTGCAGCACCAGCACCGAGACAAACAATTGATGCTTCTTCTAGCGTTTTACCAGCAACTTCCAACGCACTGATCATACCAGCAGCCGTTACAATCGCAGTACCGTGTTGATCATCATGGAATACAGGAATATTACAACGCTCAATCAAAACGCGCTCAATTTCAAAACACTCAGGCGCTTTAATATCTTCTAAGTTAATACCGCCAAATGTATCAGCAATACGTGCAACAGTATCAATAAACGCCTGCGGGCTTTCAGCATCTACTTCAATATCAATAGAATCCAAACCGGCAAAGCGCTTGAACAGCAGTGACTTACCTTCCATTACAGGCTTAGAAGCCAAAGGCCCCAAATCACCTAGGCCTAAAATTGCTGAACCGTTTGTAATTACTGCAACTAAGTTACCTTTTGCCGTGTAACGGTATGCGTTTTCAGGATCCTTAGCAATTTCACGAACCGGCTCAGCTACACCTGGGCTGTACGCCAAAGAAAGATCAAGCTGAGATTCAGCTGGCGTAGATAGTTCCACACTGATCTTACCTGGACGAGGAAACTCATGGTAATCAAGTGCGGCTTGTTTCATATCATCAGACATAGCTGCTGTTCCAATCTAGTTAAAAAGTCGAACCCTGAACTATATAGAAAAGGAATTTAGCGAACAACTACCATAATCATTCAATTGGTGTTTTTTCGGTCAGTTAAATCTAAAGTACTAAAAAAAGTGGGGCTGAAGATGCACTTTATGGGTAAGAACCATAAACCACGGCTGATAATGAGCAGGAGCATTAACTGCTTTAGGGCGAATCCAACCACGCACAGCGACAGTTCGACCAACAAGATTAGGCGAGTCCAAAACTGCTAATAAACTGCTACCTACTACACGGCTAATCTTAACCGCCAGCAGATCATCGATCTCTAGAATCCAGCCTGATCGAATAGATTTAAGAGCAGTCACCTTTCCTTTCAGCAATCTGAAACCCGATTCACTACCCTTCAAACTTGATACTGCTCGCCAAGGAGACGTTTGCCACAAACCTCTCTTTTCTTCGGCCGCTTCAAGCTCAGCCGCTTTCAAACATTCTGAAAAAACAGAATTTGGTGGGATATTAATATGATAAGCCACACCCTCTTTAAGTAACCGTTCAGATAGTAGCTCACCGTTGATATAAAGATGCCCCAACCAACGCTTATACCTATCCTGTTTCTGCACACCCAAAGAGAGTCTCGCAGCACCTTCACCCAAAATCGCTTTTAACCTATTGGTAGCGGCATCAGCCCAAGGCTCACTCTCCCTTCCGTCTTTACCCACCTCGGCAGCATTCAAGCCAATAAGGCGAACTCTTCGTCCATCCGCAAGTTTCACCGTATCACCATCATAAACATAAGCGATAGCAACCGGTTCGGACAGAGTGGCATTACCACATTGCGCAAAAACCGAAGAATGGTAGGCAATAAAAAAGGCGCCCCATATAGGAAGCGCCTTTTTCAGAATTCTCATTGGAGCGTTACTTATTTTTTCACGCCGCGAGCGCCGAAACGCTTGTTGAAACGATCGATACGACCACCAGAAGTAGCTTCTTTCTGCTTACCTGTGTAGAAAGGGTGGCAAGCGGAGCAAACATCTAAGTGAAGATCTTTACCTAGCGTTGATTTAGTTTTAACAACGTTTCCGCAAGAACAAGTAGCAGAAATTTCAACGTAATTAGGATGGATATCAGCTTTCATGGTAAACCTCATAATATTCATGCCGCCACCTGATCTTCTGCCAGGCACCGCATTGATTTAAACTACCAGCTAAAATCACCGGTACGTTAAGATAGGCGGCGGATTATACGCATGCATATAACGCATATCAACTTAAAAACGCTTAAAAAATGAGCAACCAAAGTAATTATGATCATTTTACGCCTCGCCATACCTAGCCCGTTACGTCGCCTGTTCGATTACTTGCCGCCAAGTGACGAGGATAACGCTGATTTAGAGCCCGGCATTCGCCTATTGGTTCCTTTTGGCAAACGCGATGTGATCGGCATTTTAGTAGAGGTTAGCGATAAAAGTGACTTTGCAATCGACAAACTTAAACGCGCAAAAAAAAGACTAGATACGACACCGCCTCTGCCTCCCCACTTATTTAAACTAGCCCGCTGGGCTGCAAGTTATTACCAGCACCCCGAAGGTGATGCTTTACAGCAAGCGATTCCGGTACTGCTGCGCAAAGGCCACGCCTGCGAACATCAGCATGAAACGCTATGGCGCAGCAAAGAAGGCGCAACAATATTACAGCTAAAAGCCAATGCTCTCCGCCAAAGAGAACTTCTGACCTTAATTCTCGAACATCCTCAAGGTATCAGCGAGGATGCTATTCGTGCCGAAGGCGGCAACACCCAATCACTTTCAGCATTAGAGAAGAAATCTCTTGTAGAAAGCTTTCATCGTGAGCATAAGCAACCCCTTGAAAGCATACTTCACGAAGCACCCCTAACGCTAAACCCAGAACAAAAAACAACGCTTGAACAAATTAATAAACACGAAGGCTTTTCAGTCAGTCTTATTGAAGGCATTACCGGCTCGGGTAAAACAGAAGTCTACCTGCAAGCTATTGAGAAAGTCCTAAGCGCAGGCAAACAGGCACTTATACTCGTACCAGAAATAGGACTTACACCTCAAACGGTTTCTCGTTTCAAAAAAAGATTTGCTGTGCCGATTGCCATCTTGCACTCCAATTTAACTGACAGGCAACGCCTTGATGCATGGCTTCAAGCAAGAGAAGGCATTGCCCGTATAGTCATTGGCACACGATCAGCCATTTTCACCCCTCTCAAAGCTCCCGGCATCATCATAATTGACGAGGAGCACGATCCCTCTTTCAAGCAACAGGACGGTTTTCGCTATTCAGCGCGAGACCTTTCAGTGATGCGTGCACGCGCTGAAAACACGCCTATCATATTAGGGAGCGCCACCCCCTCGTTAGAGACACTCCACAATGCGGTTGAAGGGCGTTACCAATGGCTAAAAATGACCCAAAGAGCGGGTAATTCGGCACCTCCGGCGTTCAAACTGCTAGACATCAGGCAGGAAAAATTAAGCGAAGGTCTCTCTAACCAGCTGGTCACCGCGATTGGCCAACATCTCAACGCTGGCACCCAAGTCCTCGTATTTCTGAACAGAAGAGGCTACTCACCCACGCTATCTTGTAATGATTGTGGATGGATCGCCGATTGCACACGGTGCGACGCTCATATGACACTGCATAAGAGCCCACCCCATTTGCATTGCCACCACTGCGATAAACAACAAGGCATTCCTCAGCGCTGTCCAGAATGCAACAGTGACCAGATACAACCCGTCGGCGTTGGCACTGAACGAAGCGAACAAGCTTTACAGAATCTATTTCCTGACGTCCCCGTCATACGTGTTGATCGCGATAGCACCCAGCGTAAAGACGCGATGCATGACATCATGAATCGAGTAAACACCGGCGACCCCTGTATATTAGTCGGGACACAGATGCTTGCGAAAGGGCACCACTTTCCTAAAGTCACTTTAGTGGCCATTATTAACGCTGACAGCGGCTTATTCAGCGCGGACTTCAGAGGAATGGAACGAACGGCACAACTAATTTTGCAGGTAGCAGGACGCGCAGGAAGAGCTGATCACCCTGGGACCGTCATGATGCAAACTTATCATGCAGACCACCCCATATTACAAACACTCGTAGAGCATGGTTACAGTGCATTCGCTCAAGAGGAACTTCATAATCGCCGTATAGCCCAACTTCCACCTTATACCCATTACGCGTTACTCCGCGCAGAAACAACCACTCAATATAGAGCGGAATCATTCCTAGGCGCACTAAGACAGCAATTAGAAGATGACATGTTACTTCCCCAAGGCGTCCACTGGATTGGACCATTCCCGTCTCCCATGGAAAAACGAGCTGGCATGCATAGAGCGCAACTCATGATATACGCTGAAAACCGCAAAGCGCTGCACCAATTACTAGCAAACCTCTGCTGGTACTTGGAGCAGAATAAAGAAGCACGCAAGGTTCGCTGGTCGATAGATGTTGATCCAGCGGATACTTTTTAAGCAGAAGAGTGCCCTGCCCCCTTAACAAGGCGTCGATTAACAGGGATAATGCACGGTTCTTTAGAGGTCGAACTCCGATGATGGGTAGTTGGTGGTTACTCCGCCAAACAATCCAAAACGTCTCATGACCCACCGATTCACCCAAACGGTATATGTACACTAATGAAACAAGTTATTGCAGGACTGATTGATTCTGCCCTTAAAACACTGATTGAAAACGGCACGCTACCAGACGATGTGCAACCTAACATTATGGTTGAGAACACGCGCGACAAAAGCCACGGTGATTACGCCTCTAATATCGCGCTCACTCTAGCAAAGCCTGCGCGCAGCAATCCACGTCAACTAGCTGAGAAGCTTGTCGCGGCATTGCCTCAATCAGAAAACCTAACGCGAACTGAAATTGCGGGCCCTGGTTTTATTAACTTTTTTATTAGTGAAGCCTCTACCAACAGTTTAATTACCACCATTCTTGATCAAAAAGAGAACTACGGTCGTAATAACGATGGCGCAGGTAAAAAAGTTCAAGTTGAGTTTGTTTCAGCAAACCCAACAGGGCCTCTGCATATTGGCCATGGCCGCGGCGCTGCTGTCGGCGATTGCCTCTGCCGCATTATGGACGCAAATGGCTGGGATGTTACACGTGAGTTCTATTACAACGATGCGGGCCAACAAATCAACAACCTAGCCCTCTCTGTTCAAGCCCGTTGTAAAAATCTAACGCCCGATGATGCTAGCTGGCCAGAAGATGGTTACCGTGGAGATTACATCATTGATCTCGCGGAAAGCTACATGCAAGGGGACACCGTAGAATCCGAGGACCAATCGTTTACCGGTGCTAAAGATGCAAACGACTTAGATTCAATTCGCCACTTTGCCGTGGCTTATCTTCGCCGTGAACAAGACCTAGACTTAAAAGCGTTCGCGGTTGATTTCGATGTCTACTTCCTCGAATCTTCACTTTACTCTGAAGGAAAAGTTGAAGCCGCCGTTCAAACACTCATCAAAAACGGTTTTACATACGAAGATGGGGGCGCATTATGGTTGCGTACGACAGACTTTGGAGATGATAAAGACCGCGTCATGCGTAAGACTGATGGTGGTTATACCTACTTCGTACCTGATGTAGCTTACCACCTCGACAAATGGCAACGCGGTTTCGAATGCGTTTTAAATGAACAAGGCGCAGATCACCACAGCACTATTACGCGTGTGCGTGCTGGGCTGCAAGCGCTAGACGTAGGCATCCCTAAAGGATGGCCTGATTATGTACTACACCAAATGGTTACAGTGATGCGTGGTGGCGAAGAGGTTAAAATCTCGAAGCGTGCCGGCAGCTATTTAACCCTCCGCGACCTAATTGATGAAGTCGGCCGCGATGCGACACGTTATTTCTTAGCAGCAAGAAAATCAGATAGTCATCTAACATTTGATATTGATCTTGCTCGATCTCAATCAGCGGACAACCCCGTTTATTACATTCAATATGCACATGCACGCGTCTGTTCAATCTTCCGCAAGCTGGCAGAGAACGACCTAACATGGGATCTAGATACCGGCAAAGCGGCACTGACTCACCTCGAGCTTGAATCTGAGAAAAACCTTGTTATCAACCTAGGCCGCTATCCTGAGGTTGTAAAAAATGCAGCCACAGCTAGAGAACCACACCAGATTGCTAACTACCTTAAAGAGCTAGCAGGTGATTTCCACACCTATTACAATTCGGAAAAAACGCTGGTTGATGATGCCGATATTCGTAATGCACGACTAACATTAGCCGTTGCCGTTCGACACGTACTCGCAAATGGTTTAGATCTACTTGGCGTAACAGCACCGGAGCAGATGTAAAACCATGGCCTCCCGCAAGGATTATGCAAAAAACAAACGCGGCTCTGCATCAGCTAGCCGCTCGCGACCAAGCCCTAAGAAAGCAGCCCCCAAAACAAAAAGGCGCTTCCCTACAGGCTTGCTCGCAATCACTTTGCTTTTACTGGGAGGCCTCAGCTTTGGCCTTTTCAAGCTCACACAAGTAGAACCGGGCAGTGAAAAACATAGCCCAATAGCTAAAAGCACTCCTAAAGCCACAAACAAGGTCACTGAAAAAGTCCCTGCCAAAAACAAAGCGCCAGTGACAGAAAAATCAACCAACCAAAATGATACTAAGCGTTTTGAATTTTACGAGATGCTGAAAAAAAGCGAAGTCGAAACCGCTAAGGTGGATGCTTATAAATCGACACCAAAAGACGCTAAAAGCCAGCAAAAATATTTGCTTCAAGCGGGGTCTTTTAAAGCTAAAGCCGATGCGGAAAGGATGCGTGCTCAGTTAATTTTACTTGGGCTACCCAACGTCCATACAGACAGCAGTAAAAACAAAGACGGTACAACATGGTACCGCGTTCGTTTAGGTCCTTTCGATAACCGCTCACGCTTATCCAAAGCTTATGACAAACTGGTACAACAGAATATTCAGCCATTACGCATCAAACAATAATTCGGCAACCTCCCTCTCCTCCATTCGTTTTCTTAAAGAAGGCTTTTACGACAAAAAGCCTTGAAATTCATCTCAGCGTCACCATCTTTCTGTAAACCCATAACGCAAGCCGTATTACGACCTTTACATCGCTTTATACGTAATGCGCTCTAATACAAACTCCCATTCTAGGAGCAGAAAATGACAACGATTGTATCGGTACGCCGCGGAGATAAAGTGGTCGTCGGTGGTGATGGCCAAGTTTCATTAGGCAATACGGTCATGAAAGGCAGCGCAAAAAAAGTAAACGTACTCACTAAACATGCTGTTATTACTGGTTTTGCTGGCTCTACAGCTGACGCAATCACCTTACGCGATCTCTTCGAACAGCAATTAGAAAAACACCAGGGCAACATCGTTAATGCCGTCATCCACCTTGCTCGCGAATGGAGAAGCGACCGCGTACTGCGTCGTTTAGAAGCCCTCATGCTCGTTGCGAATAAAGAAAAAACCTATCTCATATCAGGAAGCGGGGATGTAATCGAACCCGAAGATGGCGTCATTGCTATTGGCTCGGGCGGAAACTTTGCTCTAGCTGCCGCCCGCGCATTAACAGATAACACGGACTTAGGCGCAAAGGAGATCGTCGAAAAAAGCTTGCATATTGCAGCAGGCATCTGCGTCTTCACTAACGGAAATCTAACCATCGAACAACTCGATTCTTCTGCCAGCTAAGGAGCTAACATATGTCTAACATGACCCCACGTGAAATTGTATCCGAGCTGGATCGCCACATCATCGGACAAGATGAAGCCAAACGCGCCGTTGCTATCGCGCTGAGAAACCGCTGGCGCCGTATGCAGCTTAATGACGAGCTACGTACTGAAGTTACTCCCAAAAACATCCTGATGATTGGCCCTACCGGTGTTGGTAAAACTGAAATTGCCCGCCGATTGGCAAAACTAGCCAACGCCCCTTTTATCAAAATTGAAGCAACTAAATTCACAGAAGTTGGCTATGTAGGCCGTGATGTTGAAACGATCATCCGTGATTTAGTTGATATGTCGATCAAGCTCCTTCGCGAAACGGAGATGGAAAAAGTTCGCTTCCGTGCGGAAGAAGCCGCCGAAGAACGCATACTTGATGCCCTGCTTCCACCCGCAAGACCTGCCAATTTAGGTGAGCAACCGGCAAAACAAGAAGACAGTGCAACGCGTCAAGTTTTCCGCAAAAAGCTGCGCGAAGGTCAGTTGGACGACAAAGAGATCGATATCGATGTAGCACCACCGCAAATGGGCGTCGAAATCATGGCACCTCCAGGCATGGAAGAGATGACCAATCAGCTGCAAGGCATGTTCTCCGGCATGAACGGTGGCAAGAAACAGTCACGCCGAATGAAGATAAAAGAAGCCTTCAAAATGCTGACGGATGAAGAAGCTGCTAATTTGGTCAAAGAAGACGAGCTTAAGCAAAATGCCGTTGAATTGGTTGAACAGCACGGCATCGTTTTTTTAGATGAGATCGATAAAGTCTGTAAAAACGGTTCGAACAACAGCGGAGAAGTATCGCGCGAAGGTGTGCAGCGTGACCTGTTACCATTAATAGAAGGCTGCACGGTCAGTACTAAATATGGCATGATCAAAACAGATCATATCCTATTTATCGCCTCTGGCGCGTTCCACCTCTCTAAACCATCGGATCTTATTCCAGAGCTACAAGGTCGCTTACCTATTCGAGTAGAGCTAAACGCGCTAACGCCTGATGACTTCCGCCGCATTCTTAAAGAACCCAATGCTTCGTTAACCGAGCAATATAGAGCGCTTCTTAACACGGAAGGTGTCGATGTTGAATTTACTGACGATGGCATCCACCGCGTTGCGGAACTCGCTTTCGAAGTCAATGAAAGCACCGAAAATATTGGCGCACGTCGTTTGCACACGATGATGGAACGTCTATTGGAAGAGCTATCGTTCTCAGCTTCCGACTGCTCTGGACAGACAATTACCGTTAACCGTGCCTTCGTCGATCAACAACTAAGCGAGCTTAGTCAAGACGAAGATCTAAGTCACTACATCCTGTAATGTAAACCGGAAAGAGACCCTATTATGTCGACAGCGCCATTACCAACTGAGATAACTCTGCATAAAAAATCACGTACGCTGGAGCTTGCATACGGCGCTGAGCGATTCGAGCTTACAGCCGAGTATCTCCGTGTCTACTCCCCCTCGGCAGAGGTTCGTGGGCATGGCATTGGTAATGGGGTACTTCAAACCGGGAAAAAGCTAGTAGGGATTAAAGAATTAATCCCTGCTGGCAATTACGCAATCAAAATAGTCTTTGATGATGGTCATGACAGCGGGCTATATACATGGGACTGCCTTCATGATCTAGCTTACGAATACGACCACTACTGGGCAAAGTATTTAGATAAACTAGCAGAAGCCGGTGAGAGCAGAGATGGTGGAATGATTGCTCGCGGCTAGGTAAGCACGACTCAGTGGGTGACTACTAGACTGTGTTTTTAGGAACACAACTAAAGTTCCTACCGACATTTCCAAGACAACACTCCCTCATATGGGTACAATTCGAGCATCCAATTTTAAGACCACTCAGGACATCTGAAATGACTGACCAGCGAAACGATGACACCACTCACTTTGGCTTCGAAGATGTAAAAAAAGAAGAAAAAGTACAGCGTGTTGCTGATGTATTCCATAGTGTCGCTGGCAAATACGACCTAATGAACGATCTGATGTCTGGTGGTGTTCATCGCTTGTGGAAACGAATCACCATCGAACAGAGCGGAGTCCGTACAGGCCATACCGTTCTCGATATCGCAGGTGGCACTGGCGATCTAACCATGCGTTTTTCTCGTCTCGTTGGCCCTAGCGGTAAAGTCGTTTTAGCCGATATCAACGACTCTATGCTTAAAGTCGGTAGAGACAAGCTGATGGATAAAGGGGTCACAGGCAATGTAGAGTTTGTACAGGCCAACGCTGAGGCACTTCCTTTCCCAGACAACACCTTTGACGTAATCACAATTGCTTTTGGTCTGCGAAATGTGACCGACAAAGATGCCGCATTGCGCTCAATGGCACGCGTACTGAAGCCGGGCGGAAAAGTAATGGTTTTGGAGTTTTCTAAAACCGATAATCCTTTACTGACTAAAGCTTACGACTTTTACTCATTTAACATTCTTCCTCATATGGGCTCAGCCATTGCGGGTGACGCCGATAGCTATCGCTACTTAGCCGAGTCAATCCGCATGCACCCTGACCAGGAAACGCTGAAAAGAATGATGCAGGACGCAGGCTTAACCAACTGTAAATTTCAAAATATGACAGGCGGGATTGTTGCGCTTCATACCGGCATCAAACCTTAACCTAAAAGAGCCCTTCTAATGATAGAGATGCTGCAAGCCACGTTTTTCACAACCGCAGAAGAGATCTGCAACCAACTACTAAAACGTGACCCTATCACACTGCAGCATCTGAGCTACCTAGAAGGGAATGTTATCGCAGTTGAGATTAGCTCACCGCAACAAACACTCTTTATTCTCCCTCACTCCGACGGCATTCAAATTCAAGCACAATGCCAGAATACTCCCGACGCCATACTAAGCGGTACTGCGCTAGACTTTTTCACACTGCTAACGACTAAGAACAAAGCCGATGCCATGTTTGGTAAAACCATTAAGGTATCCGGTGATAGTGCGCTTGCGACCCGTTTTCAGGAGATTCTTGCCGATGCACAAATTGACTGGGAGATGATACTTGCGGATATCATTGGCGAGCTTCCTGCTCACCAACTAGCTCTCTATTTAAAATGGAAAGCCTCTTGGTACAAAGGCGCTGGCAGTAGTTTGCTTGCTAATCTGGATGAATACCTCAAAGAAGAGATTCGGTTTTTGCCTACCCGCCCTGAAACAGATAGCTTTTACACTGAGATCGATGCACTCCAAGAACGCGTGGAACGTCTCAGCGCTAAAATTTCTGCATTACATACCGCTTAAAACGGCTTCACAACAACCATAATTAAGATTGGAATAAAAATAATTAGCGGAAGCTCATTAAACAAACGAAAGTATCGACCGCTTCGATCCAATATTCCTTTACGCAGTTTATTCAAATAAACCTTACACCAATAGTGATACCCTATCAGCAACACAACCAATAAAAGCTTGGCATGCAACCAACCTCCGCTAAAGCCATAACCTAGCCACAACCAAGCCCCTAGTCCCAAAGTGAACACTGCCATCAAGCTCATAAAGCCATAAAGCTTACCCGCCATAATCTCTAGACGTGCAACATCTTCTCCAGCTTCTCGTCCCTCAACATAATGCACAAAGATGCGCGGCAAATAGAAAATGCCAGCCATCCAGCTCGTCATCGCTAAGATATGAAACGCTTTAATCCACAACATGGACCATCTCCTCAATAACCAAGTAAAGGGTAGAGCTCACCGCGCTTAACATCGCGAGTTGCCGATTGTATTGTGCCATCTTGCTGCCAGCGTGCAATCAAACGACGCAACACCGGCTTAACTTCGTTCTCGGTCATACCATTTTTCACCTCTTCACTGTAAAGCATTCGAAGAAGTAAGCCATCAAGACCGGAGAGCAGATTTTCAGGTGTTTTATCATTAAAAATTGAAGGGTACACACGATCAGAATCATTTGGCAGCCCCATAACCTGTGTAATTTCCTCAACAACACATGTCACTAATTTTCCATGCATCCTCGCCTGATCAACAGGAATAACAACCCCCGCTTCCTTAATTTCATTGCGACCATTTACCCTAAAGTTCGCCATACACACAGCCCCTTGCACAACGGATTCCGCACGTTTACCAAACAACCGGCCAACCTGAGACTTCCACTCTTTTTGCCGAGTAAAAACAATGGTTAAATTGGCTTGTTTAGCCGTTTTCACAAACTCAATGGGATGTTTAGTAAGGGAAGATAAGTGCTCAATATGCATACGAACAAGCTCCGTATGAAGCTCCTTATCTCCGACCTGATGATCCAACCATACCTTTATCGGCTGATTCCAACGCCGAACCACATGCCCCTGTTGAGAGTACTCATTTCGCAAGGCAACCTCGGTAAAAGCAGTTATTAGGTATGATGGCTGCTGCCACCTAGAGGCCGCTAAAGAAGAGAACGCGGCCGCCATTAAGAGAAGAAATATAAGGCTTTGACGAACGAAGAGTAACATTAGACAGCCTGCGTGGTGATACTAAGCAACTTATCTAGCTCGACACGCAGCTTATCATCTGGTGATATTGGCCCAACCCCCGCAGGTGTTCCGGTTAAAACAACATCACCCGGTTCCAATGTAAAGAACTCACTACAATAACTAATCAAAGGTAACACTTGATTGAGCATTTGAGAGCTGTTCCCCTGCTGACGCAACTCATCGTTTACCCAAAGCCGAATATCTAGAGCCTGAAGATCTTCAACCTCATCCAAACTCACGAAACTTGATAGCGGGCAAGAGCCATCAAACCCTTTAGACTTTTCCCAAGGATGACCTTTCGCTTTCAGCTGGCTCTGAAGGTCTCGTAGTGTCAGATCTAGTCCTAACCCAACCCCGATTATGGCCGCTTTAGCTTGAACGGGAGAGGCGTGCTTTAGCGTCTCACCAATTAAAATCGACATCTCCGTTTCAAAATGTACAGACCCATAATCTCTAGGCACAAAAAAGGGCTCAGACATATCCACGACACTCGTCGATGGTTTAATGAACAACATTGGCTCTGTAGGTATCGGGTTATTCAACTCTGCAGCATGCTCAGCAAAGTTGCGGCCCACACAGATGACTTTACCCGTCGGTAATTTCAGGGGCGATCCATTCAAATATTGATGCTGATAACTCATGCTCTTCCTTAAATGCTAAACGATGAATCCGCTAAGTTTACCCGCCGAATAAATCTGGGGCCAGTAAAGCGCTATTGAGGTTTATTGAAGCGACATTGCAAGACTACCGCTAGAATGAAAGTTAACGTTAGTACACACAACGAGCCTAAAACAATTCCTTTCCAACCGGCAAACTGCCAAAAAGGATGTAAATAGAAGCCACCAACGCTTGCGCCAAGGTAATAAAAAACCAAATACAATGAAGAGGCGGTAGCTCTAGCGCTTTTAGCATGCCGACTAACCCAACTGCTAGCGGTAGAATGCGCAACAAAAAAACCAAATGCATTAATTAAAAAGCCAACCACAATCGCCAAAATGGACGGAATCAAAGTGACAAGGGAACCGATCATGATGCACATCGTTCCCATCGCGATAACGACAGGCTGAGTGTATTTAAGGCTTAGCCGGCCAGAGATAGCAGAACCTATAGTGCCACTCAAATAAGTCAGGAATAACATCCCCAAAAGGCTCGCGGAGAGATGATAAGGAGCAGCCGCTAACAGAAAAGTAGCGTAACTATATTGGTTAATAAAAATAAAAAAGTTAAAACCTCCGATCAAACACGCAAGCAACAACAGAGGATTTTGTAGATGCCTTACAATATCGAGCAAGATACCTTTAGGTCTTAACGGTTTTGCAGTAAATTGATGTGACGGAGGCAATAAGTAGATAAAAACAGCTAAGCAGCAAGCACTCATCAAACTCATCACAACAAAAACATCTTGCCAACCCAGTAACTCCCCGACAAAACCACCAATAAGCCTGCCACCTATACCGCCGATAGTGTTCCCACTAATATATAGGCCGACGGCCACCATCACCGCCTTTTGATGAAATTCATCTCCCATATAAGCGATAGCTATTGCCGGGAGGCCTGCTAAACATACCCCCTGAATCGCCCGTAAAAGAAACAATTGCTCAAAGCTCGTTACTAGCGATAAAGCCACACCACAAATAACGACCCCCACCATACTAGCGATCATCAATCTAGTGCGCCCTAGGGCATCGGAAAGCGGTCCAAAAAAGAGTAAAGACAACCCTAACGTTAGGGTTGTCACAGTAAAACTCCAACTGGCTTTCAAGGGAGAAATTTCAAATTCAGCTGCGAGTGTCGGCAAAAGAGGTTGGGTCACATACACATTTGCAAACACCATAAAAGAACCCAAACACAGGGCTAGAGTGGCGCGCCAAAATTGCGTTGTTCCTATCTCAATCATCGTTAACTCCTAGATTTCAGAGAACGATACCAACCCGAAAAGAATAATTAAAATATATAATCTTGATTGCTTTGATAATAAAATCTTATACATGGACATAAAACATCTTCGTTATTTTAAGCAAGTAGCCGATCAGGGCAGCTTCACCAAAGCGGCAGCACTTTTACATATTGCTCAGCCCGCGATTAGTATGACTATCAAAAAACTAGAAGAGGAGTTAGCACTCACCCTCTTTCACCGACAAGATCGTAAAGTCAGCCTTACAGACGAAGGACGCCACCTCTACAAGCACGCCAGCCGTATTATTCAGGCAACCGATGATGCACTGCTCGAAATGCAAGAACTAAAAGGCCTTATCAGAGGTGATGTTCGGGTCGGAATACCCAGCATGCTTGGTTCTTACTACTTCCCTCCCATCCTCATGGCCTTTCGTCACCGCTTCCCCCAACTAAACCTAACCGTTATCGATGGTGGAGCAGGAAAGTTACAACAACTGTTGGAAAATAGTGAACTGGATCTCGCTGTAATCGTCGACGAAACAACCCCTTCGACACTAGAAACAGAGGTTTTTCTACGTGAACAAATGATGGTCATTTGCCCAAAGGACCACGCTTTCTCTTCCCTAAAAAGTATTAGCTATTCAGACTTTTTCGCTGAAGAGCTCGTCATGTTTAACAGTGGCTATTTCCATCGCAACGTCGTCGACCGCATTGCGCTTACATCCAATACCACACCTAAGATTAGCGTTGAGACCAATCTAATTCCGCTAATAAAATCGATTGTAAAACAGGGGTTCGCAATCTCAACCTTAATGTCTATGGTCATAGAGAGTGAGCCCGAACTTATAGCTCGCCCTTTTACAAAGCCTGTTTGGTTGGATTTATCCATTGCTTGGCGCCGTGATGGTTACCTATCCCAAGCCAACCAGACCTTTGTCAGCTTTCTACTGGAACAAAGCGCTGATAATTCACGATAAACCCTCAGGTTGCAGGGATCTGCTTTTATCTTTATGATTCGCGAAAATTTATTGGAGATCAGCATATGTTGAATGTAAATGAGTATTTCGATGGCACCGTCAAATCTATCGGCTTCGAAAATACAGAAGGTAAAGTAACTGCTGGCGTTATGGCTCCAGGCGAATACGAGTTCGGCACAAGCGAAAATGAACTGATGAAAGTCGTCAGCGGCGAACTCATTGTTAAGCTTCCCGGTAGCGAAACATTCCAATCTTTCCCGACTGGCACTGAATTTAATGTTGCCGCAAACCAGAGCTTCCAACTAAAAGTTGAGCAAGCAACAGCTTATATCTGCATCTACAGCTAATCGCTCTAAAGCTTTTTATATTCTCCGTTGGGCATCGCTCTATTCTAGACAACCCACGGGGAATATAAGCCTATATCCCCCAAAAACAGCATTTCCTCTCTTTGATCCAATTCATCTCAACTCAAGTTGAATATTTTTCCACCGTTCTAGACGGTTCATTCATCCATTTCAACTAAGGCTGTGATAATATGCGCGCTTTATTTTTAAGCGACTAAACCTGTGGCGCACCTGTTTACAGGAAATGACCACGCAAATAAGAGCTGCACACCATGAGTAATACAACCTCTCTTGATAAAAGCAAAATCAAAATATTGCTACTAGAAGGCGTTCACCAATCTGCGGTAGACACTTTTAATCAGAATGGTTACACCAACATCGAATTTCTGACTGGTTCCCTACCGGAAGAAGAACTGATTGCACGTGTAAAAGATGTTCACTTCATCGGTATTCGCTCCCGTACTCAGTTAACTGCTAATGTCTTCGAAGCAGCAGAAAAGCTGGTTGCGGTTGGCTGTTTCTGTATTGGTACGAACCAAGTTAACCTTGAAGCGGCAACTATGCGCGGCGTTGCGGTATTTAACGCACCGTTCTCAAATACACGATCTGTAGCTGAGCTAGTGATTGCTGAAGCTATTTTACTGCTGCGTGGCGTAGCGGAGAAAAGTGCAAAAGCTCACCGTGGCGAATGGCAGAAATCTGCCAAAAACTCTTATGAGATTCGAGGCAAGAAGCTTGGTATCGTAGGTTATGGCAGCATCGGTTCTCAGCTTAGCGTTATTGCTGAAGCTATGGGCATGCAGGTTTATTTCTATGATGTAGTCACTAAACTTGCACTAGGTAACGCAACGCAAGTCAGCTCACTTAAAGAACTGCTCAACATCAGTGATATCGTTTCACTGCATGTACCAGAAACACCATCAACCCAAGATATGATGGGCGAAGCTCAGTTTGCAGAGATGAAACAAGGTTCTATCTTCTTGAATGCTGCTCGCGGGACAGTTGTAGTCATAGACGATCTTTGCAAAGCGTTAGATTCAGGCCGTTTACTCGGTGCTGCGGTTGACGTATTCCCGGTTGAGCCGCGTACGAATAACGACGAATTCATCTCTCCTCTTCGTGAATATGACAATGTTTTCCTAACACCTCATGTCGGTGGCTCAACAATGGAAGCACAGGAAAACATCGGCTATGAAGTTGCTGAGAAACTGATCAAATACAGTGATAACGGTTCATCTATCACATCCGTTAACTTCCCTGAAGTAGCACTTCCAGAACATCCAAATGTTCACCGTTTGCTACACGTTCACAATAACGTCCCAGGGATCATTGCTGCGATTAACACCGTTTTCTCCGAAAATAGCGTTAATATTAGCGGACAATACCTACAAACCAACGAAAAAGTTGGCTACGTAGTAGTTGACGTCGATGCCGATGGCTCTCAAATTGCTCTAGAAAACTTAAAACAGATCGAAGGCACCATTCGTTGTCGTCGTTTGTTCTAAATTTATAGAAATTACAAAACGGGTGACCTATGGTCACCCGTTTTCGTTTTCCCACTGTATAAACGCTTCAGCAATATGCTGAAACACCTCACGACGATATTGATCCGTTTCATTCACTAGATGATGCTTCGCCTCATCAACTAATTTCAATTCAAGCTCCGGATATAAACGACCGAGTATTGCCATATTATGGTGCCAGTCGACCGTCCCATCATCCGTTCCTTGAATCATATGAATCTTTCCTAAAACCGGCTTATGATTTTCAAGCCAATCTCCCCATGCCAGCATTGCCCCGATCCAACTCACAGGTATCTCTTTATGCTGCAGTGGATCTTGTTCAGTAATGAAACGCCGAAATTCGACATCATGAGAGTTTCGGCTATATCGACGAGGCACTTTACTCACCACATACTTAAACCACCTAAACTTTCTTCTTATTGAGCGCCACAAACTCGGTCGCACCAGAGGGGCAAGTAGAATACGGCAACCCGAAACAGACAGGCGTTTTTCTGTGAACAGTAGCTGATGAGCCATAACAACAGCGGCTCCGGTACTTTGACCCACAAAATGGATTGGAGATCGTAATTCGCCTTTCATTCCCGACACTAACTCGGCTAACTGTGTCGCATAATGTTTGAAGTCATCGACAGAAAGCGCATCGCCATCCGATAAACCGTGACCGGTTAAATCATAACAAAGGACATCAAACTTAAGAGCGAGCAGTAATCCAATCAAATGCCGATAGAGCCCAACGTGGTCCATATAACCATGAACCACAACAACCGTTCCTCGAGATTCGTGTCGTTGAGGTTGTGCATATCGCTGAACAGTCACCGAGACATCGTCCAGAGTTATGCGACCAATTTTGTATACCGAATGCGTTGCCAATTCGAGCAACTGATAATACTGCAGATAAACACGCACCTGATCACTAGGAATGCCGTCATCCGCTTTATCATATGACGGCAAACCCATAACCAGCAGATGGCGATCAAACTGTTTCATACGCTTTTCCTAATACACTGGCGACAGAAAAACAGCCAATACTCTCTATAACTGTAGCTTATATTGCACCACATTCGCTCAACTTATACCGAACATAAGGCGTAGTTATCATACTTTAGGGCCTACTTAGGCGACATCCACTCCTGTTTGCGCTACTGTTGCAATGCACAATGAGAGCTGCACTCTATAGCAGCTTCGACTTCATTCAGTCACGGTTGCCTCGCACCTGGACTGGCAGAACATATAATTGGGGCAATTCATTATGAGTCAAAGGATACAGAGCGGCGGTCTTCAAGTTGCAGCGTCTCTATACAATTTCGTCAACAACGAAGCACTGCCAGGCACTGGCGTTACGAGCGAACAGTTTTGGGCTGGCTTTGATGCACTTGTTCACGACTTAGCACCTAAAAATCGCGATCTTCTCGTTAAACGTGATGCAATCCAAGAACAAATAGATGCTTGGCACCGCGAGCGCCAAGGCCAAGCATTTAACTTAGAAGCCTATAAAGGCTTTCTTACTGAGATCGGTTATCTCCTACCTGAAGGCGAAGATTTCACTGCTACAACCGCCAATGTTGACCCTGAAATGGCAACCATGGCTGGACCGCAGCTGGTAGTACCCGTAATGAATGCTCGCTTTGCACTCAATGCTGCAAATGCACGCTGGGGCAGCCTTTATGATGCCTTGTACGGAACCGATGCGGTATCCGAAGAGGGTGGCGCCGAAAAAACTGGTGCTTACAATCCGGCACGTGGTGCCAAAGTAATTGCTGCAGCCCGTGAGTTTTTAGATCAAGCCGCAGCACTTGCCTCTGGCTCCCATAAAGATTCTGCCGGCTATTCCATCGTCGATGGCCAACTCGCGGTTGCAATGACTAATGGTAGCGAAAGTACATTAGCCGATAGCACCAAGTTAATTGGTTTTACTGGCGATGCCTCAACACCCGCATCCATTTTATTTAAGAACAACGGTCTTCATTTCGAAGTACAGATCGATCGTGACAATGGTATCGGTAAAGATGATGCTGCTGGCATCAAAGATATCGTTATGGAAGCAGCGTTAACCGCTATCATGGACTGCGAAGATTCTGTCGCAGCAGTAGACGGCGATGATAAAGTTGTCATCTATCGTAACTGGCTGGGTCTCATGAAAGGAGACCTAACAGAAGAAGTGAGCAAAGGCGGTAAAACGTTCACGCGTACCATCAATGCAGATCGAGAATTCACAGCACTAGATGGCTCTAACATCGCACTTAAAGGCCGCAGCCTGATGTTTGTTCGTAACGTAGGTCATCTAATGACGAACGAAGCGATTCTTGATAAGCATGGCAACGAGATCCCTGAAGGGATTATGGACGGTGTAGTTACGACCCTTATCTCCATCCACGATATGCAGGGTAATGGCCAATTTAGCAACACTAAAACTGGCTCTACTTACATCGTAAAACCGAAGATGCATGGCCCTGAAGAAGTGGCTTTTGCTAACGAACTCTTCGCCCGCATTGAAGATATGTTGGGATTAGAGCGCTTCACCATGAAAATGGGCATCATGGATGAAGAACGCCGTACAACCGTTAATCTTAAAGAGTGTATCCGCGCAGCCAAAGAGCGTGTGGTATTTATCAATACAGGTTTCCTTGATCGCACCGGTGATGAGATACATACATCAATGGAAGCAGGTCCAATGATCCGTAAAGGTGATATGAAACAAGCGGCTTGGATCTCCTCTTACGAAGATTGGAACGTTGATAACGGCCTTCTTTGTGGCCTGCAAGGGCGTGCTCAAATTGGTAAAGGCATGTGGCCGATACCTGATCAGATGGCTAACATGCTTAAAGCTAAAATCGGTCATCCTTTGTCAGGTGCTAATACGGCATGGGTTCCATCTCCTACAGCAGCAGTGCTGCACGCAACCCACTACCATCAAGTAGATGTATTTGCCCGTCAGGACGAACTGAAGTCTCGCACCCGTGCAGATCTAGATAACATTCTGACAATTCCGGTTGAAGCGAACCCAACTTGGAACGAAGCAGAGATCCAAGAAGAGCTAGATAACAACGCCCAGGGTATCCTTGGCTATGTTGTCCGTTGGGTAGACCAAGGTGTTGGCTGCTCCAAAGTACCCGATATTAATGATGTAGGCTTAATGGAAGACCGCGCTACCTTGCGTATATCTAGCCAGCACATTGCAAACTGGTTACGCCACGGCATCTGCTCAGAAGCTCAAGTTATGGAAACATTAAAACGTATGGCTGCAGTCGTTGATCGCCAAAACGACAACGACCCACTCTATCGTCCAATGTCACCTAACTTTGAAGATAGCATCGCGTTTGCTGCCGCTTGCGAGCTAGTAATCGAAGGCTGCAAACAACCTAATGGTTACACTGAGCCAGTTTTGCACCGCCGTCGTATCGAAGCTAAAGCAAAGTTTGGTGCTTAATAAGTACTAATTCCGAGCAAAACTAGCAGATATTAAAACCGCGCATATCGGAAACGAATGCGCGGTTTTTTTTATATGCGATAAACTAACAGTAAACACGCTTCGACTATTGAGTTTATGCTGACTATTGAACCTGCTGAGCAACTTGCTCTCTTTATCCAAAATAACCCGCGTCTAGTCATTCTCACCGGTGCTGGGGTTAGTACTGATTCTGGAATACCCGCTTATAGAGATAAACAGGGGAACTGGCAGCACTCGGCTCCTGTCCAACATAAAGAGTTTATGCAAAGCCATTATGCACGCCAACGCTATTGGGCGCGCAGCTTAATCGGCTGGCCTATCATTCGAGATGCTCGCCCTAGTGAAGCGCATATTGCTTTAACTAAGTTAGAGCAGCTCGGATATACCCAGCTATTGATCACCCAGAATGTCGATCGTCTGCACCAAAAAGCAGGTAGCCAGCAGGTAATCGATCTACATGGTCGCTCTGATAAAGTTAAATGCATGGAATGCCATACATTGTATGATCGTGTGGACATTCATGACCGCAGCTTATTAGATAACCCTCACTTCCAAACCTTAAAAGCCTCTGCCAAACCAGACGGCGATGCTGATTTAGAAAGCGTACACTTCGAAAGCTTTACAGTGCCTGCATGCGAACGCTGCGGGGGAGTACTCAAACCCGATGTTGTTTACTTTGGCGACAACGTCCCTAAAGAGCGTGTTTTTAATGCCTTAGACACTCTTAAAAAAGCAGATGGGCTACTGACAGTAGGAAGTTCTTTGATGGTCTATTCAGGGTATAGGTTTTGTAAAAGGGCAAGTGAATGGCATAAACCGATTTGCTCACTAACCCTCGGTATTACACGAGCAGATCCAATCCTTGATATGAAACTGAATGCTGCAGTCGCAGACACTCTAACCGGAGCTGTAGAGCGTTTAACATGCGAAACATAAGCCGCTCAGCTTCTTTTATTCATAGATTCCGACTATCAAGAATCCCCTCTCGACTGTAATTTGCCTTATAATAAAGAAATAAACACTATTGAGAGTTAAAAATGGCTAAGCGCGCCTGTGCAAGACATATCCTAGTAAAAACACGCGACCAAGCGGAAAAGCTTAAAAAGCAGCTTAAATTAGGGTCCGACTTCGCTAAGCTAGCAAAGAAGCATTCATTTTGCCCTACCGCTAAGCGCGGAGGAGACCTCGGCGAATTTGGCCGCGGACAGATGGTTAAACCTTTCGAAGACGTTGTCTTCAAAAAACCGCTACATGTTGTCCACGGCCCGGTAAAAACACGCTTTGGCTGGCATTTAATAGAAACGATTTATCGTAAGTAACTGTCAGGCCTCAACTTGCGCAACATACGTTATTGCGGCCTTTATTTTTAGCCTCGTACAAAGCGGTATCGGCTAATTGCACATGTAAATCCAGATCTAACCTTTCACGTTGAGTTGCAACACCGATACTCAACGTTACCGCTTGCCCTGCAACGTCTACAATAGCAGCACTCCCCTCTACCCCACTTCTGATGCGCTCCGCTATTCGACTCGCTTGATCCAAATTTGTTTCAGGCAATAATAGAATAAACTCCTCACCACCCCATCGCCCTAAACAATCGGATGGCCTTAAACTCTGACTCAATACACCAGAGATCAACTGCAGCACTTCATCGCCTCTCGCATGCCCACCTAAATCATTAATCTCTTTAAAATGGTCAATATCCATCATAAGTAATGACAGAGGCTTCTCGCTACGCAAGTGGCTGCTTTGATAGCGCTGATAACGCTCAGCAAACGCACGACGATTTAACAACCCCGTTAAAGGATCTTGCCAAGCCACGCTTTCCAGCTCTTGTTGATAATGATTAAGTGCGCGTAGCAGTAACAAAAGAACGATACCTGTAACGAGTGCGCAGATAAGTAAAGTAATGAGCAAAGGCGTAAAGAGATGCTCAGCCGCTTTCCCCTCTTCTGCCTCTACACATAAAATAAGATCTAACTCTTCAATATGACGTGTATTTAATAAGTAGGTTTTACCTTCACGTCTATATGAAAAACGCCCCTCTTTAGCAGATAAAATGTCATAAACAACATCGCTCATACCGCTCTCTTGATAAAGGTTACTGGCAAGCGGAAGCGCCTGATCATGCAATAAAAGGTCTCCCTGTCGCGTAACAAAAAAGACATTATTGCCGTAGCGGGCGCGGTAATCTGAAAGGATCGTTTTAATGTTGGCCAAATTTAGCCCTAAGCCTGTTGCACCCAGAAAAGAGCCATCTGACGTCCGTACCTTAAAGTTAATAAATATGGTTAATTCATCATCATTGGCCATATCTGGATCGAGATTTAGCTCATTATCGCCGGCCATCTGGCGAACACGAAAATACCAATCATCACGTGAATCTTCCTCTGACACCTGCTTTAGAATGCCATCGGCATGATAATAATTGCGTGTTAAATCGGAGACCATAAAAGCAGTAAAAGCCCCGTACTTTTGCTTTACCTCCTTTAAATATCGAGTGACTGCAGCAACATCCTGCTCACCACCTAAAATCCAGTCTTTCAGGAACGTATCATTCCCCATAAAAGACGATACCGTTCTTGGCTTTATTAAGTCACGCTGCACTTCGGCATAAATATTATCGCTTGTAAGCGGAAGTTCATGCTCAACCAGTGTATTCAGTGCAGATTGTCGGGACAGATAAAAGCTGACGCTAGCAGTCACTAAGAAACCGATAATAATGAGTAGACTGACAACCACTAACATCCTTTGTTTAAATTTCACCTACACACGCCCTTATAAGGTTGTTTAACTATTCAACTATAGTTTTCCCATAAGACAGCCTATTTTGTCACTAGATATCTAACTGAATCCGATTATAAATTTGATAAACATCAATACAGATCATACTCAGCCAATATATAATTAATAACCATTATCAATTTCATTTACCTTTTTACGGTTATTAACTTATGTATAAACGCACTCACTTTTTGGCAATCACTCTACTAGGATTAGCGCTCAGTGCCTGCATTGGCACCTCTAACCAGGGTAAGACCCCGATGACGCTAACCAAAGAGCAACTCGGTGAGCGTTTATACTTCGATACAAACTTATCGATGAACAAAACACAGTCCTGCGCCACCTGCCACGCGCCAACTCACGGTTTTTCAGATCCTCGTGATAACGGTGTTAACGGTGCATATTCGCTAGGCGATGACGGGAACTCATTGGGAGACCGTAACGCGCCTACCGCCGCATACGCCATGTTCAGTCCCAGCTTCAGTTTTAACAGCAAAGGTGAATATATTGGTGGACAGTTCCATGATGGCCGTGAAGACAACCTAGCAGGCCAAGCAGGCGGGCCACCAACAAACCCCATAGAAATGGGTATGCCGAGCCAATCAGCTATTGTTGATCGTTTACAAGAAAACCCTATCTACGTCGCATCTTTCAAAAAAATATACGGCAATACATTATTTTCAGACGTAGAACAAAGCTATGCCGCGATGGCTGACAGCATTGCAAGCTTTGAGCGCACAGAACTCTTTGCTCCATTTGACTCAAAATACGACCGCTATTTGAAAGGGAAATACACGATGACAGAGCAAGAGGAACTTGGGCGTACCCTATTTTTCTCACAGCAATTCACCAACTGCAATCTCTGCCACCAGCTGAATAAATCACAACGTCATGCTCAAGAAACATTCACAAATTATGAATATCATAATATTGGCGTACCGACTAATATCGAAGGCCGTTCAAAAAATGGCGTCAGCGTTGATAATGCGGACCTTGGCCTATTGAACAATCCATTAGTAGACGACCCTAAGCAAGCAGGAAAATTCAAAGTCCCAACACTACGTAATGTTGCCGTTACAGGCCCCTATATGCATAACGGCGTCTTTCAGGACCTACGTACCGTGGTACTGTTTTATGATAAATATAACAGCCGCAGCAAACAGCGCCAGATCAACCCGGAAACAGGTAAACCTTGGGGAGCGGCTGAAGTACCCATCAACCTTTCACTCAAAGAGCTAGAAACGGGCCCCGCGTTGAAAACACAACGTATCGATGCGCTTGTCGCGTTTATGAAAACACTGACAGATAAACGCTATGAGCATTTACTGAATAAGTAAGGATCAGGGGAGTGAATACTTCCCTTTTTTATTACAAGGAAAACTATGTACGAATTGGCCATTCTGCTACATCTATTGGCAGCAACAATATGGACAGGAGGTCATCTTGTACTGGCTATAGGCATACTACCTGGTGTATTAAAAAATACCGATCTTACCTTCATCCGTGCATTTGAATCAGCCTATGAAAAGGTAGGCATTCCTGCACTCATTATCCAAATTCTTACCGGGGTGTGGATAAGTTATTCCATCTGGCCGACTGGCGAAAATTTACTTGAACTGACAAGCCCTATCAGCAAACTTATCGCAGTAAAGCTGTGCCTACTGCTGCTGACGGTATTATTCGCTATAGACGCCCGATTACGTATTATTCCCAATTTGACTTCTACCAACCTATATTCACTGGCCTGGCATATTATCCCCGTTACTATTTTTTCAGTTTTATTCGCTTCAGTAGGCGTTCTATTTAGATTCGGATATTTCAACTAGCGTCAGCTTTCATTCAGTTTTACCCACATATAATCACTCGCATTCCTTGGCTGCTTTTTATGTTGTTAAAACCATGCGCAAACTCATCAAAGATTTCCGTGATTATCAATTTGTTTTTTACTGGTACGAAAAAGGTACTGGTAGAATCAGCCCTTTACTACCCACGCTTCACCACGCAGAAGATTGGTCTATCCAACAACAACGTAAAGATTACTCAGGTACCGAGCGACGTAAGCGTACGCAAGATGACACACATATAGCCAAACGCCGAAAAACAGATCGCAGACTAGAGATTGATCTTGATATCTCTACCCCCAAAATAGCTGAACTAAAGCAATCATTTGCAGCTTAGCGAACCCGTGGCAACTCTTGCCAGCTAGATGTATACCTAGGCGATAGAAAATTACGCTGCATCGCCCAAGTTTGCTCCATCCCCTGCCCAGCAAACATAACCGCGCCATTAAACCGCTGATTAATACTATCTAACGTTTTCATTAAGTTTTTTGTTTTTGTAGACTGCAAATCAGGTGTAAATAAGTCGCTTTGATAACTATCACTTGGCTGTAAATGGCTAAAAACCACCCCCGCTTTCATATAGCGATAACCAGATCTATAGATAGTATTTAGTAGAGCAACGGCTTGTTTCATCAAAAACCGACTATCGTTAGTTGGGGAAGGTAACGCGCAGCTGGCTATATTTCTATAACGAGGTTCAAACGGTGCGTTCGGGTTCGTTCTGATATAAACGGAGATATGGGAAGTTAAACGCTCCTCCTGCCGCAACTTTTCAGCTGCTCTGACCGCATACTCACGTATGGCTTCTTGCAGCGGCCTAAGCTCGGTGATTCGAGAACTAAATGTTCGGCTACAAAGTACCTGCTGTTTAGCTGCAGGCTCCTGCTCAAAACCGATACAGCCAATGCCCCTCAACTCCAATACCGTTCTCTCTAATACCACCGAATAACGACTACCGATTGTTTCAGCATCACTCATCGCTAAATCAGCCGCAGTATTAATACCCTCCGCCCTTAATTTAAGCGCGTTTTTTCTTCCCACGCCCCACACTTCCTCTATTGGCGAGATAGTGAGTAAGCGTTCACGCCAACCCGCTTTTGTCAGATTGACTACGCCAGCACTATCTGAATAACGTTTAGCAGCATAATTAGCTAATTTGGCTAATGTTTTTGTGGGCGCGATGCCGACACAAACGGGCAGTCCAACCCAATCAAATACTTTCTCTTTAATCTCCATGCCAAATTGATCAAGCTCACACCACGCCTCCACCCCTTCCAAATTAAGAAAAGCCTCATCAATGGAATAAACCTCTACTTGAGGGCTCATCAGCTCCAATACCTCCATTACCCGTGCTGATAAATCTCCGTACAAGGCGTAATTACTAGAGAAAACATGCAGATCCCCCCGATCAACGTACTCTCTCACTTGATAGTAAGGCGCGGCCATTTTTAAACCCATCGCCTTCGCCTCTGCCGACCGAGAGATAATGCAGCCATCATTATTCGAGAGCACCGCTACAGCCTTCCCATTCAATTCAGGGCGGAACAACCTCTCACAGCTAACATAAAAGTTATTACAATCTACGAGCGCATAAGTCATCGATCAACTTACCGTACAGAGTGAATGACATTTGTTACCACACCAAACACTTCCAACTCACTAGCCTCTGTAATCAAGATAGGTTGATAGCGAGGGTTACGAGGAACTAAACGACAGCGAGGATTTAACTCCAACTGCTTTACCGTCAGCTCTCCTTGTACACTGGCTATCACAATATCCCCGTGTTTCGCGGTCAACGAACGATCTACGATTAAAATATCATTATTATGGATACCGGCTTCAAGCATGGAATCCCCCTCGACCCGTAAAAAATAAGTCGCGGCAGGACGCTGAATGAGCAGCTCATTTAAATCGAGTGTTTTTTCAATATAGTCCTGTGCAGGACTGGGAAAACCTGCCGAAATGGATGACAGAAAAAACGGAATTTTTAACGAGGAATGTACCGCGCTTCGGGAAAGTAAAGTTGCAGACATAATTAGACCATATACTGTTTATATATACAGTATAATAGATAGTCTTTTTAAATACACCGCGCTCGGCTAAAAAACACATCAACTGCAACCTGATAAATCGGTCTCATACAGCACTGAGCAAAGTTATAGGTATGATTGATCACGTAAACGATCGCAGTATATGACGCTATCAACAGCTGATAGGAAGGTGGGGAGAGTGCGATATTCAAGCATGAATACCGCATACACTTATACTGGTCTTGGTACAGATACAATCTCGCCAAACGTAACGTATTCAAGCCCTCCCAAACGGGCAATAGGGTCTACGGCATCAGCATTTACTTTAAGACGACCTTTTTCATCTTCGGCTACCACTGAATCATCCAACCAAATTTTCTCGATCTGACCAAAAATAAGATGCTGATTGCTATTACCGATATCCTGATGCTGATACAAAGTGCATGCCATAGCGATTTTAGGGCCAACAACTCTTGGAAGATCAAAACCCTCAAACGCGGTTGTTTCTAGCTTGCAACGCTCCAATTCAGACTCGCCATGAGGTAAAGATGCACCGCTCTGTGTAACCTCTTGCACTAAATCAGAACCAGCAATATGAATCACAAACCGCTCGCTCTTCATAATATTCACGTAAGTATCTTTTTCACTACCATCCGGCTTACTTGCGCCAACCGAAAACATGATGACAGGAGGATCACTACACACCGCTGAGAAATAGGAGAAGGGTGCTAAATTATAACTTTCTTCGCCATTGTCAGATAATACCCAAGCAACCGGACGAGGAATCACTACTTGAGTCAACGTATGATAAGCCGTTAATTTATCCATCGCTGCTAAATCTAATATCATCTCTTCCTTCCACACCTATCTTTATTAAAAGTTATACACAGCTTGGTATTTTTACAATACGGCTGAAAATAGACCTAAAAAAACCGCACTCTGTTACCAAAGTGCGGTTCTATCATCACATACTCTGTAACACTTACAAAGTTAGAACTTTTTCACCACGTGCGATACCTGATACACCCGAGCGTACAACTTCCATGATATTGGAAGCGCCTAGCGCTTCAATAAAAGCATCTAGTTTGCTGCTTGCACCCACTAACTGTACGGTAAACGTGTTTGGCGTTACATCGATGATGGTGCCACGGAAAATATCTGCTGTACGCTTAATCTCAGCGCGAACAGTTCCGTTATTAGCTTTCATCTTAATCATCATCAATTCACGTTCCAGATGATCACCTTCGGTTAGATCAACAACTTTAACAACATCAATTAGCTTGTTTAGCTGCTTAGTGATCTGCTCAACTACACGATCATCGCCGACCGTTGTAACGGTTAAGCGAGATAATGTTTCATCTTCCGTTGGTGCAACCGTGAGAGACTCAATATTAAAGTTACGCTGTGAGAACAATCCAACTACGCGGGATAGTGCACCCGGTTCGTTTTCCATCAATACAGAAATAATATGACGCATGATTATGTTCTCTCCGTTTTGCTTAGCCACATGTCACGCATAGAGCCACGAGGTACCTGCATAGGGTAAACATGCTCGAACGGATCAACAGCGATATCCATAAATACCATACGATCTTTCATTGCGAATGCTTCGCGCATCGCATCTTCAAGATCTTCGTAGCGTTCAACTTTAATACCTACATGTCCGTACGATTCCACCAGCTTGACGAAATCAGGTAATGACTTCATATACGACTGAGAGTGACGTGACTCATAGTTCATATCTTGCCACTGACGAACCATACCCAATGACTGGTTATTCAAACAGATAACCTTCACTGGAATATCGTATTGGCTGATCGTTGATAGCTCCTGGATGTTCATCTGGATACTACCTTCACCCGTTACGCAAACTACTTCTTCCTCTGGGAAGTTCATTTTAACGCCCATCGCCGCAGGTAACCCGAAGCCCATGGTGCCTAAACCACCAGAATTAATCCAACGGTTAGGCTTGTTAAACTTGTAGTACTGCGCGGCAAACATCTGGTGTTGACCAACATCAGAACAAACGTAAGCATCACCATTAGTTACCTTGCTTAGCATCTCGATAACTTGCTGAGGCTTCATCAGCTCAGAGTCATCTGTGCGGAAACGACCACCATGGCGACCACGCCATTCATCGATCTGTTCCCACCACGCTTTCAAGCTTTCAGCACAAGGTGAATTTTTAGCCGCTTGAACCTGCTCCAACATCTCTTTTAGAACAGCTTGCGCTGGACCTACGATAGGCACATCAGCCTTAATCGTTTTAGAGATCGATGCTGGATCAATATCAATATGAACGATCTTGGCCGTAGGACAGAACTTATCTGTACCATTGGTTACACGGTCATCAAAGCGCGCGCCAACGCACAAAATCATATCACTATGATGCATCGCCATATTAGCTTCATAGCTACCATGCATACCAAGCATGCCAATAAACTGTGGGTCAGTACCGGGGTATCCACCCAAGCCCATCAGCGTATTTGTAACGGGGTAACCCAACTCTTTAGCCAATGCGATCAACTGCTCGCTCGCATCACCCATAATGACACCGCCACCGGTATACAGCACTGGGCGTTTCGCAGCCAGCAACATATCCACCGCTTTTTTAATCTGGCCGGTATGCCCTTTAGAGATTGGATTGTAAGAACGCATTTTCACATTCTTAGGATATTCATATTCGTAACGCTCTGTTGGCGTTGTCATATCTTTAGGGATATCGACAACAACCGGGCCTGGTCGCCCACTTTGCGCAATATGAAATGCCTTCTTAATAATCTCAGGAATCTCTTCTGGCTTCTGAACGCTAAAACTATGTTTAACAATAGGACGAGAGACACCGATCATATCGGTTTCTTGGAAAGCATCTTCACCAATCAGGTGTGACATAACCTGACCTGTGATAACAACCATAGGAATAGAGTCCATATAAGCTGTCGCAATACCTGTAACAGCATTGGTAGCACCAGGACCTGAAGTAACTAGAGCAACACCAGCTTTGCCGGTTGCACGAGCGTATGCATCTGCCATATGAGTAGCAGCCTGCTCATGGCGGACTAAAACGTGTTCGACATCATCCTGCGTAAAGATAGCATCATAAATGTGCAGTAACGCACCACCAGGATATCCGTAGATAAATTTAACGCCTTCATCACGAAGTGCGCGAACAACCATTTCTGCGCCTGAAAGTAATTCCACTTTTTTCACCCTCTAACGACGTCGGTGTCTCGTTACCGACGAAATTAACAGTTTTTGTTTCTGTAACGTTGAACGTGCCTGTACCAGACAATATTGTTGAATCTCTAGCTATCTCACTCTGAACCATTCAGGGGTAGAGCTGCAGGTTCACGTTCGGGTGTGTGCCGGCGCTGGGGATCGCCCAACCGACAGACCTTTGAGAAACGGCTATCAGAAAGCTGTCTCCCTGAGCTTCGGGGTTTCCTACACACTCAAGGTCTCAAAATTCGAGGCGGTAATTGTAGCCTAGACAGGCTGTTTTTTTCAACAAAAACGTGCTGCACCTGCGGTATTAGGCATGTTTGTCACTACGTGCTATCCAGAAGGAGTAGATCAGGTTATAGTTTTCCCCTATAAAGCTCAGAACAAGGCCGCCAATCATCAACGCAACCTTGTCGTACGTTTACAGGAGATCCCTAATGAGTATTGCTGAGATTAAGAATAAAGAACGCGTGATTAATGAACTAACATCTTTCATTCGCAAAGTGCTTGTTGAACCAGAAATATGTAGCACTGCTCTGGACATCGCGCGCGAACATCTAAATGATGAAAATGCAGAAATAGTCATTGCAGACAAGCTATCGGCATCAACCAATATCAAGATACCAGTCGAGCATAGCGAAGCAGATCGACTGTTCCTCGAACTACTTATCGAAGTTATTAAAGACGAAAAAGCACTGTATTAACAATAAGATATAAAAAGGCTGCTAAGCGCAGCCTTGGTAGGACTTATTTACTTTTCTTACCCAAACTAGAAATATAACTCGTCAGTATCTCTAGCTTTTCTGGGTCGTTATCAACGAATTGCACATCAACGCTGATAAAGGTCGTCTGTGCCTTTTTTTCATTTGCCTGCAGCCCCGACACAAAGCCGTTCATCTGCGCAACACTACCACCAGAAACCTGTTCAATGTCCACCACGGCCTGCTCTAGCAGCTGTGGAACCCCATCTTCTCGTTTCACCATAACTTGAACGGTTTGTAGGGTAATATCTTTAATAGCACAACGAAACACCCCAGAAGCAACACGCAGTTGCGCTAGTCCTTTAGGTTTTTTAGGTTTTTTAGCGGTCGCAGCAGTTTTACCGGCAGCCAACATTTGTGCGGCTTTACGGCGGGAATCTGCACTTGTCTCGACACGTTTGCCAATGTATTTCTTTACCTTTTCAACCAACTGGAGGTCTTCAAAGGGTTTACCCATATAATCGTTAACACCCGCCTGAATCGCTTTAAGAACGTAATCCCGTTCACCACGGCTGGTAATCATCACAAAGGGGATATCCGCATAATTACTCTGCTGTCTTGACCACTGCAGCAACTCAAGACCGGACATACCGGGCATCTCCCAATCACACAAGATCAAATCATAGCTCTCTTGTGTCATCAAGTTTCGGCCAGCTTCACCGTCTTCAGCAGAATCGATATGGTATTCAGGAAAGTGCTCTTTCACTATCCGCGAAACATGGTCACGAATAAAACGCGCATCATCAACAATCAGCACTTTAATTTGGCTCATTCTTTCCCTCTATTATTCTAATAACAAACATCTACCCTACTCAGAATAGATGATCAGGCGGATAAATAAAACGACAAATTATGCATATCTCATGCGCAAACGACATTGACATCGATCTACCAGATCACATCAAACAACGATATTAGCGCAAAATACAAGCGGTGATAGCATCATGTTGCGGTTCGAGAAGGAATGACAGGGATCGCTAGTTGGGGAAATTGCCGTTTAAGTGCTCTCACCAGCTGCTTTAATTCCCTCGGCTGCTTGAACACTAATATCGTATCTTGCTCACTATAATATGGCCCTAGCAAACCGGGAAAGCCTGATTCTGGCTGAAAAACACTACGTTGCGATGAGCCGGTACATTCAAAATGACCCGGTTGTTTTGAGAAGCGCCATTTTCCCGCTTTCCACCCAGGGGCGGCACTAGCCTGGCTAACAAGGCAAATTTTCATCTGTTTAATAACCAACGCATAGCGACGGCCCCATTGCTCACTCTCTACCAAAAAAGCGTTCGCTACACCCTTCCTACCTATACTGGTAGTAACATATCCCCAGTTAGCAGATAGCGGCTGCTTTAACGAGAACACCGTTTTATGTTTATCGGTGGAATGTACTTGTTGAATAAAACGATACTGTTGACGTAAATAAAGGCTGTTCTTTAACTGATAGATAGATTCTTCAGATAAGTTAGCAAGTAACGGGCGTAGATAATCATTGTAAGGTTGATAACCTTGTTTCGACGGCAAATTTATCGTAATCGGATAAACCTGGTTGGTACGATGCAACGCTTGTTGCGAAGAGTTAACGAGAGGAGATTTCGCAACCCGCTTAGAGGAGTACTGGGCAGAAGATGGTGTTGATGTAATGATTTGCTCTTGCGATGCGCAACCAAGCATGGATAAAAAAACGAGAAACAACCAAAAGCGCACATTACCTCCAATAATATAAGAGCAACTGACTCAACCTGAAAAGCAGGAGTAGAAGCATACCTTATTGGTGAGTAAGAATTCAAAACGCTTGTTTTAACCGCCCCATCACGTCCAACCGGGATCAGAAACAACACAATTACGGCCCGCCCCTTTAGCAGCATACAGCGCATGATCGGCACAAGATAGCAACTGATCTTGATGCACAATACCATTCTCTGTAGAAGCAACACCGATACTGACCGTAAGTGGTGTTGATGACTTGGAGCAGCGTTGGGTCATGCTACGCAACTTTTCTGCAACCACACTCGCCGCTGATATCGAGGTGGAGGGCAAGACACACAGGAATTCCTCCCCTCCCCACCGGACAAGCAGGTCTTGAGCCCTTAGTTGGGACGATAACTCTTTAGCCAGTTGCTGTAAGGCTTGGTCCCCCGCATTGTGACCATATTGGTCATTCAATTTTTTAAAATAGTCGACATCTATCATTAATACCGAAATAGGATTTAAAAGAAGGTTCTCAGCACGTAACAGCTCACTCAGATACTTCACTCCCGACCGGCGGTTAGCGATACCCGTCAATTCATCATGCATGGCCAGATGCTTTAGTTGACGATTCTTCTCGTAGCTCTCTCTTCTGTTCAGCAAGCTTTAACTCTAATTCTCGCCGATCACGTACATCACGCACGGCGGTGATTCGTACTTCCCGGTTATCCCAAAACGCGGTTCTGCCACTCACCTCGACCGGGATGTACCCACCATCACTTCGCACGAGTTCAATTTTATAAACCTGTTGATAGTCATCGGCAATACGCTGAGCCACTAGCGCACGAGAATCGGGAGCAACAAACATCATCATAGGCTGCCCGACTATATCTTCTCGAGCACATGATAGTAGATGGGTACATTGGTCATTACAGTCGATCACTAGGCCATCGCAGGTAACAGCAATCGCTTCAAAAGCAGCATCCGTCAAACGCCGGAACCGCTCTTCACCCTCTTGATTCAGAAGTTTTAAATGCTCCACTTCACGAATATCTTTTGCGATACCTAAAAAACCACAAATATCACCTTGCTCATCATTAATCTGCGTTACAGATAAGAGCACAGGAATTCGCTCACCTTGCTTACTCAGGTAGGTCCAGCGATTCTCTGCTGGCTCACCTAAGCGAGCCTTAGCAACAAAAACCTCAAACCCCGAAACGGGAAAACCGAGCTCCGCACTTAAAAGGACACTTTGCTCAGCGACTTCGTCAATGTCATGAATTAATGCGGGTGTTACTTTGCCGATGAGTTCCTCTTTGGAGTAACCCAGAAGATCCACTGCATATTGATTACAGTAGTAAATCAAACCCTCTAAATCGGTTGCAATCACCGTAAAACGAGCGCTATCAAAAATTGCTTTGTACAACACTTCAGCAGACTGAAACAATAGCTTTACCTTCCGATAGTTACCATTCGACACCGTATTGAAAGTGTAGAAGTGAAAAGCATGCCTGTCTTCATAAGCCACAATAAAAAAGCCTATGATCATCCAACCATAGGCTTGAGGGGTTTAGCTTTTATGGGACATTATCGAAATATAAATTGCCCCTGCTCAACATCAACACCTATCTCTGTTCCCGGCGCATACTTACCCGCCAATATCTCTTGTGCCAGTGGGTTTTCAATCCATTGCTGGATGGCGCGCTTCAAAGGTCTAGCACCATAAATAGGTTCAAAACCTACATCGACCAGCTTATCCATCGCAGTACTCGTCAAGGTGATACTCAAATCCCGTTCAGCCAACCGCTTCTGGAGTCGCTGCAACTGAATCACTGCGATTCCAGCAACTTGCTCTTTTCTTAAACTATGGAAAACCACTACCTCATCAATACGATTGATCACTTCTGGACGGAAATGCATGCCAACCGACTCCATCACTGCGTTATGCATCAGTTGATAATCGTCGTCATCGCTAAAGTTTTGTATTAAGTCAGAACCTAAGTTGGACGTCATGACCACAATCGTATTTCTAAAATCAACGGTGCGACCTTGCCCATCAGTTAAACGACCATCTTCAAGGACCTGCAGTAAAATATTAAAAACATCAGGATGCGCCTTCTCAACTTCATCTAATAGCAGTACCGAGTAAGGTTTACGTCGTACCGCTTCGGTTAAGTAGCCTCCCTCTTCATAGCCAACATAGCCTGGAGGAGCACCTATCAAGCGCGCGACAGAGTGTTTTTCCATAAACTCTGACATATCGATACGCACCATCGCTTCTTCGGTGTCAAACAGAAAGCTAGCCAGCGCTTTACAGAGTTCAGTTTTACCTACCCCCGTTGGCCCCAAGAAAAGAAAAGAACCATTAGGGCGATTAGGGTCAGACAATCCGGCTCGCGAGCGTCTCACCGCATTAGATACCGCAGTCACCGCCTCTTCTTGACCGATAACACGGCTATGCAGTTCCGTTTCCATACGCAATAACTTGTCACGTTCGCCTTCTAGCATTTTACTAACAGGAATACCGGTCCAGCGCGAAACAACTTCGGCGACCTCCTCCTCTGTGACTTTATTTCGAAGTAATTTTGTTTCTTGTTGTTCTTGCTCTTCGGCTTCTGCTGCCAATGCCAGCTGTTTTTCCAATTCTGGGATTTTGCCATACTGCAGTTCTGACATCTGCCGTAGGTCACCTGCACGCGTATGCTGTTCCAACTCTATTCGCGCTAAATCAAGTTCCTCTTTTATCTTTTGAGATCCTTGTAACGCAAGCTTCTCTGCTTTCCACACTTCATCTAAGTCAGAGAACTCTTTATCAACCCTTTCGATCGTCTCTTCTAGTTCCTTCAGGCGTTGCTTAGCCGCTGCATCTTTCTCCTTTTTCAGCGCTTCGCGTTCCATTTTCAGCTGTATAAGACGACGTTCCAGACGATCCATATCTTCTGGTTTAGAATCCATCTCCATACGAATACGCGAGGCAGCTTCATCAATTAAGTCGATGGCCTTATCAGGAAGCTGTCGATCGGTAATGTATCGCTGAGATAACTTCGCAGCAGCAATAATGGCCGAATCGGTTATATCCACAGCGTGGTGAATTTCATAGCGCTCTTTTAAACCGCGCAATATAGCTATCGTCGATTCTTCATCAGGCTCATCAACAATAACTTTTTGAAAGCGCCTCTCTAAAGCGGCATCTTTTTCAACATATTGGCGATATTCATCCAGCGTTGTAGCACCAACACAATGCAGCTCTCCCCGGGCCAGTGCCGGCTTAAGCATATTACCAGCGTCCATGGCACCTTCACCTTTGCCGGCTCCTACCATTGTATGCAGCTCATCGATAAATAAGATGATCTGGCCTTCCTGTTTCGACAGTTCATTTAAAACCGCTTTGAGACGTTCTTCAAACTCACCACGAAATTTTGCGCCGGCGATCAAAGCCCCCATATCAAGCGATAGCACCAACTTACGCTTTAAACCTTCAGGAACTTCACCATTAACAATTCGCTGCGCAAGCCCTTCTACAATGGCTGTTTTACCGACACCGGGTTCACCAATTAACACGGGATTATTTTTAGTTCGGCGCTGAAGCACTTGAATGGTTCGACGGATCTCATCATCTCGTCCGATAACCGGATCAAGTTTACCCTCTTCCGCCCGTGCGGTAAGGTCGATGCAATATTTATCAAGCGCTTGCCTATTATCTTCAGCATTCTGATCCTGCACGGTGTCACCTCCTCTCACCTGATTTATCACTGACTCTAAACGTGCTTTATCCACTCCAGAATCACGCAGGACTTTACCCGCATCCGAACGATCCTCAACCAATGCAAGTAAAACTAGCTCACTCGCAATATATTGATCACCCCTTTTTTGCGCGATCTTATCGGTTTTATTAAAAACCCTCGCCACATCTTGAGAAAAGCGAATCTCACCGTCTGGGTTTTGTACACTCGGTAAATCATCAATACGTTGCTGGACAGTTGCGCGTAAACGTTGTGCATCAGCACCCGATTGCACCAGCAACGGAAGGGCGCTGCCTTGCTGCTGCCCCAGTAGGGCGCTTAGCAAATGCATCGGCTCTATATAGTTATGATCTAAGCCGACAGCTAGCGACTGAGCATCCGCTAATGCTTCTTGGAGTTTGGATGTGAATTTATCTGGGCGCATAATACCTCCATAAAATGCTCCTGATGGGTCAAGGAACACTATCTGACGTTTTTAGATATAACAGAGATATGAGGGCCAAAGGCTCAAGCTTCAAGCCCAATATGAACAAAAATTAGACAATTCTTATATAGGCAGGAAATTTACACTGGCTGTGTATCATTGAGAAGATCGAAAAAACGCTTTTTATTATCTTCAATGAATTGCCGAATATGGAGAGTATTCGTATCATGTTCACTTAAAAAAATAACAACCGAATCTTTATCTAGTCTAAAGCCACTAAAAAGATTATCCCCAATCTCCATGTGCGCTTCATCGTAGCCCTTTGCATTTTTTTCCACACTGCGAAAAATATAGGTCAATGACTGTTTAGCGACAGCAAGGTGCTTTTTATATTCAACAGGAAAAGATGACTTTTTTAATTCACCGCCAAACATCAAACAACCATACAGGATTAGCCCTTCATCCTGCATCTCACGCCAAATAGTCATTTTCTATACTCCACTGCAAAAGATCGCTCGCTTGTTGCTTAAGCACAGGAAGGGAGATATCTCGATCTGAACACAAACAAAGTGATTGGTTCTTATCATTAAACACGGAAAGCGTTTGAACTTCAGGGCCCGCTAATACAACATTGTTCACTTTACCAAGAAAACCAGCCTTATCGGATATAGCATCCGTCAGACGATCGATATTTCTCATTAAGTTCTTGGTTGGTTTGTCATCGATATTTGAACACAAGATCTCTTGTTCATCACCTAGGTGCATGGCGCCCAACACCCCACGCTTATTCATGGCGGCATCAAGTAAAGTCTCTTCGTACAAGGGCTTATAAAAATCTAAAGTAAATCCATTATTATCGAGTAAACGGTCACACACTCTGTCCCAATCGATATCACGCTCTACCGCTGAAATTAGCTCCTCTACAATACCTAAAACTGCCCGAGGGTCCCTAGCATCAATGAACATAACCGTTGTCATTATGCCTAAGTTTTTAAGCGAGCTTAGGTATTCTTGGTAATCAGGGCTAGGTTCGACATCTGAATGTGTCACCGCAATGATTAACCGACGCTTTAAAAGATAATCACTAAATTCTTTAGCGTAAAAACGAATATCACGGAAAGGATCTTTACGTGTGTTGTCTACCATTAACACCATGCCGATCGCATCATGGGCAAATTCACACGCGAGCATCTCCCACATAAAGCGAAACCGCTCTTGACCGGGCGTACCATATAGATGAACCCGAGCATCGCTGTTCAAGTCTAATACGCCATAATCCATCGCTATGGTTGTATTTTTTTTACGACGAACCGTTACATCACTCGCACTTGCATCCGTGTCCAGCGTTTCAATATCACTAAGAGAACGGATAGCTGTTGTCTTGCCCGAGCACACAGATCCAGTGAACAGGATCTTATAATCCTTCATTCATATATTCCTTATCCTGCGAGAACTGATATAACTCCAGTGTAGCTTGCTCAGACTGAACAGAAACTAAAAGTAGCGACAAATTTGCATATCGAATCAAAAAATCACTCTAAATGAGCGCAGTC
>Ga0193964_1000107_pt1 | contig 41412 bp, 33 predicted proteins | sample FB_7_MG_FD_140323 | JGI IMG/M metagenome (GOLD analysis project Ga0193964, IMG submission 140323) | Microbial mat bacterial communities from the Broadkill River, Lewes, Delaware, United States - FB_7_MG | ecosystem: Environmental > Aquatic > Freshwater > River > Microbial mats | place: USA... | reverse complement strand
TGGCTTGAATCATCCATGAACTACCAAAAGTGATGAGGTATACAATATTGTTTGATATATTATGAGTAAAAGAAAAGAATTCCTTTTTGCCATCATTGAAGGCAAGATCTTTAATATTCTCAAATCCTCCAGAATATTTATAAGCAAATATAAATAATGTGATAGATGCGATTAGTAGAAAAACGAACTGAATGATATCTGTAATTACAACCCCTTTGAATCCACCGAAAAACGAATATAGTACAACAATTGCAGTACCAATAATAGCAGCTGTTTTATAGTCAATTGAATAGAACGACTGAAAGAAATTACCAATAACGATTACTTGAATGGATGTACCGATAATCATAAATATTAGTATTAATATCGAAAGAATAAAGGCAACCTTCTCGTTATACCTTTTTTCCATTAATTGAGATTGAGTTACGGTGCCTATCCTTCTTATTCCTTTCGCAAATATGTACATAAGGAAAGTAGAGAAGAGGACAGGCATACCGTAAATCCAGAATGACCCTAACCCTTGCTCGTGCCCGTGATTTACTAAATCGACAGCGGATCCACCTCCCCACCATGAGGCTATGAAGGTGATAGACAATGCCCAAAAAGGTAGTTGTCTGCCAGCTAAAAAGTATTCTTCGGTATTTTTACTTGCCTTCGATCTTAAAACGATAACCATTATCATTATAAAGTATAGAGCTAGCAAACCAAGAGAGAGCATCTGCAGGTTATTCATTATTTGTAATATTTTGATTCTTTAATGGCATTAACAGGACAGAATGATACGCATCTGCCACATTCGAGACAATTTCTATTATCTATCTTGTATGGGGTTCCTTCTGATATACTTCCAATTATACATTCATCTTTACACGCTCCACATGCAATACAATCGTCTGTAATATGGTATCCGATTCGTTTTGTTTTAACATTTCCAAAAGTGAAGAATTCTCTATCTACAGGATTGGCCCCTAAATCAAACATTTCACCTTCTCCATTCTTTAAACAGAATGCATCTAAGATATCACGTTTTTCACCAGGATACAAATCATTCATCATGGGATTTGCCTCAAATATTTTATCAACGTATTCTCTACCTACAGCCTCGGCTCTTCCTGAAACACGTACAGTTTTGTACTTCTTATCCATACCAATAATAGATATTTGTGGATTGTTTTTCAACTGTTTGAAGAATGGCTTTCCCCTTCCAGTAAGAAAGTATAGGACGTCATCTTCACAAAGCATTACGTCTGCAATTCTTACACATGGTTTATTCTCTTCAACTGTTGCAAAAGTGACCGATTTAAGTTTTCTAAGGAATTGTAAATGTTCGTTCATTTTTTTAGAATTTACCATTATTATTTTTCCACATTTCTTTAGCCGGGATAGTTTCTATAATGTCCCAATGCTCAGCAATTTTTCCGTTCTCAACTCTAAATAAATCATAGAATGATTTAAGTTCTCCACCAAGAGTTCCTTCGCTTACAGTAAGTACAAAGTTTCCTTCTCCAAGTACCATATGAATTTTGTTATATTTCATGAAGATACCTTGTTTTGCCATCGCTTGTAAAGCTTTACCTAATCCTGAAAGTTGGTCAGCAATTTGTGAATTGTGTTGTATGTAGTTATCTCCATCAAAAAATGAACTCATTGTCTCCATTTTTCCTTCAACAAGAATATCGTTAACAAATTTCTTAACAAACTCTTTATTCTCACTAGTTTTTTCAAGGTCTGTGATTTTAGTCGAGCCATCTAATTGAGTACGACCACTTGGGTTTGCAGGAGTTTTAACAGCTAGATTGTCCCAATGTTCAACAATAAGTCCATTTTCAAAGCGGAAAATGTCGAAACCTGCCTTCTCTCCAAAAAAGTTGTAATCTGTGTGAGTAAATACATAATCACCATCTTCAAATGCTCTCACTGTATTAACTCTGGCACTTCCTTCTGGTAGTTGACTTAAAGCTGCACCAAAGCCTGCTAAACCATCAGCTATTCCTAAGTTATGCTGAATGTATTTATTAGGGTTAATGTAAGCAATAGGTTCCTTTTCTCCAGTTTCGATACTTTTTAATAGAGCAACTGATTTTTCTTTGTTGCTTAACTCTTTTTCATCACTGTATGCATTACATGATGTAGTGAATAATACTAAGACAGCTAACGATAATAATAATGTCTTTTTCATTGTTCGATTTTTTATTTGTTTACAATGACAAAAGTATTTAAGGAAGTAATGTTAGTAAAGGTGAAAATTAGTCAAATAGTGGTAAATATCTAACCCTGATATATTTTTAGATAGAAAATCTAAAATCTTTAGGAGTGAAGTTAGTCCTCTTTTTAAAAAATTTAGTAAAGTTTGTTGTCTCTTCAAAACCTAAGGAGTATGCTATTTCTTTTATAGGAATTTCTTTAATAGAAAGATGTCTTTTGGCTTCTAGTATAATATAATCATCAATAAATCCTTTTGCAGTTTTTGATGTAAATTCCTTACATATATCATTAAGATGTTTGTATGAGATATTCATCTTATCTGCGTAATCTTGTGCGTTGTGTTTTTTTGTATGTAGTTCAGAAACAAGTTGCTGAAATTTAATAAAATCTTTAAAATGAGTAGATTGTTCTAAAGGAAATGTTTTGTTGAGCTCTCTCTCGCATTTTAATAGTAGTATTCTAAGTGTATTTCTTAGTAGGTCTTCTTTTAAATATTCATTATCCTGCTTCATTTCATGCGCAAGAGATTGTATGATATTTGGGATTCCTTTCTGCATTTCTTTTGAAAGAGAAAGTTTAGGTGAATTTAATTGATAATTAAACAGTCTAAGATATGCATGTATATCTTGTGTAGATAAGTTTTTAGTAAGAAACTCTTCAGTGAAGATTACTATAGAACCTTTAATCTTTTGGATGGACTCAAAAGAATGTACTTGATTCTTGGCAATGAACAATAAATCACCTCTTGTAATATTGTATTTTTTGAAGTCGATATAATGTGAACTTTTCCCTTCACTAACGAACAAGAGCATGTAAAACTTAAGTTTATGGTAATTCTTGATACTATTAGTTAATGCCTCATCTTTATCATAGAGGTAGTCAATCGAGAATGTCTCTAGTCCGAATTTAGCATTCTTATTCTTTGCAAACGATATGTCAGGTATATTTTCCATGCTTGATATAAAGATAGTCTTACTTTAAGTATGAGACAAAAGAAAACCGCCTAAAAATTAATTTAGACGGTTCAAATATATTGTAACAAATATATTACTTAGTAGGAACGTTCTTAAGAGTTTCTTTTAAGAAATCCCAGAACTTGATAACAGTATCAATCTTCACTTTCTCATCAGGAGAGTGAGGAGAACGAATAGTTGGTCCGAAAGAAATCATATCCCAGTTAGGATAAACAGAACCTAGTAGTCCGCACTCTAAACCAGCGTGGATAGCTTTGATTTCTGGAATCTTACCAAACATTCCGTTATAAGTTTCTTGCATAGCTTTAAGGATTGGAGAATCCATATTTGGTTTCCATCCTGGATATTCTCCAGTGAACTCAATAGAGTCAGCACCTGCAAGTTCGAATACAGAAGTCATAGCCTGAACAAGAGCTTCTTTTGCAGTTTCTACAGAAGAACGAAGTAAACAGTTGATAGTAATTTTACCATCTTTACTTTCTACAAATGCAAGGTTGTTAGAAGTCTCAACAGTACCAGCCATACTATCACTCATTCTTTCAACTCCGTTAGGGCAAGCAAGAACAGCGTGTGTAAGATTGATTTGTACTTTTTCTTCGATTACAGAAGTTGGCATATCGCAAGCCTCAGCGAAGAAAGCAAGAGTTGGCTCTACTGCAGAAAGTTCTGCTTTATAGATAGCTTCATTTTCTTTGATTTTAGCTTCGAAAGCAGCAACATTAGCTTCTGGTACAAGTACAACAGCAAATGATTCACGAGGAATAGCATTTCTTAAAGAACCACCTTGGATAGATGCAAGACGCATTCCAAATTCTTTATGAGCATCTTTCATGAAACGGAATAATAATTTGTTAGAGTTTCCTCTTCCAAGTATAATATCCATTCCAGAGTGACCACCTTTTAGTCCTTTAAGGCTTAATTTTAATGCTTTCATTCCAGCAGGAACAGCATCTTCTTTATAGTTGAATCCGAAGTTTCCGTCGATACCACCAGCACAACCTACATAAAGTTCACCTTCGTCCTCTGAATCAAGGTTAAGAAGGATATCTCCGTTAAGTATACCAGCTTTAAGACCTTCTGCTCCGTCCATTCCAGTTTCTTCAGTAGCAGTAATAAGTACTTCGATTGGTCCGTGAGGAATATCAGTAGCTGTAAGAATAGCCATTCCAGCAGCAACACCCATACCGTTATCAGCACCAAGAGTTGTACCTCTTGCAGTTACCCAGTCTCCATCAATAAATGCATCAATAGGATCGTTTTCAAAATCGTGAACAGTATCGTCATTTTTTTGAGGAACCATATCAAGGTGACCTTGTAGGATACAACCCATGCGGTTTTCCATACCTGGAGTAGCAGCTTTTTTGATAATGATGTTACCAACTTCGTCCATCATAGCATCTAGGTTGTGCTCTTTAGCCCAGTTCATTACAGCTTCTCTAGCTTTTTCCTCGTGATTAGAAGGACGAGGTACCTGTGTAAGTAAATAGAAGTTTTCCCAAATTGCTTTAGGCTCTAAATTTTTTATTTCTGCACTCATTATGTTTTTATTTTGTTGTTTTTATTAATCAATGCTTTAAAATTACGTTTTTATTTTGTGCCAAGCAAAGAATAAAGTCTAAACGAAATGTTAATTTTTGACGTACAATAGCAAGAATCATTATATTTGTAAAAAAGGATAAAATTATGGCAATAGTAAAAAGATTAATGGAGCATACTCCTAAGTTTGGAAAGAACTGTTTTTTAGCTGATAATTCAGTAGTTGTAGGACAGGTTGAAATGGGGGATGACTGTAGTATCTGGTTTGGTGCAGTTCTACGTGGTGATGTTCATTATATTAAGCTAGGAAATAAAGTTAATGTACAGGATAACGCCACAATACATGCTACATATAAGAAATCACCTACAAACATAGGTAATAATGTATCAATAGCTCATAATGCAGTTGTACATGGCTGTACTATTAAAGATAACGTTCTTATAGGTATGGGAGCAGTTGTTCTTGATGATGCGATAGTAGAGAGTAATGTAATAATTGCTGCGGGAGCATGTGTAACTAAAGGTTCTCATCTTCAGTCAGGTGGAGTGTATGCGGGAACTCCTGCAAAAAGAATTAAAGAAGTTGGTCCTGAATTGTTAGAAGGAGAAATTCATAGAATTACAAATTCTTATGCAATGTATGCCTCTTGGTATGAAGATAGTGAAAACCTATAGTAAATGAGATGCTTGATTTAAATTACATAACAAACAGTATACTTTCTTTTTATGATTTTAAAGGGAAAGATGTTGTACATGTGGGAGCAGGAGGCGGTCAATTAATCGCTTATTCTCATATTGCTCGTGAAATCAGAGCATTAGATAGGGATCCACAAGCAGTAGAAGTGCTTGAGGGGCGTATTAGAGAAGAAGGTTTAGAACATAAAGTATTCGCTATAGAATGCGATTTTATGGATTATAAAGCAAAGGCTGATGTCGTGTTCTTTGAATTCTGTCTTCATGAAATGGAAGATCCAATAGCCGCTCTTAAGCATGCAAAAGAAATGTATGCACATGTTGTGATTCTTGATCATGCAGCAGATTCAAAATGGTCATGGTATGCTCTTGAAGAAAAGAAACTTGCAAAGAGTTGGAAAGCTATAGATAAGTTTGAGGTTTTTAAGAAAGAGGAGTTTACCGTTTATCAGGAATATGATACATATGACGATTTAGAATTGAAACTTTCCGTGTTAGGAGATCAAAGTCTCAAAAGAATAAAAGAGTTGGAGGGATGTAAGTCTATAAGTATTCCAATGCCTTTCACGCTTATTCAGATATAAAAATAATATAGGAGATATTTCTTGAGAAGAAGTATCTCTTTTAATATTAGTTTGTTAGTAACTTTTTTTGTGATGAATGCGTCTGATATGAAAATAGTAAAAGACAAAATCATGAAAAGATTATTTATTCTCGTTTACATTCTACTTATTGCAAATATTGCCTTTTCTCAAAAGGGTGAATCTCCTCAGAAAACTCCAATAATGACACTTGGTGTATTCCATTTTGCCTATCATAATCTGGACGTTGTAAAGACTAAGGCTAAGGATCAAATTTCAGTTCTTGAAGATCCCTATCATTCAGAAATTGTAAATATATGTAAGGCAATAGAGACATTTAAACCAACAATAATTGCAGTAGAGGCCTTACCTCAAAGACAAAAGGAGCTAGATTCTCTATACTCGCTATATAAATCAGATAAGTATATTTTAAAGAAAAGTGAGATTTCTCAAATAGGATTCAGACTTGGGAAAGCGCTAGATATTTCCACCATACATTGCGTAAATGACATGGGAAGACATTACAAGAATGTTTCAGATATATTTATAGATAGTGTGAAAATGGATAAGTTTTCAAAATTCTATTATAACTCACCAGATTCAGTTTATTATAAAGGGGAGAAATCAAAAAAAGTAAAAAGTATAATAGATGAATTGGAGAGATTAAATAATCCAGAACGTTTAAAAGAGAGGTTATCTGTTTATTTACTGAACTTGTTTAAATATGAAGAAGAGCAAGGGGATTTTACAGGGGTTGACTTCGAAACAGGAAGATGGTTTAATAGAAATTTAAGAATCTGTAGAAATGTGCAGAGAATTTCTTTAAATCCAGATGATAGGATATTGTTAATAATAGGAGCAGACCATTTGAATGTGTTAAACTGGTTGTTCGATGTGTCAAAAGAGTTTGATTTGGTTTCTCCTATACCATATATTAAGATGGCAAGAAATAGTGATTATTGATTAATCTTTTTTGTTTATATTTCGTACATAAAATACAAATAGTCATTTTAAGTAAATAAATCGAATATGGAATATCCTTGTTATAGTCTAGATAGTTATTTTGAGAAAGATAAGCCATGTTTATCTTTTAATATAGAAGATATACATCATAAGACCCCATATGATAGTTCTCAAATGCATCGTCATGATTATTATGAAATATATTTGTTTGAAAAAGGAGGAGGGCATCATATCATTGAATTTGATTCTTATGATATTGAGGATTTGACCATATCAGTTGTTTTTCCTAGGCAATTTCATCAGTTGAATCTTGATGAAGGAACAAAGGGAAAGGTAATCATGTTTAATGAAGAGCTGTTCTGTTCTGAAATTCTTCAAAAAGAGTTGCGTGCTTATTGTGTTGACCTGCAGATGAGGTTGAACTATCTACAGTTGAATGACAGTCAGTTTGTTGAAATATCAGGTCTGTTTCAGATGATAGAAGCCCTATTTAATGATCTCAATGTATTAAAGAAGGAGCAAGTACGACATATGATAAAGCTTGTTTTGTTGAATTTAATGGATATGAGTAAGTCTAAGGTTTTGAGTAAACAGGAAGCTTCTGAATCGAATTTATATCTGGAATTTACAACTTTAGTGGATAATCATTATAAAGAACTTCGATTAGTAAGTGAGTATTCCGAGAAGATGGGGCTCCCTTCTAAAAAGTTAAATGTTCTAGCCAAAAGATTTAATGGACAAACGGCATTATATGTAATACATGATCGTATTTTCCTTGAAGCTAAAAGGCTTTTGTCCTTTTCTGGAATGACTCATAAAGAAATTGCTTATGAGTTAAAATTTGATTCTCCATCAGCATTTAATAAGTTTATTCATTCAAAAAGTAACTGTTCTCCAACTGAACTTCAATTCAGGTTGACCAATATTTATAACAAAGAGGCATAAATTTATACTATCGGAGGCTTCTTGTTACCCTACTTTTGTGACCATAATTAACAAGTGTAATTGTAGTCTGATATTTTCAGATTGCATATTAATAATTAAAATTATAGTTATGGCAAAATTTATTGTTCCCAAAGAAGTATTTCACGGGGTAGGAAGTCTAGAGAATATTAAAGATGTAAAAGGAACGAAAGCTGTTATCGTTATCGGTGGAAATTCTGTTAAGAAGAATGGTGTATTAGATAAAACTCAAAATTATTTATCAGAAGCAGGAATTGAGTGTGCTGTTTTTTCTGGAGTAGAAGCTGACCCATCAATTGATACAGTATTAAAAGGAGCTGAGTTCTTTAATCAGGAGCAACCTGATGTTATTATTGGATTAGGTGGTTGTTCTGCTATCGATGCAGCTAAAGCAATGTGGGTTTATTATGAGTATCCAGATTCAAAATTAGAAGAATTAGCTGCTCCATTTGCAGTTAAAGAGATGCGTAATAAAGCAATTTTTGTTGCTATTCCTTCAACAAGTGGTACAGGTACTGAGATTACAGGATTAGCGGTTATCACAGATACTAAGAAAGGTACAAAATATCCTATAGTATCTCATGAGTTAACACCAGATGTTGCTATTGTTGATGGTGAACTATGTGCAAGTATGCCACAAAGTGTAACTGCAAATACTGGATTAGATGCTTTAAGTCATGGTGTTGAAGCTTATGTTTCTAACATAGCTGACCGTTATAATGATAGTTTAGCAAAAGATTCAATTGAGCTAGTATTTGAGAATTTACCAAAAGCTTATAACGAACCAAGTAATCTTGAAACTCGTCAAGCAATGCACGATGCTTCTTGTATGGCTGGTATGGCATTTACAAATGTTTGGTTAGGTATTGTTCATTCAATGTCTCATCAGTTAGGTGGAACATTTGGAATCCCTCATGGATGTGCGAATGCAATTTTAATGCCTAATGTTATTAGATTTAACAGTAAGGTAACTGATAAGTATAATAAGTTAGCAGGTATATTTGGTAAGTCAACTGCTGAAGATTTTGCTGTAGAAGTTGAAAAGCTTAGAAAATCTGTTGGTGTTGTAGATTCTATTAGTGAGTATGGTATTGATGAGAAGGAATGGATGGATAAACTAGATACTTTAGCTGAGAATGCAATGAAGGATCCTTGTACTCTTTTCAATCCTAGAAAACCAGAATTTGAGGAGATAAGAGAAATCTTCAAAGCTTGTTTTAATGGAACAAAAGTTAACATCTAAACAATTTTATAAAAAAAAATAGCCTGCAAATATATTTGCAGGCTATTTTTTTATAGTTGAATAAACTAAAATAAAGTTCCTGAGTTTAATTTCATGTAAATTTTAGCACATGCTAAAGCATCACATTCTGCATCGTGATGATTATTAAGTTCTATACCTAAATCAGCGCAAGCAATATTAAGTTTTTTATTAGTCTGACGATATGTACAGGCTTGTGTGAAATTTGGGATAGGTAAATTATAATATTCTAGAGTTTTCTTTAAGCAACTAACATCGAAAGCTGCATTGTGAGCAACAATAAGTTGATCTTCGATATATGGTTTTATGTCTTCCCACACATCGCAGAAATATGGAGAATCTTCTGTCATATCAGGTGTAATACCGTGAACTTGTATATTGCGATAGAAGTATTCATTATGAGGAGGTTGAACAAGTTTAGTGATTGTTTCTGTAATCTCTCCATTTCTTACAATTACCATTCCAATCTGACAAATGCTATTTCTTGCCCCAACGGCTGTTTCAAAATCTATTGCTGTAAAGTTCATGTGTAGTGTATTTAAAATATAAAGACTCCCCCAAATTATGTTTTGAGAGAGTCTTTCAAATATTATAATTATAGATTTTTCAATCCTGTAATTGCTTCTGTTGGTTTTTCTGCACCGAAAACAAAGCTACCAGCAACAAGTGCGTCAGCACCTGCATCTAATAATCTCTTTCCTGTTTCATAGTTAACTCCACCATCAATTTCAACAATTGCCTTTGAACCTTTTTCTTTAATAAGTTCTTTAAGTTTTGCAGTTTTTGTGATAGTGTTTTCAATGAATGACTGTCCGCCAAAACCTGGGTTTACAGACATTAATAGAACTAAATCAAGGTCAGCAATAATATCTTCAAGAACAGCTACTGGAGTATGAGGATTAAGTGAAACACCAGCCTTCATTCCGTTAGCTTTTATATTTTGAACTGTTCTATGTAAATGAGTACAAGCTTCATAATGAACAGTTAGGTAGTCAGCACCTGCTTTTGCAAACTTCTCAACATATCTGTCTGGATCAACAATCATAAGATGAACATCAAGAGGCTTTGTTGCTTTCTTGTTGATTTGTTCAATGATAGGTAAACCGTAAGAAATATTAGGAACAAAAACTCCATCCATTATATCTAAATGGAACCAATCTGCTTCACTATTATTAAGCATTTCTACATCTCTACCTAGGTTTAGAAAATCTGCTGAAAGTAAAGAAGGTGATACTATTACACTCATTATATTTTGTTTATATGGTTAAAAAAACACTGCTAACTTATAACAGTTAGCAGTGCAAATATATAGTATTTTATTCTATGATTAAAAAGTTTGATGTTCTGTTCTTCTAATTATCTCATTTTGTAAATCTTCACCCAGATCATTAAAGTAATCGGAATAACCAGCTACACGTACAATTAAATCTTTATGTAGATGAGGATGTTTTTGTGCTTCTTTAAGTGTCTCAGCATTAACAATGTTGAATTGTATATGATGTCCCATCATCTTATAATATGCTCTAATTAAATGAACAAGGTTCTTAATGCCTTTTTCGTTTGCTAGTAATGACGGTGTGAATTTCTGATTTAAAAGTGTTCCACCTGTTTTAATGTGATTAAATTTACTTGCGGATTTAAGTACAGCAGTAGGTCCTTGTGTATCTGTTCCCTGGAAAGGAGAGATTCCTTCTGAGAATGGTTCTTTGGCAAATCTACCATCAGGGGTAGCTCCTGTTTTACTACCAAAATAAACATGACATGTCGTTGGTAGCATATTAATTCGGTATGTACCTCCGCGTGGGGTTTTTTGTCCATTTATTGAGTCGTGATACATTTCGAATAGTATGTTTGCATTCTCATCTGCATAATCTATATCATTCCCATATTTAGGTGTCTTGAAGATTAATTCACGAAGTATATTATCGTGACCAACGAAGTTTGCAGATATAGCTTCAAGCATTTCAGTCATACTGTAGTTTTTATTATCGAAGATATGATATTTCAAAGATGTAAGCATATCTGTTGTACTACCGAGTCCAACTCCCTGAATGTATGAACTGTTATATCTTGCACCGCCATGCATATAATCCTTTGCGTTCTTAATGCAGTCATTAATTAAAATGGAAAGAAAAGGAACAGGAAGATTTTCCATTAAAACAGTTTCTATAATGTTATTCCCATTAATCTTTATAGCTGCAAAGTGTTCTATCTGTTTTTTGTATTCACCAAGAAGCTGTTCGTATGAAGTAAATGTTCTTGGGTCTGCTGTTTTTATACCTAGTTGCTTTTTAGATATAGGATCGAAACCTTGATTTAGAGTAAGCTCTAGGATTTTAGGCAGATTGAAATAACCAGTTAATATGTATGCTTCAGTACCAAATGCGCCTGTTTCTACACAACCAGAACATCCTCCATTGCGTGCATCAACAAGTGATTTGCCTTGCATAACAAGTTCCTGAACAATAGCTTCTGTGTTAAAAATAGAAGGTTGGCCAAATCCTGTTTTTACTATCTCCATTGCTTTTTCAATGAAAGAGTCAGGATTCTTTTCACTAACCTGTATCATTGAGCTTGGTTGTAATAATCGCATTTCCTTAATTACTTCAAGCATGATATACGAGACTGGATTAACTGCATCTTTACCGTCTTCTGTAACTCCACCCATATTGATAAGGGCAAAGTCGGTATATGTATTGCTTTCCAAAGCTGTAACACCTACTTTGGGAGGTGCTGGATGATTATTAAATTTTATCCAGAATGCCTGAAGGTATTCGTAAAGTATATCTTCGGTTATGCTACCATCTGCAAGTTGTTGTTGGTATAAAGGATTTAAATGTTGGTCTAAACGACCAGGATTGAATGAATCCCAAGGATTAACTTCTGTTACTACTCCTAGGTGTATAAACCAGTAGTGTTGAAGGGCTTCATGAATTGTCTCTGGTGCATTTGCCGGAACCTTATTGCAGACTCTTGCCATTTCTAATAGTTCTGCTTTACGAACCGTGTTGCTTTCAACTGCTGCTAATTCTTTTAATTTATTAGCATGTCTTTGAGCAAAAAGCATAATAGCGTCTGCTGCTATGTTCATAGCTTTTAGTTCGTTCAATTTGTCAGAGGCGTCTTTGTCGTTTTCAAAATTTAATTTTTCAGTTGTCTCTGCAATTTCTTGCTTTATGTCGAGCATACCCTTGTGGAACATGTCCTTTCCAAGTACAGTATGACCGGGAGCTCTTTGTTCCTGAAATTCTGTAAATATGCCTGCATCGTAGCATTCTTTCCATTCTTCAGGTAGGGCTGTAAAGATTTTTTCTCTGTTTGTTTTACCCTTCCAAAATGGAATAATATCATTTTCGTAAGTAGCTCTTGTCTCGTCAGAGACCTTAAAATATACTTTTTCTCGAGAATCAAGGATTTCCAGATCTTGTATAGAGTGAAGGCAAACTTCAGGATAAGTAGGTGTTGCTTTTGGTGCAGGACCTCTTTCACCAACGATTAGTTCTCCTTCGTTAATGCAAATATGTTTATTTGTCAGGATATGTTTTAAGCATAAAGCTCTCTGTACTGGTATCGATTCGTTTGCTGCTATTTCTGATTTATAGAAGTTGGTAACTAGAATGGCTCTTTCAGCCGATATAGTATTTGTTGCGTCAAGGCTTTGGTGTCTAAGTTTTTGTATTCTTTCGTTCATAGCGATATGAATTATGCGATTATAGTTTCAATTCTGTTCTCATTAAAGTATTTTACCACACTCTCAGCTTTTTCTCTATCCATATTTGGCATATCGTTAAGTGGGTTTTTCATTTCCAGGTTCTTATATTTTTCTTTACCTAGGGAATGGTATGGAAGGATATTTAACTCAATCTTTTTGTTAAACGATTTTATTAGATTCTTTATCTTTTCAAGATGTTTCTCACTATCATTAATACCCTCAATGAGAGCCATTCTGATAATGATTTTCTTATCCATCTCAATAAGCATCTTTAAGTTCTTAAGAATAAGGCTATTGTCTGCATGAGTGTATTTCTTATGCATTGCATTATCTAAATGCTTTAAGTCATAAAGAAACAAGTCAGTGTATTGTGCAATGTCTTTTAGATTGTCTGTATTAGCATAACCACAAGTATCTACACAGGTATGTAGCTCTTTTTCTTTGCATTTCTTTATAATGTCAAGAAGAAAATCAGCTTGCATAAGAGGTTCTCCTCCTGAGAAAGTAACACCACCTTTTGATTGTTCAAAGAATAGTCTGTCTTTCTCAATTTCATTTAGTAGATTATCAGAAGATATTTTGTATCCTACATCTTCCTGTTCTATGAAAGTTCTATCGCTTATTTTATAAGTCTTTTGTGTTTTCTGTATTTCAGTAGATTGACTTTCGGGGTTATGGCACCACCAACATCTTAAAGGACATCCCTTAAAGAAGACTGTAGAACGAATACCCGGTCCGTCATTTACTGCAAATCGTTTTATATTGAATATTACAGCATCCATAGGTTAATTATGAATTATGAATTAGAAATTATGAATTATTGAAATGCACGAGCGTGCTGATTGGGTCTAGCAGATCCAACATTCATATAGTCCTTTGTCCGAACTATTTTGTAATATTTTTAGAAGTCTATTCATAAATTGCTAGTGCAATATATAAACTTTTTTTGATATGTAAAATGATATTTTCTTAATTGAAGTATTTAGATTTCTTATTGTGTCCGTTTCTTAATTCCTTAATATCTATGTTGTTAAGGTTTTTGAATAAATTTGTACGAGGTCGTATAGTATGTGATTGTATTATATTACCTTTCTTATCTACTAGAAAATATGAAGGTGTAACAATAACCTTAAATTTCTCTTTTAATGCTTTATAATTGGTGCAAAATACGGCATTGTCATCAAGTTTGTATTTCTTTAATTCTTTAATATTTCTTTCTTTGTTCTTTTCGTCGCAGATGATAAGTACTTTTAAGTAATCTTTGCGGTCAGCAACTCTTGCTACAACTTTCAGGTCTTCCTCTATTATTAGTGTAGATTTTTCGTGGAACATATAATATAGATATTTACCTTTTTGTTTGTGTGTATTCACAAGGCGTCCAGCATGGTCTTTGCCAATGATTTCCGGACAGGCGTATCCTTTGCTAAGATATGTTACATTTTCTATAATGTTACTGGCAATTGTTTTTGTTTGCTGTATCTGCGATTTCTTTCGGATATATCTCACTGTGTTTATGTATAACTCTTTCTTAAGTACTGGATTGAAGGCTCCATCTTTCAAACTTTTTAAGATTATTAAATCTATTAGGTTATTATTTGAAATACCTTCTTTTCTTAATTTAGAGGCTTGTATATTATATATCTTATGAGCGTTTAGATTAGGTGTTTTTTTATATTCCTCGTATGATAAATAATTTGAGAAAGTCTTATTGAATAGTTCGAAAAATTGATCGTTATAGATTGTTTTACCTGAAAAATATTTCTTTATGAATGGTTTTATATTTTCAGCATAAATAGGAAATTCACATATACCTATAGCATATTTCTTGTACGTATTAAAGTATTTGTTCTTTGAAGAATACTTGCTGTCTAGTTCTTTCTTTATTTTGTCTATTACAGATTTGTTTTTATTGTATATAGCATCAAAATATTTATCATTTAATATTGAAAGATCATGATTGAAATTTCTTATTAAATTATTTAATTCATTCTTGTTATCTGTATTTACACGGGTAGCTAATTCTATTGGTTTAAAATAGATATCTCTCGCTGGTTTTTCCTGATATTCTGGTATACTGATATTCTCGTTCTGATTAGGATATACGTATAGTGATAATATAAAGAATCCAGTGTCAATAAATATTAGTTCAGTCTTTTTTGTATTATAATTGAAGGTGAAATCACCAGTGTTATCTACCGAAGGATTGGCAAGAATCTGTTTTTCTTTAGAAATGAAGTCTTTGTATTTATATACTATAATATTTTTCCCGTAGTATGTTGGTGCATTCCCAGAAATCTTTACATTTTGGGCACTTGAACTGAATGAAAGAATAGTTAAAAAGAGAAGAATTATTTGTCTCATTAATTAAGCATTTTGTAAGCTATGTCTATATATCTTGGAACATCTTCGTTTATAGATCCTGTCTTTTCTCCAGGTTTATGTCCAAGTCGTACAATTATAGCATTTTTATTTGGAATGGCGTAAATAAGCTGGCCATATAAACCTCTAAGATAAGGTATTTTCTGTCCATATTTATTTATAATCCAAAATTGGTAGCCGTAGTAGTTTAATCTTCCGCTTTTGTTTTCATTTAGGATGTCCATGGCTGGAGTTGTTGCTTCTTCAATATACTTTTCTGAAATTATTTGTTTTCCATTCCATTTACCTTTATTGAGGATCAATCGCGCAATCCTTGCAATATCTCTTGCATTTGTGTTGAAACAACAGAATGCTTTTTCATCCCCATCCTTTTTATCCAGACTCCAGAGTGCAGGCCTTTCTGCTTGTATTGGTTTCCATAGTTTCTCTTCAGCATATTGCGATAGGGTTTTACCTGTGGCTTTATTAAGAATATATGATAGAAGTTGCGTGTCACTGCTTCTATATTCAAAAAACTTTCCTGGATCTTCCTTGGATTTAAGTCCCATGACAATATCTTTAAGATTATCACCATAATAACCTTTTGCTGTATTTGAAAAGGCAGAACGATGAACTTCTGACCATGAAGATCCAGATGACATGGTCAGCAAATTTCTGATAGTTATTTTGTTCTCAGGAGCTTGTGAAAATGCTGGTATAAAATCCCCTATGCTTTGATTTACCGATTTTATATATCCTTCATCTATTGCAATTCCTACCAAAAGAGATACAATTGATTTTGTGCATGAGAAGATATTTGAGGGAGTATGTGGTGTCCAGTCATCCCAGTATTCTTCGTATTTAACACTATCGTTTTGAATAACAAGAAATGCAACAGTTTCGTGTTCTTCAATATATTTTCTATCCTCATTAGAGAAATCGTGTTTATTATAGTCAGGAGCCGATTTCCAATCCCATATAGAATCAGTATTATGAACTATCCTATTTTCAAAGATTTTCCAATCATCAATATCTGGTTGATAATATAGTAAAGCATTTCTAAGATACATCGGCGCACAAGAAGAGATGACACTGAGCGTGACAAAAAAGACAATCAGTTTTTTGAGTGACATTTTCATTCTTTTGCTTATTAAAAGTATGTATATAGTTATGTAATTTTTTACTTTTGGAAAGTAATAACACTATCTACACTATTAAACGATGAAAGAATTCAAAAGTTACTTAAAATCCAGTCTGTTTTTATTAATAATTGTATTGACAATTAATCCAGTCCAAGCCCAAGGGAAAAAGAAAACAGGCATATTGTTGGTTACATTTGGGACAAGTATTCCAAAAGCGCAAAAGGCGTTCGATAATATTGATGAATTAGTTAATAAATCTTTTGCAAATTCAGATATAAGATGGGCTTATACGTCTAAATTTATTCGTAAGAAATTGAAGAGAAAAGGAATAAGTATTGATTCTCCAGCAGAAGCTCTTGCAAAAATGGGGGAGGATGGTTTTACCCATGTAGCGGTGCAATCATTGCATATGATACCAGGACTTGAATACGATAATCTTGTTAAGATTGTAAGTGCTTTTAACAAAATGCCAAAAGGTATAGAAGTTGCATTAACAGGAACTCCTTTAATGTATAAGCATAAAGATATGGAGCTTTTTGCTAAAAGAATACTTAGTAATTTAACTAAAGAAAGGCAAAATATAGATGCAGTGGTCTTTATGGGACACGGTACTCACCATATGTCAAATATATATTATCCTGCATTACAGTATTATGCTTCTCAGATAGATAAGGATGTATATATTGGAACTGTTGAAGGAGCACCAATGCTTAGTGACATAATACCTACTTTGAAGGCAAAGAAGTATAAGCGTATATTACTAGTTCCATTGATGTCAGTTGCAGGTGATCATGCAATTAATGACATGTCTAGTGACGAGAAAGATAGCTGGAAATCTCAACTTAAGAATGAAGGTTTTGAGGTCGATTGTTTGTTGAAAGGAATGGCTGAATATGATAATATTGTTAATATCTGGATACAGCACTTACAAGAAACACTATATAAACTGCCAAGATAGTTCGTATCCTCTACCTATCAAGTATACAACAACTCCCTATTAACTCCCATTTTTCTCATAAAAATGGGAGTTAATAGGGAGTTGTTAGGTAGAGGGTAGGTAGTTGTTAGGTAGCTATAGATTTATTATATTTGAATAATTACAAAATATAATGCAATGAAAAAATTAATAATACTTATCGTTTCAATAGTTATTTTTCAATCTTGTACAGTATTAACGAGATGTGTAAAATATTATGAAGCAGATATTACAGATCATGAGATATTTCCATATGAGGAGATAAATACTGGAAATAATAAATTTCATTTTAAGGACGGAGATAAAAGTCTTTTTGAAAAACAGATAGTGGAAAATAAGGATAGCATTGACTATACTCTGGATGAATACTTAAAGACAGGTCAGACAACAGCTTTTTTGGTGATAAAGAATGACTCTGTACTTTTTGAAAAGTATTATAAAGGATATGAGAGATCAGATATTTCAACTTTCTTTTCAGTATCTAAATCTGTAACATCACTGCTTGTAGGAATTGCTGTTGATGAGGGAGCTATAAAGAGTGTTAAAGATCCTGTTACCGATTATATTCCAGAACTTAAGGATGGAGATTCTATGTTTAAGAAACTAACAATAGAGCATCTTTTGAATATGCGTTCGGGAATTGATTTTGATGAATCATACTCTAATCCATTCTCAGGTATGGCTACGCTTTATTACGGAACGAATCAGCTTGCAAAGATAAAGAGGAAAGGGTTTAAATGTGCACCTGGAACTAAGCACGAGTATCAAAGTGTTTCAACTGCGATATTGGGAATTATTCTTGAAAGAGCTACTGGTAAGAAAATGGCTAAATATTTAGAAGAGAAGGTGTGGATTCCTATGGGTATGGAGAATCGTGCAACATGGAGTGTCGATGATAAGAGACATAGATCACCAAAGGCATATTCGGGATTGAATGCAACTGCTATCGACTTAGCTAAGATTGGTCGTCTTTATCTGAATAAAGGTAATTGGAATGGCAAACAGATTCTTTCAGAAGATTGGGTTAAAAAGTCATTTACGCCTAATGTAGCTAATGATGGTTATCAGTATCAATGGTATAGTTTTCAAGCTCATGCTGCAGATACATCAGGTAATAAATTTTTTCAGGATTCATTGACAGCAGTACAGAAATGTAAGCCATTAATTAATGAGTATAAATATTATTATACATGGGAAAATTCAGATAGAGAAAAAGACAAGATAGGGGTAAAAATATATACAGGACAGTATTATGCTTTAGGCTTATTGAAGCAGATTTTATATATAGATCCAAGTAAGAATCTGATTATAGTTAGGTTGGGAGAAGGAGCAAATTTTGAGTATACAGATTTTATGTATAAGATAGGAGCTATGATAAAGTAAGTGGAAATTATATATAAAAAAAGCGAACCATGTAGGTTCGCTTTTTTTTATCTTAAATCATCCATTGTAATATTCGTGGGTAAAAATTCAGAAATATCGCCTTCATGATTGAAAATATCCCTGACAATAGTAGAACAAATAGGAGTATGTTCAGGAGCCGTAAGTAAGAATACAGACTCAACAGTATTATCAAGATTCTTATTCATCTGAGCAATAGCCCTTTCATATTCAAAGTCGGAAGCAGTTCTAAGTCCGCGAAGTAAATATTTTGCCCCTTTTTCTTCACAATAATTAATAGTTAACCCTTCATAAAAATCAACCTCAACTCTTGATTCCTCTGCAAAAACCTTCTCAATAAGTTCCATCCTTTTCTCCAAAGAGTGCATTGTTTGCTTAGTTGAGTTCTTACCAATGGCAACAATAACTTTATCAAACATAGAAAGTCCTCTTCGTACAATCTCTTCGTGACCTATAGTAAAAGGATCAAATGAACCTGGAAATATTGCTATTCTTTTCATAATTTATGTATGTCGTTTAAACGATTTCGTCTAATTTATATGTTTTATCAATCTTCACACCTCTGTCAGTCTGTTTCAAAGAACAAGCCTCAGTATACAAATCATGTTGAAAGATAAGATAATAATTATTCTCAATAGCCTCTTTGTAAAATAATTCCTTCTCTCTCAGGGCTTTTAACGGTTCTATATCGTACGAAGCCAGCCACTTAAGGTTTGTGTTTGCTGCTGTTGGAATAAAATCACCGGCAAAAACGATATTTCTATCTCCATCCTTAATAAATGGGATAGCAAGACCTGAAGTGTGACCGTTAAATAGTCTTACAGTTATATTGTCGGTAAGTTTTTCTCCATCACCAATAAATGATAGTTTATTAGCCTCTAAAATAGGGATAATGTCCTCATTACGGAATGAATCAGCTTCACGGGCATTAGGTGACTGATGATTATCGAATTGAATTTTTGATACCCAGTGAGTTGCATTAGGGAAAGCAAGTTCAAGAGAACCGTCAGCAGTTTTATTAACAGCTCCACCAGCATGATCGAAGTGTAAATGCGTAAAAAGAACATCAGTAATTTCTTCATTCTTAATAGCGATAGTTTTCAGCGACTTTTCAAGAGAATCATCGCCATTAAGATGATTAGTATTTACGCCTTTCTCATCAAGTTTATTACCAATTCCAGTGTCAACAAGGATTTTTCGATCCCCATCAACAATAAGAATACTCCTGATAGCACAATTACAAAGATTCATCTCATCACATGGGTATTTCTTTTCCCACATAAACTTTGGAACAACACTAAACATAGTGCCTCCATCGCATTTGAAATTCCCTGTTTCTACTTTATATATCTTCATTTCTTTCAGCTTTAATTAATAAGGGATAACCCATATTTATGAATTATTTACTTACCTTTATTATTCACAAAAATAAGTAAGTTTTTTAAAATACGTAGATAAAGATATATTTTCATGAATGTACATTTTATAGCAATTGGTGGGAGTGCAATGCACAATTTAGCAATAGCATTACATAAGAAAGGATTTATAGTTACGGGTTCTGATGATGAGGTTTTTGAACCTTCACGTTCGAGACTTGATAAACATGGTATATTACCTGAAGAATGGGGTTGGTTTCCGGAAAAGATTACAGACGATTTAGATGCTGTTATTTTAGGTATGCATGCTCGTAAGGATAATCCTGAATTAATTGCTGCTCAGGAGAAAGGGGTGAAGATTTACTCTTATCCTGAATATATATATGAACAGACAAAAGACAAGAAGCGTGTTGTGATAGGAGGTAGTCATGGAAAAACTACAACAACGTCAATGTTAATGCATATTCTTAGAGATAATAATGTTGATTTTGACTATATGGTTGGAGCAAACCTTGAAGGTTTTGACACTATGGTTAAACTAACAAAAGAGGCTGAAGTAGTGATATTGGAAGGCGATGAATATCTTTCTTCACCAATTGATTTACGTCCTAAATTTCATCTTTATCACCCTCATATTGCTGTAATCACAGGTATTGCATGGGATCATATTAATGTGTTTCCAACTTTTGAAAACTACGTTAAGCAATTTGAGATTTTTGCTGATAAGATAGAACAGGGAGGTTCGTTAATATATTTTTCAGGTGATAAGAATATTCTTAATGTTGCCATGAATTCACGTAGAGATATTGAGAAGGTTTCATATCATACACATGAGTATTCTATTGAGAATGATGCTGTTTATTTACTTGATGCTGGCTTTAAATATAAGATGCAGATATTTGGAGAACATAATCTTCAGAATCTTTCAGCTGCCCTTAATGTAGCCCTTAAATTAGGTATAACTAAGGAGCAATTTTATAAATCAATGAAGTCATTCACTGGAGCAGCAAAGAGATTACAACTTCTAAAAGAAACAAATAATTCTATTGCATATCTTGACTTTGCACATTCTCCATCTAAATTAAAGGCAACAGTAGAAGCAGTAAAAAGTAGATTTACTGAAAGAAAGCTCATAGCATGTATGGAATTGCATACATTTAGTAGTCTTAAAAAGGAGTTTTTACCCCATTATAAGGGATGTATGGATAAAACTGATATCGCTTGTGTCTATTTTAATCCTGAAGTTGTAGAGCATAAAAAATTAGATGCAATAACAGCAGAACAAGTAGGGGCTGCATTTCATAAAGAAGGGCTGAAGGTATTTACAGATAGTGCTGAAATGTTGACTTACTTAAAAGAACAAGAATATAAAAACAGTAGTTTGTTACTTATGAGTTCTGGTACTTTTGATGGACAGGACTTAAAGCAAGTTGCAGAAGAACTACTTAATTAGCCAATCAATAACACCTAAGAACTTCATAGAAACTGAAAAAAGTACAAAAAGAACAATATATCGCATCACTTTGGGCCCCCAACTTACGGCAAATCGTGATGCGATAAATGCACCTAGCATATTGCCAACAGCAAGAGTTAGACCTATTCTCCAAAGAATCATGTCGTTATATATAAAGACTACAAGAGAAATAAATGTATAGCAAAGAACAATAAATAGTTTAATCGCATTTGCTTTTACTATATTAAGTCCACCATTTAGTACGCAGGCAGCAAGAATCATAAATCCCACACCTACCTGAATAAATCCTCCATACGCTCCAATAGCAAAGAAAACAGCAAACTCTATAATCTTATTTTTCTGAGTCATTTCTTTAATCTTTCCTTCTGTCCATGTTTTAGATTTATACATCATTGATAAGAACAGAAGAATTAGTACAACACCAAGAATTCGTTCGAATATTTTATCATTGATGTTTACAGCAAAAGAAGAACCAATAATAGAGCCTATAGTTGCAGGGATTGCGAAGCGTAAGCCTTCTTTCCAAGTATATACTTTTTGCTGTTTATAGCTAATTGTTCCAACTATGTTTTGAAAGAATAAAGCAACTCTTATTGTTGCATTGGCAAGACTAGCAGGTATTCCTGCAAACATCAGAGTGGCAATAGTTATGGCAGAACCCGCACCTGCAAGGGTGTTGATGATACCTGTGATAAATCCTATTGCTATAAGTGTTAGTGTACTTAGTTCCATTATCCTATTTTAAGAAGTCTAATTCCTTACTTGTCATACTTGGAATAAACTCTGTAATCTCGTAGTCGGCAACGTTATTCCGCTTAAAAGGGTCTTTGTTTACAACTGTTTCTAATTGTTCTCTGTCCTTTATATTTGAAAGAATTACTCCACCCGTACGAGGAACTTTTCTACCTGATGCAATAAAATTGTTAAGAGAATATTGTTCTTTAAGATATTCAACATGTGATGGTAAGTGTTTTTCAACTTCATCCATTGATACTTTGTAGTGTAGCGATATTATAAACATGTTAGTTTGTATTAATTGTGTAGTACAAACTTATAAAAAATACTGAAAAAAATGGCTACCCTCTTACGAGAATAGCCATCTGAAATATCTTGTAATAAAATACTACCAAGCAAACATTGGTCTGCTAGACATGATTTCATTAACTTGTTTACGTACTTTTGCAATAACTTCTTCGTTATCGATATTGCTAATTACTTCGTTGATAAGATCAACGATAACTGGCATATCATCTTCTTTAAGACCACGAGTAGTGATAGCTGAAGTACCAACTCTTAATCCTGAAGTAGAGAAAGGAGAACGAGAATCGAAAGGTACCATGTTTTTGTTGATAGTGATATCAGCTTTAACAAGAGTGTTTTCAACTTTTTTACCTGTAATCTCAGGGAACTTAGTTCTTAGGTCGATAAGCATAGAGTGGTTATCTGTACCGTTAGAGATAACTTTGTAACCTCTTTTAACAAAAGCGTCAGCCATAACAGTAGCGTTAAGCTTAACTTGCTTCATGTACTCTTTCCATTCTGGTTGAAGAATCTCACCGAAAGCAACAGCTTTAGCAGCAATAGTATGCTCTAATGGTCCACCTTGTTGTCCTGGGAACACGCAGAAGTTTAACATTTGAGACATCTTCTTAACAATACCTTTAGGAGTTTTTTCTCCCCATGGGTTTTCAAAATCTTTACCCATAAGAATCATACCACCACGAGGACCTCTTAATGTTTTGTGAGTTGTAGTAGTAACAACATGGCAGTGAGGTACTGGGTTGTCAAGTAATCCAGCAGCGATTAGACCAGCAGGGTGAGCCATATCACACATAAGGAAAGCACCAACTTTATCAGCAATCTCTCTCATTCTTTTGTAATCCCATTCTCTTGAGTATGCAGAAGCACCAGCAACGATAAGCTTAGGCTTGTTTTCGATAGCTAATTTTTCCATTTCATCATAATCAACCATACCAGTCTCTTCACTTACGTGATAGTGTACTGGGTTGTATAATGTACCAGAAAGGTTTACTGGAGAACCATGAGAAAGGTGACCACCGTGAGCTAAATCAAGTCCCATGAAAGTATCACCAGGATTTAATAGACAATAGAAAACAGCAGCATTTGCTTGTGCACCAGAGTGAGGTTGAACGTTTGCATATTCAGCTCCAAAAATCTCACATGCTCTATCGATAGCTAATTGCTCAGTTTTGTCAACAATTTGGCAACCACCATAGTATCTAGCACCAGGATAACCTTCAGCATACTTGTTAGTTAAACAAGAACCACTAGCTTCCATTACTTGCTCAGAAACAAAGTTTTCAGAAGCAATAAGCTCGATACCGTCTCTTTGACGTTCATGCTCTTGTGCTATTAAATCGAATACTTGAGTATCTCTTTTCATATCGTTTAAATATTATTCTTTATAAATATGTTTTTATCATTTTTTTATTCTGCTCCAAATTTATAGTTTTAAGTAGATTAATTGCAATTTTATACAACTTTTTTTGCCTAACTTTTAATTATCTAGTGGGTATATAACAATCGATTGTAATTTGGTTGTAGAAATATGTTTAAGATGATTCATTTTTTTGTTTAAATATTTGTACTTTTATAACATAACTTAAAATGATATTTAAATGGAAAATCCAATGATTGAGGAAAGAAAACGTCCAGAATTTTTAACAACTATTTGTGTACTAACCTTTATAGGTAGTGGTTTTGGAATTCTTGGTGGTATTGTAAGTCTGTTCATGTCTAATCCAGCCATTGTTGAAGCTATGGAAAATGTAATGGAGAACTCAGGGCAAGAGATGCCTGAGATGTTTTCGCAAACTTTAGAGCATGCTGCAGCTATGGGATCGATTAACATTGTTTTGTCTATAATGTCACTTGTAGGTGCAATTATGATGTTTAAATTAAATAGAACTGGTTTTTATTTATATGCTTTAGCTCAAGTTGCTATGTTGTTTGTAGCTCCTATGTTTTTAGGATTTGAAGCTTTTTCAAAATGGGGATTAATATTTACTGCTGGTTTTATTGTAATGTATGCAGTTAATTTAAAGCATATGAACAAATGTGAATGTGCACCTTGTGCTGCTAAGGAGGAATAGTAAAGTGCTAACTTAGATATTAAGAATATAATAAAGAGACGTTAATGGCGTCTCTTTTATTTTACTATAAAGATATAAGTGATTGTTCCTTTTTGAGTAGCTGCAGCTTTTCGGTCTGTATTAAAAGTGGTTTTTAATGCAGCCTTTTCAGCTAACTTGTGAAGTTTTGTATCATGAGTTGTTGTACCTCTAGCTCCAGCAGTTGCTCTAGTAACTTTTCCATATTTATTTACATAGATTGTTACAACTACTTTTCCTGATTTTTGAAAAGATGTGGCAGGTTTTATAATATTAGTTGCAGATCGTCCACTTAAACTGTATGATACACCGCTATTCCCTGTTCCAGTACCATTATAATTTCCATCAAGACTACCTTGGGGTTTGCCCATATTTCCTTTACCAGAAGTATTACCACTGTTGCCACTATTATTTCCTGTTTTTTTACCGAAAATACTTTTGGCTTGTTTATTAATATTAGCAATCTTAGCCTGACGAGCTTTCTCTTTACGAATGCGCTCAGCTTCTAAACGTCGTTGTTTTTCTTGCTCCTTGCGAATACGTTCCTTTTCAATTCTTTCCTGTTTTCTTTTTTCAGCACGCTCTTTTCTAGCTTTAATTTCTTTTGCTGAGAGTTTCTTTTTAGGTTTAATTTTCTTCTTTTTCTTTGCTTTACCACTTTTTATTGAGGGAGCATCTTCGAAGTCCTGAGTTAAAACTTTCTCTGTTTTAGCTTTAGGGGTATTAGTTCTTTTAGCTACTGGCTTAGTCTTCTTTGTTTTTGAAGGAGTAACATCTTTTGCTATGGATGCTTGAGTATTTCCTAATCCATTATTTGTGTTGCCAAATGCAATAAGAATCCCTTGTTCTTCAGGTAGAGGAAGAGGTGTAGAGAAACCCATAAACAACAAGATAAGTACAATAATCCCGTGAAAGATTACTGTTCCAATAATTCCGTGAAAATTTACCTTGTTGTTCATATATTATTCAGGACTTGTGGCAAGTATTAGTTTGTACTTGTTGTTTTTCGCTATATTCATAACCTTAACAACCTGCTCCATTGAAACAGTTTTGTCAACGTGTAGAGAAATGCATGGATCTTTCTGAGAAGAAAGTTTATTAATAAGCATTGACTCTAACTGAGAAAAAGAAACTCTAGTTGTTTCAAAAAAGAAGTTATGATGTTTATCTATCGAAACAGATGTATATGCTTTTACAGATGTTTGATTAGTACTCTTTGGAAGGAGTAATTTTAATGCATTAGGATTAATTAGCGTAGAAGTCACCATAAAAAAGATAAGTAATAAGAATACAATATCTGTCATTGATGACATGCTAAAAGCTGCACTAATTTTATTTCGTTTCTTTAAAGCCATAATAAATTATTTAGCTGGTTCGTTTAATAGATCCATAAAGTCAGTAGTATTAGATTCCATCTTAAATACAACTTTTTCTACTTTAGATACAAGAATATTGTATGCGAAGTAAGCAATAATACCAACAATTAATCCACCAACAGTAGTAACCATTGCAGTATAAATACCGCCAGATAGATTAGATATATCAATATTATTTCCAGCCATAGACATATCATAGAAAGCTTGAATCATACCAATAACTGTACCAAGGAAACCGATCATAGGAGCACCTCCCGCTACAGAAGCAAGTACGTTTAGCCCTTTTTCAAGTTTAGTAACCTCCATATTACCTACATTTTCAATAGCTGCATGTACATCATTAAGAGGACGTCCAATACGAGAAATACCTTTAGCAATCATGCGTGAAACAGGAGAGTCTGTTTTTTGACAAAGAGTCATGGCAGAATCCATTCGTCCTTCTTTTATATAATCACGAATCATATTCATGAAGTTATTATCAATACTGTTAGCACTTCTGATTGCGAAGTATCTTTCGAAAAAGATATAAATAGCAACAATAGAAAGAAAAGCCAGAGGATACATAATCCAACCACCTTGAAGAGCAAGATCCCAAAAACCAAGAGTTAATTCTTCTTTCCCTTGAGCAGCAGCTTCAGCAGCTTGTGTTGCAACATCTTGCGCCTGTATAAATAATAAATTCATAATTGATAAATTTCGTTGTTATTTTTAATATTGATTATATACTTTAATTAGTACGCTAAGATAGTGTATTCGGAAAGAAAGAAAAATTAATGATGTGAAAAACATGAAAAATAAAAACGCCGTCTCAAGCGGTGAGATGGCGTTTTATGTATAGTGTAGTGTCTATTTGCTATAGATGCTTTATTTGTATAATTCTTTCTTTTTCTTCGATAATCTGTTCTTTTGTCTTTATATTTTCTTTCAAAACATTAATTAATTTTTGCTGAGATTCAATTATTTCTCCAAATTTTTCACAATTGTCTTCGGAGTTTTCTATTAATATTTCCTTCATTTTCCCTTGTTGTACTTTTATATATTATTTCTCAATGTTTAAACAATCAGATGCGAAAATACAATATTTTATGAATATATAATATGACTTATAACATTAGAATAAAAAAAATAGAGATGTAGTTTTAAAGAGGCTTTTATTTGTTTATTTCCTTCATTAAGATTGATATAACTCTTTCTTTTTCAGATATAAGTTTGTCTTTCTCTTTTATCAGATCCTGAAGTAGATTATTATATTCTTTTAGTGATTCAATTTGAATTAAACTATGGTATTGTTCTTTTGTATTTTCCTTGAATTCTTCGTTTTTAATAGATTTTATCATTTCGCCTTTATCGAGAATAAGCCAGTTCATGCTCAGGTCAGGGAATGTATTTAAGATAGTTGTTAATTTATCTGTTCCAATATATTTACCTGAATCCAGAAAGCCATTTGAAAATCCAGTTTGAAGATAGAATTCTCTTTTGCTAATGTTTTTGTATTCGAGATATAAAATAATCTTTTGTTTAGTTGTCATAAGCTGAAACTATGTCTATGTGTTTAATTATAATACAAATATATAAAATTATCTAATGTAATCAACTGTGAGATTATTGTTTTATAGGAGTAGTAGTGTGGTAATGGTTGGTTTTAACATAATTATGTGGGTTAATTAGTGTAACCTAGTTATATATCTATTGTGGTAGATAAAAATCAAAACTATGATAATTATAGTTAGGTGTAAGACTTTAATAAGTTTCTGTGGGAGCTGTATACTGTGTAATTAGAGGTTTGTGTATTATAAAACATGTGTGTATATAATTTTCTACAAATCAGTGTTTTGTTGTAGAAAATTATTTATATTTGTGTCGTCTATATTTTAAGGGAGAATTATGGTTTTGTACTATAATTATAAGATTCCTGAAGAAAAATACATGAATAGTTAGAATTTGATGTTGAATGTCTAAAAATATAAGAGATATGTTTTATGAGCTAAGGTTAATCTGGCTTGTTGTAATCATGTTTGCAGTTAATGTAAATGCTATCTCTCAGGTAGAAATATCTGGAGTTGCTGTAAATATAGGGACAGATGTTAGTGTTCATATTGAATCTGATGTTGATTTGTCTTCTGATGTTGATTGGGTTAATAATGGTAATTTCTGGATTTATTGTAATCAGGATACTGAATTGTCGTGTAATGTTAGAGAGGATTCAAGAAGTACAGGATGTTGGAGACTTGTTGGGAGTATGGGCTTGTCAGTATATTCTGAGTTGTCTGATTTGAATATAAATAATTTGGTAGTTGATTGTGCTAATCTGAATCTAGAATCAAACCTAAGTGTTAATAACTTGAGTTTTGATAGAGGAATTATTGATGTTATAAGCGGCAATTTATTAACAGTTAATAATTCAAGTGAAAATAGTCTTAAGTATACAATTAATTCAGCAAGTTATATTAAAGGATATTTAAAGCGAAGAGTCAAGCCCGGATGTTCATATTTGTATCCAGTTGGTGGTAATAGAGGATTATGTTATGCGAAGATTGATAATGTAGAATCTGATAGAGACGTTTCAATTAGTTATGTTCCTTTAAATAGTGATGATTCATTTTTGAATCCTGATATATATAGTCAGGTTGCAGATGGAAGTTGGGATATATTATGTGATAATGATGATGAATCTAGTTTTGGTTTGTGTTTTGATATAGAGAATTTATTAAATAATAGCAGTCATGGTACATTTAAAATTGTAGGAGCTAAAAGTTCTTTATTAAATGGTGATGTATATTCTTTAGAGACCGAAATGTACTTCCCAAGGGTACAGACGGAAAAAGGAAAATATAATTTTCGATATGTTTTAGCTGAAGAAGTTGATTTTGAAATAGTAAATCTAATTGTTGCAAATGGTAAAGGAGGAGGTTTCTTTAAACTACCAGATGTTTCATCTATTGAGTGGGGAGAGTTTGCCTTAATAGATAGCCAGGGTAAATTAGTGTATCATTCTGATAAGTATGCTAATGAGCTAACAGTTAGCGGCTTTAGGGAAGGGGTGTACTTTTATAAGTTGTCGTACACCAGAGGAACCGGAGAGATTAAAACTATTAATAATTTTATAGAAGTAGTTTATGAAAAATAGTTGGTTGTTCATATTACTCATAGTGTTTTCTGTTAATCTAAACGCACAAAATAGATCAGCTAGTTTTTCAAGACTATTAGGTGATCAGGAGATTAATAATCCTGCTTATAGTGCGTACAGACAAAAGATGAGTTTTAAATTAATGTATCATTCTCAGTTTGGTTCATTAAAGGGGAATTCTCAATCCTATGCTGCTAATTTTACTTATCCAGTTGTTGGTAGTAAAGTTGGCTCGTTTCTGAATGTTTCTAATGAAGATATTGGTCTTCACAATGTATTAAATATTAAGGGAGGAGTTAATTCTTGTATAAAGATTTCATCATTTGCATATCTGTCTGGAGGTATTTCATTAGGAGTACAAAATAGAATGTATAGGAAAGATGAAGCAATTTGTGATGAGGATGTTGATTTATCTCAAATAGATTTGAACGATAATAAAATTAATCTTGGAGTAGGATTATATTATTTTGATCCATACATGTTTGCTGGTATAGCATTAAATGATATATCATCAGTAGATAATTTGCGTTATTCTAATTTTGATATGTATGTAGGATATAATTATTCATTCTTTCCATATCGATATATTCTAAGATCTTCAGTTTTATATAAATATTATAATAGTAGCAACATATTTCATATAGATGAGAAACTATTTTATGGTGAAAAATGCGGAGTTGGATTTAGTTATACCTTTTCATATGAATGGGCTTTGAGTTTTGATTTGAAGTTAGGTAAAGATATCTGGTGTTTTTATAGCTATGAAAACCATTTAAATGTTGCTGATTTTGCATTAAAATCACATACGATAGGCTTGTATTATAATCCAAAATATCTTAAGCGAATTTTTAAAAATGTATTGAGATTTAGAAACTTATATAATTAATATGAAAAAAATAATTGTATTAATATTAATTGTAATCTTTAATTTTACTTCTGTACTAGGAGCAAATGAGGGTATTGCAAGAGCTTATAAGAGAAAAAATTATAAGAAAGTATGTGAGTTGTCTAAGAATCAGGATATAAGAAGTCTTGATTTTAGGTTAAAATTGATGCTGGCTGATTCTTATTTTTATACCAAAGAAGCAAGTCTGGCTTTGTCTGTATATTCTGTAGTTCTGGAAACAAAAGATATTTCATATTTTAATACAACCCGCGTATTGAATTATTTTGAGTTGTTGCAGATGAAGAAGAAATATTCAAAAATCATAGAAATATACCCATTTCTATCTGTTAAAAATCAGAATAATGTAAAAATCATAAGCATCTATAAATCATCTTTATTTCTGGTTAAAAATAAGAAGGTTAAAAATAAGAGTTATAAGCTGCAGGATAATAAAGCATTAGATAATATTAATGTAGAATATGGAATTGGATTCCTTGGTAATAGTATTATTTGTTATTCTTCAGATCGAAGGAATATTTATAATGGGTTATTAAAAGAGAAATCTGGTGGACTACTAAGTGAATATGCTGAGATTTCTGAAAATAGGTATACACTGAGTTGTGAACTATTCGATTTTAACCTAGGTAAGCAAGACGACGAATTTAATGAAGATTACTCGCGAATCAATAGTAACGCCAATAATAACTTTGTTTCATATATTAATTATTCAAGTGAAGATAATCAAGCCTATTTTACTGATTTTTCAAGAGCTGCCCATACTCAGATATTTATACAAAGAGAAAAACAAAATGGGAATGATGAATATGTAAAGTGTTCATTTTGTAATAGCGCTTTTGATTATGCAATGCCTTGTGTTTCTAATGATGGTAATACAATTTATTATATTTCTAATGATATCTCCGGACATGGAGGATGGGATTTATATAAGTCGGAGAAAGTTGAAGACGGTAAGTGGGGAAAGCCGATTAATTTAGGTAATAAGGTGAATTCTGCCTTAGATGAAATGTATCCGTTTATAGATAATAATGATATATTATATTTTTCATCAAATGGTCATAATGGTTTTGGTGGTTTTGATATATATAAATGTGATTTGAAACAAGATAGTTTAAAGATTGCAAATCTTTTAAAGCCTGTAAATTCAGAGGCAAATGATTTTTCATTTATTTTATCAAACTCAAGAAATAGAGCTTTTTGTTTAAGACAAATTAATGATGTTCAGGATGTTCAGGAAATGATAAGATCTTTTGTATATACTCCTGATACAATTTGTAAAAAGAAAGAAGTTTTACGAAAAGATACATTAAAGATTAATGAAAGCATAAATTCCCTTCAAGGGTTAGTGGCTGTTAATCATCCAAGACAGACTCAAAAACTTGAATTTAATCGAGTTCCAGTATTACCAGTAAGTCAGAAATTATCAACTTCCACGAATATATCTTTTAAGTTTAATAAATATGATGTTCAAAATATTTCGAAAGATATAATTAAGAAATTTTTTGATGGTATAGAAGATATTTCAAATTATGATGTAATCTTATCTGGATATGCAGATTTTAAGGGGAAAGAGGATTATAATTTATGGCTTTCTCACAAAAGGATTGAAAGTGTTGCTGATTTTTTAGTTGAAAAATGTGGAATTGTTGATAGACAGATTTTTCAAGTGGCTTATGGTGAATATGATAAATATGTTGAGAATTCAAAAAAGCGAAAAGTTGTTATTGAATTAGTAGGTAAGAATGAGCTAAGAAATAGAGTGTTGGTTGTTTACAAACTTCAGGATAACTTAACAGTAAAAGATATTTCAAAGAAATTTTATTGTACTGACGGTGATATCCGTCTAATTAATTCAATATCAGATGTAAATCAAAAGATTCCTAAAGAATCATTGATAATGATACCAATAAAAGGAATATATAGAGTAGATAAGAATAATACACTGTATTCAATTTCTAGAAGTTATAAAACTTCAGTTAGTAAGATTTCAAATATAAATAAGATAGGAAAGAATAGTAATATTTCTGTAAAGGATATTCTAATAATAAACTAGTTGTAATAGGTAAAGATTTATGAACCGAGTAATTATTATTTTGTGTTTTCTCTCATTTGTTGGCGTTGCAAATGCTCAAATAGGAGGTGTTCGTATTGGTAAAGAGAACAGGGAAGCTAATCCAAAAGCAATGCTTGAGGTAGTTTCAGATAGCAAGGGAATCTTGATTCCACGATTGACAACAGAAAAACGTGAAAAGATGTTCTCCGGTAAAGATGAGAACTCAGTATCTCTGTTAGTTTATGATGTAGATTTGAAAAAATTTATGTATTGGACTGGTGATACATGGAAGTCTATCGGATCAGGTGGAATTGGTTCTGTATTGGATGGTGATATTACAGGTGAGAGTGATAATACTGTTATAAAAGATGGAGTTGTAACCGGAAGAAAAATAGCACAAAGGACTATAGATGGTTCTAATTTGAGTCAAATGAGTGCAAAAGCTGGTCAGGTTTTATTATGGAATGGATTTAATTGGATTCCAATAGATTTAACAGTTGATGGTGATGTTTTTGGTTTTAGTAATAACATTAAAATTAAAAAGAACGTTGTAACAACTACAGAGATTGCTCCTAATACTATTCTTGGTTCTAATATTAATCAAATGAGTGCTACACCTGGTCAGGTTCTTCAATGGAATGGATTTGGATGGATTCCTTCTTCTGTAACTTCAGGAGGAGATGGTGATGCTGATCCAGGTAATGAATTACAATCATTAAGTCAAGTTTTAGGCAGAGGAACAAGTGCTGGAGGTTATAGGATTTCTGATTTAGGTGTACCAGTTTCTCCTGCAGATGCTGTTACAAAACAGTATGTCGATGAACAGGTAATGACAGGTGGAGGAGCTATAATAAAGATTGTTGATGATTTGTATTCAATGGATTCTAAAGCTGGTTTATCTGCTAAACAAGGTAGAGAGCTTAATAAGATAAAAATAGATAAGAGTGATAACTTTGGAGGAGTTGTAGCAGGAACATATGACAATTTAATTTTAAAAGATGCTGTTGTAACAGGAGATAAGATCGCAAAGAATACTGTGCATGGCTCAAACATAAATCAAATGGGTGCTGTTCCTGGAGAATTTTTAAAGTGGAATGGTAGTAGTTGGGTTCCAGGAGAAGGTAATAAGACAAATCTATCTTATGTGGCATCTCCAACGGATGGCAAAATAAATAGTAGTACAGGTATAGGAACATCATTGCCACTAGTAAATAATGTGAATGCTGGTTTAATGAAACCAGAAGATAAAGTTAAGCTGAATCTTGATAAAGATGGAGACGTAACAAACGAACTTCAAAATCTGTCACAGGTACTAGAAAAAGGTGCTGATGCTCAGAATAAAAAGATAACAAACATATTAACTCCTACGAGTGATAAAGATGCCGCAAATAAAAAATATGTAGACGATAAGTTCTCAAGTTCTGGTGATATAACTTCAGTAAATGCGGGTGCAGGATTAAAAGGTGGAGCACTTACAGGTGATGCAACTTTAGGTTTTGCTGAAATTTCTTCAAAAACTATATTAGGTAATAATACAAATTCAAGTGCAATTCCTACAGCAGTTACTTATGATCAGTTAAAGGCATCAATGAATTTTACAAAAACTGATGTTGGTCTGGAGAACGTTGATAATACAAGTGATGCTAACAAACCTATTAGTACAGCAACTCAGACTGCTCTTGATCAAAAAGTTAATGAATCAGAAAAGGCAGCGAAGAATGGTATAGCAACACTGGATGTTAATGGTAAAATTCCTGCTAGCCAGATTCCAGCAATTTCATCGTCGTCAGTTGATGTATTAGGAAGTGAAGCTGAAATGTTGGCAATGGGAAGTGTACCTGTAGGAAGTACTGTTGTAAGAACAGATGAGCAGAAGACATATATTCTTTCAAAGGAACCAGCAAGTGATAAAAGTAATTGGATAGAATTACTTAGTCCAACATCACCTGTTCAGTCTGTTGGTGGAAAAGTTGGAACTGTAATTTTGGAGAAATCAGATGTTGGATTGTCAAATGTAGACAATACAAGAGATATTGATAAGCCAATCAGTAAAGCAACTCAGACGGCACTAGATTTAAAGGAAGATAAGATAAATAAGAGTGTTGATATATTACTTGATGCTGGTTCTGATATAAAATACCCAACAGTAAAGGCAACAAAGGCATACACAGATAATTTAGTGGCTTCTTCTGCAGAAACAGCAGAAACAATTAAAAATAAATTAGGAATAACTGATATTTCAGGAAGTAATACTGGTGATCAAATAAATATACCAGGAACTTCTGATAATGTAAGAGGTGTTGTAGCTATAGCTAATGGTGGAACAGGACAAACTACAGCTGCGGGAGCAATTAAGGCATTGTTACCTTCTCAGTTAGGAAATTCAGGTAAGGTTTTACAAACAAATGGTACAGTAGCAACATGGGAGATGCCAGCAGCAAGTGCAACTGATTTAAACGCTATTGTAAGTAGTGATAAAATTACAATATCAAATAGTAACGGCACAAATGCAGTACTACCAATTGTAAATGGAGCAAATGCAGGTCTAATGTTATCTGCAGATAAAACTAAGCTTGATTCAGATAAAGATGGAGATGTAACTAATGAGTTACAAAATCTATCTGAAGTTTTACTAAAAGGTAGCAGTGCAGGAAATTTAAATATCTCAAATCTACTAGATCCAAAGTTAGATCAGGATGCTGCAACTAAAAAGTATGTAGATGATAAAATAGTAGATAAGGCTAGTTCTGGAAATGTTAATCCTCTTGATGGTAAAGCTGGTGATGTATTCTATAATACTACAAGTAAGAAAGTGTATGTTAATGACGGTAGTGATTGGGTGGAAATGCTTACAACTGTTTTACATGATCCTTCAATAGAAGGTAAAGGAACAGACATGGATCCTTTGTCTATAGCAAAAAATTCTATAAATACATCAAAAATGCAAGGGAATGGATCTTCATTAGATAATGGTAAGGTTGGCAATATTTTACAGTCTAATGGGGATGGAACTTTCTCATGGAAGGATATAACAAGTGGAATAGCAGTAGATCCATCTTCTTTAGTATTAACAACGGATAACTTTTATGTAGGAAATAGTTCTTCAAAAGCTGAAGGAGTAGCAAAATCATCAATACCATTAAGTGGTTTTGGAAAGGCACAAGCAGATATCGCACTGGGAGATGCTACAACGCAATATAAAATCACAAATTTGTTGGCACTAACAGATGATATGGATGCTGTTAATAAAAAATATGTTGATGATAATTCAGGCAAAACTTCAGTAGGTAATGTTAATCCTGCTGTAGGAGCAACTGGAGATATATTTTATAATACATCAAGTAATAAAGTGTATATTCATAATGGATCAGGTTGGAATGAAATGATAACTGGTGTTAGTCATGATTTATCATTGAAAGGATTTGGTACGGATGCTAATCCACTAAGGCTTTCTTTAAATTCAGTTGGAGTTTCAAATTTGAAGGGAGTTGGAACCAGTTTAGATAATGGTAATTCAGGAAATATTTTACAGTCAAATGGTGATGGTACATTCTCATGGAAGGATATAGCTGGGGGAGTAGCAGTAGATCCATCTTCATTATCATTAACAACTGGTCAGTTTTTTGTTGGAAATAGTTCATCAAAAGCAGAGGGAATAGCAAAATCATCAATACCGTTAAGTGGTTTTGGAAAAGCACAAGCAGATATTGCTATGGGGGATGCTACAACTCAACATAGAATTACAAATCTTTTGGCTCCAACGGCAGATATGGATGCTGTGAATAAAAAATATGTTGATGATAGAGTGGGTAAAACATCTACAGGAAATACAAATCCAGTATCAGGTGATGCTGGAGATATATTTTATAATACAACAGAAAATAAAGTATATGTACATGATGGTGCTGCTTGGAAAGAAATGATAACAAGTGTTAGTCATGATTTATCATTAAAAGGGAAAGGTACAGATGCGGATCCATTGGGACTTACATCAAATTCAATTGAAGCATCAAATTTAAAAGGTTCAGGAGCTACATTAGATAATGGAAATTCTGGAAATATATTACAATCAAATGGTGATGGTACATTTTCATGGAAGGACATTACAGGAGGAGTAGCAGTAGACCCATCTTCATTATCATTAACAAATGGTCAGTTTTTTGTTGGAAATAGCTCTTCAAAAGCTGAAGGAGTGGCAAAATCATCAATACCATTAAGTGGTTTTGGAAAGGCTCAAGCAGATGTCGTAATGGGAGATGCAACTCTGCAGTATAAAATTACAAATTTGATGACACCTACGGGTGACATGGATGCTGTTAATAAAAAGTATGTTGATAATAAAGTATCAACTTCTGGTGATATTACTGGTGTAAAAGCAGGTACGGGTCTTGTCGGTGGGGCAGATAAAGATGAGGCAACCTTAAGTTTGGCTCCAATTGCATCTAAAGCAATTTTAGGTAATAATACAGCAGGAACAGCTACACCAGTTGCCATGGATATAAATCAGCTAAAAACTATGCTTGCATTTACAAAAACAGATGTTGGTTTAGATTTAGTGGATAATACAAGTGATAAAGATAAACCTTTGAGTGACGCAGCAGTAACAGCTCTTAATTCAAAAATTGATAAATCAGAAAAAGCAGCTAAAAATGGAGTTGCAACACTTGATGTTAACGGAAAGATACCTGTTAATCAGATACCTTCTATTTCATCATCATCAGTTGATGTATTGAATAGTGAAGTTGAAATGCTTGCGTTATCTGGAGCCACAGTTGGAAGCACAGTAGTGAGAACAGATGAACAAAAGTCATATATTCTTTCAAAATTACCAGCTTCTGATATTTTGAATTGGGTTGAACTACTTAGTCCAACATCACCTGTTCAATCTGTTAGCGGTAAGGTAGGAGCAGTTATATTAGATAAGTCAGACGTAGCATTATCCAATGTAGACAATACTAGTGATATAAATAAACCAATAAGTACTGCAACTCAAACAGCTATAGATTTAAAAGAAAATAAGAATAACAAGAGTGTTGATATTGTTGCAGATTCAGGATCTGATATTAAATATCCAACAGTGAAAGCTGTAAAAGCATATGTAGATAATTTTGCTACAGTAGTTGATGCAACATCAACGTTGAAAGGTAAAATCAAATTAGCCGGAGATTTATCAGGGACTGCTGATTTACCTACTGTAAGTACCATAGGAGGTGTTTCAGCAAAACAAGTTGGTGATGGAATAAATCTTTTAAACACAGCCACTGATAAGAATACTTTATCTACAATTGTAAAAAGAGATGCTTCTGGGAATTTTGCTGCGGGAAATATAACTGCTAAATCATTTATAGGAAATCTAACTGGTGATATATCAGGAAATGCTGAAACAGTAACAACAAATGCTAATTTATCTGGAGATGTAACTTCTATTGGTAATACTACATCAATATCGTCTGAAGTAGTAACTTCTGATATGATTAAAAACCAAACAATTGCGACTTCGGATTTGGGAGATAAAGTAGTTACAACTGCTAAGATGAAAGATTTGATAGGTAACGGAAGTGTAGGACAAACACTTACTTCTAATGGAACAGGTGGATTTACTTGGAAAGATTTAAATGGAACAACAAATCTTTCATATGTATCTTCTGCAACTAAAGGAGAAATAAAATCTAGTACAGGTACTTCAGCATCAATTTCTGCTGGATCAAAGACAGAAGCAAGTTTAATGTTACCTGCTGATAAGGAAAAATTAGATAAAATACCAACTGTAAATGTAGCAGATGCAGATAAAGTTCTAACAGCAAAAGCAGATGGAACAATGGAGTGGGCTGCTCCTGCTAGCTCAGGTGGAAGTGGTCTTCCTGCTTATAATACTGCAGATAAAAATAAGGTATTAACTGTTAATGAAACAGGAACAGATGTTGTTTGGAAGGCAGCTTCGTCAAGTGGACCAATTTTTTATCATCCTAATGGAGATAGTAAATATTTGGTTAAGGCTTCTGCTCCAGGTGTTACGGCTGCGTTTGATGGAAATCATAAATTTACTATTACTATACCTGCTGGTGTAGATTTACTATATTTTAAGGTTCAAACAAGCTATGGTGAGTTAGGAAGTCAAGATTTCCTTGATTTAGAAATTATTGATGAAGCGAAGCGATTTAATAATGGTCTTGATGATTTTTTCCTTCCAGAGATAAGAATAGTTGATATAGTAATTCCAGTTCCAAATTTTATGGGGTCTATTTCAACATCAGGAACAACATTCTTTGATTCTGTGATAACGGAATGTTCTGATGGTAAAATTAATCTTCAAACAGGTAGTATGGGAAGTCATAAAGATCAAGGTATTCTTATTACACTTAGATTTTAAAGTGAAGGGTGATATTAATACTTCAGTATAATCTAAATGTTCTAGTTTATTGTTTGGATTAAATTATTAAGTTATGAGAGAGTATAAATTTTTTGTTTTTTGTTTTTTATTAGTTTTTTTAGCGCAATGTTCTTATGCGCAAACAAAAAAACAGTTTAATGGAAAGTTAACTATTACATATATAAAATCAGTAGGTGGTTCGCAGTATGAAATTAGAGGGCAGTTTTCAGATTTAACTAATGCATTTTCTGCTTCGCAAGCTGCTGTAGGAGATAAAATTGTTGATAAATCAGGAAATACGTTTGAAATAATTACTGTAACTAGTACTGGTTCTTTGATAAGTACATTATCAAAAGCTTTTGATAGTAAAGCTCCACTTATAGGTTCAGGAATAATATTTAGTCCAACAAAGAAGGGATTTCCTTTAATTACAACAGGATTATCTGATATTGTAATGACAAATGTAGTAAATACTGCAACTATTAATGTTAATGATAAATTACCAAATTATAATTCCGGAACTACACTTCCTGTATTTACCTGGAAAGTGGGAGATGTCTTTAAAAATACAGCTGATGGTGGGATATATAAATTGACTAACTCTGGTTGGGCACTATATCCTTTAGATGGGCTTTCTATTTCTTATTTTAGGCCAGTAACGAACACACCACCTGCAGCTAAAGGTGATCTAATTAAGTCTTATTGGGATAGGAAATGCTATGTATTTGACGGTTCAGTATGGGGACCTCCGCAGGAATTGTCTTCAATACCTGCTATTCCTACATTTGGTGATATCTTTTATGATACAAGTCATGATAAGATATATATGCTTAATGGAAATTCAGAATGGAAACCAATTAGTGGATCATCAATAAAAAAAGGATTACTTGCTGATAGGCCAACAGCGGCTGACACAGGAAATTTTTATTTTGCAACAGATTCTGATGAATTGTATTTATATGCTTCAAGTGGAGATTGGATTAAAGTTTCAACTGGAGGTTCAACTCCAAGTGGTATAATTAATCCTGCCCCTGAAGATGCAAAAGAAGGAAATATATTTTATAATACATCAGATCATAAGATATACGTATATACTGGGTCAACGTGGATTCCTTTAGATAATATGCTTCCCCAAGGGCAAATTTTTGTAGGTAATTCGTCTAGTATAGCTACTCCTGTGAATTTGTTTGGTGATGCGACAATAAGTAATGGTGGAAAGATTACTATTGTAGATAAGGCTATTACGGAAGAAAAATTAGATAAACAGAACATTCCATTAAGTGGTTTTGGAAATCCTATGGATAACGTTTCTATGGGAGATGGTTCAACGAATAATAGAATTATAAATTTGGCAAACCCTACAGATAGACAAGATGCAGCTACAAAGAATTATGTTGATCTTTTGTTTTCTGCACCAGAAAGGTTATTAGCTCTTCCATTTGGTAATATTTTTGTAGGGAATAGTTCAAATAAGGCTGTTGCAACTCCTAAAAATTTAGTTTCTGTGAGTGGATTTGGTAATGCTGAATCAGATATCTCTTTGGGAGATGGAACTAAGAATCATAAAATAATTAATTTATTAGATCCTAGTATGCCTCAGGATGCAGCTACAAAGTATTATGTTGATACTAGAATTATTGCTCCAGAGAATCTGATTTTACCGAAAGATTTGGTTTTCATTGGTAGTGATATTAATACCGCAAAACCTATTGCAAAGAATACGATTCCTTTGAGTGATTTTGGAATAGCAAATAAGAACATTTCTTTGGGTGGTTTTAAAATAACAGAATTGGCGGAACCAACAGATGTTGATGATGCGGTTTCAAAAAAATATGTTGATAATAGGAAGATTGATCCTGAAAGTCTTTTATTAAAAGAAGGATATGTTTTTGTAGGGGATGCTTCAGGAAATGCATCTGAGATAAATAAAATAGATGTACCTATTAGTGATTTTGGAATAGCAAATAAGGATATTTCTTTAGGTGGGTTTAAATTAATAAATATAGCAGATCCAGTTGATTCTGGAGATGCATCAACAAAGAAATATGTGGATGATTTGTTTGCTAATCCAGAAACTAGTTTAGTATTATCGAAAGGTGCTTTTTTTGTAGGAAATGATAAAGGTAAGGCTATTTCTACAGAGAAAAATAAAATACCTTTAAGTGGTTTTGCTACTGCTGAGAGTAATATTGCGTTAGGTAATGCGACAATCCAATATGGTATCAATTTTTTGGCTGATCCTTTATATCCTCAAGATGCTGCAACAAAGAGTTATGTTGATGGTAAGGTGAGTAATCCTAGTTCAATAAAACTTTCTAAAGGTTATGTCTTTATTGGTAATGAAGCAGGACAAGCTTCGAGTGTACCAACAAATTCAATTGCAATTAATAAGTTTGGTGAAGCAAATGCTGATTTATTTATGGGTAATGGTAAGGATAATTACAGAATAGTTAATTTATCTAACCCAATAGATGCTCAGGATGCAGCGACTAAGCAGTATGTAGATGATTTAACCTCAACCACCCCAAGTGGAGATACAAATCCTTTGACGGCTGAAGCTGGAGATGTATTCTATAATACATTGGAAAAGAAATTCTATGTATATGATGGAACTCAGTGGGTAGAGATAGGATCGGGAGGTGCAAATCCAAGTGGTGACACCAATCCAGCAGCGGGTGATTCAGAAGTAGGAGATGTATTTTTTAATACCAAAGAGGAAAAGCTTTATGTGTTTAATGGAACAGATTGGGATCCAGTAGCATTAGAACCAGATAATTTAGGTGATCATACAGCTACAGAAGAGTTGAAGATGGGAGCCTTCAAGATAATTAATGTA
>Ga0193964_1000106_pt1 | contig 42026 bp, 41 predicted proteins | sample FB_7_MG_FD_140323 | JGI IMG/M metagenome (GOLD analysis project Ga0193964, IMG submission 140323) | Microbial mat bacterial communities from the Broadkill River, Lewes, Delaware, United States - FB_7_MG | ecosystem: Environmental > Aquatic > Freshwater > River > Microbial mats | place: USA... | reverse complement strand
TCAATAATTATTTAATAAATCAATCATAAGTTCTTCATCTATATTACTTCCAGATATTATTAGTGCATTTTCCTTACCAAAATATTCTTTATATTGATAAAATGCCGCTAATGTAACGCAACTTGAAGGTTCTGCTATTATTTTTTCTTTTTTTATCATATGTACAACAGCCTTTTTAATAAACTCTTCATCTACATTTAGAACATAATCTATTGCATCTTTTGCCAATTTAAATGATAATTCTCCCACTCCTCCAATTAATGCCTCACAAATAGATGGTTTTGAATTATATTTACTATATAATTTATTATCTCTTAATGACGCCCTCATTGCAGGACATCTATCCGTTTGAACCCCTATAATTTTAATGGAAGGATTTATCGCCTTTGCAGCTATTCCAATTCCCGAAACTAATCCTCCGCCTCCAATTGGAACAATAAAAGTATCTATATTCTTATTTTGTTTTAAAATTTCTAAAGCAATAGTCCCCTGTCCTGCATATACTAAAGGATCTTTGTCATAAGAATCTATATATATCATATCGTTTTTACTTATATATTCCATGCCAATATTATGAGCTTCATCGTAATTAGCACCTATTTTTCTTACTTCTCCTCCATAATACTTAATTTTAGTTATTTTACTTTCAGGCGTATTTTTAGGCACAAAAATCACAGCCTTCTTTATTCCTAATATATTTGCAGCATAACTAACTGCCACTCCATGATTCCCAGAAGATACAGTTACAACGCCCCTTTCTCTTTCCTTATTGCTAAGCGTAGTCATTTTACTAATTACGCCTCTTAATTTAAAACTATTTGTGATTTGAAGGCATTCTAATTTAAAATATATATTTTTGTCTTCTTCACTTAAAAAAATAGATTTTTTAAATGGAGTATTGTAAATTTTCTTATCAATTCTCTTTTTAGCATCTAAAATCATATGTAAGTCTAGCATAATACACCTCCTTTTTTATTATACCCCTTTTTTATTACTGTAACGCAAGCTCTATTTTCAAAAAAAATCAGGAATTTCTTCCTGATTTTTAGAGAGAATATATGGCTCAGTTCTAGCTTGAACTTTTTAACTTAACTAATAATACTTATTTAAAATATTTTTCTATGCCTTATAAACTATATCTCCATTAACTATAGTATATAAAACCTTTGCATTTGTTTCTTTAAGAGGCATTTTATCAAAAATTACTACATCGCCATCTTTACCTACTTCTAATGAACCAACTCTATCTTCAACCCCCATTATAGTAGCAGGATTAATTGTAAGCATTTTTACAACAGTTTCTTCATCTGCTCCAAATCTAATTACTTCTCCAGCTTGTACCATAAGAGTATCTGGACTTAAAATCGGTCCATCTGTCATTAGCGCGCATAAAACTCCATTTTTATCTAACTCAATAACGCTATAAATATCTATTTTCCCACATTCTCCTGGTAAAAGAGGTACTCCTATAGGTCCATAAATAACTCCTTTGCAACCTGAATTTATAATATCATCATAAAAATCACTCGCTCCCCAGGCATGATCTAATGTAAAATCTACATTAAACTCTTTAGCAATTTTTATTATTGTAAGCATATCAAATTGTTCACCATGAACTTTTAGCGGAATTTCTTTTTTTAGTACTTTTTCTACATTTTCTAAACCTTGATTATACTCTGGCATTTTTTCTGGATTATCTTTTGCAAGTTCTTTTTTCTCCATATATTGCTTACCTTTTATTAGAGTTTCTCTAATCACCTGCGCAATTCCCATTCTAGTCATTGGCATTTGATTTCTTTTGCCATATACACCTTTAGGATTTCCGCCTAATGCCATTTTAAGAGCTATTGGATTTTTTATACACATATCTTCAATAGTTTTACCATGTGATTTAACTGCACATACCAAACCACCTACTACATTCCCACTACCAGGAGCTATTGCAGATGTTGTAATTCCTGATTTAATAACTCTTTTAAATGTTTTAGATTCTGTATCTATTGCATAAAATGATTCTACCTCAGGAGTTGCATTATTAGTCATTTCATTTAAATCTTGCTCTTCCATATCTGTTCCAAAACCACCAATATGACTATGTGCATCTACAATGCCTGGCCAAACTATTTTATCTTTTGCATCTATCACCTTTGCATCTTTAACTTCAATATCTTTTTTTATTTCTAATATTTTCCCATCTTCAATTAGAATATCTACATTATCTAAAACTTCTTTACCTGTATATACTTTTCCGCCTTTAATTACCAACATGATGTAGCCCCCTTTGTATCTAAGGTATTTTCACCATCAATAAATGCAGCCTCTAAATTTGCAGTAAAATATGCAATTGGATTCTCTGTCCAAATCAATATATCTGCATCTTTTCCTTCTTCTATTGAACCAATTTTATCATCTACATTTAATAATTTCGCTGGAATAGATGTCATCATTTTTAAAATTTCTTCTCTTTCAAATCCATACTTATGATAAAGAGCAGCATTCCACAATAAAGATTCTTTTCCTGATGCAGTTTCATCTCCACAGCAACTAATTGCAACTAAATGTCCCTTTTTCTTTAATTCTTTTATTTTTTCAATCTCTAAATCAAGACTATATGAACTCATTGCTTGAGTTAAATCACCAAGAATAATTCCCTTTTCTTTATTTTCTTCATTCTTTAGCTCTTTAATTCCCAATGCTCCGGTAAATACAATATTTATATCAAACTCTTTAAGTGCAAGTTCAGCCGCTTCTATCTCTGATTTTGTATTGCAATGAATAAATAAAGGCATTTCTTTATTTAAAACCCTTTTCATTGCTTCATGTTCCATATTATATTCAGTGCCTTCTTTATCCAAATCATAATTTTTAGCTTTTATAAGTGCATTTTTTAATAGTGATACAACTCCCATTCTAGTCATTGGCATTTTATTTTGCTTGCCATGTACCGCCTTAATAGTCTTAGAAATTGACCCTCTCATACCAACTGATTCTTTTATTAACATCTTATAAGGATGATTTCCAAATGTTTTAAATACTCCAATTTGACCACCTATCACATTTGATGTGCTTGGCGTTAATCCCATTGCTGTAATTCCATATTCAAAAACTCTTTGAAACATCATTCCATCTTGATCGAAAGAATGAATTACATTCATATGTGGAGTTACGGGATTAGAATGTTCTGCTAAGTCCTTATCTTCCCATCCTGGTCCCATTCCTCCCCAAATATTTAAAGAATCAATAAATCCCGGACAAATAAATTTTCCTTTTGCTTCAACTACTTTAGCATTTTCTGATGCCTTTAAATTTTTACCAATCTTAATTATTTTGCCATTGTCAATTAATACATCTGTCTCTGAAAAAACATTACCCTTTCCATCGTGCACTTCTCCACTTCTAATTAAGAGCATATTTTCCCTCCTTATTTATTATTCAAGTAATCTGCCATTAATACTCCACATTCTAATTGAATTGCAACTAATTTTTTTATTGGAACAACTTCATAATCAATTTCTTTTTCTAAATATTCACAAAGATTCTTAAGTTCCTTTTCCGATGAATCCATTGCTTCTTTTAAAATCTTAGCTTTTTCATCATTTTGCTCATTATTTTCAATCATTTTTTCATATGTTGATTCTGCTTCTCTAACTAATAATCCATAAGAAAGAGTCTTATAGAACTTAGAAATTAATAAATTGTCAAATTTTTCTGCAACAGTTGCTAATTTTTGAAAATCAGGATTTTCATTAACCATTCTTCTTGTTGCTTCATTTCTTTCTTTACTATCTGTAAATGCCTCTAATGCAAGTCTAAAAGGATTTTTAGTATCTACAAATGGTGCTATTTTATTCATTACCCCTACAATAAATTCTTCCGATTTTTCATTAAAATCTAGGTTTTTTAATACTGCATCTTTTCTAGTAATATCGGAATTAGATAAATCATTTATTCTTTTATCATAAAAGTATGGTAATTCAGTTAATAATGTAAATGCATCACAGCAATCTTTTGCATAATCAGCACTACATGTACCAACACTTATCACTTCACCTGGATTTTTGATCCCGTATTTTTCTAAATAATCATAGTTTTGCTGAATTCCTAAGTCCTGATATATAGCTGGAGAATACGCCACACAATATGGTGCTTCTGGCTCTCCTAAATTTAATGGTACTTCCTGTTTTTCTGCTGCTTTTCTTAGATCATCGTATATCTCTTTTGTTTCTCTAGATATATACCAATAAACTCCACCAAAGCCAGCATTATGTAATGCATATATAAATGAAGGTTTAATCTCATCTATTAAATCCATCATTGCCTTTGTTTCTGGAATAGTGTCGTGGAAATGCAAATCCTTATAATCTATTGGAAATGTCCAATCCACTTGTTGATGTCCTGCTGGTCTAAAGAAATTTCTTGAATAATTATAGATTGTATAAGGGCCTTTAAACCATTTTTCATTTAATTTTGTTCCATCTGCATCCCATGATTTAACTATATACCATGTGTAATCTAATTCTTCTCTAAGCTCCTTATTTTCTGCCAATTCCTTTGTAAAATATTCAAGCATCATAGTTCCTATTGGCTCGTTTGGATGCGGACAACCAAACATAAGTGCATTTTTCTTTCCATTTCCTATTTTTAAACAATATAGAGGATGATTATCTCTTGTTTTACCCATCTCAAAAATACTTACTACATCAGGATATTTTTGAGCTAATTCCTTACTACTTTGATCCATTTCATCAACTGTTAAAAATGTTTTATAATCAGGAATTTGATTAATTAATTTTTCATATATAGCCTTCATATTGACCTCCTTTAAAGCAGACTGAAATCAGTCTGCTTATTTATATGTCTTATTTCATATCAGTGAATGTATATTCAGCCCAACCCCATTTACCTTCTCCATCTATAGGTAAATTCGTAAATTTACTTTGATTTGCATCATATCCTGCAAAACTTACAATTGGAACATATGGTAAATCTCTAGCTAATAACGCTTGAGCTTGTTTATATAATTTTGCACGTTCTTCTTGAACTCCTGTTGCTGCTGCTTTTTTAAGTAATTCATCAAATTCAGCATTACTATATGCAGCATAATTACTTCCTGAACCAGTTCCAAATCTCTTAGATAATGCAGCTGGATCTGGACCCATAAATCCTCCTTGCATTTCCATTACAAAATCTCTATTTGTACCAACTTTTTCAAACCATGCATTAAATTCATGAACTTCTACTTCTAAATCAATTCCTGCTTTTTCTAAACTAGCTTCAATTAATTTAGCTGCATCTGGATAACCACCACCATCAAAAACATCAATAGTTAATCCACTTACATAAAAACCATTTGCATCTTTTGTATAACCAGCTGACTCTAAAATTTGAATAGCTTTCTCTGTATTAAATTTTGGTGAAGTTTCTTCACTATTTGAAGCCCATTCAATTAATGCAGGATACATATTATATTCAGGCTTTTGTACGCCATTATATATTTTTTGAGAAATTTCCTCTTTATTAATTGCCATTGCAATAGCTTCACGTAATTTTGGATCTTGAACTTTTTCTTCATTTAAGTTAAAAATTATACGCATTGGCGATGGATATTCATTTAATGCCAATCTAATATTTCCATTTGCCTCTAATTCTGGAACACTTGCTGAAGGAATGTTTTCATATACATCAATTTCCCCATTTATTAATGCTTGAATAGCCGTTGCATCATCTGGAATAATTGAGAAAATAAGTTTTGTAAGTTTTGGTGCTCCCTCATGATAATTTTTATTTGGAAGTAATGTAATACTTTCACCTTGTTTAAATTCTCCAAGTGTAAAAGGACCTGAACCTATTGGCTCCATAGAAGCCTTATTATCTTCCCATTTCTCGCCATTATCATATACATGTTTAGGTAACACAAATGTTGCATACCAACCTAAATCTGCAATAAAAGAAACATCCGCTTCATTCATATTAAATTCAACAGTCGTAGGATCTACCACATTTATACTATCTACAATACTCATACGAGTACTAAAATAATATGTTTCATTTGCCTTAATAGTATCGAATGTATATTTAACATCCTCTGCTGTTACTGCTTCTCCATCATGCCACTTTGCATCATCTCTTAAATGAAATGTGATTTTTAATCCATCTTCACTTACATCCCATGAAGTAGCTAAATCAGGAATAATTTTCTTAGATGCATCTAATTTTACTAAACGATTATAAATATTTTGTACAATTGAATAAGCATTATCATCTGCTAAAGTATCAGGATTAAACGACATTGGATCTCCTGTTGTTCTAACAATTAAAACCTTATCTTTTACTTCAGTTGATGAACTTTCTCCTTTTGCCTCTTGATTTTCATTAGAAGCTTTTTCTCCACAGCCAATGGCCATAGTCATTACTAGCGCAAGAATCATAAGTACTGCAAACAATCTTTTTTTCATTTTTTCCCCTCCACATTAAATTAATCTATCGCAAACCACATAATGTCCATTCCCAACATCAACGGATTTAGGATACTTCTTGAAACACTCCTTTGTAGCTTTATAACATCTTGGAGCAAAATAACACCCTGGTCCCGGATTAACAGGTGTAGGTGGCTCTCCTTTTATTTGAATCTTTTTCATAACTTCGTCTGGATCTATAGACGAACAATTGGATATTAACACTTTGGTATAAGGATGCTGAGGATTATCTATTATATCGTGACTATTTCCGTATTCAACTACTCTTCCTAAATACATAACAGCAATTTTATCTGAAATATATCTTGTAAGCGCAATATCATGACTAATAAATAATACCGCTGCATTTTTCTCTCTACTTAAATCCAAAAGCATATTAATAATATCTGCTCTAACTGATACATCTAACATTGAAACTGGCTCATCAGCAATAATAAATCTTGGATCAAATACCATTGATCTTAAAATAGATATTCTTTGAAGTTGTCCGCCTGATAATTCATGTGGATATCTTTTTAATATCTCCTCCGCTGGTCTTAATCCCCCTGATTCCAACATTTCAATACACATTTGTCTTCTTTCATCATCATCTTTTCCAATTTTATGAATTTTTAGAGGCCTAATCATTATTTTTTCTATGGTGTCCCTAGGCGTAAAAGTATCAAATGGATTTTGAAAAACAATTTGTACTAATTTTCTAAAAGCTCTACTATCTTTTTTAATTAATTCTTTCGTTGAAATTCCATCTATTAAAACATCTCCACTAGTAGGATTCTCAAGTCTTGCAAGTATTCTTCCTAAAGTGGATTTTCCACACCCGCTTTCACCTATTACTCCTAGTACTTCTCCTCTTTCAACTTCTAATGAAACTCCATCAACTGCCTTAACCCACTGTTTTTCAGTTCTTTTAAATTTAATGTCTGTTTTATGCGGATACCACATAGAAACATCATCAATTTGAACATAAGGTTTTTTATTAGCCATATTAATCCCCCTCTTTGCATAAATGACATCTTACTTGCGTGCCATCTTTCATAAATACTGATTTAGGCCTTTCACTTTTGCAAATATCCATTGCATATTCACACCTTGGAGCAAAAATACATCCAGTTTGTTCTGCCGATAAATCCGGTAAAAACCCTTTAATAGCTGTTAATTTTGCTCGTGTATCAGTAAGAGAAGGAAATGCTGACAATAATCCTTTGGTATATGGATGTTTTGGATATTTTAAAACATCCTTAACTAATCCTATTTCCATAAATTCGCCTGCGTACATTACAGCTACTTTATTGCAAGATGCTGCAACTACCGACATATCATGAGTAATCATTATCCTAGTCATATCCATGGTTTTTTCCATTTTTTCTATTTCATCTAAAATTTGTCCTTGAGTAACTACATCTAATGCAGTAGTTGCTTCATCTAAAATTAATAGCTTAGGACTGTGTATTAAACTAAGTGCAATTGCAACCCTTTGAAGCATACCCCCTGATAATTCATGTGGATATAAATGATAAACTCTATCTGATAAATTAACCATTTCAAATAAAATTTTAACTCTTTCAAATACCTCTTTTTTTGTTGCCTGTGGATTATGCACTCTATAAATATCTTCAATTTGATTCCCAATCCTATGAACTGGACTTAGAGCATTCATTGATTTTTGAAATACAACAGCTAATTCTTTCCACCTAATTTTCTTTAATTCCTCTTCTGGTAATATTGTTAATTCATTTCCAATAAAATTAGCACTTCCTGAAATTTCAACACTTTTAGGTGACAGTAATCTTAAAAGTGCCATTGCCATTGTAGATTTTCCAGAACCCGATTCTCCTACAATTCCAAGCGAATCACCTTTATTAATTTTAAAATTTGCATCTTTTACCGCATGCACTTTTTTATCGTTATTTTGATTAATATAAGTAACACTATAATCTTGCAATTCTAAAATAGTTTCCATGTCTACTCACCCTTCCTATTAACATATTTTGGATTGAGCACATGATTTAAACCATCTCCTAATAAGTAGAAGAATATTACTGTAATTACTATTGCTAAACCTGCAAAAGTAGAAATCCACCAAGCACTTGTTAAATAAGCTTTTCCAGTATAAATCATTTGTCCCCAACTAATAACATTTGGATCACCAAGTCCTAAAAAGCTTAAACTAGCTTCTGTTAATATTGCATTTGACATCCCCATTGTAGTATTAGCAACTACAGGGAATATCCCATTTGGAATAATATACTTAAATAAGATTTGTCTTCTATTTTCTCCCATCGCAACAGCACTTCTTACAAATGTTCTTTCCCTTAATGAAAGCGCTTGCGCTCTCATTAGTTTTGCATTGCTTGGCCACGTTGTTAATCCAATTACAATCATTACATTTGTTATGCTATTTCCAAATAATGAAATAATAAGAAGAATTAAAAAGAATGTAGGTAACATCATAAAAATATTTATTTTTTCTGATATAACTTGATCTACTCTTCCTCCAAAGAAACCTCCAACTCCACCTATTAATATTCCAAGCATTCCAGAAATAAGTGCCGAAATAATTGCAACTTTTAAAGAGGTTCTTGTTCCATGGATAATCATGCTAAAAATATCTTGTCCTAAATGATTAGTTCCTAATAAATGTCCATTTTCACCAATTTTATTTAATGCATCCGGTCCAAATACATTTGGATCATGAGTTGAAATTAGTGGTGATAATAATACAACAAGCAACAAAAATATAATTCCAAAAGTACCGTATTTTAGTTGTCTGTCATTTTTAATCTTATTGATAATATTTTTAAAACGCTTTTTTTCTGATTTCATGACAGCCTCCTAATATCTTATTCTTGGGTCAAATAACGCATATACGATATCTACCAAAATCATCACTACTGCAACCGATATTGACATTATTAAATAAATTCCCATTAATGTTGGATAATCTCTTTGAGTAATAGCCGTTAATACAAGTCTTCCTGTTCCTGGCCATGCAAAAACAATCTCGATTAACGCAACTCCAGTAATTAGGTAAGCCATTGAAATACCAAAAATTGTTATTGTAGGTAAAATTGCATTTCTAAAAATATATTTATTAAATATTTTTCTTTCACCCATTCCTGTTGCTCTAAGTGTAGTAATAAAATCTTCATTTGATACTTGTAATACCGAAGATTTTGCTATTCTAAAATAACTTGGAATTTGAATTAGTAACAATGTTCCAACAGGTAATATCATATGTTTTAATACATCTAATACATATTTTCCTCCTATGTAACTCGCCCTAGTATCTGTCATTCCACAAGAAGGTAATACCTTTAATCTAGATGCAAAAATAATTATTAACATAAGTCCTAGCCAAAAACTTGGCATGGAATTTAAAACATATGCCACTCCTGAAAATATAACATCTACTAATGAGCCTTCATGCCGGGCCGCATGAATCCCCATAATGGTTCCAATTATTAATGCAAGTAACGCCGCCGATAACACCAATAACAATGTCGCAAATATTTTTTCTGCAATCATATCTATTACTGGCCTATTATAAATAATTGAAGTTCCTAAATCTCCTGTCATTGCAGTTTTTAAATATAATACAAATTGCATCGGCATTGACTTATCTAAGCCGTACTTTTCTTCTAATGCTGCTCTTAAAACGGGATCATCATTTTCTTTTCCCATAAGAGTTTTAATTGGGTCTCCTGGTGCTAATCTTATAATTACAAAGTTAATTGCAAAAACTATGACTACGGTCAAAAGACCTGTCATTAATCTTTTTAAAACGTACTTTTTCAATTTGTCCTCCCCCTACACAAAAATTTCAAAAGCTATTTGATTTGCCTCCCTTCATAATTGTGAACACGTTCACTATGTGTGTAAAAAAATTTTACATCTTTTTTTCACAATTGATTTTAATTCTTAGAATTAGAAATACACCCAAGTATTTTTTTGTGAACGCGTTCACTATGTTATTAGTGGTAATAATATCAAAGGAAATACATATTGTCAATAGATTTTCTAAATTTTCATTCAATTCTGCATATTTTTTAAAAAAGAAACATCATTTTTTAATTTTCCATATGTACTTAATCTTTTACATATTTATTTCATATTTTGCCCATCATTTTACATTTTTCAAAAAATGTACTATAATATTCATGCATCTATAGAAATGATATCATTTAGAAGAATTTCTTCCCCTAAAATAATGATATCTGGCAATTTTACAGTTTAATTAATACTTCATAAATAGAATATTGCCTATTCTTAAGATATAATTTGTATAGAAAGGAGCTAGACCATCTTAAGATGTGTCTATTTATATATGCCTAAAAAAACCTTTTTTAATTTGCCTGATACTAAAAGGCAAAAAATTATAGATACTGCTTATGAATTATTTATCAACAATGATTATAAAGATATAAATATACGTAAATTAGCTTCAAGTTTTGAGATTTCACTTGGAAGTTTTTATCAATATTTCGAAAATAAAGATGACTTATATCTTTATTTAATTTGTGATATTGAAACAAAAATATATCAAAAAGAAGTAGCCATCTATGGAAACTATCTTTACCGTAGAGATGGAATACCCTTAGAAGATTTATGCACCGAAAGAGAAATCGCATTTGATGGTACTTGGATAAAAGCTCCTGTAGAAGTATGGCAAAAATTCTATTTTGGTAAATATTCAAAAGACTTGCACGAAGGTGTATTAGAAGAATTTCAATCCTATAAAAACAAAGGTTATTTAAAAGATTGGGTTGATATAAACTTTCTCTTTCATATGTATACAACCTTAATGTTTAATACGCTAATCTATTTTAGAGAAAATAATATCGTAGATAGAGAAGAGCAATTTAAAATTAAAATAACTTTCTTTTTTGACACATTATTTCATGGAATTTTTAAAGAAATTCCAAATGACAATAACTTATTTAAATAAAAAAAATCTTCAGTTTAAATCTATATTTTAAACTGAAGATTTATATTCTTTATGCCATTTTTTTATTTAATAAATGATAAATACTTTCTACTGTTTTACTACTATACGGAATTTTTTGCCAAATTTCTTGTGATAGTATAGCCTGAGATACTAACATATATAACCCATTAAATATATTTGCACCATTTTCTTTTGCATATTTTAAAAATCTAGTTTCTTTTGGATTGTAAATTAAATCAATTGCCACCTCACATTGACCTAATACATCTTTTTCAATTGGAGATTTCAAAATATTAGGATACATCCCCACAGGAGTTCCTTGAATAATAATATCTTTATATGATATTTTTTCTAAATCATTATAGGTTATAACCTCTAAATCATCTTTTTCTTTAATATCACTTCTAGATACAAAAACTATATTCTTAGCTCCCTTATTTTTAAGTGCATGCACAATCGCTTTAGATGCACCTCCTGTACCTAAAATATATATTTTTTTCCCCTTTGCATCTACATTATAATAATCCAACATTTTAATAAATCCACCATAGTCTGTATTGTCTCCTAAAACACCACTATAGCTAAAACTTACAGTATTAATAGCTCCAATTTCCTTTGCAACATTAGATATTTCATCCACATATTTTAAAATATTTTCCTTATATGGAACAGTTACATTTATTCCTACATATTCATTTTTCATTATATTTAAAAAATCTTTTTTTAGATTATTTTTTTCTATCTCAATTAGATTATAATTATTACTTTGATTATGCATATTGAAAAATGCATTATGAATTTCTTTTGAAAAGCTGTGTCCTAATTTCTCTCCAATTAATCCGTAATCCATCCCTTTTCCTCCTTTTCAATATAATAATCTCCAATTAAAAGCGCTGCCACAGCTTCCACTACAGGAATTCCCCTTATTACAACACATGGGTCATGTCTACCCTCTATTTTAATAGTAGTTTCCTTATTTTCATCTAAATCAACAGTTCTTTGTTCTCTAGCGATCGACGGAGTTGGCTTAAATGCAGTTTGAAAAACAATTGGCATTCCTGTTGTAATTCCGCCCAAAACACCTCCATTATTATTAGTTACAGTTTTAACTGATTTATCTAAATAATATTCATCATTTGCCTCACTACCTAATTTTTCTGAAATATCAAAACCACAGCCAAAGGAAACTCCCTTAACTGCAGGAATTGAAAATAACAGTGAAGATAATCTGCTTTCAACGCTATCAAAAAATGGATCTCCAAAACCACCCTTGCAACCAATAACTGCTGTTTCAACTATGCCGCCTACTGAATCATTTTTTTCTTTAATATCCAAAATTAATTTTTTTGCGCTATTTTTAAATGACTTATCCAAGCTAGGAAAACTATCATTATATCTTTCTTTAATTCCTTCTTTATTAAAATCCGATTCAATAAAATGTCTACTTTTCATATCCTTAATACTATATATATGACTGGTTATTTTAATATTTTTATTTATTAAATACATTTTATAAAACGAACAAGCACATACAAGTGCTGCTGTTAATCTTGCTGAAAAATGTCCTCCACCTCTATAATCTTGATAACCCCCATATTTTAGCCATGCACTAAAATCTGAATGCCCAGGTCTAAGTTTAGTTTTAATTTTTTCATAATCTTTGCTTCTTTTGTTTTTATTCTCAATAAAAATACTAATTGGAGCACCTGTAGTTCTATTATTTATTACTCCACTTTGAATAATAAATAGATCCTCTTCTTTTCTAGATGTAACTAAATCATTTTGTCCCGGCGCTCTTCTTTTCATTTCATTACTAATAAATTCATTGTCAATAAAAACACCTGCTGGAAATCCATCTATCACAGCACCCACGCCACTTCCATGAGATTCACCATATAGTGTTATTCCAGTTTTCCTACGCCATATTGAGCCCATCTACGAATCCTCCTAATTCACAAAATACATTCCAAAATCTTGGATACGATTTTTTTACAACCGAAATATCATCAATCTCTAATTTTCCAACCTTATAAGATAATATTCCAAATGTCATCGCTATTCTATGGTCATTATCCGAATTAATAATCCCATGCGAAAAATTATTAATCCCTTTAATAATTAACGAATCTTCTAACTCTACTATATTTGCACCAATTTTATTTAAATTGTTTTTCATAGAGCTTAATCTATCTGACTCCTTTAATCTAAGCCTTTTTGCATTTGTAATCTGCCCTTCTCCCTCTAGAAAACACATAACTCCACTTAGTATAGGAACTAAATCAGGACAATTTGATACATCTACTTTAATGCTTCTATTTGCAGTTTTTTTGCATAAAATAATATCTTCTTTTATTAAAAAATCTGCCCCCATTTTTTCTAATAAAGTTAATATAACCCTATCTCCTTGAAGTGATTTTATAGGAAAACCCTTTACTTTAATATCCGCCCCAAGAGCACATAGTGAAAGCCAAAATGCACCTTGAGAACAATCATTTTCAACTGTATAATCTCTATTTCTATATTTTTGATTGCCTTTAATATAGTATTTATTATCTATAAATTTAATTTTTATTCCAAATTCTTTTTGGATTTGAAGCGTAAGATCCACATATGACTTTGATTCAAATTTTCCCAAAATTTCTATCTCAGAATCTCCATCTAGTAATGGCAATGCAAATAAAAGCCCTGATATAAATTGAGAAGAAATACTGCCATCTACACGATATTTTCCTGGCTTTAGTGGCCCTTTAAATTTAAGACACTCCTCATTTTGAAAAAACAATAAATTTCTTTCATTAAATATTTTTTCATAAATATAATGAGGCCTTTTCATTAATCTTCCTTCACCCTTTATTGTAACCTCTTTATCATAGCAAGCCAAAATAGGAATTAACAATCTCATTGTAGTTCCTGATTCTCTAGCAGAAAAAACTATGGAATCTTTATTATTTACATTCCCTTCTATAATCAAAGAAATGCTATCTTTTTCTTTTTTTAAAATTTTAACATCTACACCTAATGATTTTACCCCATCTATTGTAGCTAAAATATCTTCAGAATAAGACACATTGTGAATAATAGATTTTCCTTTTGAAAGCGCCGCACAAATTATAGCCCTATGACTCATAGATTTTGATGGGGGAACTAAAACCACTCCACTAAGTTTTTTGCCATCTATAATAGACATTTTTTCACCTCACCAATATCATCTAAAGCAATTTTTTCAATTACCGAATTTCCAATATCTTTAAGTAAAATCATATTTAAAAATCCATTTATTATTTTTTTATCTTTTAAAAGAATATCAAAAGTTTCTTTATTTAAATATTTTTCATAATTTATAGGCAATCCTATTTTAAATAAGTTTTTAGTAAGTTTCTCTCTTATTTCTTTGCTATGAAAATTTCTTTGCTCTCCAATTAACAACGCAACTATCATCCCAAGTCCAACGGCTTCTCCATGTCTTAAATTTTTAAAATTAGCCTGTTTTTCAAATGCATGTCCAAAAGTATGCCCAAAATTTAAAAGCATTCTACTTCCTGTATCTCTAAAATCTTCTTCAACCAATTTTCGCTTTACTTCTAGGGCAAGATAAAGTAACTCTAAAATATTTTCCATTAGTTCATTTTTATTTAGTTTATCTATTTGTTCAAATAAATACTTATCTTTTATTAATCCTGCTTTAATAATTTCTGCCATTCCATTATTCCACTCTTTTTCATCAAGTGAATTTAAAAAAGCTGTATTTATATACACAAATTCTGGATTATAAAAACTACCTACCAAATTTTTCCCTTGAGGCAGATTAACTCCCACTTTTCCTCCAATACTACTATCTGCCTGTGCTAAAAGAGAGGTTGGAATTTGAATAAATTTTATTCCTCTTAAATAAGTAGAAGCTACAAATCCTGTTAAATCTCCAACTACTCCTCCTCCAAATGCAACTAATATATCGCTTCTAGTCATATTTCTTTTTGATAACTCATAATAAATTCTATTGCAAGTTTCTAAGGATTTAGTTTCTTCCCCTGGTTTTAATACCACCTTGTCATATTCAAAAGAGTTGTCTTTAAAGCTTTTAATTAGATTTTCACCTTGTTCTCTCCACACATTTTCATCGCTAATTATTAAAAATTTTCTATTTTTGTAATCAGCAAGGATATTAGTTAAATTATCGCTATTTTTTTCTAAATGCACATAATATTTATTTATAGTATTTATTCTAATTTTTGTCATTATCTAAGTGCCTCCCTTTTTTCTCGGCCCTTTGTAAATAGATTGTGCAGCTTTTCTTTATCTCCATTTTGAACACAATTTTTCATATCTCTAATTGCTTTTTCAAAATCATCTAATGTTTTACTAAGTGCATATTTATTCTCTTCAAATAACTCAATCCACAATTCTGCATTTATCATAGCAACTCTAGTAGCATCTTTAAAACTGCCTCCATGGATTTTTTGATCTATAGCTTTTTCATTATTATTCATTAATAATGTAGCAAGAGCATGAGGCAATTGTGATGTATATGCTACGTATTCGTCGTGTTCAACTGCCTCTAATAAATTAATATTTAAAACTCCTATTTCATATAAAAGTTCTTCTAATAATCTATATTTTCTAATATCTGTATTTTTTCTAGGAGTAAGAATATATTTAGAATTTTTAAATAAATTTGCATCAGCAAACTCAATTCCCTCTTTTTCTTTTCCTACCATTGGATGTCCACCAATAAATTCTAAATCTTTTCTTAACACCTTTTCTATATCTTTCATTATACCGTATTTAATACCTGCAATATCCGTAATAATTGCACTGTTTTTAAAATAATTTTTATTTATTTTAACAAATTCCACAATTTTTTTAGGATATAAACATATAAATACAACATCCGCTTTATTTAATTTATTATTAGATATATATCCTTCATCAATTATTCCCTTTTGCTTAGCCGATTCAATTACTTTTAAACTTATGTCAAAACCAATAACTCTGTAATCATCTATCTTTTTAAATGCCGCAGCAAGTGAGCCTCCCATTAAACCAAGTCCAACTACTCCTATTGTAAATTTCTTCACCTAAATCCCCCCTAAGCAAGTTCTTTAAGTAATTTTTCAAGTACATTTAGTTTTTGCATCACTTGTTTAAATCTCTTAGGTTTAAGCGATTGATATCCATCACATAAGGCCTTTTCTGGATTATTATGAACTTCAATCATAAGACCATCTGCTCCAACTGCCAATGCAGCTTTTGCTAATGATTCAACCATCCACCATTCTCCAGTTGCATGTGATGGATCTACAATTACAGGAAGATGACTTCTCTTTTTTATCACCGGAATTGCGCTTAAATCCAGTGTATTTCTTGTATATTTTTCAAATGTCCTTATCCCTCTTTCGCAAAGAATAACATTTTTATTTCCACCTGCAAGAATATATTCTGCGCTCATTAACCATTCCTCAATAGTTGCAGATAACCCTCTTTTTAATAAAATCGGTTTATTAATCTGTCCTAAAGCTTTTAATAAATCAAAATTTTGCATATTTCTTGCACCAACTTGAATTATATCTACATTTTCAATAAACTGATCTAAAAACTTTACTCCCATAATTTCAGAAACTATTGGTAATCCAGTTACTTCTCTTGCTTTTGTAAGCAAAGAAATTCCTTCTGTTTCAAGCCCTTGAAATGAATAAGGTGAAGTTCTAGGTTTAAATGCACCACCTCTTAAAAAACTAGCTCCTGAAGCTTTTACTTCCTTTGCCAATTCTACAATTTGCTCTTCACTTTCTACTGAACACGGTCCTGCAATAACCTTAAAATTACCATCTCCAATTTTTGTTCCTAAAATATCTACAACCGTATTTTCTGGGTGAAACATTCTGTTAGCCTTTTTGTAAGGCTCTTGAACCTTAATTATTTTTTCTACTGAATTTAATCTACTAAATCTTTCTACTGACACATTTTGTGTGTCTCCTACCAGTCCTAATAAATGAAAATTTGCTCCAACTGATTCATGAATACTAAGTCCCATTTCCTTAATCTCTTTTTTAAGTTCTAACTGCGCCTTTTCACCTACATTATTATTCATAACTATTATCATATTCTCCTACCTTTCTACCATCCTACAATTTTTTTATTCTTTGCTACTTTTTTTATAATGACCCAAAACCCTAAAATAAGTAGAATGCCTCTCAGCTTCTTCTAATGCTTTATTTAGTGTTTTTGAGTTTTTCAACACTTCTAAATCTAAGAAAAAATAATATCCCCATGGACTACTTGGAATTGGTCTAGATTCAATCTTGCTTAAATTTATATTTGCATCTGCAAAACATTTAATAAATCTATAAAGAGTTCCTGTCTTATGGTTTAATATAACAAATAGACTCATCTTATCTGCTTTTTCAGAACTTTCTTTTTTTGTTCCCAAAATAACAAACCTCGTAGTGTTTAATGGATTATCATGGATATTTTCTTTTAATTTTTTTAATTTATAATACTCTCCTGCCCTTTCACTTGCAATTGCCCCAACTGAATTTTCCATTTTCTCTGATACCCATTTTGCACTTTCTGCAGTATTAAAATACGCTACTTGTTCAATGTTTCTTTCTACTAAAAACCTACTACACTGCTTAAATGCTTCTGGGTGAGAATATGCAGTTTTAATATCTTCTAAATTCGCCGTCTTAATCCCAAATAAATGATGTTCTATCTTTAAATATTCTTCTCCTACAATGCAAATATTATATTTTTTAAATAAGTCATATGTTTTAAACACTGCTCCAGTGGAACTATTCTCTATTGGCAATATACCATAGTCAATTTCTCCACTCTCAACCGCTTTAGCAACGTCTTCAAATTCCTTATACGACAATATTTGTCCCTTATTATTAAAATATTTTCTTAAAGCTTCATCTGAAAAAGCACCTGAAACACCTTGATGCCCTAACTTCATATTATTTCTCCTAATGATTTATTAAATTCATGTTGCTTATTAACCCTTTTCATAAGTGCATCAAATACTTTTGGTTTAAGTGATTGTGCTCCATCTGATAATGCATTTTCTGGATCTAAATGAACTTCAATCATAAGTCCATCCGCTCCAATTGCAACTGCTGCCTGTGCTACCGATGGTACTAACTCCCATCTTCCCGTTGCATGTGATGGATCAATTAATATTGGCAAATGTGTTAATTGCTTTACATACGGTACTACACTTAAGTCTAATGTATTTCTAAGTGCCTTTTCAAAAGTTCTAATACCTCTTTCGCAAAGAATAACTTCACTATTTCCTTCTGACATAATATATTCAGCACTCATTAACCACTCTTCAATAGTTGCAGATAATCCTCTTTTTAAAAGAACAGGTTTATTTCCTTTTCCCACTTTTTTTAAAAGAGAAAAATTTTGCATATTTCTTGCACCAATTTGAATTATATCTGCATACTCGGCAACTAAATCGTAATCCTCTGTATCCATAATCTCTGTAACTATTGGAAGATTAGTTATTTCACTTGCTTTTTTTAAATATTTTAATCCATTTTCACCGTGTCCTTGAAATGAATAAGGTGAAGTTCTAGGTTTAAAAGCACCGCCTCTTAAGAATAAAGCGCCTGACTCTTTAACTTTTTTTGCAGTATCTACTATTTGAACTTCACTTTCAACTGCACATGGTCCTGCCATTACAGCAAAATTTCCATCTCCAATTATCGCGTCTTTAACTTTAATAATCGTATCTTCTGGATGAAAATCTCTACTCGCAAGTTTAAATGGTTTTTGAACTCTAAAGACTTTTTCCACCCCTTGCTCTTTTTCAAATACGCTAGTTTCAAACAAATGTGTATCACCTATCAACCCTAAAATACTCTGATGTTTGCCTTCTGTATGTTTTACTCTAAGTCCCATTTTTTCTGCCTTGTTAATCATTTTTTCCACATCTTGCTCTAAACATTTTGACTGCATAACTATAACCATATTTTCGCCTCCATTCTTAATATTTTTTTATAAAAAAAACCGGATGCTTTAACATCCGGTAGTTCTAATAGGATTTTATAAGCTTTAACTTTCTATACAATTCCATGACAATTTACCAGCGCTATAAAAGCCCCAGTAAAAGTTAAAAAAGTATGAATTTTGCTTAACAGTGTTATTTAATAATTCCATATCTACACATCCCAAATAATTTTCTGAATTTTTAATAATTATAGCCTCTGTCTTATGCTATGTCAACAATTATTACTAAATATACATATATTATTTTATATCCACGTAAATTTTATTGCCTTTTTTAGATATATTTCCTCTAATTTTCCCTAATAATTCACATTCAATTTGATTAGTTTTTATCTTTATTTTTTCCTTATATGGTATTGTCAATTCCTTTATTTCAAACATATGAGTCCCATAGATAGTTTTTATTGGTCCATCTAAATGTATTGTTTTATCAAATAAATTTATCTTTAAAAAACTATTATGAATAATTCCATCTTCACATAAAGTAAACTTTGAAGGATCCATGCTTTCAGCTACAATATTTCCTTTTAAAACAATAGAGTGTTTTGCCAATTCATTAAATTCTTTATTTAAAAGATTTATCTTTTCTTTTTCTCTTTTTATTAATTCTTCTGCTAAACCTTTAAATAAATCTATTTCTATTTCCACATTTTCATAATTAAATGCATCTCGCAATAACGTATACAAATAATTATCTGAACTATGATAAGTAGCCTGCCATTCAGGATATAAATCGTCTAATAAAAGCCCCATAAACAATCCTTGATTTTCAAGCATCTCCCTATAATTTTTTCTTGAAAAATCTTGTTTTGCAAGTTCATAACCTTTAAGCGCTACAATATATGCATCTTTTTCTTTTAACATATTTGCATAGGCTCTATATTCAACATAACTTGCAACTCCTTCAAATGACTCTATCGCTGCATCATAATTTAAATACTTATCTAATTTTTGTTTTCTAATCATTCTAGCCTTCATAAATCTTTCTTTATTAAGACCATATCTAGATACAAGTGCTTTTAATAAATAATGCCTCTCTAACAACCATAAATTTATTATTTCTTCATCAAATGGATAATCAATTAGCATAAGCTCGTCGGTAAATCTTTTTTCATTTGTTTCTAATTGATGCGCATGATACATCGCCCTAAAAACTTTACCAATAAATGCCTCAAAACTAAGAGTGTGTTTTAATTCATCTATATTCACTACACCAACATAGTTATTTTCAATATACGCCACCGAACAATCTTCAAATCTACTATCTTTTTCTTTTATTTGATAGCAACCTTCCTTCTTAAAATCTTTAAATTGTACTTCTGAAAAAAGAATATATACCATATTAGATATACATATTGCAACCGGCATTTTTTTAAATCCATAAAAAATATCTTCTGGATTTGTTTTATCTATTTTATCGTAAATATCTTCTATTTTTTTTGCAATTGATAAATTATCTAACCAATACATACACTTTCTTTCTCCTATTCAAATTTTATTTCTGAAAAAATATAAGGTTCTATATGAATTGAAATAAAAGCATCTTCTCCAAATAAATCAAGCAACCCATTTTCTAACTCAGTTGCAATATCATGAGCTTTAGAAATATTATATTCTGGATTTACTAAAATATGAACTTCAATAGCTGCTTTTGAACCTACTTTTCTAGTTTTAAGACGGTGATAATCTTTTACTTCAATATGCTCATCAAAAATCTTTTTTATTTGTTCAATTTCTTTATCTGTTAAAGAACATTCCATCAATTCTCCAAAACTAGGTCTAATAATATCAATTCCAACCTTAAAAATTAGTAAACTTACCAAAATTGATGCAATAGGATCTAATATTAAAAACTTTTGTCCAAGTAAAATTGCCCCTCCAACACCTAAAAAAGTTCCTATTGATGAAAGTGCATCTGATCTATGATGCCATGCATTAGCAACTATCGCGCTAGAATTATTTTTCTTTCCAACTTTTAATGTAATTCTAAAAAGAATTTCCTTTAATAAAATTGAAACTCCTGCCGCCCAAAGAGCGATATAACCTGGCTTTTCTAAAACTCCGCCGTTATAAGCTTCATACACCTTTGTTATTCCATTTTTAAGTAAAATAAACCCTGCAAAAAATAAAAAAACACTAACTATTACCGTAGCCATAGTTTCATATTTTCCATGTCCATAATTATGATCTTCATCTGCTGGTTTTGTAGAAAATTTTCTTCCAACTAATACAACAATATCCGTTCCAAAATCAGAAAGTGAATGTATTCCATCTGCAACCATAGCAGAACTACGTCCAAATATTCCTGAAAATAATTTAAATACTGTTAAAATCAAATTGACAATAAATCCAAGTGCTATAACACCATAAACATCGCCTTCTTTGTTTCTTTTCAACTCACATTCTCCTTTTTATTCAATAAATGAAGTAACCTCTAAAACTGATTTTCTATTTCTAACTCTTTCAATGTCTGCGGGAATTCCAAGTGGCATTAATGCAACAAGTTTAAATCCCTCTTTATCAAATTCCAATGCTTCAACTATTTCTTTTGCAGCATAATTAGGACCAGTCATCCAACAAGTCCCATATCCTAAACTTGCGGCTGCTAACTGTAAATTTTCAATAGCAGCCGAGACTCCTTGAATGCCAGGTGCTGAATTAATTAAATCTTTAATTTCCTCTTCTTTTGCTCCAACTTCCTTCATAAAATTTAAAGCGGTAATTGGATACTCACTTGCAAAAACAAATATGCAAACTGGTGCATTTTTAAAAAATGTTGAATATGAAAGAGAACCTTCAAATTTTTCTCTTTCTCCTAAATCTTTAATTTGCGCTCTTAATTTTCTATTTTTATAACTTATAGCTTCTGCAATTTCATTAAGCTTTTCTTTATTTTTAACCACAACAAAATGCCAATTTTGAAGATTCTTACCCGATGGAGCATATGTTGCAGCTTTTAATATTTCCATTAAATCCTCTTTAGGTGGCATTTCACTTTCAAATTTTCTAACACTTCTTCTTTTATATATGTAATCAAGAGTTCCCATATCAAATCTCCTTTCAATATTATTACCTTCTAATCCTATTATACCCATACTTTAAATAGGATTACAAGTTAAAACGGGTTCTTGCAAAGTAGCAAAAACCCGTGTAAAATCAATCTTTTTTATTCTTCAATAACTTTAATACTTCCAACGCCCATATCTATTTTAATTTTCATTATAGGCTCTCCTTCTTCGTATTTTCTATTTCTGTAGATATCATCATATTTAATAAAACCATCAATATCTAAATCTCCAATTCCTTTAGTTGCTTTTACTTGAACTCCCATATCTTTTGGTACGTAAATTCTAATATCTCCAACTCCACCTTCAATTGTTACATCCAAATCTTTCCCATAATCATTAGCTAAATCTACTCTTAAATCTCCTACTCCACAATCTATATCTAAAGATTCTAATTGAACCTCTTTTAAATCTATTTTACTTTCACCTACACCATTTTCAATTTTTAAATTTAATTTAGTGTCATCTTTAATTTTAATTTCCCACTCATTCCTAAATGATTTTCCAGAAAACAAGTCTGATATTTGATCTCCAATATTTAAACTTGTACTAGGTTGTTTTATTCTAACAGCTACTTTTTCTTTATCTACCTCTTTTGTAACTTCAGGCTTCAATCTATCTACATTATATTTAAAATTTGTTTCAATTAATTCTTCAGCTCCACCCTCAACACTTAATTCTCCTACGCCAAAATCTATTTTTAAATCCAATTCTTGAATATCTTCTTTTATAGAATCGGTTTCTTCAATTAAATCATCTAAAATTTCAATATGACTATTATCTTTATCAAAATCTATGCTTGTATTATTTTTATATTTTATTTCACATCCAGTAAATCCAACCACTAATATTAATGCCATTATAAATAGAACTATTTTTTTCATTTTAAACCTACCTTTCATTTTTCCCTCTTATTAAGAAGAATGCTCCAACTCCCACAAGTAATATTGCAAATAAATTATCTCTTACCCATACAGGAACCATAAATTGATAAAACCTGTGGAATAAAGAAACTATTGATATACAATAAAATATAATTGATACTACAAATGGCCAAGATGCATTAAACATTGATCTAAAACCATTCCTTACATAATGAATCAAGTGAATCATTAAAAATCCAGTTCCAAAAATTAACCAAAATATTGGTGAATGATATCTTCCTAGATAAAAGAAATGTTCTATTACATTAAATAAACCTAAACTCATTAATAAACATCCTGGAATTAAAAATCCAATACTTCCTCTTTGATGTTTAACCTCAGTTGCTCCATACACTCCTATAAAAATTGCACCTATAATAAGTAAAAAACTTTCTCCTCCAAAATTGAAAATATTTAGCATCATTAAAAATATTCCAATTCCTATTAATAAAATTGCCACCTTATTATTTTTCATAATAACCTCCCATATTTTTTTAGTTCCACCTATACAACTTGAAAATCAAATTTTCTATGTATTTGCTTTGTTCTTGCTACATTCATAGTATACGAAAAAAAGTGGTCATATGAGAAGTTACTGAGGTCATTTAAATGTCATATTATTTCTACCATCTAAATTTTCCACTAATAAAAAACAGCTAACGATTATACTGTTAGCTGCGTATCTATTGCTATTTACTATTTTTTTAAATATTATCTTTGTCTTTTGACTTATCTTCTGCTTCTACTTCTTCAGTATTTTCAGCTTCTTTATCTATAATCTCTGCATCTTCTGCATTATTTTTAATGTCATAAACTCTTTCAATCTTAATTTTTTTTACTTTTCCTGAATGATTATTGTCTTTATTATCTTTATTGTCTTTATGATTTTTATCTTTTCTTAAAAACAATACTCCTCCTATTATTATAAGTGATATTGGAAAAATATTAACCATAAACTGTCTTGAAAAAGCAAATTGTAAATAATCAAATGATAATACAAACGCTCCAATTACAGTCATTATTATACCCACTGTTTTTGCCCAACTCTTATTATACTTTCTAGTCCCTGAATAATGAATAGCATGAACTGCAAAAAATGCAAGTGCAATTATCCATACCTGAAATGCACTTTCTAACCTATTAAAATCAAAATAACATTCAACAATATCCCATGCATTTTGAAAAAATGAAACAATTCCTATTGCTAAAAACACAACAAATCCTTTTTTATTCTTTAATCCAGACACCAAATATAACAAAATAAATATTCCAGCAGCTACAAACCCACTTGAATCTCCTCTAATAAAATTAGTATTTTGCAATATCAGCAATATTCCCATTAATATAGCACCAAAGCCAACTATTTTTTTTCTCATATCAACCCTCTTTTCATTTATCCTATTTGTTAATTTTATTATAAGATAAAAATACTAACTATGATAAGTGACTCAGGTCACCTTATTGGTAATTCTTTAATAAAAGAACTGCTTGAGTTCTATCACTAGTCCCTATCTTGCTATAAATAGAAGAAATATAATTTTTTACCGTTCCCTCTGAAATAAATAATTCCTTCGAAATCTTCTTATTTGTAAATCCCTTTACCATAAGTCTAACAACTTCTAACTCTCTTTCAGATAAATCAAACGATTCCGTTACATGTTTTTCAGAAACCGTACTCTTTTTTACATATTGAGCTAATTTCATAGCAATTTGTGGATTTATCATAAGCTGTCCATTATAAACATCCCTTATTGCTTGAATCAAATTATCTCCCTGAATATCTTTTAATAAATATCCATCTGCTCCATTTGCAAGTGCTTCAATAATATATTCATCATCTTGAAAAGTTGTAAGCATTATAATTTTAATATTTTTGAAATTTTCTTTAATTATTTTTGTACTTTCAACTCCATTTTTAACTGGCATTCTAATATCCATTAATATTACATTAGGTTCTTCATTTTTTACCTTTTCAATAGCATCCTCGCCATCTTTTGCAGTTGCTACTACTTTAATATCATCTTCTAAATCCAAAATTGTTTTAAGACCATCTCTCATAAGCGTTTGGTCATCAACTATTAAAACCTTAATCATCAATTTCACATCCATTCATAGGTATTTGAATTTCTAATAAAAATCCTTGTGTTGTGTTTTTAAATGCAATTTTTCCATTTAATTTATTTACTCTATCTTCCATAGCACTTAATCCAAATCCCATAATAGAGTCTTTTTTCATTCCCTCTCCATTATCTAAAAGAAAAAATGAAATTTTGTCATCTTTCTTTAATTTAAAATTGAATATATTAGCTCCTCCATGCTTCATTCCATTTGTAAGTCCCTCTTGAAGTGCATGATATATTGCCTTTCCAATTTGACCCTCTAATTTATCACAATTTTTTATATTGCAGTTAATTTCAATATCTGTATGTTTTATAGTTTCTTCAATAAGCAATTTAATAGATGGCATAAAATCAAGTACTTCGCTTCCTTCTTTAAGTAATCTAACTGATTTTCTTATATCATTTAGTCCTTTTCTAACCTGCTTTTGCGCCAATTCTAACTTTTGCTTTGATAAATCTTTATCTTTTTCAATTAATCTTTTGCCTGCTTCTATTTCAATTAAAACAGTAGTAAGCGTATGTCCAACGGTATCGTGAATTTCTCTAGCAATTCTATTTCTCTCTTTTTCAATCGTCATATCTTCAAGTTCTTCTAAATTATCTTTTAATTTTTCTGTAGATGCCTCTAGTTCGTTTCTTTGAATAGATATTTCTTTATTTGCTTTTTCTAAAGCCTTTTGCTGATCCATCGTCCTTCTAAGTAATGAGATAATAAAAACAAAAATTGCATATGGATATGCTGTACTTAACATATCTGGCAAAAAATCTACAAAATTATCATATTTACCGATTATAAAATGTATGTAGAAACTTGAAAAAAGCGTAATTACAGTAATTATATATGCAAAATTTAATTCAAAATCCAATATAACAATTGAAGTTAAAATTATAGGATATACACTCGCTCCTCCGCTTTTATCAATAAGTTGTATCCAATAAATCATTGCTAATAAAAAAAACACAGTAAGAATTTTCTGAGAATCTATCTTAATTATATATGTCATAATAAAAAATCCTAGTCCTATAAGGATTCCTAAGGTCATTATTAAAACAAGTGATTCCCCCTTATTTTGAAAAAAAAGATAGAGTAGCACCAAAAAATTTGAAATATAAACCGCCATTAACATAAGTGTTCTATTTTTATTTTTCATCTACTCTCTCCCTTCTCTATTCTTTACTTAATACCCACTTTTTCTTCTCTCTTAGTAAAAATGTCGCAGTAAGCACACTTGATAATAAATCCGACACTGGAATAGCAATTAACATTCCCTTTAATTCTCCAATTTGTCCACCTATTAAAACAAGAGGTACTAAAAATATCAATTGTCTTGATAAGCTTAAAAATGCAGCCTGTCTAGCTTTACCCGTTGCTTGAAAATATCCTGTTCCAATAATCTGAAATCCTACAATTGGTATCATAATATTTACATATCTAATTGCCATAGTTGCTAATTCAATTAATTCTAAATCATTTTTATTAAATAATTTTATTAATTGCGTTGGAAAAATCATAATAACTAACCAACCTAAAAACATAACTGCCGTTGCAGCTAACATAGCTAATTTTATTGTCTTTGTCATACGTTTTATCTTCTTAGCACCATAATTATATCCAATAATCGGTTGCGAACCCTGATTAATCCCAAATACTGGCATGAAAAATAACATCGTTATACTATTAATTATTCCATATGCCGAAATAGCAACATCTCCACCGAAATATTTTAACGATCTATTCATTATAGTAACTACAAATGCAGATGCAACTTGCATTAAAAACATTCCAGCTCCAACTTGCATTATTCTAACAACAATTTTACTTTCTAATATCAATGATTTTAAATGAAAATGTAAAATACTTTTTCTAGAAAAGTAATGTCTTAAAATCCAAATGCTAGCTATTGCCTGTGCTAAAATCGTGCCCAGTGCTGCACCTTGTAATCCCATTTTAAAATGAAAAATAAAAATATAGTCTAATATAATATTTGATATTGCACCAATTAGCATAGATATCATTGAAATAACTGGATTTCCCTCTGCCCTAATATAACTATTCATACCAAAACTAAATGTTTGAAACATCGTTCCATATAATATTATATTTAAATATGATACTGCATATGGCATAACATCTGGAGATGCTCCAAATAAAGTCAATAATGGTTCAATAAACAAATGCATTAGTAATCCTAATAATAGCCCTCCTACTATCATAAGAGTAGCTCCATTGCCTAATATTTTTTCTGCTTCATCCTTTTTGTTTTCTCCAAGCCTAATGGATATTAATGATGCTCCACCGATACCTACTAACATTCCATATGCCATAATAAGAATCATTACTGGAAAACAAATTGTAATTCCCGCTAATCCCAATCTTCCAACCACATTTCCAACAAACATTCTATCTACAATATTGTAAATTGAATTAACTAGCATAGCTATTATTGCTGGTACTGAAAATTGAAATAATAATTTTGATATTTTTTCTTTGCCTAACCTTGTTGAATTGTCCATCTTTCCACCTCATTTTTTAAACACCCTTAAATAGCACTCGCTATTTAGCTATGTAAGATATTCTATCACAAATTATATTAGTTATAAATTTTTTTTAACTTTAAATAATTTAAAGACCAACCTATAAATCAACATTTATAAGTCAGTCTTTTTTATACCCTATATTATTTTTAAATTAATAGCTTATTATTTTTTATCTTTATAATATAATTCTATTTTCTTTAAAGCATCTCTAATTGGCAAATTTTGCGGACATTTTTCTTCACATATTCCACATTCAATGCATTTATCTGGTCCCATTTCCCTACTTAATAGATTAAAATATCTTTCCTTATTATCTTCTTCAAACATAAATTCTGAATTATATATATCAATTAAAGCAGGAATATTAACATTTTTAGGGCATGGCATACAATATTCACATTCTGTACATCCATATTTAATTTTTTCAAAATATTTTTTTGAAACTCTTTCTATCAATGCCTTCTCTTTATCTTCTAAATGATTTGGATATGCATCACTTGCTATTAAAATATTTTCTTTTACTTGATCTAATGTACCCATTCCGCTTAATATAACTCCAACTTCTTCTTGATCCCAAAGCCATCTAAATGCCCATTCTGCCGGAGTTTTTTTCTTATTTGCTTCATCCCAAATATCATTAATATCCTTAGGAATTCTTTTTGTTAATTTGCCTCCAAGTAAAGGCTCCATTATAATAACTCCTAAGCCTTTATCTTTTGCATATTTTAAACCTTCTTTTCCTGCTTGATAATCTTCATTTAAGTAATTATATTGAATTTGACAAAATGTCCAATCATATGCATCTACAATTTCTTTAAAAAGTGATATTTCATCATGAAAAGAAAAACCTACATGTCTAATTTTACCTTCTTTAATTTTTTCATCTAAAAATGCGAAAACATCTAAATCACTAAGATTTTTCCAATAATCTTTATTTAATGCATGTACTAAATAATAGTCAATATAGTCTGTATTTAATTTTTTAAGTTGTAAATCTAAATATTTCTCCATATCTTCTTTTGATTTAATTAACCAACTAGGCATTTTAGTAGCCAAAAAGATTTTTTCTCTATATCCATCTTGTAAAGCTTTTCCAACCAAATTTTCACTTGTTTCTTTATGATATGGCCACGCTGTATCAATGTAATTAATACCATTGTCTATTGCGTATCTCAACAATTCAATAGCTTCTTTTTCTTTTATTTCTCCAGCTTCGTTTGTTGGAAATCTCATACACCCATATCCAATTGCAGATAACTCGTCCTTTGCTCTCCCTAATTTTCTATATTGCATTTAAACACCTCCCATTACATTATATCTTGTTGCGAGGTTTTTATATAGAGAAAAAATAAATTAACATTTTTGCGGATTAATTTGATTTTTAGCCCTATTTGCTGCAGTATACACTATAAATGTTAATGGAATATTTCCTATTGCCGTTGGCAATACAACCATTAAAAATAATGCTGTAAATGGAGCTGGTAATCCAGTTATTACTAATGCTGAACCTAAAAATACAATTCCTGATACAATAGTTCCTATAAATGATAAAAATATAACTTGAATTTTTTTATTCATTATTTTTTCTGTTAATTTGTAAAGTAAATATAAAACAAAAACAGTAACTATTTTATCAATTATATTGGGTAACTGTCCTCCCGGAAAAGTAGTTGTAAGTGCTGTTAAAAGACCTCCCGCTATGCCTACTGCAATTGCATTTTCTTTATTTGGATAAAGAAAAAAAGCAATAAATATAAATCCAAGTGTAAAATCAAATTTCATTGCCCCTAAAGTTCCTGGTACAAAACTGTGCATTATAAGTCCTATGGCAAGCATTAAAGCAGTTGTTAAATACATTCTTAAATTTTTCATAATATTTCTCCTCTTCAATTTGAATTTTATTTATTTCTTTTAAAATTAAATTTTCTAGATTTATTCACATGCTTGCCACCTCCTAACATAAAAAAACCTCCATCCTAAATAGGACGAAGGTTATCGTTATACCACCTAATAAAAAAATAAAAATACAGAGTTCTCTCGATATTTCGCTTCTATAACGGGAATTCCCGGCTCAGACTACTTAATTTCACCCTGCATCTACATAGGCCCATTCACTAAATATCCATGCTTCAGCCTCTCACCTACGCTGAATCGCTTTTCCATGTTTTCTTTAACTACTATCCCCATGTCTTTGATTTTATCATTTTCATTATAATACAAGTTAAATCTCAAAATGTCAATATAATTTTCAGAAAATTGATATTATTCTGTAGGAACCCAGTAGAAGAACTTTTCATGTTCTTCATAGCTTACTTCTCCACCTACAGATAAAACAACTCTTTGAGAAGGTATATTATCATAATCTACTGATATTAAAGCTTTTTTAATATTATATTTTTTATTTATTATAGGTAAAATAAGTTTTAATGCTTCTTTCATTATTTTTTTACCTCTAAATTGAGGAGCAATTCCATATCCAATATTGCCCCCAGTGTGCATTAGTTGCTCATTAAGTTTTTGTCTAACTTTTATAACTCCTACAGGTTTATTGTCTAATAAAACCCAGTAGGTGGTATCTGGAACCCATCCTTCTTTTAATCCTATTCCCTTTGAATTATCTTCTTTTCTTTTAAGCCATTTTTTAAATGAATCTAAATTTAATAAATCTTCATCTGATGCACTTCTTTGAAAACCATTTTCTTCAAAAGGAAAAGATTTTAGCATTTCTAATTCTTCAATACCATCATTTACACTCAACTCTTTTACCGCAATATTCATAGTTTCACTCCTTTCATAATTTTTTGAATATTTCATCTAGTGTATTAAATATAATTAAATTTGTCAATCTAAATTTTCTTATCTTTTAAAAAGAAATATGCTCCTAGGTAAGCTGTAAGAGGTGCAACTATTATTAATCCAATACTCCCTACAATCGTTCTCATTATTTCTCCCGCCACTATTTTTAAATTTAATAAATGCAATATAGAAGTTTCTTTATACATAAATAATAATAAAAGTGTCAAAAATGTACCAGAATAAGCTAATAACAAAGTAGTCGTCATAGTTCCAACCACAGCTTGGCCTATTTCTAGTCCTGAAGCAATTAACTCTTTCTTCTCTATATTAGGCTTTTTTTGTTTGATTTCATATAAAGATGCAGAGAGATCCATTGCAATATCCATTGAAGCACCTGAAGCACCTATTACAATTGCTGAATTAAACAATCCTTGGATATCTAAATTAAACAATCCATTCATAATTAATGTTTCTGCATATGGTGCTGTAAAACCAGATAAACTCATTAAATCTCCAAAAAATTGAGTTAAAAAAAATGTTATTAATGTCCCTAAACAAGAAGCAATACATGCTACCATTCCTCTTTTATTAATTCCCGAAACAGAAAAAATAATTATCCCAGTTAATAAAATAATTACAATCATAGTAATAAAAAGCGGATTAACTCCAGCTAGAAGATTTGGTAAGAGAACTTTCCACAATATTATTAAAACTATAATAAATGAACCCAATGTTCTTAAGCCAGTTATCCCTGCATATATAATTAATACTAATGTAAAAAAATAAAATAGCAAAAGCATACTACCAAGCCTATCTTTCTCAATTAATACCCCTTCGCAAATTTTATTTCCATCACAATTTAAAGCAAAAATAATTTTATCTCCAACTTTTGCAATTGTATCTAATTCTTTTTTACCTAATAAATTATTTCTAACCAAAACTTCTTTATTAAAATAAGAATTCCCTGTAATTTTCACTTTAAGCGTTTGAACTCCAATACTTGAAACAGACGAATTAATAACATCTTCGTTATCTACTTCCAACACAACTCCTCTTGTTTCTATTATATTATTTGATATATTATCTCTTTTTAGAATCAAAAAAATTATTAAAAAAGCAATACTTATACCCAAAACCATAAAAATTTTTTTTATTATTTTTGTCATATTTATCTCCTCTTAAAAAATAAGCCGCAGTTATACTGCGACTTATCGTTTAATTACTTCGTCAATTTCACTTTTAGTAAGTCTGCCAATACTTTTGCTATTTCAGTATTATCTTTAAATCCCCCAAACTCTTCTGCTCCTATTCCCATCGCCGACAATGGAATTGATGTTCCTGAATGAGCATATGTTGTCCAATTGATATTTGCTCTTTCTGATATAATATGTGTTGCTGCAATTGCAACAGGTGCATATCCACCATATTCAGCTTTTTCAATTTTTTTATCACTATCCATTTTGTCCATTGCAATTTCTAACATCTTTTTTTCTTTTTCATTTAAATCTTTAAGACCCATTTTAGTATCTAATAATTTATATAATGAATCTCTATTTCCATCATATGCTCTACATAATACATCTGCCACAGATATTTTAGCTTTCTTAAGTGGCTCAATATTCATAAAATAATTTGTTCCAAATCCTAATCCCAATCCTCCAGTTTCATGATCTCCAACAACTAAAATCAAAGTTTCATCTGGATATTTGTCATAAAACTCTTTTGCCTCTTTAATAGCATTATCAAATGCAATTGTATCCATAATTGAGCCAGTAGCATCATTAGCATGACATGCATGGTCAATTCTACCTCCCTCAACCATCATAAAGAAACCTTTGTTGTACTTTGATAATACTTCTATCCCTTTTTTTGTCATTTCTGCAAGACTCGGTACAATCATTTTTTCATTTATTCTATCTACTTCGTATGGCATATGGCTATATGTCAATGCTGCAAATACCTTTTGTTCTCCATTAACTTTAAAGTTATTAAAATCCTTATTTCCCTTTTCTCCACTAAAGACTTTATATCCCTTTTTCTTAAATTCTTCTAATAAATTTTTATCATCTTTTCTTTTAGATTTAACAATATATTTATCATCATATTCTCCATTTTGTGGAATAAAGTATCTTACTCCTCCACCAGCAAAAAAATCTACTCCACTTTCTAAGAAATCTTCTGCAATGCCTATTTCATCATTTCTACTAATATTATGTGAGGCAAATGCAGCCGGTGTAGCATGTGTAAGACGTGTAGTAGTAATTAATCCAGTTGCTACTTCTTTTTTTTCTAATTCTTCAACAATTGTAGTAAGTTTATTATTATTTTCATCTACAGAAATGTATCCATTATTTGTTTTATGACCTGTAGCTAACGCCGTTCCCGCTGCTGCAGAATCTGTAATAAGAGTATCATTAGAGTATGTCGTGTTTAATCCTGCCACATCTAGTGAATTCATATAAAGTTTTTTGCTTTTATCATTTAATTCATCTTGCATATATAACTCAGCTATTTGTCTTTGCGCAGAACCTAAACCATCACCAATAAACATAAAAACATACTTAGGAACCTTCTTATTACTAACTGCCGCTGATGGGCTTATACTAGATAGTAATATCATAAAAATCAATAAAATAACTATACTTCTTTTCTTTGTCATTTATAACACTCCCCTTATTTTTTTAAGAAATTTGTATAGCGATGAGAAAGAGTTGTATATTGGAATATCGCTATACAAATTTCTTGAGGCTTAACCACAAATATATAATAGTATTTTATTGTTGATTTTATATGTATTTTTTGTTAAATCAAAAATAATTCAAAAAAAACTATCTAAAAATACAATGTATCCCTAGATAGTTTTTAAAATATATTTTTTATATTATTTAAGCTTAACTGCAGTTCCATACACAAGTATTTCTGCTGCACCTTGCATAACTGCAGAAGTAGAAAATCTTATATTTAATACTGCATCTGCACCTAACGCTTCTGCTTCATCAACCATTCTTTTAGTGGCAATTTGTCTAGCCTCTGTTAACATCTGTCCATATTCTTTCATCTCTCCACCAACTAAGGTTCTAAAAGATGATACAATATCTTTTCCAACATGTTTTGCTCTAATTGTACTTCCCTTAACTAAACCTAATGACTCACCAATCTCTTTTCCACTAACAAAATCTGTGTTAACTAAAATCATTATAAAATACCTCCCTCTTTACTATTATTGATAGGTATTATTCTATCAATATTTTTATATGCACATCTTGATTTATTTATATAAACAAGACTTAAAACAAAGACAACTAACATAAATCCTTCTGCAATAAGAATACTAATTGGCGCGCATATTGTAACCGCAATATCTACAGCCGCATGAATAATTAGTGCAAATATAAGATATCTATATTTTTTAGTTTTTACAGAATATAAAACCATAATAGATAATGCAATTTGAAGTCCAATTGCAAAAACTCTCTCTAATCCTCCAACTAAAAACATATATGGCGCTGTATTTGCAATAATATCTCTCATCTGCGTAATTGTTTCAATTGGAAGTTTTGTAGATGCCGCTACATTTGAAATGCCTCCTGTATTAAACATAATTGAAAGTACAACTTGATTAATATAAGTCATCCCTAGTAATAATATTGCTTCAATTCCGCCATGTCCGATTCCAAATGCCAAACCATTTTTCCATGACCTTTCTCTTTTTAAAAATAATTTAAAAACAATAAATCTTCCTATTTCTTCAAATAAAGCTGCTGTAATTCCTAAAAATAGAGCAAGAACTATTTTATTGCTAACAATTTTATTAATAAAAAAATCTTGCGTTTGTAAATATGTTAGTATTGGAATTCTAGTTAACATTTGAAAAAAGATAAATGTAATTACTCCAAAGAAAACAAATTTCAAACTTATTCCTTCTCTTTTTTTAAAAAATACTACTAAGAAAATAGGCAAACCTATTGCAACTAAAATTGAAATACACATATAAATAATTGAACTTGTTTGAATCATAATAATCCTCCTATTAAATAATAAATAAAATCATAATAAATAATCCAATTGTGACTATTGCCAAAAAAATAGTTAAAATTTTTCCAAGTGGATTTCCAAAATTAAATGTATATCCTCCTCCAAATCTTTTTGTAACAATTAAACTTGGATCTTCTTTATTAGTATAAATAATACCCCATTTCCAAAGAAAGTCCTCATCAATTTCCTCTGCTTCTCTAATTTTTTCATTTATATCTAGTTCTATTTTATCTCCTAAATCTCCAACTTTAATATAATAAACTATCACTAACGCTATTGGCCCTAATAAAATCAATAAAGTAATTATTCCATCGAAAATTCCCAGTGGTTTAATAATATTTAATACTTTTAATTGAATATAGCACCAAAGAATCATTATTCCTACATTTAAGATATCAAGTATATTTGCAATTTTTTTTCTAGCAATATTTTGTCTTATTTTTGAAGTTTTAGGCTGTTTTGGATCTAATCTTTTAGGAACTTTCAATACTGCCAATCTAATAACTAAAAATAAAATACACATGAAAGTCTGAATAATTATTAACTGAAATACATTAAACATCGTTTTTTCAACATATCTATCTGGCATTCCAAAAAAATCAAAATGAACCGCTATTTTATTAGGAATATAGTTATACATATAATAACTAATAATTCCATTTAATAGAGGAAATAATAAAATAAAAAAAGAAAAGTTCCTTTTATCTTTTTTCTCTATTTCCCCTCCTATTTCAACAACTCTTTTTCTTTTCTTAATTTCCTTGGAGATATATTTATTTTTTAACTTAAGCATTTTTTTATTACTATTTGCCGATAAATAAAATAGTATTAGCATCCATCCTAAAATTGAAATAATAAATCCATATTTAAAACCCCAATTAATAAAAATAATATATGCAATTATCCAAATTAAACTTATCATTAAACAATATCTTTTTTTAAAGCTTCTATTAATTTTATTATATTCTGGATCTAATGTTATTTCTTTATTTATTGTTACTCCAAATCTAAATTTATTGCTTGAAAGTGAATCAATAAACAAGCCAATTATAAATATCGGTAAATAAGTTATTATAATTACAAAACCCAAAAAAATGTCCATTATCATTCACCCCAATTAAGCATTATTTTATCTATACATTCAAGCACCGTTTCTTTTTTTATATTTAAAATTTCAGCCTCTGCAAGTAATGGTTTAATATTTTCTTCAAATTTTTCTAAAAAAACATCCTTATTTCCACCAAATTGGGTATTAATAAAAGTTCCTCTTTTTTTATTTATCCCAATCCAACCTTCTTGCTCTAACATTTTGTAAGCTTTATTAACGGTATGCATATTAATACCCAATCTAGTAGATAATTGTCTTACAGAAGGCAAATTTTCATCTTTCTTTAATAAACCTTCGGCAATTCCAATAATTATTTGATCTCTAATTTGTTTATAAATTGGACTATTACTATTAAAATCTATTTCTAAAAGCATAATAACACCACCTGTTATATATAATGTATAACAGGTGGTGCAATTTGTCAACTATCTCTTCATATATTCAAAAACCGCATGCCTTTGATATGCAAGTGCTAATTTATTTACAGCTTCTTTCCACTCTACCCATTCCATAGAGTGATCTATTTCAATTGGTTCTTTGATTTTTTCAATTAACTCTACTGGATAGAAATAACCATCTCCAAAATAATTTTTTCCACTTCTATTAGAAGAAAAATAAGCTCTTGCCCTGCAAAATAATTCACCAATTTCTCCTCTATATCCTATCTCCTCTAATAGTTCTCTTTTTAATGCATCTTTAGGTTCTTCATCTTCTTCTATTCCACCACCTGGTAATGCATATATTTCTCCAACTTTTAAAATTAGAATTTTCCCTTCTTTTTTAATAAGTGCATATGCAGCAGGTCTATATATAGAATTTTCTTTTTTGTTTTTTTTATCAAATGTTAACATATTCCCTCCGAAATCACATAATTTGCGTTATTTTACATGCTATAATACGTTATATATTATATATATTAGTATACAATAATAATTACTAAAATAATTAAAATATATGGGGAGGTTTTATGAACCGAAAAATATTTAAAAACAAAAAAGGAAACTTTATAATATATTATATTGTTTCAACAATATTACTACTTTTTTTACTAAATCACTTTTTCTTTAAAGATGATGGTAAAATATCTTATTCAGAATTTGAGAGAATAGGAAATGAAAATCTTATAAAATCAGTTGAAATGACAGATACTCAAATTTTTATAACAACAAAGGAAATAAAAGATAATCCGTCTAAATTTTTGTATACAATTGCAATACCAGATGAACATCTTTTAGAAAAACTTAAGGAATGGAATGTATCTGAATATGCATATGCAGATACCACAAAAGATCCTATATTTACATTTATTTTAAACTGGATTTTGCCAATGTTTTTCTTTATTTTTATAGGTTCTTTGTTTTTAAAACTTATTCAAAAAAGAATGGGTGGACAAAGTATGAACTTTGGTAAAGAAGTAGGTAAAATATACGCTGAAAAATCAATAGATGTTCATTTTGAAGATGTTGCTGGACAAGAAGAAGCAAAAGAATCCTTGATAGAAATAGTTGATTTTCTTCATCATCCTGAAAAATATGGAGAAATTGGAGCAAAATTACCTAAAGGCGCTCTTTTAGTAGGCCCTCCGGGAACTGGTAAAACTCTTTTAGCTAGAGCCGTTGCAGGTGAAGCTAATGTACCTTTTTTCTCAATTTCTGGTTCAGAATTTGTCCAAATGTTTGTTGGTGCAGGAGCTGCAAAGGTAAGAGAATTATTTAAACAAGCTCAAGAAAAAGCTCCATGTATAGTATTTATTGATGAAATAGATGCTATAGGAAAATCTAGAAACAATAGTATTTCAAGTAATGATGAAAGAGAACAAACTCTTAATCAATTACTTACTGAAATGGATGGTTTTGATTCATCGAAGGGTGTTGTTTTATTAGGTGCAACAAATAGACCCGAAATACTTGACCCGGCATTACTAAGACCTGGTAGATTTGATAGAAGAGTAATTGTAGATAGACCAGACTTAATAGGCCGCGAAGCTATCTTAAGAGTTCATGCAAAAGGTGTTTCTTTTGAAGAAGATGTTAATCTAAAGGATATTGCAAGATCAACACCAGGTGCAGTTGGCGCTGATTTGGCAAATATGATTAATGAAGCTGCTCTAAGAGCCGTTAAATTTGGAAGAAAAGCTGTTTCTCAGGCCGATATTGAAGAAGCAGTTGAGATAATTATTGCAGGACAGCAAAAGAAAGACCGTATTTTATCAGAATATGAAAAAAATGCAGTTGCATATCATGAAGTAGGACATGCATTAGTTGCGCAATTATCTGAACATGCAGAAAAAGTTCACAAAATCACAATTGTTCCAAGAACTATGGGCGCTCTAGGTTATACAATGCAAATTCCAGAAGAAGATAGGTATTTATATACAAAAGAACAACTTTTAGATAAAATTGCAGTATTATTAGGTGGTCGTTCAGCAGAAGAAATTATATTTAAAAAATCAAGTACCGGTGCTTCAAATGATATTGAAAAGGCAACTGAAATTGCAAGAAACATGGTTACTTTATATGGAATGAGCGAACAATTTGATATGATGGCTTTAGAAAAAATCGAAAATAGATATTTAGGTGGACAAAAAGCTGCCTTAGTAGGTGAAACAACTCTTTCTTTAGTAGATGCCGAAGTTAAAAGTATAATACAATCAGCTCATAAAAAAGCCTTAGATTTATTAAATAGAAATGAAGGTTTATTGAGATTTATCTCTGAAGAATTATTAAAAAAAGAATCTCTTACTGGTTTCCAATTTGAAGAATTAATTGAAAATTATAATAAAAAAATATAATATTTTGCCCTAAATTCAAAAGAATTTAGGGCTTTTTATTTTATTTAAAAATTTCTAATAATATTATTTTATTATTTGTTCTATTGATTGATTTGGACAAGTTTCATCTATTGCATAAAAATTTAAATTAATACTTTCTTCTTTAAGTATTTTTTTTAATTCTTCCATAAAAACACCTGCTTCATCTATTAATCTAATATCTTTTAGCATTAAATCTAATTCTTCGTTCCCAGATAATTCACCTTTCCAAGTTTTACTTGAACAAGTCTTATTTACGCCACAACTAGGACTTCCATCAACTCCTAGCACTCCAATTATTTTATAATCATTTTCTTTATAATTTTTAACTTGTTCAACAATTGGCATAAGCATTTTTCTTGACATTTTTCTAAAATGCATAGTATCAAACTGCTCCTTTACATGCCCCCATCTATTAATTCCATAAATACTCATTTCAGGACATGGTAATTGAATTATTCCTACATCATTTTTAAATGCCCATTCAAAAAATTCTTTTAAAACTCCCTTATATTCACTTAAACCTTCAACCTTTGAATTAGAATTAAGTAAACAATGTGATACTAATATTAACTTTCTACTTCTATTCATGTATTCACCCCTAAAACAGATTACACAATAAAAATAGAAAAATCTAATAGTATTTATTAATGCAAATCATATTTCTATTTAATAAATTAATACTAGTCTCTTTAATATAAATTCCATTAAATATTTTACAAAATAAAAAAACACCTCTAACAGACATTTTGCCATTTAGAAGTGTTTTTCAACATAGCTTTATATTTATTTAATTATCCACTCTTGTTCTTTTATCCATCTTATCTAATGCAAGCATAAATAAAGCAGATATTAAACCAATAAATCCAATAATTTTCCAAGCTGTTTCCATTGTCATAATATTTAAAGCATTTCCAACTACCAATGGACTTAAAGTCCATCCTAGTCCCATTAATACTGGAAGAATCGAACTCATTCTTCCTCTATGTGAAGCTGGTGTATGATTTGTTATAAACGGCATATGGCTAATCGTAACAATAATTTCACCTATTGTGAATATAAACGTACTAATAAAGAATAATATTCCTGAATTATTAAAACCCATTGCACCAAATCCTACCGCATATAATAATCCTCCTAAAAAAATCTTATGAAGATTTGAAAATTTCTGCAATAATTTAGTTAGTAGAGGCGTAAATAGAATTACAACAAATCCATTAAAACTAGCTAATAATCCATAAAATGCTGCTCCTGTTGCTTGTGTAGCCTTTACATGAATTGGCATTAAAAATCCCCACTGAGCATATACAAAATTATATCCAAATGCAATTATTGCATAATAGACAAGTATTGGACGTTTTTTTAATACGCTAAATATTGAACCTTCTTCTCGTTTTTCTAATTCCCTACTTTCATCAAATTCTTCTTCATTTGTTAAGTGGAGCGTATCTTTTATAAAAATAAATACCAAGATTACCGCAATAAATGCCGTAATTGCATCACCTAAGAAAAACCAAAATAAATGTTTCTCAAACAATAATCCTCCAACTGCAGGCCCTACAATAAATCCTAAATTAAAGCCAAGATATGTTAATGAATATGCACCATCTCTATTACTAGGATTTGTAACATCCGCAAGCAAGGCATTATGTGCTGGTTCTGACATCCCCATAAATAAACTTGCAAGCATAATTAAATAGACTGTATTCATATCTAATGGTTTAAATGCACATATTCCATATGCAATAATTGCAAGTGTATCAAAAATAATTATTATTTTTTTTCTTCCAATATGATCTGTTAATTTTCCGCCTAATAAATTAGCAGGAATAAATAAAGCTGCCAATAGTGAAATCCACATTCCTGATTCTGATTGCGTTAATCCAATTTTATCAGTTAATATAAGTGACATCATTGGAAATACAAATGCTCCCATTGCATTTATTATTCTTGCTATAAAAATTACATATACCTCTCTTGGCAATCCCCTATATGGATCAAATAGATTTTTAATTTTTGTCATCATTTTTTGTTCTCTCCTTTAAACATCACTCTATTTAACTCCTTAGGAAATAAATATTGCATTAGTTTATTCTTTTTATCGTTATATTAATTTAATTGTAAAAAATATTTTAACGTTTGTCAAGTTTTTTCTTGTTTTTTAATGATAAAAAAAACTGTACGTTGATCTTAATCCAACAATACAGCTTACTTTTATTAAAAGCACTTACTATTTTTCGCAAATGTTTATTAACTTTTTAATGAAAAAATTAAATATTAGATATGACTTGGAAAAGTAATATTAAAACAAATAATGCTATATAAAACGACCACGCTGGTGCGCGTTTTATATTTCTTTCAACTCTTTTTGAAAATGCAGTCCAATCAAAAGAATTCTTTTCAATTTTAGGCTCTATCGTATGTACATGTCCACATCCTGGGCATGTAGCCTTTAATTTACTTTGCCTTTTGGGTACTCTAAACCTAGTTTTACAAGTATTACATTCGAATATATTAGCATTTTTTTCTATGGCAACTAATTTGTATGATTTTTTAAACATGCCTTCACTCCTATAAGAATTTTTCTTGTATTCTTGTCCAAAAAGAATAATTTTCTAGTCTAAGTGTCTTAATTTTTTTGTTTTTTAATCTAATTTCAATTTTTTCAATTTCTTCAAACACTTCTTGTTCTCCATCTGAAAAGACCATTAATTTAGTACTGTATGGATTTTCGGGAACTATAGTTACACCAATTCTTGGTGGAACTATAATACTATTAGTTAAACTTCTATATATCTTTGAATTAAGAGGTGCAAGCGGCGTCACTTGCATATTATCTAACGTCGGATAAACGATACTTCCACCTGCACTCATATTATAAGCAGTAGAGCCTAATGGAGTAGATGCAATCAATCCGTCTCCTGAGAAACGTTCTAAAAAATGTCCATCTACATATATATTTATATGAATCACTCTTAAATCCCACGCCCTTAATACAATTTCATTAAGTGCATTTAACACTTTTTTACCATTTTTAGTATAGATTGTAGCTTCCCCAGTCCTAACTGGATACACTACATAACTTTCATTTTTTATTTGTTTTAAGAAACTATCAATTTGATTACTATTTATTTCCTGCAGAAATCCTAAATGCCCACAATGAATTCCTACAAACAATATTTCAGTATTAAATTCCTCTTC
>Ga0193964_1000103_pt1 | contig 42408 bp, 38 predicted proteins | sample FB_7_MG_FD_140323 | JGI IMG/M metagenome (GOLD analysis project Ga0193964, IMG submission 140323) | Microbial mat bacterial communities from the Broadkill River, Lewes, Delaware, United States - FB_7_MG | ecosystem: Environmental > Aquatic > Freshwater > River > Microbial mats | place: USA... | reverse complement strand
CGCAGATGAAGCTGCTTTTATTTTACAAAAAGCAAATATAGAAAATATTATCACTGCAACAGATATCGGTGATGGTGCAAGAAAAGCAGTAGAAGCTGCAAAACAAGCGAAGTAAGGTAAAAAATGGCAATTTTAATTAATAAAGATACAAAAGTAATCGTTCAAGGATTTACAGGAAGAGAAGCTACATTTCACTCAGAACAATGTATATCTTACGGAACAAATATCGTTGGCGGTGTTACACCAAATAAAGGTGGACAAACACACTTAGACTTACCAGTATTTGATAGTGTTGCACAAGCTGTAAAAGCTACTGGGGCAACTGCTACGATGATATTTGTACCACCTGCTTTTGTAGCTGATGCTATTATGGAAGCAGCAGTTGCTGGTATTAAACTAGCAGTAGTTATCACTGAAGGTTCACCTACTCTTGATATGCAAGCAGCCAAAGCGTGTGCAAATAAATACGGTATGATGATGGTAGGACCTAACTGTCCTGGTGTTATTAGTGCTGATGAGTGTAAAATAGGAATTATGCCTGGAAATATTTTCAAAAAAGGAAATGTAGGACTTATCTCAAAATCAGGAACTCTTACATACGAAGGTGCAAACCAAGTATGTAATGAAGGATTTGGTATCACTACTGCTGTTGGTATTGGTGGAGACCCTATTATTGGGTTATCATTTAAACAACTACTTACTATGTTTGAAGAGGATGTTGATACAAAAGCTATTGTTATGATTGGTGAGATTGGTGGAGATTTAGAGATACAAGCTGCACAACATATAAAAGATAACATTTCTAAACCAGTAGTTGCTTTTATCGCTGGTCAAACTGCGCCAGAAGGTAAACGTATGGGTCATGCTGGAGCTATTATTTCTGGGACAGCAGGAACTGCAAAAGAAAAAATGGATGCACTTGAAGCTGCTGGAGTAACTGTCGTAAAAACACCTGCAGATATAGGAAAAGCTGTAAAAGAAGTTTTTGAAAACTTATAGTTTTTATTTCCATAGATTATAAAAAAGGTTGTCATTTTTGGCAACCTTTTTTATTGCTCAAATACAATACCATTGTCACCAAATCATACACTTTTTTAGATACAATAATACAAAATTTATATAAAAGAGAATATATGGAAAATGCGTTTAGAGTAGAGAAAGATTTCTTAGGTGAGATGGATATTGATGTACATGCATATTATGGTATACAAACATTAAGAGCAAAAAATAATTTTAATATAACAGATACAAATATATCTTTATTTCCAACATTTATAAAGTCTCTAGCAAAAGTTAAAAAAGCGTGTGCGATCACAAATTATGCGCTTGAAGATTTATCTTTAGAACAAAAAGATGCGATTGTTCAAGCTTGTGATGAGATAATAGATGGAAAACTTCATGAACAGTTTATAGTAGATCCTATTCAAGGTGGAGCTGGAACTTCTTCAAATATGAATGCAAATGAAGTCATAGCAAATAGAGCTTTAGAGATACTAGGTCATCCAAGAGCTTCTTATAATATAATCCATCCTAACAATGATGTAAATATGTCACAAAGTACAAATGATGCCTACCCTACTGCTATTAAGATAACACTCCACGAACTTATTTATAAACTTAAAGATTCACTGCGATATTTACGTGATACTTACAATGAAAAAGCTATTGAGTTTAATCATGTGTTAAAAATGGGAAGAACACAACTCCAAGATGCAGTGCCTATGACGTTAGGTCAAGAGTTCAGAACTTATGCCATTATGGTCGATGAAGATATTTATCGACTTAGAGAAGCACAAGAGCTTTTACGGCTTGTAAATTTAGGAGCAACTGCAATTGGTACAGGAATAAATACAAAAGACCACTATAGAAAAATGGTAATTAAAAACTTACGAAAAGTTACTGGGGTTGATTTTGATAATTCTGGTGATTTAATTGAAGCGACACAAGATACAGGAATATTTGTACATGTTTCAGGCTTATTAAAACGAATTGTTATCAAAATGTCAAAGGTTTCAAATGATTTACGACTTTTAAGCTCAGGACCACGCGCAGGATTTAATGAGATAAATCTACCCCCTTTACAACCAGGAAGTTCAATCATGCCAGGGAAAGTAAATCCAGTTATTCCAGAAGTAGTAAATCAAGTTGCTTTTGAAGTAATAGGTGCTGATAGTACTATATCTATAGCTTGTGAAGGTGGGCAACTACAACTTAATGTATTTGAACCTCTTATTGCGTATAAACTATTTACCTCTATTAATATGATGAGAAGATCATGTAGAGCACTTGCAGACAAATGTATCAAAGGGATCACTGCAAATGAAGATGTATGTATGGAAAATGTGTTAAATTCTATAACTATTATTACATATTTAAATCCTATATTAGGATACGAGACATGCTCATCTATAGCAAAAGAAGCACTCAAAACAAATAAAAGAGTATATGATCTTATTTTAGAAAAAGAGTTGATTACAAAAGTAGAACTAGATGAACTTTTACTTCCTGCAAATATGTTGCATTAAAAGTGTATAAATTAATTTAAAATTTTGAGTTGTTTATACTTCATATATAAAGTATAAACAATTCTTTTTATCTCATCTACAGAAAATTCATTATTAAATGATAAACTAAGAGCAGTGCGACAAGTTACTTCATCAAAACCCATCTCACTTATGATTCGTGATGGTTTAGAAAGCCCTAGAGAGCACCCTTCTCCATTTGTGATAAATATCTTACTTAAAGCTATAGTTCGTATAAGTTCTCGAGCTTTTATCCCTTTAAAACCAAAATGTAAAGAGTACTCTAAAGTATGTTGCGCGTTTACAAAAAAATAAATCTCTTCGTTAAATACCTCTAATAACTCATCTAAAAATATATTTTTGACATCATGATTGAACTTTCTATTTGAGATAGCCTCATAACACATTTTTAAAGCAACCGTATCCATTTGACCTATAGGTATAGCATTGAAAAATCCATCATCAAAAAGTAAAACCCCTGATACATTGTATCCGTTAAGTTTATAGTTATCAAAATATACAGCATCACTCGTTTTATCTATATTAGCTGTACCGTTAGAGATGATTTTTGCTTTTGTATTTTTTTTGACTTTTTTCAAATCAATTTTTACAAAGGTATCCATAACATATGAAGAGATAAATAAGAAATCTATATTTTCATTTTTTAAACCATAGAGATTTACTGTTCCATCTCTACTCAAAGGGATCCAATGTATCTCAAAACCTAATTTTTCATAGAGTTTTGCACCATCTATTAAAGCTTGTGTTTCTCCAATACTTATAGCAATATTACCTTCAAGCTCTAATAGTAACCCTAAGAAGCCCTCTTTTGAAAATGAAAATGTTTTGATTTTTTTATAATTGAATTCTTGATAGTATTGCATACATAAATTATCAAAGGTGTCATTTGGTGATAATGCACTTACACTATAATCTTTTGAGACATTTATCTCATTAAGTCTTACATACTGCAAACAATTTAACTTTACCATTTTTGTGATACCCTATCTAATGTATATACATTTATTTAAATTTTGCAAAATATACCTTGTATCTCTTTTGCATAGTGATTATAGCAGTTTTTTTAGAATATACCCTCTAGAATAGATAAAAAGTTAAATTAATAGAATAAACTACACACTTTGTCTTAAATCCAGCACACATCACTCGTATCTATGTTTATATTTATCTTATCACCCGGTAAAAGTGATTGTTCTTGCATCTCTTTTCTTGTTAGTTTACAAACAAAATTTACACCAGATATTACAAAATCTATCAATAAGTTATCACTTGAAGATTCTTGATGAATAGATGAGACTTTTCCCATTAAGGTATCTTGATTTATCATATGATCACAACCATTTTTACATATAGTAATATAATCAGAATTAATCATCACTACAGAATCAGTTTTTTTAGCAGCACTATTTAAAACAATAAGCTCTTGTCCATCCAAAAATCTTTTTACTAAATTATTATTATCATCTTTTTCCCATGGAGCAAATAAAAGATTTACACTACCACTTTGCACTAGTTCCCCTTGAAAAAGAGCGATTCTTTCATCGCAAATATGATTTAACCAATTATGATCATGGCTTGAAATCAAAATAGTTGTATTATATTTTTGTTTTGCTTGAAGAATTGCTTCTTTTATTAACTGTGCGGAGTTAGTATCAACTCCGCTAGTTGGCTCATCTAAAATTAATACTTTTGGTTTAAGAATCAAACGTGCAGCGAGTGCTACTCTTTGGGCTTCTCCACCTGAAAGTGCAGACCATTTTCGAGATGCAAAAGTACTATCTAGTCCAACTAAAGCCAAAGCTTCATCTACTTTTTCTTTTAAATTTTCAGATTTTTTTCGTAACTTTAGACCATAAATAATATTATCATATACACTGCGTTTTAATAAATAAGGATTTTGAGGAAGTATCACTATACTATGACGTATATCTAAATCAAGTTTATTATTTTCTATTCCATTAAACGAAACTTTTCCAGATGTAGGTTTATTGATAAAAGAGAGTAATGAAAGTAAAGTAGTTTTTCCACTTCCATTAGGACCAAATAATCCAATGATTTGATTATCTTTTAGTGTTAAATCATCTATATTTAATACTTTTTTTCCATCATAATACTGTTCGATATTTTCTAATTTATATAAACAACTCACTGAGTCCAACCCCTTTTTAACATAGATAATGTAATATTTACTATCAAAGCAACAGCAAATAAAACTAAACCTAAAGCAATACCCGTCACAAATTCACCTTTTCCAGTTTCTAGTGCAATAGCAGTTGTAACTGTTCTTGTGTGGTATTTTATATTTCCACCAACCATCATTGAAATACCTATTTCAGTAATAATTCTTCCATATGCAGTCATAGCTGCAGTCATTATTCCAAATCGTGCTTCTATTAATGTAGCAGTTAAAATTTGAAAAGAGTGTGCCCCTAAACCTTTAAGTGATGAGTAAAGCCTTTTATCTACAGACTCCACTTGTGCTGCAGTTAAAGCAATAATAATAGGCAGACCCAAAACAATCTGTCCTAATATAATCGCTTCTTGAGAAAAAAGTAAATTATACTCTCCCAATGGACCTGCTTGTGATAGCATAGTATAAGCAATAAGCCCAATTACAACTGTTGGTAAAGCTAAAAGAGTATCAACAAATGTTCGTATCACCGCTTTACCAAAAAAGTTATAGTATCCCAAAGCAAATCCCAAAGGCAGACCAATTAATAAACTAATCATTAAAGACCATGAAGAAACTGTAATAGTGGTACTAATAGCAGAATATACACTTGTATTACCTGACACTAATAATTCTATAGCTTGGTCAAAACCGTCTGTAAAAAGATTCATTAAATATTTACCTTATATCTCATCAAATTTAAAAGTTTTTATTTATTTGCATTAGGGATAAATAATGCTTGGTTCAATAATCTAAAATCTGCAATAGTTTTTTGAGTTACAGAGTTTGTTATCCATGTTGTAAAAATCTTTGATAATTGAGGATTTACATTTGAACATTTTGCTTTATTGATTGTTACAACTGAATATTGGTTAAATAAACTTTTATCACCTTCAACTACAACTTTCATTTTATTATTCTCACCTTTTTGAGACATGTATTTTATCCATGTTCCTCTATCTGTCATTGAGTATCCATTTTTTTCTGATGCCATATTTAATGTTCTTAACATACCTTGACCTGTTTGTACGTACCATTTAGCTGTATCAGGAGTAGAAACTTTTGCAGTTTTCCATAAAGATATCTCTTTTTTATTTGTTCCTGAGTTATCCCCTCTTGAAAAGAAGTTTGATTTTGTATCTTGGATTTTTTTCAATGCAGCACTTGGAGCCATTCCATTTACATTTGCAGGGTCTTTTTTAGGTCCAACGATTACAAAATCGTTATACATAACTTGTTGTCTATCTACACCAGCACCACTATTTACAAACTTTTTTTCTGATGCTGGAGCATGAACAAATAGAATATCTACATCACAATTTTTACCCATCTTAAGAGCTTTTCCTGTTCCTGTTGCTACCCATTTAAGTGTTGTACCTGTTTCTTTTTCAAACTTTGGTGCTAAATAATCTAATAATCCAGTGTTATCTGTACTTGTTGTTGTAGCCATCATTAAGGCATCTTTTGCTTGCATAGAAGTAGCTAATGCTAACGATGCAACTAGTAGTGTTAATTTATTTAATTTCATTTATTTTCCTTTTTAGTTGTATATATTTGATTTTTTTGTTTTTAATTCTAATCCAAATGGAATCACTTGAACAATCTCATTTTCGTTGATAGAATTTTTATCATCTAATGTTATCAATACACAATTGCTTTGTGTAAGTGGTGCTAACATACCTGAACCATATTTATTATTCTGCGTTACATTAAACTCTCCATTTTCAAGATTTCCAAGTACTACATTGGCTCTTTTTGCTTTTACTTTAAAGGCTGCATTATTTTTAGCATAAACAAAATCGTGATAATAAGCACTAGCCCCGCTACTTTTATAAATAATTGGTAATGATAAAAGATAAGTATTGATTAATGCTGTTAGTGGATTACCAGGCATTGCCATAACATAAGTATCTCCCATCATTCCCATCATAGTAGGTCGTCCAGGTTTTACATTTACACCATGAAACAATACTTCAAGTCCATTTCTAGTAAACGCTTCAGCCACAAAATCAGCATCACCCATAGAGATACCACCAGTTGTGATTACTACATCATATGACTTTAAACTATTGATATACGATATAGAGTCTTCCAAATTATCAGGAACTACACCTATATAACTTGCTTCAAAATCATGCTCTTTTAGCATAGAAACGATTGCATAAGAGTTTGAATTATATATTTGGTACTCATCTGCATTTTCCCAAGGCTCTTTTAGTTCATTTCCTGTTGATAATACTGCAATATTTAGTTTTACAAAAACTTCAATCATAGTGATACCTTGACTTGCAAGAATAGCAACTTTTGCAGAATCTATTTTTTCCCCTTTTTTAAAGATAGAAGTTCCTGATTGATACTCTTCACCTTTAACTCTAAAGTGATTTCCTTTTTTTACAGCCTCTGGTAATTGCATAAAATCATCATCAAAGAAAACAGTATCTTCCACAGGAATAATAGTATCAGCACCACTTGGAATCATAGCACCAGTCATAATCTTGCAACACTCACCATCTGATATTTCTAATGTAGAATTATCACCTGCAAAAACTACAGATTTTACTGTTAATTGCTTTCCTGCATCGTCCGCTTTAAATGCAAACCCATCCATTGCAGAATTATCAAATGATGGCATGTTTTTTTTACAGTCAACATCTTTTGATAATATTCTTCCTACAGATTTTTCTAAAGAGATATATTCTACTTTTTGTGTGACTTTTACATTTTCAAGACTTTTTTCTACAGCCTCTTGATACTCCAAGTACATTAATTTTTTCATTTTAATACCTTTATTTGTCTATATCGTTTATACATTATGCTACAAACTTTTTCTATATTTTCATCGTTTATCTCTTGACTAAAAGAGAGACTAATACTATTTCTACTCATATCTTGTGAGTATCCCATCTCTTGAATTATTCTTGATGGTTGAGATAATCCTAAAGAACACCCTTCCCCATTTGTTATTAAAATTTCGTCTAAACTTAGCGTTCGAATAAGATATCTAGCTTTTAGATTTTTTAAACCAAAATGCAAAGTAAAATCTAGTGTTGCATTTGAATCCACAAAAAAATAGATATCTTCACTAAACTTCTCTTCTAAATTTTTTTTGAACTTCTCTTTGAATCCCAAAGTAAATTTTTGTTTCTCCAATGCATCAAATATTTTACATACAGAAACATTATCAAGATATCCAATCGATTGTTTTTCAAAAATACTATCACTTAAAACAACACCTGAAAAATTAAACCCTACAAGTTTATATGGATCAAAATAAACAGCATCACTATATTTGCTGTATTCAACTGTAGCATTTGAAATAAGTGTTGTACTCGTAATGTTTTTTACCTTTTGTAAATCTGTTTTTACAAATGTATCCATAACATATGATGATAAAAACAAAAAACCACCATCTATATTTTTAAGTTCTTCAAAATTTACTTGACCATCTTTTTGTAAATGTATCCATGATATCTCAAAACCTAAAGATTCATAATATTTTCCAGCCTCTACTAAAGCGTTTGTTTCCCCTAAAGATATAGCAACTTTTCCTTTTTTTTGTAACTCAAATAATAAAGCTAAAAAACCATCTTTATTAAATGAAAATGTTTTTAAAGAGGGAAAAGAATACTTTTGTAAAAACTTTTTTTCTGTTTCTAAATATGATTCATTATTTTTTAAAATATCCAAAGAGTACTCTTTGGAAATATTTATATCTTCTACAATAGGATAATGAACACTATTTAGTTTTATCATCACTAATTCTTTAAGTTTAAAATATCTGTTTTGCTATTTTCAAAAAGTTCTGTAAATCTCTCTTTTGTATACTCTTTTACATCTTTTTGAAGTAGTTTATAGTTTTCGATAATCTCTTTTGCTTTGGGAGTAAGTGTAGTTCCACCTTGTTCTCCTCCACCTTTTTGAGTAATTACTAGTGAATCTTCGATATATTTTTCAAGTACTTGAATATGCGACCATGTTTTTTTGTAGTTTAACCCTATTCTTTGAGCAGCTTCTGCTATCGAACCTGTTTCGTTGATATATTCTAATATTTCTGTTTTACCACCACCAAAAACTAAATTATTTTTGTCGTCTTCTATCCAAACTTTTACTTTAACTTCCATTCTTTTTTCCTTTTTTTTCTCGAAAACAACCAAGTTGGCAATTTATCACTTCAAAACTACTATTCTTTACTGTAGAACCTACCTTACGTAAAGTATATTTTTTTGCTTCATCCCAATAAATTTCACAATCAAGTTTTTTCTTCTTTTGATAATTTTTTTCTAAATCATCATAAATATTTTTATCTAAAGGCGAAAAATCTAATTTGCCAAAGACACCAAGCTCACAGTCAGTGATTCGGACTCCCATACTTTTTGTAATAGCTGATATATCAGATAATTTATGACCTATTTTTTTAGCTACACTAAAAGCTTTGATACATGATAATTTCCCATCATCATCAAGACTATTTTTTATTATGTTTTTTTCTAATTCACCTAATTTAATAGTTGTATTATCATCAATACTAGACATCAATTCTTCCTGAATGTGTATAAACATTCATCTTTTTTCCTCTAGCAAATCCAATCAAAGTAATACCATGTTTGTGTGCTGTTTGTACACCTAAATAAGTTGGTGCAGTTCTTGATACTATAATTGGAATACGATGCATAACTGCTTTTGTAACCATCTCAGAACTTAATCTTCCTGATACAAATAAAATAGATTTTGTAGTATCTAAATTTTCCAATTTACATTTTCCCACAACTTTATCTATAGCATTATGACGACCTATATCTTCTGCTGATATTGTTTTTCCATCAAGCAGATAAATCATCGCTTTATGAACACATCCTGTGAGTTCATATAGTTCACTTTCACGATAAAATATTTTTATCTCTGAAGAGATTGTGTATGGTGTAACTTTAAATGCAGTTTGATTAAATGGTATCTCTAAACTTGTTTCATCATTTCCAGTTACTCCCCCTCCACATCCACTTACTAGTGTTTTTTCTTTATAAAGATTTTCTAATGAGTGTTCATTTATTGTTGCTGTAACGTCAACTCTTAGTCCATCCTCTTTAATCTCAATATTTTGTATATCATTTATCGATGAGATAACATTCTCACTCATCAAAAAACCAATTGCGTGAGCATCTTGATCTTTAGGGATACACATCATTGATATTGTTTTTTCTCCATTTAAATAGAGGGTTAATCTCGATTCATCGATAGTAACATCCTCTACTAGGGTTGCTTCATTTTCAATAAGTTTGTCTATTAGTACTGTCTTTAAATATTTGGCATTATCCATCTATTTTCCTTTAATATGTAAAATTTGCATATTACTTTTTATAAAGAAAAATAATTCAAACTTTTTACAAAGTTTGATTACTTATCTTTTATTTTCTTAAATCTTCTTCTGCTAAGACGTCTGGTCTTAATTGTTCTAAATACTCTACTGGTAACTTTCCAGTTATAACTCCAGGGATATATCCTTTAACTGATACAAAATACGAATATACAGTTTCAAATGTAAAAAATGAAATAATCGCACTTCCCATAAAATGAATAAATAAAATAAACCTTTTAAACTGAATCGTTTCGGCGTGTGTTGCTGCATCTGGTGACATCCACCAAATAATAAACCCACTCAAAACTAATAAAAATCCAAAAGCAACATATGCATAGTAGTTAATTCTATTCATAGGCTGATAACTTCCTCGTAAAAAAATCTTATTCCATATTTTCATACTTGGTCTAGCAAAATGTTTATGATCTTTAAATGCAATAATAGTCATAATTAACCATACAGGGATCCAACCAACTCCAACAATCTCATGTGTAGCTCGCATAAATCTTGCAATCTCTCCACCACCTGTCCAGTTTCCAAAAGTAATAGAAAAACCAGTGATAAATAGATAAATCATAACAATAATATTTAACATCAATACAATTCTTTGAAACAAAGAATATACTTGCACTTTGTCATCTTCTCTTGTAATTTCTGCTTGTTTTCGCCCTTTTGCTATTATAAACATAGTTACAAAAAGTGCAAACTCAACTGCAAATACGATTGGTAAAAGATGTTGTCTCTCTTCAAATGCTCTTATAACTTCAGGAGCTATCGCATTATAGTTTGGTCCAAAAAGTGCCGTTTCCATTTGCTCATGATGAGAAAGTGATTCGAACGGAACAACTTGACCTGTTATATTTCCTTGTGCAATCTGTAATAAAAATTGGTAAACATAACCAATATCAGCAATTGTAGCTAACCAAAAGTACCAGTAAGTCAATATGGCAAATAGAAGGCCTATAATTAAATAGACCTTATATTCACTGAAAAAACTTTTATTTTCCATACGCTTTATCCCAACCATATGGTGCACTTTGTACTCCATGACCAGCTGCTAATACTCTTTCTCTATATACATTTGATACAGACTCAGCATCACCAACTAATAGTGCTTTTGTAGAACACATAGCAGCACAAACAGGAACTTTACCCTCAGCAATTCTATTTTGCCCATAAAGTTCTCTCTCTTTATGAGAGTTTGTTTGTTCAGGACCACCTGCACACATAGTACATTTATCCATTACACCTTTTGTTCCAAATGCACCGTCACTTGGGAACTGAGGCGCTCCAAATGGACAAGCATATAAACAATATGAACAACCAATACATTTATCTTTATCATGCAAAACAATTCCGTCTTCTCTGATATAGAAACAATCAACTGGACAAACCTCTTCACAAGGAGCGTCAGTACAATGCATACAAGCAACAGATAGAGAAAACTCCATCCCCTGCTTCCCTTCATTTACTGTTACAACTTTTCTTCTTGAAATCTCAACTGGTAACTCGTGAGCTTCCGAACAAGCAACTGAACAACCATCACAATGAATACATCTCTGCTCGTCGCAGTAAAATTTCATTCTTGAATAATCTACTATATTAGTACTCATGTTACTTCTCCTATGCTCTTTCTATCCGACATAAACCACCCTTAGTCTCAGGTATCTGAGTAACAATGTCATAACCGTAGTTAGTAACAGTATTAGCACTTTCACCTATAGCATAAGGAGCAGTTCCATCAGGATACTTATGTAATAAACTTTCACCTTCCATCACACCTGCAAAGTGGAACGGTAAGAATACTCTGTCTTCTGAAACACTAAATGAATATTTAGCTTTCACTTTAATTTTTGTTCCTTGAGGTGAATGTATCCACATCATAGACCCATCTCTAATTCCACTTCTTCCTGCTAAATCAGGGTGGATATCACAGAACATTTCTGGCGTTAATTTTGCTAGGTATTTACTAGCTCTATTTTCCATACCAGCACCATTCATATTTACAAGTCTTCCTGTAACTAAGTTAATAGGGAAATCTTTTGCCCAATCTTGTTTAGACTGTTCAGAAGCATATCTCGTATCTACTCTATAATGGTTTTTCTTATCTGTAAAACTTGGATACTCTTTAACCAAATCAGTACGTGGAGAGTGTAAAGGCTCTCTATGTAAAGGAATTGGGTCTGCAAATGTCCATACTTTTGCTCTAGCTTTTGCATTTCCATAAGGAGCCATCCCTTGTTCCATACATTTTTCAGCGATAATATTTGATGTATCAACTTTCCAGTTTTTACCGATTTTTGATTTCTCATCATCAGTTAACTTGATTTTTAATACCTCTTCAATGTTATCACGAGTAATCTCAGGATAACCATCTTTGTTTACTGAACCTTTTGGAGCTGAACCTTTACCCGCAAGTAAATCTTCACCATCGTGCTCTAAACCAAATCTATTTCTAAATCCCATACCACCATCTTTAACAGATCTGTTAATGTTGTATAACAACGGTGATCCAGCATGTTTTTCTGTCCAACAAGGCCATGGTAAACCATAGTACTCACCAGTCATTTTTCCATATCCTCTTCCAGATACTTCATCAAACATATGCCAGTTTTCTTGATGCTCTTTTAATCTTTTTGCAGTCCAACCAGTTAAACCAATTGTTTTAATGATTCGTGCAATCTCATCAGTAGCATCTTCAGGCCATTTGTACTCTTTTTTGTTCTCTCTGATTTTCATTCCAGCTGTTAGCTCATCATAAAAACCTAATCTTTTCGCTAATTCAAACATAATGTCTTGGTCAGCTTTAGACTCATACATTGGTTTAACTACTTCAGTTCTCCATTGAGCAGATCTGTTTGTAGCTGTAACTGAACCACTTGTTTCAAACTGTGTTCCAGCAGGTAAAATATAAACATCATCTTGTTTATCTGTAATAATTGCACCCTCATTTACAAAAGGATCAACAAATACAGCAATATCAAGGTTATCAAGCGCTTCTTTTACTTTTTTTGTTTGAGCAGTTGATGTGATACCATTACCCATTACAAATAAAGCTTTTAGTCTTGTATCTGCATTATGAATTGCATCTTCACCTGGATTACCACCAAGAACTCCTGCCCACCATCTAGCAAGTGTGAATCCTTTTTTATTCATCCAAGAAGGATCTTTAAATCTTCCTTTTAACCATTCATAATCAACACCCCAAGATTTAGCAAAATATTTCCAAGAACCATCACTTAATCCATAGTATCCCGGTAATGTGTGTGATAAACAACACATATCAGTAGCACCTTGAACGTTATCATGACCTCTAAGAATATTTGTTCCACCACCTTCTACACCCATGTTTCCAAGAGCAAGTTGTAAGATTGGTGCCATTCTTGTATTTGACGAACCATTTGTATGTTGAGTAAGTCCCATAGCCCAGATTAATGTACCTGGTGTATGTTGTGCATAATGTTTAGTGATTTGTACAATTAAATCAGCATCAACACCTGTTACATCAGCAACTCTTTCAATTGGCCAGTTTTTAGCCTCTTCCATTACATCTTCCATACCATAAACTCTATCATTGATGAAGTTTTTGTCATGCCAGTTGTTTTTAAATATGATATTTAACATCCCATACATAAATGGAATATCAGTACCTGGTCTAATTTGCGCATAATAATCTGCTTTTGCAGCAGTTTTAGTAAATCTAGGATCTACTACAATAATTTTAGCATTATTCCGTTCTTTTGCTTTTAAGAAATGTTGAAAACCTACAGGGTGATTCACCGCTGGATTTGCTCCAAATATAATAATTGCTTTCGAATTTTGAATATCACCTAAAGAATTTGTCATAGCACCATAACCCCATGTATTCGCCACACCGGCGACTGTTGAGCTGTGTCAGATTCTTGCTTGATGATCTATATTATTTGTTCCAAACATTGCAGCAAATTTTCTAAAGTAATACGATTGTTCTGTATTAAATTTTGCTGATCCTAAAAACATTGTTGAGTCTGGTCCGTCATTTTTTCTTAATGATTCTAACTTAGATGCGATTCCATCTAAAGCTTGATCCCAAGAAATTCTTTGCCATTTACCAGCTTTTTTCACCATTGGGTGTTTAAGTCTTACTTCTGATCTCACCATATCAATCATATCAGCACCTTTACAACAGTGCCCTCCAAGTGATACAGGGTGATCTTGAGCAACCTCTTGTCTTACCCATACTCCGTTTTGTACTTCCGCCATTACTCCACAACCTACAGAACATGCTGTACAGACAGTTTTAACCATCTTTGAACCTGGGAATGGATTTTTAATCTCTTCCGCAGTAGCTTCTCTTGTTGCGTTTGTACTAGCAAAAGACGATGTAAACCCAAATGCAGTAGCGACAGCAGACATTTTTAAAAATGATCTTCTACCTACTTTTGCAATTAAGTTTTCATATGTTTTTGCAGACATACTTTCTCCTAATATTTATTTTGCGTTCTTATAGAACTCTTCCCATGCTGCTGTTTTTGTGTAAAGAATCTCTTTTTTATTTGATTTTCCTACTACAACACCATTATTACTATCATCTTGTGTAGACGATGTACCTTTAGCAGCCATAACAGTGGTACCAGCAACAGCACCCGCAGTCACTATTGCAGCTTTTTTAATAAAATCTCTTCTGCCATTTTGCACGACTAACTCCTTATTGAAATGTAAGCCCCCATGAATTATCATAAAGACTTTGTAAAAAAGTCTTTTTTTGACTCTCTTTACAAAATCTTTATGACAAATAAGGACTAAATATTAAACTCTACATCATAAGCAATATCAATTGGACAAGATTCATCTACTTGATTTTTTGGTCCCATTGCTTTTAATGCTTTATTTTTCGCTCTTCTTTGTTGTTCCTCTTCAGAGATAGTTTCACAAGAATTATTTTCTGCTTTTATTTCTCTTGGTTTTGGTTTTCCAACATCTAAATACAATCTTTCAAACTCTAAAAATGAGTGTAAAACAACCATTAGTTCTTTATAGATTTTTGATGATTCATGTTCATAGATTACTTTTGCTACATCATCAGCGAAGTCATTTAAAATTTCATTAAATACACAATGAATTGTATTTTCATACTCTTTTTCCCCATTTGCCACTAAATCACAAAGTTCTGCTAAAAAAGAAAAGATAAATCCAATTGAGTCTTCATACTCATAAAATTCTTTTTCATCTCTTCTGAGTTTTGTTTTTCCAATAAACTGAAGCATCTCAACTCTTTTTTTACCAGACTCAACACCCTCATCATAAAAAGAAGCAGTTAATCGAATAGTTTTTGACATTGGACTATAAAATAAATGGTCAAACTCTTCTATTAACTCAACATTTGATATAGGGTCTAATGAACTTGATAAATTTTCTAAAGCTTGTGCAGAGTGTTCATCGAGTGATTTTTCTTTTAAAATATTTACTAAAGAAACCATCTCTAAATAATTTTTTACATCACTTGGAACAATAAAAAAGTTTGCAAAAAGGTTATAGTATAAACCTCTTGCTTTTGTAATAATTTGATTTTTATCCATTTAAATTTCCTTGTGTTTTTTGATCATAATAACTTTGCATCATAATTTTTGGTTTACAATCTGCACAACAGTAAAGTGTTCTTTCTTTTACTGGGTCTTTTGAAAATGCAGGCTTCATAATATTTGCTATTTTTTCAATAGATTTTGTTGTAGCGAACTCTTTACCACACTCAACACAGGCAAACAGTTCATCTTGCGCTAACACACTTTCTTTGAACCAGTTTGGTTCTAGCTCTATGATATCTCGCTCGATTGTTAAACAATCAGCTTCAGGACAGGACACTTCACAATAACCACATGATGTACACAATGAAGGGTTAAATCTCAATGTATTATCTTTGGCTTCTGCTTGTAAAGCATCCACGTTACAGGCTCCCACACAAACTAGACACAATGTACAGGCTGACTCGTTTACTTTTACTTTTGCATAATGAATATGCTCTCCTGTTTTAACAACTCCAAGGTTTTCATCACCTACGATATGCTTTAGTCTTAGTGAGAATATTTCTCTTTTTTTGAAACCATCTTGTACCATGTTGTAATAAGAGTTTTTTACAAAAGTTACTTGCTCTAGTGCAACTTTTAATTCCTCTTTATTCATGGCTACTATAATTGCATTTTTTCCATATTTTGCTTGATAGATATCATTTACTATTCGAATAGCATCGCCTGTACCTTTAGAGATAAAATCTGTATAAAATACTAATTGCGATGATGATATTTGAGCAAGTGTTAAAAGTGTTGATTCATGAAGAAACTTTTCACCATCTATTGAAAATGGTAAAACATTTGATTTTAAGTCTACACTTAAATTTTCAATATCCATTTTTGCAGGGATGATTAAGGGATGAGTCTCTTTATAAAACTTACTCATCTCAAATAATGATTCTTGACTCGTAGGGGCATACTCTAAAGCTCCACTTGGACATACAGAGATACATCCTCCACATCCATGACAATCAATCTGAGAAAATTCTAGATGTTTTGTCTCATCATGTTTTATAATTGCAACAGTAGGACACACCTCTTCACATTTTGAACATATCTCTTCTCGTCTTTCATGATATTGACAAATACTAGAATCATAAGTAGTAAACTTTTTATATTCATATGAAGCTATATTTGCTCGTAATGTCTCTAAAACATCTCCTACAGAAGACTCCATTGGGTCAAAAGTACCACTTTGTTTTAGCCCCTCTTCTTGAACTCCAAACCATACTATTTGACTTACTTCTAGTACTGTATCTTTGTCATTTCTAGTTACTACGACTGTTAAGTTTCCGATACTCCCAGTAATAGACTTCACGATATCACTTTGGATATCTAAATTATATAAATCAAACTCATCATCATTTACTTGTAAGAAAAAATTATTTGCTTCATCTTGTGTAGAGATAAGTAAAACTTTATTGTCTATATTTTGAGTATATGAAATATCTTGTGCATAATCATATTTTGTAGCTGCAACTTCATAAAGTTTATAAACATTATTTATTTGTTTTGCCATAGTGTCTTGTGTGTTATTTAGATAAAAGTCAACATCTTTTGTATAAACTTCTGCGTCAACTTCGTTTGTATTAGATATTAAAAAATTTTTACCAGATAACTCTTCAATATTAGAAGATACGAGTATGTTTTCGTTCAGTGGAAAATCCAATTCGTTGGGATTGTAGTAAACAAATTCTTGCATTTATTTCCTTTTGGTAAAATTTATTTTACCAATTTTATAATTATAAATCTTTCTTATAGCTTAAAAAGTAAAATTTATTTTATTCTATAGATTAATTGGGTAAAATAAAACATGAAAAAGACTCTACTAATTCTAATTTTACTCTTCATTATCATATATCTATTCTTGCAAGAGAAAACATACACAAATCATACGATACTCATAGGCAGTTCCTTACCTAAGACAAGTGTTTTAAAAGAGTACGGAAACGCGGTAAACAATGGTGCAAAAACATATTTTGAATATGCCAACAAAAACAACATATTAAAAAGTCATAAAATCAAATTTTTGACCTATGATGATAAATATGAACCTAAGTTAACTTTACAAAATACACAAAAACTTTTAAAACAGAAAGATTTATTTGCCTTATATGGCTTCGTAGGAACCCCAACGGTAAAAAATATCTTACCAATTATTTATAATGAAAACATCCCATTTATTTCAACTTTTAGTGGTGCAAGTTTTTTAAGGAATAATACAAACAAAAATATAATCAACTTTAGAAGTTCTTATTTAAATGAAATAAAAGAACATATCAAATACCTTTACGAAATAAAAGGTTTTACAAAAATAGCAGTATTTTATCAAAATGATGAATATGGAGAAGATGGATATATTTCTGTTGTAAATACTTTAAAGACCTATAAACTAGAACCAATTGCAGAGGGAAATTATAAACGAAATACTCTTTCAATACGACATGCTTTTAACTCTATTAAAAGTGCAAACCCTGAAGCTATTATTATGATAGGTGCAAACAAACCCAATACTCTTTTTATAAAAAAAGCAAAAAAAGATAAAAAATTTAATGATACGATATTTTGTAATATCTCTTTTGGAGATGCTAGTGCTATGACAAAAGATCTAGGAGAAGATAATGAAAATATCATTTTTTCTCAAATCGTACCAAACTATCAAGACACTTCTATCCCTGCTATCAAAGAGTATCATGAGATATCAAAAAAATATGATCCAAATTTCGAACCAAATTTCATCTCACTAGAAGCTTTTTTAAGTGCAAAAATAGTTGTAACAGCTTTAGCAAATATCGATGATAGTATCACAAGAGAAAAGTTTATAGAAGAGATAAGAAAACTCCCATCAAATACTTTAGATGGTATCTCTATAAATGCAAAAAATAAAGATTTATTAAATAAAATATATCTATTTCGATATAAAAACAATAAGTTTATAAAGGTAAAAAGATGAGACTTCAAAAACTTTTACTTTTTTTAAACAATATTAACTTCGAACTAAAAACAAAGTTTCTTATTTTTATCATCACTGCTGGGATGTTTACTATTATGATTTTGTCTCTTGTATCTACATTTTCTATTAAATATGATTTTGATAAATTATTTGAAAAAAGAACAACCTTAATAGTAAAACTAGAAGATATAAAAGATGCGTATAAAGTAAATATTCAAGATACACTCATAGACATCGAAAATAAAAGTATCACTTTTGAAGAGTCAAAAGAGGTGCTTAGTTTGGCAAAACAGCTTATAAGTACAAACTGGTACGAATACAAAAAAGTAACCAACGATAACTCTACTCCATTTATCTATATCAGTGGTATTATAAAAAAGTTTTTCTCTCCTTATATTGGATATAAAAAAGATCAAATTTTAAAAACAAATATTATGAATAATATCAGTAAAAAAATGGTCATCATCAATGCAACAATTGCAAACATAAAACACTCAACTCACAAAGAAAATTTTTCTAAACTTTATCTAGAGATAAATGCGATAAACATCTATATCACTAGTCTTATCAACTACGATTTATCTTTAGCAGTTAGTGAGAAAAGAGACACACAAAATGTGTTTAATATCATTTTGATTATCTCTGTTATCTCTATTATTTTGATATTTTTATTTTCTATTATTTTATCTGTTTTACTTATCAACAACTTCAAATCTTTACACAATGACTTAGAGCTTAACGTCCAAGAAAAAACAAAAGAGCTAAAAAATCTTAATAAATCGCTAGAAAAAAGAATCGTTCAAGTTGTTAAAAACAATAGAAGAAAAGATATCATCATGTTCCAACAAGCAAGATTTGCAAGTCTAGGGGAGATGCTTAATAACATAGCTCACCAATGGCGTCAACCACTGGGTTCTATATCGATGATAGTACAAAGCTTTCAAACAAAAAACTCTTTGGGTAAACTAACTGATACGTACATAGAAGAGAAAACAGAAGATGCCCTACTTTTAGCTCAAAATATGTCAAATACTCTTGATGATTTTAAAAACTTTTTTCTACCAGATAAAACAAAAGAGGATTTTTTTATCATTGATTGTATCAAACACTCTTTTGAATTATCAAAATATATTTTAGAAAAAGAAAAAATAACGTTTCAAATCGATAGTAAAAAAGATATAAAAACACACAATTTCTACAATGAACTCTCTCATGTATTTTTAAATCTCATCACAAACTCAAAAGATGCTTTATGTACAAATGTACATAAAGATGATAGAATCATAAAAGTAATTATAAAAGAGTATAAAGACGATATTCATATTAATTTTATTGATAATGGCGGAGGAATACCAGCAGAGGTAGCCCCTAAAATTTTTGAACCCTACTACACCACAAAATATAAAAGTGCAGGTACAGGAATAGGACTCTATATGTCAAAACAGATTGTTGAAAAACATATGGATGGTTCTATAAATCAAAAAAATATAACACATAAAATAGATAATATAAAAAAATATTCATGTAGTTTATTTACTATAAAAATTCCAATAAATAATATAAAGGTGATAGATGCAAGCTAAAGATTTGAACATATTAAACCAGTTTAATATATTGTATTTAGAAGATGATGTTGATTTATTACGACACACTACAGATATACTTGAAGATTTTGTACATAATATTTATCCAGTAAAAACATCAAAAGAAGCTATGGATATTTTGCTCAATAAAAAAGTAGATGTTATCATCTCTGATATCTTACTAGAGGGTGAAAATGGGATAGACTTCTTAAAATATATCCAAAATGAAAAAGAGATACATATCCCTACTATTTTAACTACAGCTCACACAGATACACAGTACCTTTTAGATGCCATTAAACTCAAAGTAGAAAACTACATCATCAAACCTATCAAAGTAAAAGAGTTACTTGATACTTTGTACGATGTTTTACTTCCCGTTGTACAACAAAAAGAGATAACAAAAAATGAGAACATCATCAAAACTATCTCACATATAACGGATAGTAAACAAGTAGAGATCATAAAACTTATCATCAATAACCTTGATAACGAAAACATCTATGAAGGCTCATATAGTGATATCATGAATGAAGTAAATATCTCAAAACCAACACTAATCAAACTTTTTAAAGAGTTAGCTGCCAAAGATATTTTAGTAAAAACACAACACAAAACATATCGCTTTAATGAAAAAGCCTTAAGTTCAATATAACAAGCTATAATTACACATACACACAAGGAAACAATTTGAAATTTGACATCAGTAAAATCGCCAACGCAACACTATACATGCTAGAAAATAACGTAATAAATCTAAATGATAAAAAGCTTTTAGCTTTACTATTTATGATAGACTATACACACCAAAAAAAACATGAAGAAACAATATTTGGTGACGAATATATAAAAGCAAAAAGAGCACCAGAAGCAAAAATCATGGGAGATATTTTTGACATCATTGCAAATGATATCGATTTAGAAGAAGATGACGACAGAATGTATATCATCACAGAATTTCTTGACTTTTTAGATATCGAGATTTTAGAAAAAGAAAAGTTTATAGAACTTGGTTTTGTAAAAATGGAAGAAGAATACGACAAATCTATTTTCTCTAAAAAAGAGCGAAATACAATAGAAGCTGTTGTAGAAAAATACGCAAAAGAGACTCCACGACAGATGGCAAATGCAACTTTTAGTATCGAAAAAGTAAGAACTACACCACTTGGTGAAGTTATTATTTAAGTGAACACCCACAAGAAGATGTAGGTTTATCTACTTTTAGATAGTCCCTACTCTTTTTGGATATCAGATCAATTGCAATATTTAAAAATGCAGTTACAAGCAAAAGTAAAAACATCTTATCAAGTCTAAAATCTGCAATCGCAGAATCGATAAAAAATCCCAAAGTAGCAACTCCAAGTATCCCTAAAATAGCACTCTCTCGCATAATAATTTCCCAGCGATAAAATAAAAAAGCGAGTATTTGAGAATAGAGTTTTGGAATCATATAATAAAAATACAACTCCACTTTTTTGTTTGTAGTATCAGGACTTAAAACCATCTCGTCCGTTTGTTTCCCCACCAAAAATGAGATAATAGCGCCATTGTGTAACATAAGTGCTAAAACAGCAGGAAGCATCGATGGACCAAAAAGCTGCAAAAACAAATATGCCAAAATATACTCAGGAGTAGAACGTAATACAACTAAAAGTATATCTCCTAAAAAAGGTATCTTTGTAAATTTTTTAGAAACTAAAGGAAAGAAAAGCAAAGCAAAAAGAGCTGTAGATACCAATGATACTTGAGTCACTAAAATAGTATTAAACACACCAGTTACTATCTCACCTACAAATAAGTTTTCAAACCACGATATTGTTTTTTCATATGAATAATCATATTTAAAAGGAGCGGGTACGATATCTGAAGTGATAAATCGTATAAAATTATCCATACTAAACTCACCCCAACTTTTTTGATACAAAAATGAAAAAATAATTACTGGTATAAAAGTATATTTACTAAACCAAAATCGTATCGTAGCAACTATAATATAAAAAGCTATTAACATCACCCATACATCGTTATAATACCCTTGCATAAACGAAGAAGAGAGATAATACCCTAGTGTAGTAATCCCAACAAACCCCAATATAGCAGTAGAACGTAAAGCGCACTCAAAACGATACAAAGTATAAGCCACTAAATGAGGAAAAGCATCTGGTACTAAAGTAAAAAGAAAATACGATATTTTATTTTCCCCTCGTAACTCTCCAGCAAAAGTATCATTTTCTTCCAAAATTTCTGCATATACTTTGCCCAATATTGCGCTATAAGGGATGATGATAGCTAGTAACGCACTCATAGTATTGAGACCAAAAATCTGCAAAAATATAAGTGCCCAAAATATCTCATGGATAGAACGTGTAAATGCTAAGGTGATACGTAAAAGAAAGTTTTTAAAAAATATTGCAAATACAAAACCAAATATAACAGAGAAAAAGAGAGCTATAACGGCTATACTTATTGTGTTTAGAACTGCTTCAAATATAAACTCATTGTTCGATAAATTCATATCAAAAATAGCTGTAAAAAACTTTTTTGTTTCTAAAAAAGGTTCTAAGGTAGTGATACTAAAATCAGATAAAATAAAACTAACTACTCCTATAGCTAAAAATATCAGCGATACATTGAGTGATTTGTTTTGTGATTTATTTGCAGACATTATAAAGTGTTTGAGTATCTAAAGATGTGATATCAGAACTATGCTTATCTAAAACAATTTTTCCATCGCTTAGTCCTATAACTCTATCGAAGTTTTCTAAAGCTAGATTTACATTGTGTAAAGCACACACGATGGTATCAAACTTATTTTTTATACACTCTAGTACTACAGATGATAGTTTTTCATCCAAAGCTGAGATGGGTTCATCTGCTAGTAAAATAGTTTTATTTGTATTGAGACTTCTTGCTATCGCCGTTCGTTGTTTTTGACCACCAGATAACTGGGATACTTTTATAAATATCTTATCGTTTAGATGTAATGAAGCTAAAATATCATCTACATTTTGTACCTCTTTTTTTACTGGTTTTATCAGATTTCGTATGTTGTAAAAAGTAGAGTTATTATCTAAAAGAGATAAATAAATATTATGAAATACGCTTAGATTATTTACAAGACTTAAATCTTGTGGGATATAAGAGGAGTGAGTTTTTTCCATACTATAGAGATTTTTAAGAAGAGTAGATTTTCCACTTCCACTACTCCCTAAAAGGGCAACCTTTTCGCCCTTTTTTATCTCTAAATTTATATCGTTTAATACATCGATATCACCATACGAAATAGTATGATTTTGTAAACTAAAAGACATAAACTAGTCTACTAGTCCAATCTCTCTTGCTACATCTAAAACTGGCTGAAAGTCTGCATTTGTAGCTTTGATAAATCCACTTCTTGGAAATGCATTTAAAATCTCTTTATCTTTTAAATTTAAGATAGCATTTGTAAGTTTAACAGTAAAACCTTTCCCAAACTGCTCATCTAAATCTCCTCTTGCCGAGAAGTTATAGTCAGGATACGAAGGTGTAGTATAAATAATCTTTACTTTAGAGGTATCTATCTTCCCCTCTTTTAGTTCTCTATCCCAAACTTTAAAATTCACAGCACCCACTTGGTAAGCTCCACTTTGAACTAAAGCGATAGTTTTAGAGTGGTTTCCTGAAAACCCTACTTTGTTAAAAACAGCATTTGGTGACTTTTCAAATGTTTTTCTGATGTAGTATTCTGGCATAAGTCTACCACTTGTACTTCCTTTTGAACCAAAAGTAAAGTTAGTACCTAAAACACCATCAGGTATTACATCTGATTTTTCTAATTTTGTGCTAGTATTTGCGATGATATATGATTTAAATACTGGGTCTTCAACACCTTGAGCGATTGCTACTGAATTTGGAACGATAAGTCTAGCTTTTACACCACTAAGTCCACCGAACCATGCAAGTTGCACTTGATTGTTTCTAAAAGCTGCTATGGAAGCTGAGTACGATTTAACTGGGATAAATTTTACATCCATATCAAGCTCTCCACTTAAATATGTAGCAAATTTTGAAAATCTTTCTTTTAGTTGTGTTTCATCCTGATCAGGAATCGCTGTAAATGTAAATGTTTTTGCAAACACCAATGTTGCTGTAGCTAATAAAGCCAATGTGATTTTTTTCATAAATACCTCAAAATATATTTTGAAGGGTTGCAGTCAAGTAGAACAAATCTAAATGTCTAACCTAAACCTTAGGTTACTTCTTTGTTGATGAAATGATATATAAAATATTATAAGTTTTATCTTAAAAGGTAAAATATATTTTACTTTTATTCTATATTTATTATAATTCATTTCCTAAAAGTCTAATATTAACTGTACCTTTTGTACCGTAGATAAATTAATTAAAAACTATTCTATTTCTATTTTATCCATATCTTTTCAGGAAACTTTTTGCTATGCAACCCAAAACTGCTATTCGCTAGTTCTGGATGCTTTTTATTATGAAAAAGTATATATCTTTTAGCCCATCCTAAATATACTTGCTCCGTTCTATAACTATAATGTTTAAATCTTATCTTATCCCGTAATATTTCTAGTAATTTTTTACCCATTTGATACTCCTGATATATTTAGCATATTGCTAAACTATTACTTATATGGTCAAATATCATACACATTGCTAAACTATTAAGAAAAATCAATAATAGTTTATAATTTTTACATAAATTAAATCATATCAAAAATTAAAAAACATCATTAAAAAAATGTCACTTTGCAATCTTTTTTATAGAAATACTTTAAATAAAGGTTCTATGACACTTTTTATATCATACATTTAAAATGTCAAAATATCGAATAAATTAAGGCTCTTTTATATAAAATGTATCACTAATAAATAGTTATACAAAGGAACTTTATGAATATATCTGAAACAATTATACTTGGTGTAGTAAGTGGTATAGTTACATCTGCATTAATATTTTTATTAGTGAAAGTTTTTTATAAAATAATCATACCTTGGTACCAAGACATTCTTTATTCTGGAATTAATTTGAGTGGACAATGGGAAGAAGTCACTAAATATAGTAGATATACAGATCATATGAAATTTAATATATCTCAGAAAAACAATAAAATTACTGGTTTAGCAAGTCTTGTTAAAGTAAATAATACTACACAGGAAGCAAAGTCAAAGATATTAATAATAACTGGTAAGTTCCAAAATGGTTATTTGATACTTACCTTAGAAAATCAAGATAAAAGAATGCAGACTTTACTTACTTATTTACTAAAAGTAAATAATGGAGGAGAATTGTTAGCTGGTAACGTAACTTGGGTTGATGTAGGAACTAATAATATAAAAACAGCTGAAACTCAATTAAAACGATTAAATGTATAACAAAACACAGGAAGAAGAACAAGTGTAAACTGCGAAAAATTCGAGCTTTTAAGTGTCGAATATGTAAAATTGAAGGACTAAAGTGTCAAGCCGTTTCGCCACTTGTCTTTCAGTTCAGTCGTTATATAAAATTTTAAAATTAATAAAGAAGGATTGAAAATAGAAACTAATATAAAAAATAATTCAAAAATAGGGTCAGTAAAGGATAAAATTCAAGTTTGTGATGTAGATACTAAAATTTGCAAAAAATTAGTAATTGTAACTTTACTTTTCGATGGATTTGAACTTTTAGATGTATTTGGTCCCCTTGAAATGTTTGGTTTTACCAATATTATAAAAGAAAATATTGAACTTAAATTTGTATCAGAAAATGGTCTCCCTGTTAAAAGCTCAGCTGGCCCTATTAGCGTTGTAGATTATAGTTTTAATGATGTAATACATAGCGACATTCTAATAATTCCAGGAGGTGCCGGTACCAGAATAGAGGTAAATAATAAGACCTTAATTAAATGGCTTATCCAACAATGCGATAAAAGTAAAATCATATCTTCTGTCTGTACTGGTGCAGTATTATTGGCAAAGGCAGGGGTTTTAGATCATTTACCAGCAACAACTAATAAAATGGTTTTTGAGTGGGTATCTTCTGTTAATTCAAAAGTTGAATGGGTACCTGAAGCAAGATGGGTAGAATCAGAGAATATATATACATCATCTGGTGTTTCAGCCGGTATAGATATGACTCTAAGTATTATTTCTAAGTTGTACGGTAAAGATACTGCTATTCGTGTGGCTACGGGCACTGAATATGAATGGCATCAAGATGCTAGTTATGACCCATTTGCAAAAATACATGGTCTTGTGTAATATTTAGATAACAAAACACAGGAAGAAGAACAAGTGTAAACTGCGGTTATTTCAAGCTTTTGTCTTGTAAAGTTATTTAGATAAAAATTTGAATATCCAAGTGAAAATATCACCTTGTTTTTCAACTTAAACTTTATGTTTCATTGTAAATTTCAGCAATTATTAATATTTTAAATATTTTAGATATAATATTTAAAATATTAATAAGGATTTTAATTTGCCAACTTTATAAAATAAAAATGGTTTTAAATTTTTCTTTTATGCAAATGAGCATGAGCCATTGAAAAAAGCAACAATAATGCAATTAAAAGATTATAAATTAATTTGTTTAAATACAGGTATTGAATGGGAATCAATAGATTATCATTTAAATATAGAAAGTATGCTAGAACTTTCACTTAAAAAAGTAGCTTAAAATACAGGAAGAAGAACAAGTTAATAGAGCGAAAAATATCGAGCTTATAAATTTCTAATAAAGAAAATTTAAAGACAAAAGTTTCAAGTCATTAAGTCCACTTGTTTCTGAACTCAACCATTAACTATCAAAGGATCATAAGTGCCCAATTCAAGACAAGAAGCCTTTGAGTTAATTGATAATCTTGGTGCTCCGGAGCATTTAAAGAATCATGTCACCTTAGTAGGTGAAGCAGCGGATCTACTTATTTCCGCAATCGATGACCTTGGGGTTAAACTAGATTTCGAATTTATTCGTGCAGGCGTCATAATTCATGATATTGGAAAAATAGTACATACCAATGAAATGACTGAACCTGGTTCAGATCACGAGCCAGAAGGTGAAAAAATACTAATTGAAAAAGGTATTTCACCTAAACTTGCAAGAGTTTGTATGTCGCATGCTCGTTGGAATAAAATGGAATGCTCATTCGAAGAGTTAATTATCGCGCTCTCAGACAAATTATGGAAAGGTAAGCGCGTAGCGTCTCTTGAATTAGATGTGGTGGATAGAGTAGCAGAGCACCTTCAAAAAGAACGTTGGGATATATTCCTAGAACTTGACATGAAATTCGAAGAAATCGCATCGGGTGGACATGAGAGGCTACAACGAAGTGTCTGCAGTTAACAAGAAATGCATCAAGGGCAAAAACAGTTGGCTTTTATTCGCAACGGTCACCATTTCAGCCAAAGAAAATATTGGTGAAGGAAAATATTAACACACATGACGAATATGCAGATCCAATATTTAAAGAGAGTTGGACGAGCTTTACTCTTGATAATCGATTTAAGCTAAGTGACATTAACGATTTTAGAGAGTTTAGTGATGGGCAAAGAGAGTAGATAACTATGTGCAAAACACACCATAATAATCAACAAATACACCAAAAATACAAACCAATCATAAATAAAAGTAAACCTAAATTTACCATTTTTTAGATAAAATCATTTATCAACTAATAAAGGAGATATATGAACAATCAGTACAAACTAACAAAATTCGTACAAGCAGCTGGTTGAGCGGCAAAAATGGGTCCGGAGGATCTCAAACAAACAATTTGCAACTTAACACCAACAGATAAAAACGTACTTGTAGGATTTGAAAACAGTGAAGATGCTGCAGTATTTCAAATAAACGAAAACGAAGCATTAGTTCAGACACTTGATTTTATCACTCCTGTAGTTGATGATCCATTTATATATGGAAAAATAGCTGCTGCAAACTCACTTTCAGATGTATTTGCGATGGGAGCAGAAGTAAAAACTGCTATGAATATAGTGGGCTTTGATGCGACAAATTTTCCAAAAGATGTCTTAACAGAAATCATGCGTGGTGGAAATGAAAAGATAAAAGAGTGTGGTGGAGTTTTGATGGGTGGACATACTATCCAAACACCAGAAATGTACTATGGACTTAGTGTAACAGGGATGATACATCCAGATAAAATACTTAAAAATAATGGTGGAAAAATAGGAGATATTTTAATATTAACCAAACCTATAGGTTTAGGTGTATTAACAACTGCTATTAAAAACGATAAGTTAGATGATGCAGGAATAAAAGAGTCTATAAAAATTATGGAAACTTTAAATCATAAAACATCACAACTTTTATCAAAATACACAGTTAATGCTTGTACAGATATCACTGGCTTTGGTCTTTTAGGTCATACTTTGGAGTCTACTAGAGAGGATATAACATATCTTTTAAATAGTACAGATATACCTATCATGCCACAAGTAAAAGAGCTTTGTGAACAAAATGTAGTACCTGGTGGTAGTAAAAGAAATATGGCTTATTTAGAAGATAAAGTATCTTATGATAATTCTATTTCGCATACTACAAAACAGATTTTATGTGATGCACAAACATCAGGTGGTTTACTCATAGCTATAGATAAAAAAGATGCAGTTGAGTATCTTAAAGAGATAGAAGAGTTATCTTTTGGGTATGCGAGTATTATAGGTGAGATAGTACCTAGAGGAAAATCCCCTATAATCGTACTTTAAAATTCAAGTTTAAAACTTGAATTTTAAATACTCTATTTAGTTTTATCTATTTTATTGGTAAATAAAGTACCTTTATTATGGATACCATCTATTAAAAACTCTCTTGCGGTTGTCAAGTCATATCCACTACATAAAAACATCATTTTGTTATTTTCCATGATGTATTGAGCAGCTTTTAGTTTAGTAACTATTCCTCCAGTTGCAAACTCAGAGTTTGGAGTTACGTTTTGACCTAACTCTTCTTTTGTAATAGTGTTTACTACTTTTTGGATTTTTGCATCATCATTTTCATGAGGATTTTTATCAAAATACCCATCGATATCACTTAAAATAATAAGCATATCAGAATCTGTATAGTGTGCTATATGCGCAGATAATTGGTCATTATCACCAAACAATTGGTCTGGCGTAGTAGAGATATCATTTTCATTTACGATAGGTAAGATATCATTTTTTAGTGTTCTTTCTATAATATCTTGAAATATTTGAGTATGAACTCTACTGTCGAAGTCATCTTCAGTCAAAAGAATTTGTGAAATATTCACATCAAAAATATCAAACTTGTTTTTATAGCTACTCATTAAAATAGGCTGACCAATAGACGCTAAGACTTTTTTACTAGTTGGAACGTTTCTGTTTAACTGAACAGCTGTATACCCAGCAGCAACTGCTCCAGATGAAACTAAAATCACCTCATAGTTTTTTCTTGCTTCGGCTATAAGTGAAACTAGATTTAACATTCTTTCTTTTGCTATATCCGTTGTTTCTGTTAATACAGAACTACCAACTTTGATAACTACTCTTTTCATTATTTAACTCCATTCAATTTATTAGTCATACAATATACACTAAAAGAGCTGAATAGTTATGAGTATTGAGGGATTTTTGACCTTAATATAAAAACATCTAATTTAGGGAACAGTTTGGTGGTTAAGAAAAGGATATTGGTAAATTATTTTTTACCTTTTAAGTATAATAAAATATTATATTAGTTAAAATCAAGAAATTTGAAAGTAGCTTTTATAACTGTATGGGGTGTATTGCCGTAGTTTGGCGAGAAGGTGTAGGAATCGAACCTACCGAGGTTTTGTCAGCAAAACCTCCAATCAGGGTTGAAACCTGTGGTGTCCACCAGGATCACATACCCCCCATATAAGTGATGAAAGTCTACACAATTAATCTTTATAGTAAACTGAAAGGGTAAAAATGTTTTTACTAAAATCAATTCCGAAGGTGGATAAGTTTATCCAACACATAGCCTTTAAAAAGATGTCTGTAAAACTTGTAACTAAAATATCAAAACAAATCATAGCAAATTTGAGAGCTGATATATTAGTAAACAAAGTGACATCTATAGATGAGGAAAGTTTAGTACAAAATGTACTCAAAGAATATAAAAGTATCATTGCTCCATCATTACAAAAAGTGATAAATGCAACTGGTGTGATAGTACATACAAATCTAGGACGTAGTTTAATTTCTACTAAAACATTTGATAGAGTCAAAGAAGTAGTTACAGCATACAATAACCTTGAGTATGATTTAGAAAAAGGAAAACGTGGAGAGCGATACTCTCATATCTCTAAGGTTATTTGTGAGTTATTGGGTTGTGAAGATGTTTTAATCGTAAATAACAATGCTAGTGCAGTTTTTTTAGTTTTAAATACTTTTGCAAAAAATAAAGAGGTAGTTGTTAGTCGAGGCGAGCTAGTAGAGATAGGTGGAAGTTTTCGTGTACCTGATGTGATGGCTAGTAGTGGAGCTATTTTAAAAGAGATAGGTACTACAAATAAAACACATCTAAAAGACTATGAAAACGCTTGTAATGAAAACACATCTATTTTGATGAAAGTACACAAATCAAACTACTCCATAGAAGGATTTACGAGTGAAGTAAATCATAAAGATATCGTAAAAACTGCACAAAATAATGGTGTGATAGACTACTATGATATGGGAAGTGGTCATATGATAGACCTGCCTTATAATCTTCAACAGTGCGAACCAAGTGTTTTAGATATCATGAAAAATGATCCTAGTTTATTAAGTTTTTCAGGAGATAAACTTTTGGGTTCTATCCAAGCAGGAATCATAGTGGGGAAGAAAAAATATATCGATGAATTAAAGAAAAATCAACTCTTACGAATGTTACGTGTTGATAAAATCACTTTAGCTATTTTAGAGGACAATATCACTTCCCTACTTTTAGGGGAAACTGAAGATATCCCAACTCTTAAAATGCTTTTTACTTCTGTAGATATTTTAGAACAAAGAGCCAAAACTCTGCAAAATAGGATACAAGATATTTGTGAATCTGAAGTGATACAAACATCTACAGTAATAGGTGGAGGAACAACTCCCAATAAAAAGATACCTACTATTGCACTTTCTATCAAGTTTAATAACTATAAAGCAAATAAAATAGAACAGATATTTAGAAAAGTAAATATCATAGGAAGAATAGAAAATGATACATTTTTATTGGATTTTAGAACTATATTAGAAACAGAAATCAATGATATAGAAGTAATTATAAAAAAGATACTAAATGACTAACTATATCATAGGAACATGTGGACATGTGGACCACGGTAAAACTGCACTTATACATTCACTCAATGGTTATGAGGGAGATAGTACAAAAGAGGAACAACAAAGAGGTATCACTATAGATTTATCTTTTTCAAATATGAAAAAAGATGATAAAAATGTCGCTTTTATAGATGTGCCAGGACATGAGAAGTTAGTTAAAAATATGATTGCTGGTGCATTTTCTTTTGATGTAATTATGATAGTAGTAAGTGCACAAGAAAAAATCATGCCCCAAACTATTGAACATCTAGAAATTTTAAATTTACTTGGTATAAAAAAAGCTGTTATAGTTATCACAAAAAAAGATTTAGTATCAAAGCAAGAGTTAGAAGAAAACACAAATGAGATACTCAACTTTATAGAAAATTATGATTTTGAAATAGTATTTCATAAAGCAGTTTCTATATATGATGAAAAATCTATAGAAGAGTTACAAGAGGCACTTTTTACTCTTCAAGCAGACAATAAAACTGAAGAAAACTTTTTTCATTATTATATAGATAGAGTATTTTCTACAAAAGGAAATGGTACTGTAGTAACTGGTACTGTTTTAGGAAAACCTATCTCGGTAAAAGAAAAACTATTTATCTGTGACATCAAACGAGAAGTAAAACTCAAAAACATACAAGTACATGGAACGGATACTGAAAATGCAAATATCTCAAATCGTACAGCATTAAACATACATGGGGTTGATACAAAAAATCTCAAACGTGGTATGGTTATCTCTAAAAAAGGTTTTTTACGAGGTTTTACTCAAATAGACATCTCATACCAAAATCTTAAAGGAAAAGAGTTAATACACAATGCAAACTATTCTATTTATCTAGGTTCTCGAAAAATAGAAGCTAAGATACTTATATTTGATCCTGAACATTCATCTTCTAAAGGGTTTGCTACTATTAAAACAAATGAAAATATGTTTTCTATTTACAATGAAAAACTTATCATCAGACAAGGAAATGAGACGATTGCAGGAGCAAAAGTACTTAACCCAATAGTTGATCCTATGAAAAAAGCACAAAAACTAAAGCTATTAGAAGCTCTAGAAGATAAAAATATCACACTAGCCTATCAAGTACTACTTGATGCACATAAAAAAGGATTAGGGTTAATATCTTCAGCACAAAGATTTGCACTCAGTCATACAGAAGCTTTAGAGTTTGCAAAAGGATTAAAAGATACTTTTATCGATGAAAAAGCGCTCGTAATTTATCCTATGAATACAAAAGAATTAATAAAATCAAATATCATAAATATTTACACAAAAAATAAATATGCCCTACTTTCCAATACTTCGCTTGCACTTCGTTTAACTTGGGCAAGTGAAAATTTTATCGATTTGGTTTTAAAAGAGTTAGAAGAGGAAAATATCTTATCTAAAGATGGAAACCTTTATAACAATGCAAATATCACTGAAAATATACAAGATAAACTTGAAGATGTTATTTTACAAAGATTAGAAGTGGAGAGTTATATTCCAACTGCCCCATATAACATCTATGATGATTTAGATATAGATAGAAAACTTGGTGATGATATTTTAAAAGCATTAACGAAAAAGAAACTTGTAGTAAGAATCCAACACAACCTTTTTATCCATGCATTAGTTTTATCAGGGTTAGTGACAAAAATGAAAGAGATAATTAAAAATGATGGTTTTATAGAAGTGCAAAACTTCAAAGAAAAGTTTCCTATGAGTAGGAAATATATTATTTCGTACCTTGACTATTTAGATAATATTCAAGGTATAGAAAAAAGAGAGAATAAGAGATATCTTATCTCTTAAATCAATTCAGCTTGAGGTTTTCCATAATAAAAACCTTGAGCATAATCCACACCAATTTCTCTTAAAATTTTATCAATATTTTCATCACTTACAAACTCTGCGATAACTTTTATCTCTGATTTTTTAGCAAATTCAATAATAGATTTTACTACATCTAAAGTTCTACTATCTGTTACAATAAGTTTAGTAATAGAACCATCTATTTTAAGATAGTCAGCTTGTAAAGAGATAAGGTACTCGTAGTTAGAGTATCCACTTCCAAAGTCATCTATAGCTATTTTAACTCCAGCATTTTTAAACTTATGAATAATATCAGAAATATAGTTATTGTCTTCCATCTCTTCAGATTCAACTATTTCTAAAACCATTCTATTTAAAACATCTTTTTTCTTTGCATGCTCATATAAGTAAGTAGTAAGTTCTTTATTCATTAAATCTTCGATACACAGATTGAGTGAAAATTCTAACTCATTGGTACTAAACATATTTACAACTTTTTCTATCATCTTATATGTTAACTCAGGGTAAAGTTTTGTTTTTTTAGCAATATCTAAAAAATCATTTGGATAAATAATAGTATCATCTTCAACTATTCTCATTAACGCTTCATATTTATCTATTTTTCCAGTTTTGTAGTTATACATTGGTTGAAAATGAGGAACGACATTATCTTCACTGATTGCGTTATGCAGTCTATCAACCCATTGGATATTATTTTTAAAATAGTCAAGATTTTTTAAGGAAGAATCATATTCCATAATTTTTAGTTTTTTATTTTTTGCTTCTCGTAATGCTATATCAGCATATGCAAATAAATTTTCTCTATGTGATGCCATACCACAAGTATAAGTTAATATAAACTTATTTGTGTCAACTTCATAATTGCTATTTTTTTTACTTTTAATAAATTCTTCAACATCTAATTTTACATTTTCTTTTGATTTTCTAAGATTAACAATAGCAAATATATCTGCTTGTACTCTAAATAAGAAGTAACTTTTACCGTTAAAATGTTCAAAGAGTCTGTTTCCTAACTCTTTGATTACTTTATCTCCTACATTATGGCTAAAGCTATCATTTATCTCTTTAAATCTATCAATATTAATCAATGATAAAACTACTTTATTGTTTTTTGTAATATAATTTAATAAACTAACCCTATTTCCCAATCCTGTTAAGGAATCCGTTTTAAATAAATTTTGTAGTTTTGTTCTATTTTCAATATGTTCAGTAATATCAGTAGCAGAAGATATAAATCGTAAGATTTTACCCTCTTTGTTTTTAATAGGCATAATCGTTAAACTAGAGTAGTAACTTTCCCCATTTTTTCGTTTATTTTTTAAGATACCTTTCCATATTTCACCATTTAAAATTGTTCTCCAAAGATTTTTAAATTGACTTTTAGGTGTATCTGGATGTCGCAATAATGAATGCGTTTTTCCTATAATTTCATCTCTTTCATATCCACTAACTTTTAGAAAACTATCATTGACATAAGTTATGATACCATTTTTATTTGATCTTGTTACAACCGAACTTTCATCAAGTAAGTTCCTGTATTGTTCTAACAAATGTAACTGTTCTTCTCTGTCTGTTTCTATATGTTTTATTTTTAAAGATAAATATCTAGCGATTATTAAAGTCAAAAGAATCAATACAAAAACTACAAAATATATCTTTTGTAGATATTGAGAAGAGAGTTCTTTTAAATTTTCTTTTTCCATTCTTAAAAGTTCATTGAGTTCATCTAAATAAAATCCTGTTCCTATTACCAAGTCCAAATCAGGTAATTCTTGAACATAAGATATTTTTTCACTCTCTTTTTTTGTATCAGGATTAATCCATCTATAGTTTACATAACCACCCTCTTTTTGTGAAGATTTTGTAAATATCTCATTTACTAAATTTTTTCCATCCATGGTATGTAAATAATCAATATTAACCCCTGAAATTTTAGGATGCATTTTCATCACTTTATCGAGTCCCAATATCCAAAAATAGCCATATTGTTTATCACCAAAATAATCCTCTTTAAAAGCATTGAATACGAGGTTTTTTACCTCTTCGTCTATATCTTTTTTATAAATACCAACGGCTATATAGATTTTATGCTTTAGATCTTTTTTAACATATACATATTTTGTTTCTAAAGTAGAAGAGGAGTTATTTGGGTTTTCCCATTTGTATGACCCTAATGTTTCAGTATTAGAGATTGCTTTTTTTATAAACACTGCAAATTCTTCATTTTTTTTGCTTAATTCAAATACATTTTTATCTGTAAATTTCTTATCTCCCCCATAATATAAAAAATCACCATTATTATCAAAAATATAAAAATAGCCAGATTTGTCTTTCCAATTTATAAGATTGAGTTCATTTTCATATTTAGTTAAAAGTGCTTTCGTATCATTTAATGAATCAGCAGATAATAAATCATAGACATAATCTACTTTTTCTTTTATGATATGTTCATTATTTTTATACGTTATATTTTTAATAATATCTATTTTAGTTACCGCCCGTTTTACTTCATTTTGGACAAGTGCTTTATTTTTATTAAAATAGTTTTTTTCAAGTTCAATTATTTTTTGTTGATACAATGTATCAGTGAAGCTATATATAAACAGACTAAGTATAACAGAAAAAGTTATTACTATCCCAAGTATATTAAAAAAGTTAATTTTTGAAAGACTTAATTTCATTTTCATCCTATATAAATATTATTATTTTATTATTTTTGATACCAAATAATTTATTATTTTTTATCCTCAGTATATCAAATATTTTAAAATTATAATTTATATTGGGAATCAAGAAAAAAATTTACTTATAAAAGTATGGAAAAGTAACAATAAAAGATTTCCATCTCTTATTGTTATTAGTGAGTTAAAGTTATTAAACTTTGAGTTTAGATAAACCTCTTTTTCTACTTGCTAGTGCTATTACTAGAAAAACCATAGCAGTTAAAACATATACCCATGTAGGAATTGGTACAGGATCACCTGTAGCGTATGAGTGCATCCCTGATAAGTAAAAATTTACTCCAAAATATGTCATCAAAATTGTTGAAAATGCAAGAGTTGATGCAACTGCAAATACATATGGTGTATTCATTTTAGGTATCATTCTAAGATGGATAACTATTGCATATGTGATAATAGCTACATATGCCCAAGTCTCTTTTGGATCCCATCCCCAATATCGACCCCACGATTCATTTGCCCAAATACCACCTAAGAAGTTTCCTACAATTAAAGCAGCAAGACCAATGATTAAAGCAGCTTCATTAATAGCAGTGATATGTTTTATACTATCATCAATATGAGGCTTATTATCATCTCTAAAGACAAATAAAATCAAAGACATAAACCCAAGCATAGCACCAATTGCTAAAAATCCATACGACCCCGTAATAATTGAAACGTGTATTGTTAACCAGTATGATTTAAGAACAGGCACTAGATTAGTAATTTGAGGATCAATTCCAGATAAATGGGCAGTAAACATAAACACTCCAGCCATAATAACTGTTGCACTTAATGCCATAAGTGATTTTCTAAAAAAGAAAAGTCCCGCAAACATTGCTGACCATCCAATATATACTAATGATTCATATGTATTACTCCATGGCGCATGCCCACTTATGTACCATCTCTCTGCCATACCAAAAGTATGTATAGCAAATAATACTGCTAGTATCACAAAAAATATAGTATTAACTTTTTTAGATTGCCAATTTTTGTTAAAGACAGTTAAAAATGAAACAAAAAAGATAACAATACCAACAAGAACATATGCTAAAGTGATTTTAGGAAATATTCCTATTTTATTAGAAAGAATCTCTGCATCAATTAAACTTCTTGAAGGAATAACTTTTTTTCCTATTTTTTCTTGGTATTGAGAAATTAAACTGATATATTTATCTACTTCAGAATATTTTTCAGCATATAAACTATCAATAAATCCACTTACTAACATCTTAACGATTTTGCTATCTTGTTCTTCGAATTTACTCATTGCATCAACAGGATTAAACCATTTTGTAGTATCAACTTTTCCATTAGCATCTAAAGGTTTAGGAAATATTTGAAATAGGTATCCATAATATACCATATATGCGATATTTAATCTTTCATCAAGTCTCAATACATCTTTTTCAAAAGTACCACGTTCATTTGCATTTACAGCATTTACTTTATTTACAACATTTTTTAAGATGTATGCACCATCTTTTGTAAACATTTCACTAAATGCAACATATTTTCTTGTTGGTTCTAAACCTAAGAATTTTTTTAATTTAGGTGTTTTAATCTTTAACATTTTTACATTTCGCCAAACTTCTGGACGAGAGATCATACCTAAAACAATTTGATTTGGATTCATACCCATAAATTCATTTTTTCTTGATAATTTATTTAAGATATCTCTATTTAAACTATCTATGGGTTTCATTCTTCCTGCATTTGACTGTACTACTAAATGAGCAAATTTATCAGCACTTTGAACTGATTGTGTTCTATAACGATTTAAATACTCTGTATCTTTTGTAAGTTTTACCTCTTCATCTGTTGTTGCAGCTTGTAAAGAAATATTTGAAAATGCTAAAACAACTGCCATAATAGCAACAGCATTAAATTCTTTTGAATATCTTATAAGTTTTGCAAATCTTGATTTTTTATCAAACATATTCATTAAAAGTCCCAAAGTAAGTAAAAAATAACCTATATAAGTAGGGATAGTTCCAGGATCATTGTTAACAGAAAGTACCGTCCCTGTTTCATCTGGATCATATGAACTTTGAAAAAATTGAAAACCTCCATACTGTAAAGTAGAATTCATAAAAATACGATAATCAAACTCAACATCATTTTCTTTATCTATTACTGTTACTTCACTAGCATATGAAGAAGGAGACATACTTCCTGGATATCTATCAAGTTGAAAATCATTTAATCGAATAGCAAATGGAACACTTAAAGGTTTTGATCCATACGTTAAATACACCATTGTTTTATCTTTAAATTCTATATCACGTATTAAAGCAGATGGTGTACCTCTTGATCCAACAAGTTTTACAACTTGTGACTCACCACCTAAAGTTACTTTAGTTCCTATAAGGTTCATAGTAGCTGCACCTTTTTTAGCAAATTTATAACTATCTAGAGATAATTCTAGTTTTCTATCTTCAAACTCTACAACATAATGAAAATCATTACTTCCTATGGCAGAAAATTCTCTTTGAAAATCTGTATAATATTGTTTCCCTTTAGAGACAATAGTTACTTGGATATATGGCTCTAAAGAGTTCATCTTATTTTGAGTTTGTCCCTCTTTAATTTGCATAATACCTTCATAACCAACATATCGAGTCATACCAGCACCAATTAGCATTACAACAAAAGAGATGTGAAAAATAAATTTCGCTTTTTGTTTCCACATTTTTCGTCTATTTATAATACCAATTAAATTTATTATAGATAATACTAAAGCACACTCATACCATATGCTGTTATATACTAATACTCTAGCTGTTGATGTACCAAAATCGTTTTCCAAAAACGTCGCAACAGCTGCCCCACCTGCTAAAAGAACAAAAGCAAACATAGTTGTCCAATAAGAGAACAATATATCTGCTGTTTTTTTAACAATACTTGTTTTTTGCATAAGCAATTCCTTTAATAATAATAGTTTGAATTATAACTAAAATAGATTATTGTTTTATACTATTTTGCTAAATTAATTTTCTTCTAGAAGAAATAATAAAGGTTATATTCCCCATAAAATATAATTGACTACTAATTTACTAGTGTATTAGCTCACTAATAAATTCTGTAGCATAACTTCCTTTTGGTAATTCAAAATTTAACTCAAACCAAGCTTTTTCCTCTTTATATTCGCTACTTACGTCCATAGGGAAAATCCATGCAAATCTTCTTGCTCCATCTTCTTTTGTTTCTTTCATAAATTCTTCTTCAAATTTCAAAGCATCATTTATTGCAAATTTTGTTTTTTTGCCACTTAATAAACCTGTTGGAACTCTATCATGCATAAAAAACTTTTCTGATTCTACTTCTAAGTCTTCAATATGGAATAATCTTCCATACGGGTAATGAGAAAAAACATCACCTTCTATTACTTTTAGAGGATGTTTTTGTGCCTGCATTTGTTTTATTGTTTCTACACTTAAATTTAATCTTTCACTAATCTCTTGTGCTTTAAAACTATCTACTATTTTACTAATCTCAATTCTTTTAGATAGCCAAGAGTTAAATAAATAAGACTGGTAAGCATTGATATACATTTTTCTTAGTTTTCTATCTCTAACTTTTAATGTTCCTGCTATTAAAGCTTCACCTTTTTTGTAGTTGTCTCCATCTAGCCCAAATCTTTGAAATCCAAAGTAGTTTGGTATACCATTTGTTACTATCTCTTGCAATGCAGATTCTAGTTTCATACGATGCATAGGTTGAACTCGCTTAAGTCTAATAAAAAACTTATTTCCTTTAAGGTGTCCTATTTTTATTTTATTATTGTGATATGTTTTTTCCAAAATTTTAATTTGTGGATGAGAAAAACTATCTACTTTATCTTCAAAACTTTTATGGATAGATATATACTGTACAGTCATCGCATTTTTGTCTTTTAATCCAGCATACCCAATATCTCTATTTTTGCAGCCAACATATTCAGAGATAATTTGCAATGCATCCCATGTAGCTAAATCTTTTTTTCTTATTTTTAAAATAAGATGCTCACCCTCGCCACTAAATTCGTATAATGGAACTTCTGTTACTACAAAATCATCTTTACTTTGTTTAAAATAAACATCAATTTGACTGTGGCTTAAATAGTGTTGTTTTATCATATATTTTCTCTTTCTTTTAGTTTTTATTATATTGATTATTCAAAATGGTGACCTTTACAGTCACATTTATATGTTCCATTTATTGCTTTCGCAAAAATATTTAATTCTATATTATGCTTTTTAGCAATTTTTAAAATTTTTTTTACGTGTTTTGGATTAAAAGTAAAAAGTATTTCATACTCTTCTCCACTACACCCTACTTTTTTATCTATTTTATCAAAAAAATCAAACCCTATATTATTTGATTTACTCAATCTTTCTAGTTCAAAGAAAAGTCCATCTGAAATATCTAATGCACTATTAGTGAACTTCGCTATTTCATAAAAAAATTCTGCTTTTAATTTTGGCTTAATAAATTTAGAGTTTTTAGAAACTTGTTCTCCAGATAATAATTTATCTAAATCTTTTTTTACACTCCCTAAATCTCCTGTATAACATACAAAGTCACCCTCTTTTGTTCCTGTACGATAAATAGGGTTTTTAGTTTGGGAGATAATAGTAATAGATATATCTAACTTATTATTTGAAATAGTATCACCACCTATGATAGTAATATCAAATTTTTTTGCAATTTTTTTAAAACCAGATGAGAGTTCATCTAAATCAGACGTAGTAAAACTAGGTGGTATTGCAACACTTAACAGTGCATATTTAGGGATAGCATTCATAACAATGGCATCACTTATATTTACAAGCATAGATTTCATTGCTATTTGTTTTAAACTCATCCACGATCTCTTAAAATGTACATTTTCAAAAAAGGCATCCATGCTATAGACATGATTACCTATAACAGCACCATCATCTCCGATGAATTTTGAATCTGCAAATTTACCTATAAAATAATTTTCTTTATTGATTTTTTCACTCATGAATAGAATTATAGCATTTTTACCATGTAACTAATTGAATTTGTAAAATAATAATTTAACTCTGTAAATATTCTGATAAAAAGGGTATTGTTTTATGAAATAAGATGTGGTGGCGCGAGACAGAATCGAACTGTCGACACATAGATTTTCAGTCTATTGCTCTACCGACTGAGCTATCGAGCCACTCTTTTTTTGGAATGGAAGTATAGGCAAGTAATACTTAAAAAAGATTGAATCCAAAAATTATTTTGACAATTCATACAGATGCGATAATCGCATCTGTGTTTTTATAACCCTAAAAGTCAGACTGAATCACTTCTATCTCTTCATTTACAAACACTGAAACATCTGTATTTGTTGTATTTACATATTCTGTAAAGTCACCTTCTACACCATCTATAGTTGTCGAACTATCTGATTTTGTCCACTCTTCACTTGTTCCAAAATCAATTACGTCTCCATCATCACCGACAAAAACTAAATCATTGTCATCATTTGTAATATCGATAATATCATTTAACTCTATTTGCACTGTTTGGTTTGTACCATTATCGATATCAATTACATCAATATCATTATTGTTTTGTGCAATTGTTGTAAAGTCTATTGCATCCTCATTATCAAAAGTTAATGTTGTCATTATATCATTTGTATCTCTATCACTTACTGTAATACTAGAAGTAATTGAATCTAAAGCATCTTGAGATATCTCTTCATTTGAAGATAAAGATACCGAAACATTTCCATTTTCATCAGTTGATACTGTATAAGTTCCATTATCATTTGCACTGATTATATTTCCTTCATTGTCTTTTAACACACAATCATTTGGAATATTATTTAATGTAATATCACTTAATGTTTCACTTTCATCTTTATTGTTAAACTCTGAAACTAATGAAATATCATATGAATATGTTGTTTTTTCATTTCCAAAACCATCTATTACTATATCATCAAGGTCTTTTGCCTGTTCTATAGAAGGATTAACTGAAATACCCTTTATATCATCGAGTGTTTTTACTTCTGTAATATTTGTGTCAATTGAGATATCTTTTATATCATCAAGTTCTTTTACATCTGAGATATTAATTGTTTCTGATAAATTATTAATATCTCCAATTCCATTATAAGTAAGTACAGTGTCTGTAAATACACCATTTTCGTATGTTCCATCTGTTAAACCTATTGTTTCAAAATTAACAATTTTATTTGCACCATTATATCCTGAATCAAATTGTTCCTTTGTCATATTTAAATGGATTGTATCATCACCAGACCCACCGTCAATTCTAGATTTAATCTCTCCTCCAACATTTACAATATCATCACCTGCTCCTGTTGAGAATGTTCGGTTTACACTTCCTCCGATATCTATCTCATCATTCCCTGTTCCTGTAATTACATCATATTTTACATCTCCACCTACTTGGAGT